>Ga0307507_10000965_pt1 | contig 63958 bp, 94 predicted proteins | sample 7_EM_MG_FD_207223 | JGI IMG/M metagenome (GOLD analysis project Ga0307507, IMG submission 207223) | Populus trichocarpa ectomycorrhiza microbial communities from riparian zone in the Pacific Northwest, United States - 7_EM | ecosystem: Host-associated > Plants > Roots > Unclassified | place...
ATCAGCTTTTCATATCACGTTGAGAAGGTCTTCAATGTCGACATACCTAAGTTGCAACATGAAAATGATGGGCTCATCTACACCTGCGTCAATTCGCCTTATAGCCCTGGAACAGACCCTAACATGTATGTTAATTGCCATCAATCACCTCCATTAATACTAATTAGCGCCCTCTCTCTTATGAAGCCTGAAATGGAAACCCCCCTCAGATAACTCGATAGACTTTAAGCTAGTCCTGCGATTCCCCCCACTACCGTCCAACCCTGATAAACCTGACTTCTGTGCGAAACCTCTGTTTCTCCTACACGTTTGGTGTGGCGATGAGCGCGGTGTACCCAAATACGAACAATACGACGAAATGTACGTCACCGACGATGAATGGGAAGAGTGAGTTTTGATCTTGCCGACGAATCCGTCACTCATACGCGAGCGAATGTTCCGTTTTATGTTTACACTAAGCTGATTCTTTCCGCTTTAATCGCAGCATGAAGCGGTCCTCTGAGCAATACGACGACCGCATCGTGGAGGTTCATTGGGACCCTGCGCTGTCGAGCTGGCGGATGATGCGGTTCCGCGATGATAAACCGCAGGGTAACCACCGAAGCGTCGTCGAAAACATAATTCAAAGCATCGCTGATGGTGTGGAGAAAGAAGCAGTGTGTTCTTTGTTTACCATGTCATGTTTTTGTCACTTATCATGGAACTCTTAGCTTCTAGCGCGATCTAATGCGATACGAACGGCCTGGAAAGCCCGCCTTGGGCAATCCCAGCAATCCGCGGTGCAGGCCCATCCACAGACGCCTCATTCCCAGGGAATGCGACCCCTTCCTCTGCCTCCGACAAGCATGAACAAGGTTCGCCCCATACCTCATGCGGAATTCCGTTATGGTCCGCTCGCCCCATCGCCATGGAGTAAAGTCGGTGGGCCCTTGGTCGTCTCCGGAATGAAACGATAGTGGGGCCCCGCGCATCTCTTCTTTCGACACATCCGATGTGCGCTGCGCTGCCAGCCCTTGTTATCAAACAAATATCCGTACGTCAGCGCGTCATCTTCATTCTTATGGGCACATATGCCATCAACACAATTTACCCCATACGTTGGCCAGTATGCATCTGCACCATCACCTCGATCCCAACCCTCGATTCCTCTGGCGTCCTCTGATATCGTCAGGGCGCTCTCGGTGTTTCTGGGATTGTGGTTGTCGTCGTCACGTCATGTCAGGAAGCAGACAAATTATATTCGATCTATTCAATTTCAAACAGGGCACAGAAGAATGTATTGCGGAAACTCGGGTCGGTAGCTATGTTTTGGTAGGGGTATGGGGTATACTGGGTTGTAGATAGGCTTACCACTGGATGTATTTTTGAACTAAATAAAACATTCGGCGATATCGAAATGGAGGGAGGGGGGTGACAAATCAGGGAGAGGAGTTCGTGACGGTGGTCGTGAGTAACGAGAGCAAATTGCAAACTGATAACAAGTGGGCAACATAGGAGAGACATGAGGACAGAACGATGAGAACAGGGTGTGCATGTCTAGTCGTTACAAATGGAGTGAGGGAGAGTCGGACGGGGGCGGTGGATTGGCTGCTTAATGCCGAGGTACTCAAAAAAAAAGCCAAGGTAAAAGAGGAGGGAATGCTGAAAATAGATAAATGGTAAGGTTATCATGGGCGCAGAAAGTTGGTCGTAAAAAGGCATCAGCTGGCCAAAGGGTGCGAGAATGTGATGGGTGAACGAGGGTTAAGTGAAATGGAGCACCAAACCCGCTGTGTAGGCGAGAATGGGCTCATTGTGGGCTGCCTTGTGTTGAATTAATTGGAATAACTTCGTCAAACTTTTGTGAACGGAAAGGTCATAAGTTGTCGTGTGACAATGCAATGAAGTGAGATAAATCAAGAAATTGGATTGGAAGCAATGATGATGAATAAGAAGAAAAAAAATGCAGAGGTTTTGGAATTGAATGTTCAAATGATGAGGGACGGCGACGGACATGGCCTGAATGTAGTGGAATGCTGTGCGTGGACGCTGTGTGAATGTGTATGATGCTGATGAAATGAGGTTGCAGTAGATGGGTTGCGTAGAACAGATGTGATGCGTGAAGAAGTTGAGAAGCCAAACTAGAGGTCGCTTCCTCTGGTATTTTAGAAGGATGCTTAAGCTCTTCCCCTATTAAATAGCCTTCAATTGAGAAAGGCTGGCGAGGAGGAGAGAGGAGAGACGTTAAAGTCAGCGTAGTGACCTGTGTGTTCGTCTTGAAGGGAGAGGCAGTCCGCAAACGTATAAGAACGCATAAGAACTGGAGCACTATAACGGTGGGACCGCTGGACGGTGGGTGGAAGGAGTGAACCTTTGCAGAGACCGAAGTCCATGTCCGACAGTGTGATGCGGGGAGCGTCGAAGGCAATCGACGTCGACGCAGGGCTCGACTCCAACGAAGAGGAAGATGACTCAGCCGTAAATTGCCGGCGTGTAGGCGTGTGTGGGGTAATTGAAAGTGCTGCGAACTCGTCGGTTGGTATATCCTAATGAGAAAGAAATGTCAGCGCTCGCAAGAGGATAGGTCAAGCGATGATCACACCTCTGGCGAGCTCATTGGAATGGATAGAACCAAAGGGATTTGAGTAGAATGGTGCTCAACACCTAGTTCAGTGTTGAGAGCGATTGTGTCTGCCCCCACGACATTGTCTTCGTCGTCGCGAGTAGAATCCTCCGACTCCTGGTCAACGTTGGTACCGCACTGACCATCTGTAACTCTCCACCACTCAATGTCGGCAAGGACCCGCCTGCTGCTGGTCTCTGAGCCGGACGAACGTCTGTGTCCATGACCGCGAGCTACCTGTGGATTCAAGTAGGAATACGGGGCAAGGCGAACTGAAGGAGACGAAGCGGTGCGACGAAGAGAAGGCATGACAGAAGGATGGTTTCAAGGTAGAAGAGGTCGCCGCCTAACGCAGTGCCAAAGGAGTTGAGGGAAGGACACAAGGGACGAGAAAAGCCATTTTTTCGTTTATATAATTTTCAACGATGTGACAGTTTAAGCGCTTGTTATTTATTCAATCATCGTTCTAATCACCGATTATATCTTCATCCAGAAATACTACATAACTCATTACCTTACTAGAAATTGCTACTCTCTGTCCACCTCTCATCGTTCTCTTTGCTTTTAAATCGCTATAATAATCTACTTAATTTCTAGTTGATTATCCCACCGATCGACAAATCCTCGGCAACGATTGCAGGGTCAGCCTCGCGGCGTCGCCCTCGGCCACAGAAGAAAAATCCACCACGTCGATGACAACCTTCATCTCTATCAAGCATCAACCTGGTGCATAATGCTGGCGCATCTCTCACGCGATCATCGCAACACCTGTATAATTCAGGTTCCTTTCCAACGTTGACGCCTCAGACATTCAAGTTGAGCGTCTTGTACTTTGAGACTACACTTTTTGAGTTAGCACCCAGGGCAGATCAGCTGTCTTGATAAAGCGATGTCTTACAGCATCCACGAGCACCCACAGGCTACAATTTGCGCTCCCTATTCCCCTGTTCCCCTGACTGTTGGTGGTCGGCTAACCCTTGAATCAGCGTTATATATGAAGTATCTCTTGTTCTCTTCAATTTTCAAACACATCCCAGTGCACTTTCATCTACTTCTCCATCATCTGATCCTTCACTACAAGCGTGCTGTATACTATCCGCAATGATCTTAATGAGGTTATCTGGCCCAGTGGGACCAATTGCGAGCCTTTCACGGGTCTAGCTATTGCGCAACAATCTCGCAGGGTCTGTTGCATTTCGAACTCATGCGCCTCATGGCGAATCTACGGATCAGAGGTACACCTACACACGGGTAGGGCCGAGACACAAGAAGACCACTTTACTTGCACTTTACGTCTTACCCGTTCGAATTGGCGCTTCAAAAAGCGCGTTTCGACCATCATTTGCACTTTATCCGTTGTTGTGCAACGTAAAAACGCGTAAAGACGCGTCGAAGTAGGTGTATTCGACGCGTCTTTGCAACCGGCGTCACTAGAGGGCCGGTTGTCCCGATAACGCTTGTACCTGCCCACCCACGCACGCCGCTCAGGCTGATCATCATCATCTGCGATCTCTCCAAATTTCACCTCTTTCGTCATAATCGTTTCCACACTGGAGAAATCTACCGCTCGAAAGTCATCGGCAGGAACATGCAATGTGCCACGACCATGAGTATCATACAGTAGTATGTATCACGATATGATGTAATTGGGCTCCTGCATGGAAATTGTAGTCATTCAGAAGTTCATCTGGTGTGCATCTTGGTGCGTTTCAAGCTTCAAGCTTCACTATTGGCGTCCTAGCCATCATCATGTCTTGAGTGGAAGAAGCTTCCCAAAGGCCAAGTGAATAAGAATGCAGCGCGTTGTAATCAATCACAATGATGCGGTGAGCGAAGTTATCGGGAAGGTCATGAGATTGATGATATTTTCGGACAAGAATTGGCACGTAGTCACTATCAGGGTACTATGAAGTTTGAAATTTGAAGTATGACAAGGAACTTGCTGACTATCCTAAATGCAGCTGCATGAAGTGAGCGTAAAACATTCGGCTCCACACTCTGAGCGCTCTGACATTTGTCTTGTCCACGGCAGCCAAAACAAAAACTAGCTTGAATCAAGATAGGATTTTTAATTGTACCCGACTCGAACGCCCATCTTCACAGCAGCCGCAATTTGCACCGCTGTCATCTCAAGAGACACCGTCCCCCGACCATCATTAACAGATGCGTCATGGAAGGGTCAACGATTTACGAAATTGGATTCCTCGCGTCCAGCTAAAGTGCGCTGATACGAATTATTTAAAAATCGTAGTCAAGCCTTGTGAGAAAGACGCGCAGCAAAGTTGCAGCGAAGCCCTTGGGGCATCCCTGATTCCTAGACCTTGCTTGGGCCAGGGCGACAGCGGGGGTTCAGGTTAATCACAACGCAGCCGAAAAGCATTCACGCGATACCATTATCTTTGTGAGAATCCGGAAAAGAAAGGGAGGAGAAAGGTGAAGTAATGGGAGAGTGGGAGCTCAGTCAACAAGATCGGGGCACCGGAAAAAGTTGAGCGCGTGAAACGAAGAGGGCAAGGGGATCGGGTGTACCAGTGTAGTCCAGATGAGGAAGTGGGATAAAATGTTCAGGCCGAGGCGCCAGTGGTAATGGTTAATGTTCAGACCTACCGTCTCTACCTGAATCGTCCACTGGATCGCCGCTGCTGAGCACTCCCCAGTAAAACCGGCTGGAATAGACCTCTATCTCTGTTTCAAACCTTATACAATTAACAATCGCATGAGCCTTCGTTTAGTCGTTGTCATGGCGATTCCTGTCTTCGCCTTGGGCATTTCCGACTCTCTCGACGTCCGCGCCAGGCACTGGGTGCTCGAGATTCAGCGACAAGAATTGGCATGCCTCAAATAGCTTGAAGCGTCCCCTGCAACCCGTCCATTGATGTTCGACCCTTCTGTGCGAAAAATCGATAACATAAGTAAATCCACTCCGCAAGACAACGCTTTCCCCTCGAAGGTCGCCGCCATGCATGACTCCCCGTTTGTGGATGAGACAAAGTTCTTGGTTGACGGCTACATCATGTAATTATTAAAGGGCGTGTCATGAGGAAAAAACAGCGCACCATTAATCCATCTGAGGTCTGAGACATCATTTATAGTGGTGTACTCCGTGATCAATGCTTTGAGATGCTCAAAGGAAAAAAAAATTCATAATCTCTGGTATGCATCGTCCTTCCAGGTCCAACAGAATCTTGTGAATATCAGCTTCTCGCCGCAACATCTGCCTCCCGATCTTCCAAGGCGCGACCCCGACAGCAAAACTTTTGTAATCCGTGGTACTGATGAATACTTGTCCTGCGGATCCGTGTCCAAGACACTCAGAACGTGATATATCATCGTCGGATGGAACAAGCAATGCAATAGACGTGAAGAAATTTTCCCCATTGGAAGGTGGATCAGATTCGTGGTAAAGCAGAAAAGAGCGGGACTGAGCACCGCCTGCAGCAGAGCTATAGATGATGGCCTTTTTCCCAAAAACGAGAATGAAATTAGTGGCCTCCGCCGAAACTCATGTGAGATTGATGACAAACATGTCTTCGATTTAACTCCGAAAATCTTGAATAGCTGGTGTTGGCACGGCAGGAATGGCAAGAGGTTGGCGGGGATAGCTGGGCAGGGCCGTCGGGTTTCCGAGAAAGGTATAAATGGCAAGCGGCATTAATAGCCTTGCAAGATCGGTGCAATCGATGATATCCGAAGATGCCAGACCAAAACGAACCTCTCCGAGCCTGTCCGTGTTACAGAACAAGGAAAAGAGCATGAACCTGTGACCACCAAGGAGGATAAATACTTCAAGGTATCAGATTTCTCCCACTGATCACGGAGAGTGAGGGAGTTGGGATGACTTTTATGTTGATATCGTGCATCCTCCTCGTTAAAAACGTCCCGAGCTGCTGTCCTCGATGTGTTGGGCTAGTGCGAGAATATCTGGGGAGATCGCATCAAAAACTGACCAATCTCAGCTTCATAGTGAAGACAGGGTTAAGTGCCTAAGTAGGAGGTATCAATGCTTCCCGAGTTTTGCTGTACAAGGCCCAACCTGTCTCTTGTGTGGCAGGTGGAGCGTTGTTTTGATCCACGTCTCTAACCACATATCAAGTGAGCAGAGAAATCGAGAGATCCCATAACTGAACTATCACTTTTTCGTTGCTCAGGTGGCCTGAAGAAGTATTGGGTACATTGACTGGTAAGGATCCAGGTTGGAGGGAACTACTTGGAAGCATGTTACGGCCTGGCGCTGTCGTTAAATATGTCCGAAGCCTTTCTATCACGGAGTGTGCAGGAGTTGGATCAAAGTATCCAGTATGGAGGAGCAGTATATCATCATGTAAATGGAGCGTAACGAGGGGCCTCAGTCCATGTGAATTTGAGATTTGAAGAATAATTTCCTGCAGAGTACTCGTTGCACGCAAGACATGGATGTTATTCAGATCAGTCAGGTAGTCCGAGCAGCAAGGAGTCGAGATACCGAATGCAAGACCGAATGTTGGAAGTACAGGTGTATAAGGAACTCTTCGACAATAACAACAAATACAAAGTTTTCAAACTAGAACTTGGAAAGAAGTTGAAATAACGATACGATGATTCAAAGCTTCCAGCTCTTCAAGATGCAACGTCAAGCACCAGCAAGCACCCTGTGAAGCCTACTGTGAACACAGGTGATGTTGAGCAACATCTTATAAATCTTATCTTATTGGTCAGCCAACGGTCAGCCGTTACTAATTGGTGGATCCGTTCGGGTTGACGCTGAACCGCACCAGCTTATCTTTCTACATAAGCTACTCATACCCCAGGAGGATACCCTCTAATGCCTGGAAGCATAATCATATTCTATGGAGCAGTCATCAACCCAACCAGTCTGACGACGTACAGCGCCTTCCCTCGATCTCTTCTCGCTGTTGGACCTACCGGAAATATCGAGTGGATCATAGAAGAGGTCCTGCCACACCGACTACAAGATGAGTTGGCGCAGCGTGGATTCTTGAGCGAACATCTCATCGAGCTGAAGGACGGCGAGTTCCTCATCCCAGGATTCATTGATACCCACACGGTTCTTTATAATGTTCAAGTCATATATCTGATGTTTGTTCAACATTTCTTATTATTGTAGCATGCACCTCAAGTTCCGAATATGGGAACGTAAGTCTCCTTCATGACCTTTCCGCACGGGTCTACGAGACTGACGTTTCGGTCGACAGCGGCCAGCAATATGAACTTTTAGACTGGCTGGAAAAAGTTACATTCCCTACGGAAGCCAAATTCTCCGATCTTGAATACGCACAGCGGACATACCAGAAAGTAGTTAGGCAGTTTATCGACGCGGGGGTATGTCAGTTTTCTCCATAGGTTCATCCCTTCTTACATTTCTGATAGACAACGACCTGTTGTTATTACGGCACATTGCATCTTGAGTCGACCAAGGTATTGGCGGATACCGTGCACAGTTATGGTCAACGAGCATTCGTCGGCGTAAGTTGTTCACGACCTCCCTTTGCGTCCAATTTTGAGGATCCACAGAAATGCAACATGAATCGCGAGTCCCCGCCTTACTATGTCGAACCGTCCACCTCATCATCATTGGCCGACACCCGTGCACTCATCACGCATATACGATCTCTACCTTTGGGACCAAGTCCGCAAGCAGCATCCAATGAACCTCTCGTCCAACCTATTCTTACTCCGCGCTTCGCCATTTCTTGTACCCCGGACCTCCTTGCATCCCTTGGGGAGATCGCTTCCTCGGATCCAACGTTACGCATCCAAACGCACATCTCTGAGAATCCACAAGAGGTCAAGTACACAAAGCACCTCTTTCCAGATGCAAAAAACTACGCCGACGTGTATGACAGGCACGGTCTGCTCAACAAACACACGATCTTGGCCCATGCGGTTCACCTTGAGGCTGATGAAGTCGACTTAATCAGAAAGCGAGGAGCAGGGATCAGCCATTGCCCGACAAGCAACTTTAATTTGCGAAGCGGTATTGCTCCAGTGGGTGTGTTCTTAGACAAAGGCATCAAGGTAATTTTTTCTCAACAGACAGAAAAACTATCTTAACATTTTGGCTTAGGTCGGATTGGGAACAGATGTGTCAGGCGGCTTTTCACACTCGATGCTCACGGCGATACAACACGCTAGCATAGCTTCCAAAGTTCTCTCCTTCCACTCATCATCTCCCACCGTGATCCCATCATTGCCAACCTCATTCGCAAACCGGCACCTTCCAATCCCCACCCTCTTCTACCTTGCCACGATGGGGGGGGCTTCGGTATGCGGGCTGGATGCTCATATCGGATCATTTGCAGGGGGAAAGGCATTTGATGCACTACTCATCACAGTGAGGAGTGAGACTGGAGCTGCATCTGTGCACCTGAATGAGGAACATAAAGAGAAAAAGTTGGATGAATGGCTTGAACGGTTCTTGTTCTGCGGTGATGACCGGAACATTGAGAGAGTTTATGTTCAGGGAAGATTGGTTGGTGGACGTACATTTACCCCTGCCAAACCTCTGAATCCTCCTGTGGTGGTCGCAAACTAGTTGTTTTTCAAACATCTACTACATCCCTTGTAATAGTCAATTGGCGGTAGATAATAATTTCAGGTCCAAGTTCAAGTTGCCCGTATGTCGTCATGTGACGTTGGCGAGTTTGACTCCTTTGTATCGGACTTACTATGAGACCTAGCTTCTCATGTTCACGCAGAATGGAGGACCCTCTTTCTCAATGGGCCGTAGCCCTGGTCGCCGATCCTTATTCACCAGAAATTGTTACATCGCGTTTAAAGGATTTGCTTGACGAAAAAGAAGTAGGCGGTGTGCGAATATCCAGAGGAGGCGAAAGCCGGAGCAAGGTACTCTACGGCTTTGTCCGTCACTTTGACTGGACATTCAAGCCTGAAGCATTCGATGCTGTATGGCACGCCGTGTTCAGCATCGCAAATAAACTTTGGTGCACAAGGGACATAGCAGATGCAACGTATTGGTGGACGGAGGATTACCTGCCAGAAGAGGCAGACGATGCAATGTCAGCAGAAGACGACGACGACGGTTACGACGGTTACGATTTAGATGGGCATGATAAACCTTGGATCGCAAATGCTCTTGGGGCTGCACGCCTCTACGCGCTCGGATATAACTACTCTCCATGGGCGTGGAACTCATTCCTGGACGGGCTTGAGTTAGCGAAGGGATGCGCGATTTCTGACAGCATGCGCATTGGATCCTGTGCTCAGTTACTTGGAGCTGGGCAAAGGTTGAAGTTGCGCATCCACGGTGGAGGAAACAGATTTGAGGGGCCCGGTTTCGGAGGGAGATACTTGAAACGTCAGCCACCCGAGACAGAGCAGGAAAAGAAAGAGCTAGAAGAGTTCTGGCAAAAGGTTTTGAAGGCGTTGGAAGATCAGCAGCAGCACGCCGGAGCAAAGGCAGCAGCAATTTTGAAAAAGACTCTAGAGCATTTGAAGGCAGACGCACCTGACATGACCAGCGTCGAAGTCGTCAACATCATTTGGCCAAACTCGGCGTCAACGTGAACTTCAGTGGACCTTTGTAAATCCGTGTACTTGTATCTAGCTTTTATTCTGTGTTGCGCCCAATAAGTTGACCTCAGGACCTACTCAAGTTACTAAACAGCCTAAACCCATTAAAGTGTCTGTCCATAGTGTCTCAACCTTCCATTGCTAACCGTTAATTATAACCAGCTACATCACTTGTCATAGATTATTTGAGTAACTTTAGAGGTATGGAGAAAACATAAATGACTCACAAAGTCCCCATGGTTCCGACTACGACCTGAGCCTCAGGCTCTCCAGACTTCAAGCTCCTGATTTCCGCTATATGATTCCCCAACCCAGGGTCCATGACAAGCAGGATAAATGGTCGACCGGACTCCTGCTGTCAAACAGCAAAATTGGACCTCAGGTCCTCTTTGATGGTCAGGTAGATCGTCAAACTTGATGTCTTCCAACTGTATGAGCAGAGTGAACCCAAAAAAGATGAGCATTTGTCGAGGGCTGAGAGATTTATAAAAGGCTTTAGTCAAGGTGGCATTGTTCAAGGAAACTTTTACGAACAAAATTCTTTTTCATACTTCCCATGTCAGGGTTGCACTCCTAGAACGATATTCATGAGCCACCCACATGGCAGAGATGCGTCCACGGTCAAAGAAAAAGTCTTCCAAAGTACATCCTGATCATTCGTGGAGGGTGCGCCGTTCTGGTCTGATCATTGGGTCAACGATTATTTTGATGGTGTATTCACAAAGCTCTGTGATGGCCACAACGAAAGCCAAATCTGTAAACAACAGCGAGTCCTGACAAAAGGAAGCCGGGTTAGTGTGTAACAGTAATCTGCGTATCCCAGGCACCTCCTCAGAGATGCGAACAATATTTCCAGCCACCAGGACATTAGGACCACTCCCCCCTGTTGAGACCATTCCCCAGTAAGATTTATAGCGGTCATTTATCCGATCCAGGGAAAGCGGAATGAATTCTGGTGTGTCACATTCTTGATTGTTAGGTTGCAAAACAAGCGCGGAGAGCAACACTTCTTGATGGACACAGAAAACAAACTCTAGGTCTTCAGGCTAATGCCAGTTGGTCTGAGTCGTGAGTTGAAGACTTGTGTGTCGAACGTTGAGAGCATTGCAGGAAATGAAGAGCACTTTGATAACCTGTCTGAGGTAGAGAATCAGAAGGTGAGCTTCGGCAACCATACATTAGAAGTAACATACTTTGATCGTCGGAAACCTGAATCAATGTTACAACATGTTAAATTTTGAACCTCATCGCTGTAGTCACCTATGAGAAGAAGGAAGGAAACGTCACGCACCCGAGTGAATGGGGAAGTAACCATCGGCTCAAGTATCGAAGTTTTATGGGGCTTCCACGCGTGGCGCGTTCTATATGCATTTATCTTACAACAAATTCGGTCTTCAAAGCTTGAATTACAAGTCCACCGGCTTGTCCCCGAAATCTCCAAATTTCCATTTGTAACAATCCTATCAATCAAGTCAAAATTGGTGTCATGAATCGCCCAAATAGACACTGACCACACAATTCTGCTCTACCTTTGCCCGGGGGACGTCTCTTCCAGTTCTTGGCCCAGGCTTTTCCGCTTTCGTATCCTTGTCCCTCCGTTTCCCAGGCCACCAATAACCACCTTCGTCGTCATCCTCGTCCCACTCAACCTCATCTCTCTCCAACACCTGCAGAACCACATCACGGATGACATGCTTCCGGACGTCCACTGCCCATCCCAATTTGCCAACCGTATCAAATACAATAGTCTTTCCAAGATGACAGCGCGTCTCTAGCGCATAGCCCGCTTGGGCACAGGGAGAATTGAAGCCTGTACATGCACCTTGTGGTATGGGATCGGCGGTGTGGTATACATGAGTAGTGGCGATTGGCCGATGATCGAGGGCCGAATAGGTTAGGTTAGACTCACTGTGGGGCAGCGGGAGGTGGAGACGGCTCGCCGCAAGACGCTCGCCAGGAGATTCAAATGCGACCACTGGCAGACCGTAAGTTGCGCCGAGTAGACTGGCAAGGGCGCCTCCCAAGGAGTGTCCGACTAGCCACACGTTGGACCTCGGGTAGATGTGAAGAAGGTCGTCTACCAGTTTCTAATTGGGATTTATGGTGAAACAGATTTTGGTGGAGGGAAGGTCACTCACGACTCCGATAGAATAGAAAAGGCTATCTTGGATGAGCGCATCGGTGAGGCATCTGCTATCGCAGCGCCAGCTCTTGGCGTAGCAATCGCACACGGTACGAAATATCCATGAAAAGTCGACTCGTGCGCAGCAGCATGAGAAGAGCCTAATAATGACCGCTGAGATTGCGTATTGGACACCATGGGGGATGGGACGTACAGATTGTCATTATATTTATCAAGCTTGGATGTTGGGCCTTGAAGGGTGGTTCCCTTTATAGAAAGAACGATGGTCGAGTTGTCGGAAGAGAGGAAGACGTGACCCCTGAATCCCTCCGACTCTTCCCAACCAAAGGGGAAGCTCTGGCATAGGTTCGTCACAAAAAACTACTGCTTAACTCAAGTTTAACTCACCATATTCCACGCTTCGTCAATCTCGTACCAATTCTTTTGACCTGGAAGGGCATACGCGTTGCCAGCCATGCGTGCTAGCTGGGCGAGAGTGTGTCTGTCCTCTACATCAGGACCTTGCACTTCAGTAGGATTCCATTGTAATTGATCCACTGGAGTCTGAGAGTGGTGTAAAGAACGAAGCCGATATTGGTGGAGGGCGTCGAGAGAATCAGGCCGGTAGACGGTCGTCGGACGTGACTTGAGCTGGGGAATGGTTGGGGAAACAGATGACGGTACAGTCGGTGTGAAAGAGATAGTGTCTACAACGGGAAATGCGTCTGATTGAAGCAGGTGGTGGTTAGGAAATGAGAGATCATTTAATGGATGTCGACGCGCTACTGCTGCTGGGAGGAAGATGATGAATAGGATTTGCAGTGGGAGCATGATATCCAAGTCTCATTATGTATGGACGGGGCTACATCAGGTACGTCTTCCCACCGCATCTCAACGACTTCGTCGTTGCCAACAACGACCGTGGTCCATTGTAATTTCAGCACCTCAGTGTAATCTACGTAACGGCCTCTCATGAATTTCCCTAGTTCCCAGATCCTACCATGGTATTCCAGCAACCAAGTCAGTCATGTGGCCTGACAAAATCCTTCGACAATTCCGAGCCTTGCCTCCTACTGTCTGTTTCCTGCAACAAGGGGTGGTACATATCTGAAGTAACATTAGTCGCCTAAAGGAGGCCTTGAGCCTTGCCATTCTTTGGGTTAATCAGGGTCGGGTGAAGATTCCTCATGTTAACCATCATCCTCATCCTTTCAATCTCTGTGCTTAAGCAATCGTCAGACGTCAACGCAGCGCCATTGGCCACAGTAAACTCTCGCGCCATCAATTCCACCAGTTGTGATTGTCCCATCATCTTCAACACTGGTGGTTCTTCGCGCTCCATCTGGGACATCGTCTGGAGCTGTCTTCTCACCATATTCGCCTGTACCTGGCTCGCTGTGCACCCTAACATTCCCGCAAATGGAGATAGCTTTTAGATTGTTGCACGACGACGGCTGCAGGTGATGGCGTATGCCGTTCTCGCGCCAGAGATGACTATCTTGTGGGCGATGAGGCAATGGGTTGGTGCCAGGCAATTGAAGGACAGGTACCGAGATAGGGGTATGACATCTCTGATCTTAAATTGGTTCTCAATTACAAGGACTGGTTAGGATGGACAAAAACACACGGTTTCTTTATCCAAATGGGAGGGTTCAGGCTTCTCACCACGGACGTTACCCCTCCTCGCGTCCTTTCTCCAGAAGAATTCGAGGTTTTGCTCGAGGCTGGACGAATCGATTTTCCCTCAATCACAGAAGAAGAGATAGAGGACAAGAGCAAGGGCGACATGCTTGGTAAAAGTTTGGTGGTATTCCAAACGTGTTGGTTTATCGTTCAATGTATCGCGCGTGGAGTCCAAGGGCTCGTCATAACAGAACTTGAGCTCGTAACGTTGGCGTTTGCGGCTTTGAACGGAGTGATGTATTTCTTCTGGTGGCACAAGCCTCTTGACGTCCGGAGTCCTGTGACCATATATTTGAAGGAGGCTATGGAATCAAAACTAGTCGTAGATGGTCGTCATCTTCCTGTGCAGCAGGAGAACTTGAGGTCCCCCAACAGCGATCTGGACGGCTATGTGCCAGAAGAGGTGGTCAACAAGAAGGCCACGAAGACACCCCCACCCTCGTTTTCTGGTCCGGCAGAATCTTCTTCGCGGTATAGTTGGAAGTCGGACAGCGAAAAGCAAGGATTTTGGCCCAGGGTCCTTTTTTCCTTGATTCTTCGCCCTATCCGCGCAGCTGTTGAACCCATTCGCGACATGGCAAACGCAAACGAAACTGACGACATCAAGGATAACAGCCGCGTCCCCACTTACTACGCGCACAAATTTGACCGCGAATGGGAATGGGAATTAAGGATCCTGGTCGTATGTACCTTCTTTGGTGTGGTCTTTGGAAGTATCCATTGTATCGCCTGGGCATTTACTTTCCCTTCGCACGTCGAACGTATCTTGTGGCGGACAGCATCCTTGATCGTCACTTGTGTGCCGTTGCTAAATGCCCTATTGTGCATTCTATATTCCTCAGTGTCCGAAAGCCTCTGGAACTCGGCGGTGGAATACTCGATCGCTGCTGGATTTGTTCTCTACGGATTGGCTCGGATGGTTCTGCTCGTCCAGGCGTTCACTTCACTGCGAGCGCTTACACCTCTCGCATACGAGACCGTTCAGTGGACATTGTTCATCCCCCATATTTGAGGACACATTTTTAGTCGCAAAAACTTGTCCTCTCTCGAGAAGCTTCTTCTCTTTAGCTGCGCTTCCAACGAGGCTTCGTCGGACGGATTTTACGGTCATGATTCAGACTCTCGCGAATGAACGTCATACAGCTCGGGTCCCAATATCGAAGATAAGGATTGGAGGCCGTCGACAGACACCCCACAATAAGAAAGCAACCTTCTTGACGTCCTCCTACCTGCAATTGAAGACAGGAAAATCAATGCGTGATATTGTTGGGGATAGCCTTAGTGATCCAAGCAAAACTCGACCCCCATCATGCTGAGAGCCCTTTCTTAAGAAAATCATTCTTGACCTCGTGTAGTTCGTTGAAAGCTTGAAAAGGTCACATCAATGTTTGGATGGTCAAGCGCGTAATTTCACGAAACTTGACGGAAACGCAACATTTTGTTGTTGATTAACAGGCGTACTAGTCACAGGCCATACGGGAATCGTGTTTCACGTTGACAAACAAAAGACATATCGAAGTCAATGACGAGAGGAGCAAAGTTCAATACCATGAGCACCGATCTTTATCCAGCCAGCAACTCGGATAAATTGGGGTCGGATTCAAACTGAAAACTTCTTATTCATGGGTGCCTGAATGATAACAACCTTGGAGGCTTGAGAATACAATTTGTGACAGAGTTAGAGCTGGAGAAAAAGAAACATATCCTGTAAAGTTGTTCGTTGTACCAGGTCAGCTATCAATATTTCAGGTCTTCTAGTCGCAAGAGGCTTTCCAGAGCTAAAGTATCTGCACTCTTCTATTCTTGATCAAATGACTCGGGACAGGGTTTGGCCGAAGTTGTCTCATGGATAGTTTGCATTGACAAGGAAATCGCGATGCTCTCAAGCATGAAGACATCAGGAGGTCCTTAGCTGTTTGGAAAGCAGACACCTGCTTGTGATATGAGAAGGCATCTCGTAACATCAGAGTAAATCATTCTGTAAATTTCCCACTCAAATCAATGGTACTCCGGAAAATGAGAAGGGGCTACGCGTGCTTGATGTCGTCGTCGTCACTCCACATGAGATCGTAGTCATCCTCGTCATCACTCAACGGGAGACCAAGATTGTCTCTACCATCGGCAGAACTGTGTGATAATATGTGGTTTCTAAAAATGGATCAGCGTTGCAATTAAAGGTTAACGAGAACATCCGTACTTATCTAAAAGTTCTTCGACGCCCCCTCTCCCTGCCTCCCAATCAACCCGGACCCAGTTGTGCACGAGCTCCCCATCACGGTATACAAGCATTGTTGGAAGCATATCTAGATCCACGTCGTCGTCGTCGTCGTCCACAATTTCCTCGTCGCTGTCGTCATCCTGGTCCCCGTCGTCATCAGCGTAAGGGTCGTCTACGTTGATTTCCAAGGGAGGTTTGAGATGCCTTGTAGTCGCTACCTTGCTTGATGATGTAGATGTGGAAGCAAAACCCAGGGTAGACGCGCGAGCACGTAAAAACTTGGTCTCGGGAAACGAGCGTGCCAAACGACCAAGGATCTCGTCAAGGAGATAACAACGTTCTAGTGACTTTGCGGAATGCAGATTAACTTGAAATCGAAAGGTAATGAATGAGACCAAAAACCTACGGGGTCGTAAAGGTGTATGACCACCCACACTCCGCGCTCCTCCTCCTCGACTGCTCCAACAAATCCTTTCAATCCCACTTCCCGTAAATGTCCAAATCTTCCCCGTCGATTTCTTCCAAAGACATCCGTCCTTCCTTCCAGAAACCCTTTCTCGACCAATCTGTCGGCAGTTTGACCTCTAGCTGCCTTTTCCCTTTCCTCTTCCAAATATGTTTTCCCTCCTAGGTTGCCAGCCTCCATCTTCTGCCTCAGATCCTCCATTTCTTGAGCCCTCTTTTCTCGGCGAATATCTGCGACTTCATTTCGATCTCTTATGACACCCTTCACCCCCGTCCGACCTGGACCCATCCCAATCGACTCTGACTGTACATCTGTCCGCTTCTGTGATCTTATAGCATCCCTTCTTCCCGTATCGGAGTCATAATCAAGGCCCTGGTCACGATATTTCTGTTCCTCTTCGTTCAGTTCGTCATCGTGCCATCCTGCATCCGGTGAGGGCGATCGTGCCGGTGATGAAGAGCGAGAACGCCCATTAAACAATTCTCCAGAAAGCACGAGGGCTTCTATGTCAGCGTACTGCATTTAAAATGGTTGACAATGAAACCGTCATTTTCGGGGTTATAACACAGACCATAGAATGGCTTAATTTCTGAATAAAATGAGTGATTACGTTGGAATGGATCAGAATTGTCTTACTTGTTGTAATTGCACGTTGAACGTTGAACGTTGAGGCCTTGAGGCCTTGAGGGCCGAACTTTGAGGTGGTGCAAGTAAAGTCACTAGACCCTCCGTTCCACACACTCACAAATAACGCGAGCCAATTTCAAAATCAACTTCACTCGCGAGTTAGCAGAAGATGACGAGGAGACAAGGTAAGTTGGGCAGATTTAAGATCTCCTGAACCACAAATAACTTTGCCATCGTCCCCACAGAGAATCCTACGTCTTCATATGGAGTTTGTGCACTTCCAGACGATGTCCTCCTAACAATCTTTTCGGAGTTCCGAGAACCGATTGACGCGAGATCTTGGGAGAATTGGCTATGCGCGACCACCATTTCTCACGTTTGCCGTGAATGGCGTGTACTAATTATCAGCACACCCACTTTCTGGACAAAAATACGCTTCATACCGTCGCGAATGCAACGAGCTGAGGCTTACATCAAACGATCTAAAGATTGCCCTCTCAATGTCTTTGTGGCCTGTGATCAATCTTTTAAAAATGAAAAGGAAGGCGTAGATTTTATGCTTCTCATTCAAGCCTCTGTGTTGAGGTGGCGGACCGTGTATTTCGAAGCCGCCTCACACTGTTTGATGGAGTTTCTCATTGCGATAATGCCCAAAAAAGTGAAGTGGGTGCACAGTATTGAGTCTCTGGAGCTCATCCAACATGATCCCTTGCCTACGAAGCATGAAGAATATCCTCGGCTTCACACTCTTTTGAAGGAGTTCCCCCCACTCGCTCTGAAGAATCTCAGAATACGACGTGTCCCATTTCCTTGGACAACTCTTCAAGGCATCAAGAGCCTTACATACCTTGACATCCGCCATCTTGTCACTGAATTGCCCTACCTCACATTTCGTGATGTCCTGCTGATGAATCAAGGCCTCCAGCAATTGTTAATCAGAGAGGTCGCACTTATCATTGAAGATGACACCGACTACCCAACCACCATTATCCCTTCACTACAGAGTCTCGAAATCTCATCTTTCGATTATTTCTGCACCGCTCGTCTTTGTGGCCTCCTGTCTACTCCAAAATTGCAGAGCCTTTTCGTTTCGGACACGGGTGAACTTCGCAGTTTCACGAAAGAGTGTTTACAAACTTCCCTTCCAAAATATCCTGCAGTAACCTCTCTGAAAATAAGTGATGTAACTTTGGCAGATCGTATTCCCGAAGAATTTTACACGTCCTTCCCTATGCTCAAACATTTTACACTACTTGAGTGGTCGGGGTGGTATGATGACATCTTCGGACGACTCAACACCAACGGTGCCGACCCTGTCACCTGTCCTGACGTTCAACCCCAGCAATTACCCTTGGCCTGGCCTCAACTGGAAAGCATAACGCTCAACATCCCATTATGGCCACTGGGGGACAATTCCCTCACTAGAGCCATAGCGAGTCGAGTCGCAGCAGTTGGAATCGAAATCAAGTATTCGGAGGAGGGTGTGGAGGAAGACAGTGACAGCTCGGATGAAGAGTACAGAAACGAGGGCGATGATACCTAAAGCTGTTGCGATCGACTGTTGGAATATATGGATTGTGTAATATGATACAACGTGAAGAACTTGCATGCATGTTTGCATCTAATAGTAATAGTAATGGTGTTGAGTAACGCAAGATATGGGTGTGTCAAGATGCTTTGAGGATGGAACCTTTCTAGATAAACAATGGCCCAATATGTCGAGTTCTGCTTTAATGAGTTCGACAATGACGACGGAGAAGCTTGTGATAGATCTTCCATGCAATAAAAGTAAGCGCAGGCGCATGTGGAAGGATAAATAGCGTACTTGGGTGATTCGCCGCAACCACCTAATCCCACGGCCCGAGTTTGAGTGAACAGAAAGACGTTCGTCCTGATCATCGAAGAGTGTTTCTGTCTCAAGTTCATCTTCCAGTATGAAGACATTAGACTGAAGGAGGTAAGAACGTGGCGAAAAAAGTCGAGCAGACAACGAACAGGAGGGAAATTTAAACCATAGTCGTTCCAAGACTGAGGGCGGAGTGTGCGCTGCAGAAACCAATTAGACTGGCTAGCGGATGACAACACGGGAATGCCACACCATTAAGTCTCGAGGCACTACTAGGGACGCGTAGTAACCAGAAAAGATGTCTCTTTGAGAAACTCGTTCGCCATCCAATGAGTCTCGGTTTGGGAGAGAGGACAACGCGAGAGTGAACGTTGGAAGTGGATGTCTATGTGTGAACATAGTTGAGGTCTTCACCGAACAAACGACGTGTAGATCCAGTGGTGAAAGAGCCTGGCGGAGGAATGAGCGTTACCACCAAGCTACGACCTCGTCAAAGTTGGTGGTTGCTGGCAATTAACTTCGAGGATCCCTGAGCTTAAATTTCCCTACCCTCCAGATTTGTACTGCACAAACATCGACCATCCTTCAAGCTTCATGCAGCACGTCCCCAGGTTCACAATAGAAGTCCTCCTGCATACCTCCGCTATTTCCAAGTCCACAAATTAGCTTTGATTTGACGAGAAGAATGTCCCTTCTTTCGAACCTGGAAGCGATTGTCGAGAGCTGCAGGTGACCCGGCAACGTCGTGCGTTGGAAAATAGAGCAAGATTTTGCTGCGGGTGCAGAAGTTATTGGCTGGTGGAATCCACATTGGACGTAGAGGTAAGTTGCAAGTCCTGTCTTCAGTCCGCAAGGCGCGCAAGCTCATACTGTGGCACTATCGCCGAAGGAACGTTCCCATCCATCACAACTGGGGCCGAATCCCTTTCTATAAACTCAAGAAGCTGGGGTGCACCATCGATATGGTTCATGACCTGAATGGTAAGAAGAACGAGCCGTGATCCACGCCTACGGCATGGCGCTTGGCCGTTCCTTCAGCGCAGGTCTTAGGCTCGTGTCAATACTCTACTTCGAATGGCAAAAGCTGCACGCTCGAATATAGGAATGGCGACCAACTCCACAGAAGCAGCATCCTTGGCAGAACAACTCCAATTCGATGTCAATGACACGCAAACCCGGCTGCGCTCGACGTCGAGTGACTCGAGTCTGTCCACCGACTGGGAACCACGTGACGTGACCCCGCCGTCACAAGGCGCACTATATAAAAAGCGTGAGTCAGTAGCCTCCTTCATCAATCCAACCGTAAGTATGACAATGCTGAACGCAAGTCATAGATGGTCCGTGTGTGATATGAGTCTCCGCACAGCAAGACGCAAGTCCCTTCAAGAAATGTTTCGCCACCAGTCAAAAGGCGCGGTCCAAGACCCCTGGCAATTATGGGCGCACAACCTCAGAAGTTGGCATAGTTCAAGAAAAGCCTGTGTGATCAACGTCGCTGGGACACAACAGTAAAGTGAATAATGTACTCACCTGCGTAACCATCCCTGCCTCGCCCCGCCGGGACACAATAACGTCAAGAAGACATAGCTGGTGTCGATGTCTAATCCAGAAGACTTTCAATGGTGCCAATGAATAGCCTACTAGAAAAGGCCGCGCCGAGGCTTCGAAGAATCTGCCTTTCCTCTCCTCTTTTTTTCAACGCCTTGAGAGTCTCTTTTGCTCCATTAACCCGCAGGCCCAGAAGAAAGGTGAATGGCGTCTTGTAGACAGCTTGAATGAGGAGTCGACGATAATCGGTGCTCAGAAGCAGCTCGTCGCAAGACATCCGCCTTCTCGAGTCTACCTTGTAACCTTGTTATACCACGGTGGACAATATGTTTCGATTGGTGAGCATCTTCAGGTCTCGAAAAAATCTGTGAGCAAGCTTCGAGGCTTGAGGAGCTCATGCCACTCACCGTGACTCAGGTTTCGTCGGCTTTGAGATGAATGACTGGTAACCGCAGCGAGGTCTAGTGCAAACATATCGGGTGGGCGAATAGTTTATGGTTGTCCATGCTGAACAGAAGCTTGAGTGCAGGTCCGCCGAAGTAGAGAAATTGCAGCTGGTTATGTTGGCGTTGATCGCGAAGACATGCCAGACCGCAATTCGCCGGTGTTCAAATGCGAGACATTTGAATTCCATCCTCTTGCCAAATAAAATTCCTCAGTTTCAACTTTCTCTCCCTAAATACATAGTCAATTCCCAGCGCGTTGGACAGCTCGCGCCCTTCACGAAATTTGGCTTCCTAGAAAATCTCGATAATCTAACACGCTCGAATATCTCAACTTTACAAGTTTGCCTTCCAGGGAAAACTGCAGTTCAGACCGATTCGTGGATCAGAAGCTTGCGGGTACCTGCCGCAGTTAACCACGAGGAATCTCAAAGGTTTCCCTTTCGTATCGGTGGAAATATCAAGAACACCTAACAGAGATAGATTCGAATTGGACTCGAACCAGCCTTCAGAAGCTTGAGGATTCAATTCTCTACGTTAAGGACAAGACGATGGACAGAAGGACCTGAATATGTGATTGACGGCTGGCATCGAGACTTGTGAAGGTGCCCAGGAGGCGCCAACGAACTTCAACCCGCTAAACGCAAAAGCACGGAACCCGTAAGTTCAGGCTTCGTCTTGACTGTTGCATAACTGACGAATTTCCATCTGCTCCCAATTACTTGCTACCAACGACTGCTGAGATGTGTTGTGGGCACAGACGACGAAATCTTCGCTCTCCAGTGCTATTACACAAAGATTAGAACTACTCGCTAAATCCAGCGGCTGCTCCATCACAAGAAACGTGACAGCGGACGGGCGTGCTTAACGCTGAGGAGCGCCGTGGCCACGAATAACTATGGACGAGGCCGACGCTTATGTGCTGAATCTCGCTATAATATCGTGGATATCGCAACTACACCCCGCTTTTTGGAATCTTCAATGTAAGAAAGCGGTGTGTCTGACCTTCTTTTGTGAAGTCAAGAATACGGAACACGTAGAATATGCCCACTCTATGTCAGTGTGAAGATTCGATGCGTCCACATATGCAAGACAGTGACAGCTCAGAAGAGGAGTGCGTAAACGAGAGCGAAAACGAAAACGAAGATTCCTTAAGTTTTGACAACTAGTGGAACATATGGACTGTATGCAATAATATAGTACAATGTGAATAATCGATGTATGTATGTGTGCATCTAATAGCAATAGCAATAGTGTTGGGCAACGCAAGATGTGGATGTAGCAATGACTAGATGTTTTTGAAAATGGAAACCTTTTGAGACATACAGCGGTCCAAGGTGCTTCAATGGACTCGACGACGGAAAAGCTTACGAGAGATCATCTGCTAATGAGTGTAACAAGAATTAGGACAAGCGCGTGTGCAAGGATTAATAGCACACCTGGACAATTCGCTGACACCATTCAGTCACACAGCCAAAGTCCGAGTGAAATGGAAAACGTTCGTATTGATCATCGGAGAGTGTTTCTATCTCAAGTTCATCTTCCGGTATGAAGACATTGGACTGAGGGGCAAGGGCAAAGTTGAACAGACAACGAACGGGAAGGAATGTAGAATCGCAATTTAATGAGACTGGACAGCGGGTTCGAGCACGCGAACAACACACCAAGAAGTCTCGAGGCACTACTAGGGACGCGTAATAACCAGAGAAGATCTCTCTCTGAAAATCTCGTCGGTCATCGAAGGGGTCTTGTTTTGGGAGAGAGGACAGTGCGAGAGTAAACGTTGGAAGGGGGCGCCTATATGGGGCCATAGGTCTTCGCCAAACGAACGATGTGTGGAAGGAGGGTGAAAGAGGTAGGTAGAGGAAAGAACGTTATGACCAAGCTACGACCTCGACGATATTGGTGGTTGCTGGCAACTGGCTTTGGGGGTCCCTGAGCTTGATTCTTTCTGTCCCCCAGGTTTGTACGGCACAAACACCGACGCTCCTTCAAGCTTCATGAAGCAGGTGCTCAGATTCACAATAGATATTCTCCTGCGTACCCGTGACACCCCAAGCCCATCTGATAGCCTCGATAGCGCGACAAAGGCATCCTTCTTTTGAACCTGCGCTTGCTTCGTTGAGGGTTGCACCCTGCAAAGTCGTGGTTTGGGAAGCGAAGAAAGAAATCGATGCGGGCGCAAAAGGCATCGACTGGTCGAATCCACGTTATACGGAAAGGTAAGCTGTACGTCCCCTCTTCACCTACAAAGATGCAAAAGGCATTCCCTTGTAGCTATTCGCCAAAGGAACTCATGCTCCCATGCACCTCTCAGGCTGCATGCCCATTCATAAAACAATCGCGCCCAAGAAGCTAGAGGACCCCATTGGTAAATTTAAAGACCTGGCTGGTAAGAAGTATGTCAACACGATGTTCTTCAATATGGGCAGCCAACCGAATCTGGCAAAACTGAACACGAGAATATCGGGAAAAGCAAAGTCCATTCTCCGAAAATACAGTCCAAGACCTCTGCATCGACGCGAATGACTAACACCCGATGACTCGGATGCGCTCGACATCGAGTCAGTCGGCCGATGCACCGACGTTTCGGGAACCACGTGACGTGACCCGCCCCATAACGGCGCAGCATAAAAGCGCGTGAGTTCAATAGCCTTCCTCCATCAATCCAACTGTAAGTACGACCATGCTAAATGCAAGTCATAGATACCCCTCGCCTTGTGTGTGAAATGAGTCCCCGATCAGCAAATTAGAAACTCCTTCAAGAAGAGTTCAACAGCAAAACCAGTCGAAAAGTGCGGTTCAAAGCCTAGCAGTTATGGGCGTCCAACTCGTTCTACGACAACCAGAACCCAAGAACACATCGCGTGATCGACGTCGCCGGGATGTAAAAGTAAAATTAATTGTCTGAATGTGCTCACCTGTGTAACCATTCCCCTCGCTCCACCGATCCACAATAGTTCAAACGGCGAGGAGAAATTCAAGACTGGTGCCGAGCCCGGATGACCTTCCTCAAAGGATAGCCAGCAGCTGGGACCAAGCATTGAAGAATCTGCCTTTCCTCTTTTTAACGCCTTGAGAGTCTTCTTTGCTTCCCTATATCACTGATCCATGGGTCCAGGGGGCAAGTCTGGGGCAAATGAATGGCGGCTTGTAGACGGCGTGAATGAGGAGTCAATGATAACCGCTGTTCAGAAGCACTTTGTCACAAGACTCTTGCCCCCCTCAGGTCTGCCCTGTAAATCTTGTCATACGACGGCAGGCAAATATTCTTGGACTGATCTTCGAATTCCGGTTGGAAAAAGAGAGCAAACGAGCTCCGTGACAGCCTAACCTCCGTTCTGGTTTAACCAACTAGAAGCGTCGAGAAAGCCATGGTGGATTGGGAATGTACATTGGGTAGGCGAATAATTTATTGAAGATCCATGTTGAACGTTGAACAGAGGACTGGAATGCAGGATGCTCGCTGGTATGTTTGTGCTGATGATGTTTGGGGGTGGCCGCAATCCGCCGTCGGTGTTCAAATGCAAGACATTTCAATTTAATCCCTTTCCAGTTTCCTGTTGCATCCCTCTAAATTTTCATTGTTGACAACAGACAGCTCGCCTCACATGAAAAAGGGCTTCTTCGAAGACCTCATAATTTACCTTGCCCTAAAACCAGAAGAGGTCCTGGCTTTCCAGTGGCCAAGGCTTTGAGAACACACTTGCTATTGGAATAAAGCTTAAAGATCCTCCGGGAAACACAATCCGATATAAAGAGCGATTTTTTTCAGAACCAACGACTCTCCGATCTCGACCCGCTACGCGCCTTTACTCAGCGGCCCCGCCAAAAATCGTTCACTAGAGCATTCCCACAACTATTTCATAAATTGGGCTTAGGTTGGACTTGGACACCTCGATAGGCTGCCTGAAAGCGGTTAAAGGTTAAGGGAATTTGTGAGTTCGAGCTCCTGCGCTGGTCGTCATCAAGTGGCTGACAAGTTTTCCTTCCTTGATGATCGAACAGGACGACGTTTACATATGCTCTACCGTTAAAGGTGATCCCAGGACACCTCAGCGCATTGGAATTTTAAACACAGGAAAGTGATATGTCCGACCCTTACGATTTCAAAAAATTCAGTACACATAGCTGTAGTCCGCATTTTCCACTAAACGGGGTAGATATCCAGCATATACCAAGCTAATATATGATAATACTATTCGTCCACCGACGTCCTTTGGTAAGTTATAAAAATAAAGGTGTCCGTGCGATAGATAAAGAATTGGATCCACAGTTCTTCCTTCAGGAAAAAAAGCCAGGCAGTTACAAAACGATAACACTGTAGAATATCATCTTACAGGATTCAAAATGTCAGTGCCATAATCAAGCTCAAAGAAGATGCGACTGGGGTCCATCCGAAAACATGGGCAAAGGAGCTATGGCTGCCTGACGATTTCACAGCAGCGTTACTCGGAGTGCTTGGTGGAACATAGGGAGTGTTATCTAAAAGCGCAGTCGGCATGAAGTCCTGCGTATACGTGACTCCTCCAGAGGAGGCATGAAGGTCCAGTGTGAGCTGATAACCAGAGGAGTTGACGATGCCGGAGTACAGGGAATACCCAGGAACTCCTGAGCTCAAAGACGAGTTCAATGCAAGATCGACAGTGACGTTGACATAATACGAGTAACCGTGGACTGAACTGTCGAATCCATCCGCGTAAACACGAGACGGAATTGTGTCGTTGCGAACCTAAAAGGATATTAGCGACGTTAATGTATAACGAGCTCAACGCACAGCAGCGACGATACTGTAAACCTGGGTATATGCCTGTCCATTACGATTTGTGTACACCTGGGTATAAGTCGCGTTGGGCACAGGATCAACATGGCTCAACATTGGGACAAAGAAGATTTGATCCTGGGATAGCACATAACCACTACCACCATTATTGTAAGTGGTCGCGGCCGTTCCATTATGTTCGTCCACCTGGAACCAGAAATTTGAAATAGAAGCCGCGGAGTCGATGGGGACGACGAAGTCGTAGTTGATAAAGTAGTACCCAAGTTTCAAGGTTACTGGAGAAATGTTTGGGCTGTCACTATATGTGCTGACTGGTAAAGAGGACCTGGTGGCTCCTTTGCAGGCTTTGGCACTACCATACTTGTCGCACCACAGCATTGTCACGGTTCGCTTAGCGTTTGCTGTCGCGTTTATTGGTTGGATAAGCTTGGATTTTGTTAGCAGGAGATATCAGACGAGGACGTTGTATTTACGCGCAAGGATGCCTTGAAGACAAGCTTCTGCTTCTCAATGGATAATTGCACTCCTTTAACCTTGGCAGGCAGAAGGGTAATTTCGTCGGTCAACGTGACACCTGCGGGAACAGTGTCAAGCATGCGTCCAAGAATGGATTGACATTCAGAGGTAAAGGTAGTGTCTGAAGTGAGACTAGATTGGTAACGGTGTCAAAGGATTTCTTTGAAAGTGATGAGTCCAGCAATACCTGCGCATGGTGTCGTTGCCATCACTCTGAAATACCCGCAGATCAGAGGCCATGGTTGCATTGGACGTTACTACGAGAACATTCTTAGTATACCCAGAGAGGTATTCGGTCACTCTTAATTAAAAGTAAATGACAGGAAAGCCTCGAGAATAGTTTTGCTTACACGGCGTTGTCAAATTGAGTAGAGGTATCGAAATTTACGATGTTCGGGACATTCGGATCCGGTCCAACGGGGACAAGTTCAGGGAAATCGGAGCTCCGAACACCACCCATGGTATGTCCACAGGCAACAAGTTTGATCATCTCTTTGGCGTTGAAACCCTGGTTTTGGAAACTGGTGGTGAGAGTCCCTAAGTCATCCTGTGGTCGGGGTGTTCCAAAGTTACCCGCGGAGTAGGCGTCAATACGGCCACCACGGAAGGGAATGATGGGACCGCCGCACGTCGAAACTGCAAAGATGGCTCCAATCGAGATGATATCGGCACCTGTCAATGAAGATGAGAGTAGAACAATTGAACAAAAAACAAAACGCAACGTACGAGAAACCAATTTGTTCGGGAAGTTCTCAAAATCGGTCATAGTCTGGTTGAAGCCCAAACCAAAGTTCTGCAAAACCCCTTAGAACAAGGAGAAAATAGAATGAAATGTGACACACCTCGGGTCGGTCAAGCTCATACACGAGGGAACCGTCAAGTCCACCAGTCCCGTTGTTAACATTATGTGTTGCCATATCATGGAAAGCCTAGATCAAACCCCCTTAGCACGACGTTGGAGTCAGCGAGTGATCACTTACGAAACGCAGCCATTCCGCCGCAATTGAGGAAATAGTTCCAGTGCGTCTTCGGCAGGGATGGACGATGTTAGACAAGCTGTTATTGTCACTTTTCCTGCCCTCGTAAAGCAGGCCTTCGAGGGCGTCGTATTGTGGTGACGGCCATGTGTAAGCAGAAGATAAACGAGTAAAGACAGAAAGACAGAGATAGAGAGCGAGTGGCAGGTGATGCATCTTGCTGAAGGGTCACGGTGAAGAACAACGGAATTAGAGGTGGGGGGAGTGGTCCGCTGAACGCTCTGTTCAGATTGTCATCAAAACACGAAGGAAACGGGTGAACTGAAGCACCGTGGGCCACAGGTGACAAATAAGAACTGAGAAGACAAACGAAAACGTTTTCCAATTGCAGCACGCAGCACAACGCGCCAAGAACAGCACAGCCTCTGCTACTTAATAGCCCCTAGCAGACAAATTTTGGAGTGCTCGAGCACGCTCAAGCCCAGCATGACACTCTCATCATGCACAGAGGGAATCATTTAGGATACATACAAGGCCGAACGAGTCTGTCATTACTGTCAAAGTTAGTGGCAGTAACTAGTACAAAGTTTAGGCGCTACGATCGCGTGTATCCGTTAACTGTTCGTAGCAGATACCCTACTTTGAAATGCGCTCTATCCCCATTTCTGCCTGCTCTACTTTACTACATTCCACGTATACTTGTGGGTCTGTCGTAGGCTGATCCTCAATTGCCAGTTGAGAGCCTAAGATCGTGGGAAATGTCATACATGATACATACCCTATGTGGCTCTACTGGCCAGGTGTTTGCAGCACTCAAGACGTCGGCAACGGAAAAGGCAATCTTCTTCTCTTCATGCCATCCGAGTCTCTGAATTAGCCAGCCTTACGATTTTCTGATAATTTCTTTGCCTGCAAACACCAGGTTCTGCAAGGCGTATCTTTTTTTTTTTTTCATCGCGACAATATGGCCTCGACACCACACTCCTTGTCTTTCTCGCCCTCAATCCAGCACGCTTTTAACACAAACCCTAAGCGCGGATCCACAGGCTCTCAACTTCCATTACCGACGACGCTTCACGCCCCTGCGTCACAAAGACCTCAGGTCGGAGCCACCGTCACAAGTATTTCTGGTTCAACAAGCCCTACTATACACACTCGCGGGCTTTCATCTGTATCTGGACGCGCACCTGGGGACATTTCACTACCTAATTCCCCAACATCAGCAAGCGCGCCGATTCCTCACCCCATACACATAAGTTCGACCCATGCTGGTGGTATCCAGCCCTCCGCCTCCTTTTTTCGCCCCTCTCGTCCAAACCAACAGCCACAATATTCACGTCCTAGCTCCATCTCTTCAGTCCATGATCTTCCAACACATGGTCAAGATCCAAATCAAATCCAACTTGTTCCCCTTCCGTCGTCTCACCCCAATGGGTCAGACGATCAGGTCGCTGAAAGCATAGTCGGAGCGGAGTCTTTGGCTGATGACCATCAATTCATGTCTCTGAAGAGAATGAAGCAGAGTCGCGAACCTCTTCTTCCCCTGGGCGGACGCGTCGTTGTTGCACCTCGTGCCTCTGGCACACGGGAACGCAGTGGGTCAAATTTATCTGCACCGATGTCCAGCCGTGGTCCAACTCGTCTGATGCGGAGTAGCCTCGACAAGGTGTTCAGCATAAGCAGGGGACTGAGCTTCGACTCTATCCGAAAATCCACTAACTCACGTACACCACCTGCACACTTCGTGGAAGGGCAACCTCCATTCGAGAGAAAATTGAGTGACGAGGAACGGGGTGAGTTTCAGGAATCTCCAACCACGCCTGTCCGATACAAACATTCACCGAACCACTATGGCGGCCACTCCTTGGAAGTTCGAACATCTCGCAACTCTGCGCTCCTTTCCGCACCATCACCCTCCCCAGATCCGTCGTTCGTTCCCATTCCTCCGAATCGCATACCTCCCTTGTCTGCAGTGCCCATGATCGACCCCCAAACCGGTAAACCTTTACGGAGATACCAGCTTCACCCGTCACGGAATAGATTCTTCTTTAGGGGCCACTTGCTCACGGGAGGTGATTCGCCGTGGGCGTTTGTAGCTTCTTTCACTTTGGTTTTAACTATCACTGGGGTCTGGTTTGGGACAACAGCTGTTTGGTGGTGGAAGAATGAGAGTCCAGCGGTAGCTGCGGTTGGTGCATATCTCGCTGTTCTAACAATCTCGACCATGCTTGCTACGGTGTGTACTCCGCTCCAGTCCCTTTTTGCTTGCACTAAAAGATAAACATCTGCTCTAGGCGACTTGTGATCCTGGAATCTTACCTCGCAATTTGGACCCTGACCCACCATACCCATCTACATCTCCATCAGACGGAGGTGTTCGAGCACCGATGCCTCGAGACCTTAAGGTTCGAAGCGACGTGTGAGTGCTAAGTTGACAAGCATCTTAAACTTTCCCTGATCTATCCTACGATTAGCGTGCGTGTGAAATACTGTCCAACATGTAAAACATACAGACCACCGCGCTCTAGCCATTGCAAAATGGTTTGTGCTTCCATCAGGAGGACTTGCAGTTTACTGACCTTCTATGCTAGTGCGACAACTGCGTGGATGGATGTGATCACCACTGCCAATGGGTAAATAACTGTGTTGGAAGACGTAATTATACCACCTTTTTCGTTCTCTTGACGTCTGCAGTAAGTCTTAGTTTGATATCAACCATTTGCGTTGCTGACTCGGCGCCCAGACTACAACACTGATCTTAATCATCTGTACTTCGGCCCTGCATTTATTCTTTTTGACAAAACGGGAGCACATAGACTTTAAACACGCGCTGCGGCGAGGTGCAGGCAGTGCAGTGGCATTTTGCTTAGCTATCGCTGTTATCTGGCCTGTTGGTGCCTTATTGACGTATCATATGCGGGTACGTTCGCGACCATTATCTACTACTGGCTCTGTGGCGGTCATCGCCTCAACCTCTAAACTCTTTGCTCACTTGTTAGTTATTACTTCTTAATATCACTACCATCGAACAAGTGAGTCTTCTATTTTTATATCGTGAATGATCCTAATCACTTTTTTCCAGATTCGAAATCAAGCGCATAAAACCCTCGTGCCTGGACCCCCACCCCCTAATCCTTTTTCTCATGGGACTTGGCGGCGGAACATAATGGCTGTTCTCTGTCGACCACAAGGTTTTTCGTGGTTAAACGGTTCGGGCATCGCAACCGAGGACAAGCGTGAGGTGAATCCAGGAATGCTCGATGGTGGCGTGTGGGATGGCAGACAATCGGGGGAACCGTAAAATTGGTAACTTGACAATTTTACAACTTTCATTTATAGGCTCACAGTTGATTTATCAGTCACATCAGCCATTTTCTTTCGATGGGTTTACAATATACCTGGCATATTTTGGGGGAGAAATGGAACTATTCAACTACATAAATGCATTGTCAACCTTTCGAAATTTCTTCGATTGAATTGTGATTGGTGGAGACTTGGGGGGTGATGTACCCATCTTGTACCATGATGCCTGTCATGAATTCCCCATCATCAACAGGACTTTAGGAAAGTCTACATGAGACGATGATGTTCAAGGGTATTCCGAAGCCTCGCAGAATGATGGTAACTAGATCCACAGCCATAGAGTTGTATCTATGTAGTGGTATGCATGTGAGGCGTTGGGTATGCTGTCATCGTGTTGTTGAGTGGCCCACCGCAGCATGAGGTTTCGGAATTATTTTAGTTCTGATTCAGGGTTCGGTTTGCCGCCGGATGGCTGTGAGTGTGTGGGTTCCTGTGACGCAACTTGCAGGGTCACCTAATCCGACGTCGGGAAATATTTGGGAAAGATGTGAAAGCTTGACCTAGCTTGACCTTGCATTGACTTTACACAATGCTCATCGTTGTTACATAAATTATAACTTCCGAGGGTTTCCGCCGAGTGACGACGGTGGATTGTAGATCGATATTTATTTCTGTTTCGGGGTACATCTGGGATTATTCACGGAGTGAGAAATTAGGGTTAAAGCGGAGCTGGAATAATCTCAACGGCAGCAGCTGGCATCAACGCACGGCTCGTGCAGGTTCTTCACTCACCAGAACGACCATCCGCTGCAGAAACCATCAAGGCAGATTTCTTTCACACTTCAGACGCAGATTGTGATCATCTGCAGGGATCAGTAAGCTTGACTCGATTGCAAGGGAACGAATGATTGGCTTTACTAAGCAGGCTTACGGTTTCGGAAAGGGGAGCGAGGTGACATATCGGCAGCCAACCAGCATTCAGAAGAAAAAGTCTTATAATGCCGGAGAACTCCAGGAGGAAGATGACTACTCCTCCCGGCGAAGGCCCTCCTGACGATCCCTCTCTGCCGTTGCCGCACCAGCCGCCCCTGCCGACCCAAGCCCCGACGCTTACCACCAAGAAACCGCGGCAGAGGAAGCGAGCCGATCCTAAGGAGAAGCAATCCAAGGCCCAGGCTAGGCAGCAGGAAGAAGAAGCAGAACTGGCAGAAGACTCACCTCCACCCACCCAATGTGAGTGAGAAGCATACATAAATATTGCCAAGTCTCCAATCACTAGAACACAAAATAATAACAATGCCCATTCTACAGCCACCGTGTACGCTTCCCCTCCTGCTCCCGGGGCCATTTTTCAGCCTTACCCTTACATCATGAACCCCCCTTACCCGATCAATGGCACGCCTTATTCTCAGCATCCTCAGTTTCCGCCTCAAGCGCCGCAACAAATTAATACAGGTCCTCCGTCTCATGGGCATCAATACGCGTACCCTATGCATCCATCTCCTTATCCCCCTTATGCTCCGTACCCCCAGTACCAGCCCATGGTAATGTATTCAACCGCTCCAAGGCCAAGCGCCCCACCAGAAATTTCTTATCCTGCACCTTCGCCTGTAGCCAATAGTGCAGGGGGTAAACGCAAGCGGAAACCCTTTGCAGACGGTAGCCGCAGCGGCAAAGGAGCCTCTGACGAAGAGGGACCTTCTGGCAGCGACGTTGGACGCGGCCAACCAATCCAACAACAGGCCCAAGCTCAAGCTCTCAACGATCTCAAGAAGCGGACCAAGACTGTAAGACTACACTTTCATTTTTATATGTACTCTTAGTTTAAGCTGGCCGCTTCTAGCAGCGTGCCTGTGACTCGTGCCGTAGTAGAAAAATTAGATGTGATATTCTGACAGAAACGGTGAGCCTAAGACTACTGGCTTGTCGTCTGTATACTCAGTTATTTTTTTCAATAGGACCCGCCCGTCTGTCAACACTGTAAACAATATTCTTTTGAGTGTACCTTTTTCTTGCCCATTACGGAAACGCGATTCAAAAAGAAAAAAACTGAAGAAGAGGTGCCCGATAAAGATAAAGCGGAATCTTCGAAATCCTTGTCTGCCCATGTTGAGCCACAAGCAAAACGCGACGTTGGTGTTTTTGGTATGTCATATAAAGCAGTCTTCTCCCCGTCTTTTTTTTTCACAACAGGTCAGGGCCTACTTCACCCGCCCACATTCTCCACTCTCAAGCCACCATCTCTTCCCGAGTTTACGAAACTTACGATAAACGATACCACCACACTTTTAAGGTCAGCAAATCAGGCGACGGTTTAATTCAAGTACAAAAACCTGTCGACGAACAACCTTTGACCCATCCTAAGTCTGCAGATCTTCATATAGAACGAGAAGTTATCGAAAAGCTCGTCAACGCTTATTTCTCGGATGTCGCGCCAATACTTCCCATCATTACAAAAGCCGAATTTTTACAAACTTCGAACCCATCTCCGATATTGCTCTATTCAATGTGTCTTGTTGCCGCGGCGCGCCGTGAGGTGCCGCAAAAAGTTTTCGATTCAATAAGATTCGCTGTAAACAGCATAATCAAGGCGGATGATGTTCTCTCCACAGCGTCGATTGTCAATGTGCAAGCGTTGCTGATTCTGTGCATGACAGGTGATTGTCATTCACAGTTTGTGCCAACGGCCTTGTCTGCCTTGTGGATCCGCCTCGGAACGGCGATACGAATGGTAAACCAATTAGTCTCCCCCTTCCCTTCACCACTGAAATATCACCACAGGCACAAGATTTGGGTTTACATCGCGCCGAATCGTTGACGCAGAACATTGAACACAGGAGGAGATTATGGGGAGTTTGCCTCATCTGCGATCGATGGTGATTTTCATATGCTTGTTCAACGCAGGGTGCCTTACCGTTTCTAGGACGAGCATCGCATATGGCCATCCGTACATGATCGATGTGCAGGATTGCGACGCCCGTTTGCCATCTTCTGGCGATCTCAATGATCTCTACTTGGATGAGCTCGTTCGCCTCAGCATTATCCTTGGTCATGTGCAGAAAGTGATATATAGGTGAGGGGCTAACCATGTTTACACGACGTTTTCAAAGAGAAAATCTCATACCAATCAAAGTCCATCTGGTCTCACGTTCACGACTGATGCCATGCTACACGAACTTCTTGCAGATATGAAACGCTGGAAAGAAGGCCTGCCAGACCATCTCAAATTCCGGGGAGCGGAGACCTCCCAAAATGCAGGTAAGGGATGCCAATTTTTTCACCCCACTTTTCAAGAGAAATTGGGATTTATTTTTTTCCAGGTCTTCTTCACTTCCTCTTTGCGTGTGTTTCAATGATGTTTTGGCGTGTATTCATGAGGATCAGTTACTCCTGTCCTTCGCATCTCAAGTTTGGTTTGACTGTGGAGCAATGGAGCGAACTCGTGACGCTAACTGCTGATTGCATTGATTGGCTTGACGCTCACGAGCGTGTGTATGACGTTTGGTTGCCAGTTGCATACGCGGCAACATCATGTGCCTTGGTGCAGGTGTGTCGTCAGAACATCTAATGTCGTGATAATGAACAGATAATTTTCGTGAAAGTATCATACGTGTATCCGCCGGAAAGACGAGGATGCTCAAGCTAAATTGCGGAAGTTGCGTGATTGCGTGAGGAGATGGGAGGGTGCATTATTACCTGATCACATGTCAGCGACACGCAAGGCTGGTCCCTTTCTACAGTTCCGAGCACGTCTCCTTTAATGCCTTACTAATTTTGCTCTCCTTCAAAAAACGCCAATAGACAGCGGAAATCATTGCGCTTCTTTATGAAGCTACGCAAGGCCCGCCATTGCCATTGGAGGCTCCCGCCCTGAATCCAACTGGAGGTGTGACAGTCAAGCAGCCTGTGATGTTGGACTATCGCAAGGATCCGACTCGACCGGGGGGAGGAGTTTTCATTGCTCACGGGAAAACGCGAAAAAGGGAAGATATTAAAGATGTCCCAGAGGGAACAATCATCAGTGCGCCCTCGGAGGAAGGTAGCTCTGAAGGTGAGGCGGAGTCGCAGGCCACAGCGATTTCTGCTCCTATTGTTGCATTTCACAATAATGACCATGATCGCGCCTTTTTCTCTTCTTCGCAATTTGCTCCTCCGCTTCTTAATGATCGCTTGCGCCAATCCTCCTCTCGCTCTGGTTGTTCCTCATCCGCTATGTCGCGTGACCATGATACAATGTCAACTCCCGTCTCGGCTATCCGATCGCCGGTAGAAGATACTTCTGAGCCACAGCAAGCGTCGCATTCAATGGCGTCTGGCTCAACTTCGGCACCACTGGTCAATTTCACGTCATTGGCTTCTAGAGGGGAAAGACGCGAAAGTTTTGCAAACGTAAACCCAGCCATGAACCTCCAGGCCGACGCGGGAAGTGTGCAGCTGATGAACGTTTTGGACGCCGCTCAAGGAGGCAATAATCTGGCTGACTTTGCTATGGCGGATACCGAATTTTTGGCAGGGATACCTGGCCAAATGTTCGACTGGGGTAAGAACATGATCCATGTTGGTGGACGCCTTGATATTGATACTTTGATCTAAGGTCAATGGGATACCTTCTTTTCAAGACTCAGCGGTAATTCAGGTCCGGGCGATCCATCGTTCCAGCAGCCACGCATGCAGATGCAATCAGAGCCACAAAATCTACCCCCTCGTTTTACGTGATGAAAACTAGAATGCTTGCAATATGAACGTTGGGACATAACTTTTATTAGGCTATCTTTGTTTGTCGTATACGATAGATGTTGTTGTCTGGCTAAATGGCACTTCTAAGCGAAGGGACTAGGAGTAGCAGGGAGTCGCGAGATCATTTCAATTGAACAGCCCACCTGATCCTTTCGCCTAACGTCTTCGATTTCGTTGCTGGATCAACATGAAACGATTCTTCGCAAAGCCGTCCAAACTCCTTGCGAAGGACGACACATCACTAGGCAGCAATCAACCACCCAACCCTGTACAACCAGTGGGCTTACCGCCAAAATATATTGTCCCCGCCGTTCCCCACCCATGTCCACACGATCACATTGCTTTGCTTGCCACGACGAATGGCCTTCTGTTGAGACCCCAGGCCCCCGACTATAGTCCACCAAATTCGTACGTACGCATCCATTGGGAGAAGATTGTCAAGGTCGTAGAGATCAATGACCCCGAAGAGCAGATTGATTGGAGCGGAAGTGTTGTAATCTATGGTATCGTCGGTGTTCTTGAGCTCTTTTCTTGTGCGTTGCTTTGTTGTCGACCTGTTAAGAGTTTTATTGGCTTATTGCTATATAGGTTCATATCTCTTGGTCATTTCCTCTCGATCAGAGCTCGGGAATGGTCTGTATTTAATCGTCAAATGTCTGTTGGTGCTGCTAACCCTTGGCCGTAGTCCTTGAGCCAACCCATACAGTCTATGGTGTCAAAGGCGTTACAGCGATACCCCTTGTCCACGAACGCGCCAAGGTGGAACTGAATACTCTAGCATCGCGTAATGCAGGCATCGCCCGCCCATCGTTGCTCCCGAGATCACGAGCATTTGACGCGCCAACTTCCACTTCGAAGTTGGATAACCATGATGTCGCGTCATCTATACGTATACCAACTGTGCCAAACGTCCGGTTCGCACCTAACACAGACCTCAAAATTCTATCCCCTATACACTCTAGGCTTGACAATAATGCAATTACAGCTGTGCACCTTGACCGCCCATCTTCGGCACAATCTTCTCGCTCTGATTCCTCTTCTTCTTCGGACCTCTCAATAGCAAAGTCTCCCGTGTTCAAGACTCTTGCCGATCGACTTTCATTTTGGAGTAGACTCTCGAAACGCCCAAATTCCATGTATGTAAACACAGAATCACCTCTACTTCCAGAACCCACTTCCCTCTTGCAAGAGCAAGAAACCCTCGACAAAATGATGGAGGAAAACGCAGACGAACGTGCAGGGGTGCTGGAAAACATCTTAGCGTCGACAGCGCCGGCGCCAGCGACAACCGAAGAGCGCCATTTTGAAGTGGAAAGCAAGGTTATTAAGGAATGCACTCGGCAATTTACAAAAGGGGGGATGTATTTTGCATACAATTTTGGTGCCCTCTTTCCATATATGCTAATTTGTACGACTGATCAAGTAGGAAGATATCACACGTTCTTTGCAGCACAAGCAGGAACAAGCCATGAAATATCAGAAGAAGCATATACTGCTTGAAGGGCTAGGAGCCCTTCCTTCCCCAGAAGCTGTTACGTCCGATGTTCCGAAAGACGGTGACAATGTGTCCCCCCTCGCGGAACCTAATCCCACCCTTCCGCTTTGGCGACGCGTCGATAAGCAATACTGGTGGAATGAATGGATGACGAAACCATTTTTAGACGCTGGCGTATGTCCTCATGGAATGAACAAGCCCAGTGTTGTTGCTCACCGACCCTATATCTCAGTTGCATTGCTACGTCCTTCCTATAATGCAAGGATACTTCCAAATGGCCAAATTCGACGTCCCGTCGGACGATACCATCGCCGATGAGTCTGATATAGTCGTTGATTATATCATTGTGTCGAGGCGTTCTAGATATCGAGCTGGACTAAGGTATCAACGTCGTGGAATCGATGACGATGCTCATGTTGCAAATTTTGTCGAGACAGAAACTATTATGAGAGTGGAGGTATGCTATCAAGGGACATTTTGGTGAATTTATCTGAAAGCAGCCACTTAAGCGCGAAGGGAAAGACAATATATTTGCTTACGTTCAAATCAGGGGCTCTAGTCTGTCTCCTTCAATTGGACTCACGAAGACTGACTAACCATTTCCAGTACCGCTCTATTGGACTCAGACTGGATATGGCTTGAAGCCCCCACCATTGCTGGCAGCTGACAGAACTCAAGCACAGAATCTTGACGCTATCGGAAAACATTTCCAACGTACCGTACCAGTGTATGGACCTCATGTTAGTACAACAATCCCCTTTACTTCACCCGTACTGATCCATGTTGGACGGCAAGACGATCGTTAACCTTGCTGAACAACACGGCAAGGAAGGAGCGATAACACGAGGATACTGCGAATATGTGGAAAAGCTGAATTCGAAGGATGCTCAGCAAAGTCACAAACTTCTTTCAATGGACGAGCACTCACTTGTTTTTGTAGGTACGCAGAGTATGACTTCCATCAGGAGACAAAAGGGATGAAGTAGGTTCAACCTCCCTCACAGCAACGATGTTCAACTCGATTTGATTCTAATCCCAGATATGAAAACATTTCGAAATTGATTGATTCCATGGAGAGGGTTTTCGACTCACAAGGGTGCGTACCTTCTTCATAAGGTACTTTTTATACGTTGACCACCGACAACTCTTAGTTACTTGTGGATATCGGACAAGGTCGTTCTCTCTCAACAGAAAGGTGTTTTTCGAGTCAATTGCATTGATTGCCTCGATAGGACGAACGTTGTGCAGGTGAGTTATTTTTCTGTTGGGCCTTGACATACGCTCATGTAGGGGACAATCAAGTCGGCTTTTGCACGACATGTCCTCAGCAAGCAACTTAGCGCTCTTGCACTTTTCAATCCTTCCATTAATGGGAGGAATGGTGCTGAGCTTGTCTTTAATGATGGTCGGTTTCATTCTTCCACCGAGTGACACTAGCCTGATCGCATACTGAAGTCTGGGCAAATAACGGAGATGCTATCAGTCGTGCCTAGTAAGGTTACTTGCTGTTCTTAGTCTGGATAAACTCTTCTCACTTCCATGCTTAGCGCTGGTACCTCTGCCTTGAAGGTTCGTATGAACTCACATGTTCCTGTCAAAAACTAATATTAATTTTTTATAAGGGTGACTTCACAAGGTATACAGTGACTTAATGGACTTTCACCCCATCCTCAGTCTTTTGCTAGAACGGGAAAACGCGACTTAGGCGGATTACTTAATGATGGAGTGAATTCACTGGCAAGGTCAGTTTAAGTGTCACCCTCAAAGCTGTCAGGTCCGTTATGGAAAAGCGTTTGATTTATAGGATGTATACATCAACATTTAGTGATTGGTTTTCCCAAGCCGTCATCGACTTTATGCTGGGATACCGCACTACAACAGTCTTTTCTGAGTTTCTCCTTAAACTCCAATCCACGGACCCTTGCGCCCTTATACGCTTGTCTAAGATACGAGCGGAGGCAATCGCAACTTCTGTATCGAGGGTTCTTCCTGAAGGAGAACGCTTGCTATCCGGCTGGACACTGTTCGCGCCTGAGGAACTCAATACTAGGATCGGCTTAAAGTTTGAGGAGAAAGTCCTATTGCTTGTGTGTATTTTTTCACAAAATCGTTACTTGAGAATGCTGAATGCTAGCCACACCACAGTCAGTAAAGGCTTTATATATTGTTGTGAGTTCATTCAAAGTAGTAATGAAGCAATCCGTCTAATTGCATTTCAGGGTTACGATTATACCCTAGAGAAGGTGAAACTCTACACGCGCGTTCCACTTGGAGATATCGTTTCGATCACCAAAGGTACGTTGCAGACATTGTTTAAAGTGCAGCACCTCAACATATAGCATAGGCGCCTATATCTTGTCGCCGCTAGAGGAAGCCAGCCGAGATCCGGAGCAGAATGCAGGGTTTATCGTGACATGGTCGGTTATGAACCAGGAATCACGAACCACCAGTTATTCCCTGAAGAACAATCTGGACTTGACACTCTCAAATTCTCCGTCTCCAGTTAGAAGACAAGGCAAGCCCACGGCATTCAGCCTACCATCTCGAAACAACACGAAAAGAAATGCCAACCTTCCTCTTTCGAGCATTATATCAAACACGTTCAGCGTTGGCAGTGCGGAACGGACGGCCTTTGCCGCGTTCAAGGTCCTGCCGATAGATCCCACTCGCATTCGGCGTGCATCGAGTAGTGCAAGTGGGTTGTACGCAGATGCGTCAGACGAGTTGAACGGTGCCTCGAGCTGTCGAGAGGCGGTAGACTCGATTGTGGACAGCATCTACCGGGGTTGTGAAGATGCTGGCAGTACTCATAGCAACTTTGTGACCAGCGAGGATGTTGTCAGGCGAGTATCTTACTCAACCTTGAATGTCTGTCCGAAACTAAGTTTGATTTTGCGAAACAGTCTCTCTGAAGCACAGCGCGCGACAAGCGTGTATGCGAAAATGGAATATGGGGTCAAGCGTTTGCTATGGCTGGGTGGTTAGTGGGCGTCGCCAGTCCAGTTGTACGATAAAAGATACCCGACGCATTGTAAGTGTACATTAATGTCGGCGATCTTTACCGCGTCAGGATGTGTGAAGAGTCCCATCGCAAGTTGATTGCGATAAACTGAACGGTCATTATTAAACATAGACCAGCCTACGGATCGGAGACTGGGCCTTCGGCGTGCATGCACGATCCGGAATCACGTAATTAATTGATTATAGCGGAAGACTACAGTTCTTTAGGCCTTTAGGCTTTAAGAGGCTCCACTTCCGTGATATTCGTGGATATCGTGCAGAAAGCGTTTGTATCAAGTTTGGATCGTCGCTAGGGCATCGCTTCGAGCGCTGAGAGTGGCGATGGCAGGCGCGAAGGATGCCGAGCTGACACCTCTGTAGAACGTATACTGCTTTAAGGAAGAACCACGTAAGGCATATATATATAATAATGCCGTAAGGAAAGGTTAAAATTTGAGTAATAGGTGGGACATGGCCGTGTATTAAGAGTGAGAGATGTTGAAATTGCTTGGAGTCTGCTGGTACTTATCAGAAATGTAGAGATTGATTCATCACGAGGCACGTCTTTCCGAATTGAATCAATTTCAATTTGAATGTATGTTGTACCTCGTGTGCCAAACTTGTCCCGCGCTTCGGTTGCTGGTGATTTCGGGCAGACAAGTGGGCACTTTGCTGATATTGTTCGCGTGGAAAAGGTATGTATGAACATTTTATTCCTTCTCCCATGTTGTGCTCAATACCTTACTCCCGATAGCCTTATTCCCGGCCATATTCGTAAAGGGATAACCGCAGATATTGTACTGGACACTTCCAACTCTACTACACGCTGGTCGTATCAAGTGCATCCACTATCCTTCAACCGACCACCAGCATGACCACAACGCTCCAGACTACTCCTGAAAATCAACCAGGTCGTATATCTCAGCTGTTACCCACCGTCAAATGCTCAACTTGCAACCAACCTGTCCCTCTGGCTGTGTTGGGAGATCACGCATGCTCTACCCCGCCGCCTGTTCCAACTCTGGCCAAGCCCTCGAGTTCTTCTACCCAAGTGACGGCACCCCAACGCATGCAGGGTCGCGTTGCACCCCTCTTATCGTCACCGACAGTTCCCGCTCCGTCGAGCTCTCCCTTGGCCTCCCCGCCGCCGCGATCCCGGGATTCACCACCACGCATGGGATACCCCGCAACTGAAAGGCTGAAGATCAACACGTCTACCTCTGGCCCATCCTTTCAGCCAAGCTTATCCAGTCCTTTAGCCCGATCGGCCCCTGACAGAAAAGAGACGACTTCACCCTTATCAGCGCGTCCCCGAGATCTGTTTGCATCCCCAACTTCACCACTTCGTAGCCGCCCTCTCCAAACGGCCGAGCCTCGCGGCTCAGTATCTTCCAATCATTCCACCCCTACCACAGCCCGTCCCTCGTTCCCAATTGGCAGAGACCCCCCTCCATCAGCCAAAGTTGGCCTACCAGCGTCAAATAATAATCTCCCTTCTCGTATAGGAACTCCATCTGCCTTAAACGGGCCGCCCAATGGCCACGGCTCTCGTCCAAGTTTTAACAGTTCTCCTAGTCGAAATGGTTCCCCTGCTCCAAATGGACCAGCTTTCAATAGAAATCTTCAGGGGCCGAACGGCCCACCCCCTACTAATGGCTTCCCTCCTGGCCATAACGGTATTCCATTTAGTTCAAACGGCCCCCAAGGACCCCCTGCAGGGCTTCCTGGCCCACCCCCTACTAATGGCTTCCCTCCTGGCCATAACGGTATTCCATTTGGCCCAAACGGCCCCCAAGGACCCCCTGCAGGGCTTCCTAGAATGCCCCCTCGACATTACACTTCATCTTTACCTGGGCGAATACACAGCCCACTCCAGGCCGCTGCCGTCCCTCCTCCGGGGTCGTATCCTTTAATTGAGGAAAGAGATATCGATACAAAGACGGGCGGTGAAGCAGGTATGGCAGGTGTCGGCAGAAGGGGTTTCGCCGCTGCAGCTCGAGCGGCTATGCTTGCCGTGCAACCTGCTAGGCCGCCAGGTCCACCGCACCAGCATGGTGGTCAACTCAACCCCCCTAGATTTATGGACATCGACGCGGTACCGCGCTGTAAGTTTGCCGGTATCTAATTTAAAGAAATTAACTGACTGTCGGCGTCGGCGTTACAGCGACGGATACACCTCCGTTATCACCGGGTTCCGGTTACTCTTCTCACTCTCCGGGACCCCAATCTCCACTTGCTCAAAACGAGTTTTCTCAGCCGCAAATGCCAACCAACATGCGGGATACACCATCTCCCCCAATAGCAGCGCCTACCATTACATCCGTCGCTGTTACACCCCCTCCTAGCTCTCCGATGGCCTCTTCCTTCGCTGCTCGCCTTCCCTTCTTTGGGAAGCTCAAAAATATTGTACCAGGGGCTAGCGCCGCTCCAGAACCCACTCCCACACCTACAACTAGTAATCCAGACATGATCACACCACGTAACAGGTCAATGTCTGCAACGTCTAATGGCCCAGATCCCCCAACCCGGTCCATGTCATCCAGTACATCAGCTTCCAAGCGAAATCGCGAAGAGAGGGTACCAATGTCCCCAAGTTCGGGCTCAGAATACGGTCTGGCATATGCAGATTCAACCGACTATGAGGATGACAATGACAGTCTCCCTAGTAGGAAGAAGTCTCCACCACCACCACTTCCTCCTCTCGCTTCTTCTGTTCTTCGCTCTGTCTCGGGTGGTGGACGCAATGCCCGATTGGCCGCTATACCTGAGCGCACTGATCGCACTGATCAGAGCGATGACCGAACAGGAATTCGTATCGGAAACTTAAAGAGTGGTCGACACGAGAGGGATAATTCTGCCTCCTCATACTCTTCGGCGTCCAGCGTTGGAGAGATTGCCGGAGGGACACGGACCAATTCTGCCGCTATTGCGCAGGCCTTGGGCCTATCTCGGACGCCTCCAAGCGAGTACGCAAAATTGGGAGGTCCTGGAGTCACAGGAATGGGTGGGCGCGTAGGGAGGAGTATCAGTGGCAGCAGTAGCGGGAGCAAGAGCACCTATTCGAGAGGGACCAATGCTGTCCCAGTGGAATCTGGCAGCTTGGAAAAACTGGCGATGGAGACGTTATTAGAGCATCCGAATGGCGAAAATGACAGTTACGCAAGCGGCTTGATGAAAAGCAAGTCCACTGGGAAACAGAGGTCGTTCGGAGGCTCTAGCACCGGGAGTAGTATGCGAGAACTTGATTCTCATCCGTCTGAGGTGGATGACACTCGCAGCGTGGCTTCCGGCAGTTCCAGGGCATACCGTAGCAACACCGTCCAGGGAGTGTCTTCGCCAGAGACTCGCCCTCCTAAATTGCCCACTCGGTCAAAGACGGCAGTCGCGCCAACTGAGAGAAACTCATCACTAGATGCGAATCGCGTCAAGAAAGGCAGGGTCAGAAAGACGAGAGTCTGTGTCAGGTGTCATACAACTATTGAAGATGGAAGATGGGTACAAGTTGATGGGGGAGGTATTCTGTGCGAAAGGTGCTGGAAGAACATGTATTTACCCAAGGTGCGTTTGACCTTACGGTGGAGAGCATGGGCCAACCCCCTCTCGTTCTATTAGTGCCGTCGCTGTAACAAACCAATCGAGAAACAGGCTGTATCGTCCTCCGACGGTCAACTGAAGGGCAAGTACCATAAAGAGTGCTTTAATTGCCACACCTGCCATGTGCGTACACCGTAGCCCTTAATCTCTGCTGACAGCTATAACTTCCTCTTCTCACAGAAACCCTTCCCTGATAAGACGTTTTACGTCTACGATGGGAAGCCTTTGTGCGCCTATCACTATCACGAAGCCAATGACTCACTCTGTGCTGCGGCACGGTGTGGGCAGCCTATCGAAGGTCCTTGTGCAGTCTCTCACTCTGGCGACAAATACCACCCTGAACATATGACATGCGAATACCCTGGATACCCGGACTGCACAGAAACGCTGAGTGAGTACTGGGAGGTAGATGGTCGGATGTTGTGTGAACGGCATGCGCATAGCGGTAAATCCGGTAGCGATGATGAGGGAGAAGAACAGTGGGTACAGACCTCAAGGGCGATGAAGCGCGTCACACGGTTCATCGATCTTGCGGGTGGTGGCGCGTTGGGTAGCGCAGGACCAGGTGCTGTTCCAGTTGGAGGCAGTGAGTTAATGTGACGGGGACCCTCTTATTAATCATCCATCCTTTTCTCCCTCTTGCTGAGCCTGTATCTCGTCCCCTTTTCGTCGTTTTTTTTACCGGTCTAAATTATCAACCTTGCCCTTCTTTTTTTTGGGTCTATTCCGTTCTTCGTTTTTTTATCCTTATGCTCGTGGATTTGAATGGGACACTATTACTTAGTACTTTTCGTTACCTATGTACACATAATCAATTTGAATGATGTCATTAACGTTTACGATGCGCCCTGAACTTGATTTGATTAGTCAGCCTCTGAACTTCGAGGCGACAACGATGAGCTCCTATGAATCATTGATCAACAATTTAAATTTTTGCGTTCCGGATTCCATTCTTCTCTTCTTCCGACGACTGGCCAGCACCTAACGACATTCTGTGACCAAAATACGATGGATTAGGATGGATTCTACTGCAACGCGAAGCAAAATTTCGTCTAGCAAGCCCCCAAGTAAAGCCGGATTATTTGTAAAAGGCGGCATCGATAAGGAAGCAACATCGACTCTGGCACACGACCAAACGTATCGGAAATTGAAGGTTCGGATTTCTTTGCAACTGTGCGATATGTGGCTGAGGAGACTCTCAGAGTCGGCATGTTCAGCTTATCGGGATTGGGGGTACTTAGTTTGAAAAGCACTTCAATGAAGTATCCTCTCTTCCTCAGATGATATCTTATTGCAGGCACAATCGGTACAGCACTTTTCGTGCAGATCGGCAGCGGTTTAACCAAAGGAGGGCCTGGTCCGTTCAGAAATTTGCACATGCAAGTTCTCCGGCCGTCTGACTCCCGTTTATAACATAAGAAGTCTCTTCCTGGCCTTTTCCATCTGGTGCACGTTCATCTTTGCGATCAACAACTGCCTATGTGAGGCATTTATTTCTCACCGTTCTTGAACGCATATTTACATTCTTTACAGCCGAGATGGTGACATGGATACCCATATCTTCTCCCTTTGTCCGTGCATTATACTTATATCCAGCCGACTTTGGGTGGTTTCTCTGACCTACTGTGCCATAGGTACGCTTTGCAGATCACTTCGTAGATCCCGCCCTCGGATTTTGTGCTGGCATCAATTTTTTTGTCTTTCAAGCGGCTCTCGTACCTTTCGAAATTGTAGCGTTTAATGTGGTGCTACATTTTTGGACCAACAAGATTCCGACGGCGGCAGTTATTTGTATTGTGATCATAAGTTATGCGTAAGGCTCGACACTACCACGCTGAAGGCACTCTGAGCCTACATTCAAACAGGGCCCTGAACATTTTCGCTGTTCGTTATTATGGGGGTGGGTTCACTTTTGGTATTTATGACCACCTTTGTTGACCATTTGGTAGAATCCGAGTTTTGGTTGGCCATCGGAAAGGTTATCCTCATAGTTGGCCTGATAACTTTTACGTTCATTACCATGGTTGGTGGAAACCCGCTTCTCGATGCTTATGGTTTTCGCTCGTGGAATTGTGAGCTTTAGAAGCATTAATTACATAAACAACGGCGAAATTTTAATCCAAACTTTTCAGCCGCAAAAGTGCCAGGTGCACCTTTCGCAGAGTACATCAAGACTGGATCGCTTGGGCGATTTTTAGGATTTTTGGCGTGTCTTATTCAAGCATCCTTTACCATTGCAGGCATCTTACTTCCTTTTTTTTCGTCTTTGCAAAGCTGATCCTGCTACTTGACATCCAGGTCCTGATTACGTCGCAATGGCTGCAGGTGAAGCTGAGAAACCGCGTAAAGTTATGCCGGATGCTTTTCGTAGCGTGTTTTACCGGTTGACAGCCTTCTTCGTACTTGGGTCACTTTGTATCGGACTCGTGGTCCCATACAATGACCTAGACTTGCTGTCTGCTATCTCCAATGCACACCCTGGCGCAGGCTCGTCGCCTTATGTTATCGCTATGCGGCATCTTCACATACCCATCTTGCCGCATCTTGTGAATGCACTGGTCTTGACAGCTGTATTCTCCGCAGGAAACAGCTACGTCTTTTGTTCGAGTCGGACGCTTTTCGGGTTGGCTTTGGAAGGCAAAATGCCCCGTTTCCTAACTCGTTGCACGTCAAATGGTGTACTTGTTTATTGCGTCGCGACAACCCTGGCTATCGCTCTCTTAGGTAGCTCAAGCTGCCAGAACTTGTTGCTTTTCTGAACTCAGTGGTGACAACTAGCTTTCCTCCAGGTTTCCAACAACGTGGCCGTCGTACTGCAATGGTATTTGGCCTGTTTCTGGCGCTGGGAATGAGACATCTGACAGCTATGACTTAGGTTTGTTAACCTCGTGACTGCGTCACAACTCCTCAACTATGCAATCATATCTTTTACCTACCTCCAGTTTCATAAGGTGAGAACGGGTAACCCTCTATTTTCCCTACTTACTCAGTTTCTGTAAGGCGTTGAAGGCTCAAGGTATCCCTCGAGAGTCGTTGCCCCATCAAAGTTTTTGGCAGCCTTTCTCCGCGTTTGTCAATTCTCGTCATCAGTCTCTACTCTGGCTAAGACATTCAATTAGGTACTACGCTCTAATCGGTACCTTCACTATGGCCTTTGTCGGAGGATATAATGTGTTTCTTCCGGGTCACTGGGACGTGCCAACGTTCCTTTTCTCGTATTTCATGAGTGGTGCACTACCGCTTCTCTTTATATTCTGGAAGATATCCCGCAAAACAAAAGTGAGTCTGCGTGATCGTAATATTTCTATTTAGTCTGAGTTCACGATGACAGTGGCGACGATCAGTAGACGTGTCTTTCTTTGAGAGCGAGAGGGAGAAAACCGACAGATACGAAGAATTAGATGAATTGTAAGTAGAGTGTACAGAATAATCTGCCAGGACTGTACCCAAATTCTGAGAACATATTGACGTTTGCCATCGTCATATCACACAAAAAGCAATCATTTGAGTATAACTAGCCGTCTGATCATGATGTTGACAACTCCTAAATAACTGGCAATTACTTCACTGAGGCGGCTGAGCATCTTCACCTTCTCTTGGAACTGTCTCCTCTACACGAGAAGCTGCTTCCAGCTGCTTCAGACGGTCAACCTTTCCCAAGCAAAACTTTCGGCGGCTCATTGTATGAGTGGTATTGACAATGGCAAAATTCCTTGCTGCTTCTTCGAAGGCTTTAATTGCTGCAGGATAGTCTTTCTTTCGTTCACAGATGGCGGCGAAGCGATCCAGCAGAAGCGCAACTCGGTGCGGCCCTTGTCGTTGAGCAAACGGCAATGTCCGTTCGATGACTTCCAGGGCCTCGTCGTCTTTATCACAATGGCATAGGGAACGAGCCATGGTGGTACGAATCCGGCATAATTGTTCTTCATCACCAGCCTCCTCTGCGACCTTCTCCCCCTCCTTCGCCATTTCCACTGAATCGGAGTATCGGTCTACATATTGATAGTTCCGAGCGATAAGGTGAATGCAACGGGCGAGCTCTGAGGTTGAACGGCTATCCTTCTCTAGTTCTTTCTTTGCCTCAAAAAGACATGTCAAAGATTTCTCATGCTCCGATATGTGGAAATGGGCGTGGCCCATCGCCACTTTACCACGGGTGACCCCAGATGTGTCATTACTCTTCTTGAAATCAGCTTCCGCCTCTCTTGCATCCTTGAGGATCACTTTGCTAGTCGCACTCAGGAACATATCAACATCAACCAATATGACGCCGCATTCGCCAGCACGTAGATAGCCGGCAGGTGTGGACAAAGCTTGAAAATGTTTGCGAGCTGCGTCCAAATAGAAACTTGCTAATTCGTAACGACTTTTTTTCTCATTCAAGCATCCTAAACAGAAAAGAGCTTCTGCGATATGTCGATTCTGTCTTGCAGCACGAGCAACTTTGATGGTGTGCTCGGCAAACTTTGTGAAGGTTTGCGTGAACTGCAGATACCAACTGAATGCTACTAGGGCATCAAGCGCATCTATACTTGTTTCCACTTGTGGTTTGCTCGTCTCGTCTTCGGCGTGACTCGAAGTCTGCCCTTCAGCAGCCGTAGCGGTTGCTTCGAGCAGGATAGTCTGGATGTTGGTCTCCTCGCTGGCCAGGGCGGCAGCGTCGTCGTGAAATGAAGCCTGCCCAGGAACGGAGTTGTGTTCCACGATGAATTTATAGCAAGCAGATCGAACGGTGTTTTGCACATCCTGCGGGATGCGCTTTCCGTGTTTCATGTAGGATTGAACCACGGGGAGAACAAAGAAGACTGACTCTTCCTTTGGACCCGGTTTGAGGTCGATAATAAGGGCTGCCTTCCTGAGAGTTGCAAGTGCCCCAAGTTTCGATTTTAGAGTGGGCGCCCACCAATCTAGGTTCTTGTTGGTCGTCCCCGCAGGCAACATGGAGAGTACGGCAAGTAGGGTCAAAGCATCAGGATTCTGTGTGACCAACTTGCTGTCAACAGATAAACTAATGCTCTTGTCCATGCTGCCCTCACGAAATTCGGAATGTGAAATCATCCCTGTTCCGACACGGTGCCATTCTTGCAGCAGATCCCCTGCGGTGAGCTGTAATTCGTTGCCAAGGGAAGCCATGAGAGTTACCGCAAAGGGCATGCAGTAAAGTGCTTTGATGAGATCTTCGAGGTTTGGATCGCCTTTTATACTGGGGCAAATGGTTGTGAAGATTGAACAGCAGGCATCCATATCGACAGGTGGGAGATCCTTGATTTCCCATTTAATCTCATGGGTCGGAGCTGTCCCCCTCATGGTAATAAGGATGGCAACGTGGGGCAGAGCTGCAAGTTGTACCAGTATCCGGATGACATCTGGTATGTGGCTAGAAGTTTCGAAATTGTCGAAAAGTATGAGGCGAGGATCGTCCGTTGCGGATAATTCACTGAGAATGTCGTCCATGGGCTGTTTGGTGTCCCTTGTAATTCGAAGGGAGGAATACAGGATATGGATGAGGGAGTCCGCCGATGTTGCTTCCACGCAAGGCACCCAGAACCGATTTGACTTCGGAAATTTCTGACATATGGAGCCATCTTCCATGGCAGCGAGTGCGACGGAAGTTTTTCCCATACCTCCGGGCCCCAGAATGCACACTCGTGACGTCTCGTCATTGACCAGAAGATGACCAACATCTTTCACAAAATCATCACGCCCATATAGGATGCGGGGCTTTGGCGGCATCGTTTGTCGAACCAAGACAACAGAGCCGTCGTGGGCTTTGTTGCCGCTGATAAGGGCCGTCAGTTGGTCAAACCTGTTGTTCACTGTTACACCGAGATTTTCGACATTTTGTGCGACCTTCTTGGTGAGCCCATATATATCTTCCAATCGCCTTTGAATGTTTTGGAGGGATTGTGAAGTGCGCACGTCGTGTGATACCTATGTATGAGATAGAGTCACCGACAAGGCTAACACATAGTAAATGACACAGACGTTAAATCGCTCCAATGCCGTCGTAAGACGCTGAGCGCAGGCATCCACCTTTAACTTATTCAACTCTTTGAAGAAGAACAAAAGCCAAGGATTTTGACTCTTGATACTGTTCAGGTCCTTCACGATCTTCTTTAGATCACTGTCGAAAATATAAATCCTCAGTGTGAAGAGAGAGGAAACTCAGAATGTTTACTAACGATTCAAGGTCTTCAATTTCGCTTCTGATGTCTTCCGATGCCCTTTTGACTTGCTCAATATCGCTGCTATCCGGATGTAGTGTGTTGATGATGGCAATCATGAGGCAGCAAACCCGATTCTTCAGCTCGCCAACTTGCTGTTCTACAAAAGTAACTTCCTATTGTCGGATGAGGGCGCGAATACTCATGAAAAGCAGTGGCGCGCTTACTTCACAGGCATCGATCACGGCAAGAGCGACCCCAATAGCATCCTTAATATAGGGTGCTGGTATCAGGCCAGCAGCTGCCTGCAAGATTTGGATCATTTGTTTCCCTCCATCAACAACGTATTGTGTGGTGGAGGGTGTCGCTTTCTTATTCCCGTCATTGTTAAACTAGAAAGTGGGTGTTGAGAGGGGCAGAGCTTGAATTGGTAGGAAAACATATCGGCACCTCCTCGTTGTCAGTATGTCGTTTGACGAACCAAGGACACATTTAGTGGACGGAAGAGTAAGGGTCGACCACTGGTTGACCCCAAGCAGTCAAGCTCAAGTATGGGCTGTCAAACAACATGAGGCAGACGCTGTGTAAGGCACAGTCCCAAGGGTGCAATGCAAGTGCAATGATCATGACAGCCCCAATGCTCATCCAACTTACGTAATTTACCAACAAAGCGACCTCACGTGTTCACGCGTCGCAATTGTCACAACAGTGTCACTTTGTCATGTCCGACGACTCTGGTGAGGATTTCGGTGAGTTCTAATAACAATCCTTCCCTACTGACATCCGGCTCAATTTGAAGTTGACACTATACAGGAGGTCCTGGACCCACCGCCCCAAAGGTGCCTGCGAAACGCAAAGTAAGCCGCAAACCAAGCAGCCGCGCCGAAGCAGGTCCTTCATCTCGTCCAGCTTCAACTGCGACGCACAAAAAGACCCCCAAGCGGCCATCAGCAGAGGACTCCGATGTGCAATTGATCGAGGCGCCGCGAGGAACAGAGGATGTTGTTGACGGAGATGAAGATGAGGACGAGGTTGTTCAGATTAATCCACCGCCATCACAGCCTACTCGCACGAACCGAAAAACCGCTACCACTCGCACAGCATCGGTTACCGTAAATGGAAAATCAACCGCGAAGGGTAAAGGGAAAATGAAGGATGTGCTTCCCAAACCTGCAAAGAAGAATGCTAAACCAAGTCAGGTTCTGGATGTTGACGACTTAGTAGATGATGAAATGGATGTCGATAACGCAGCCGAAGATGTTGCCAGAGCGATTAACACCGCTGCAGGACACAAGGGAGATAACACTCAGGCATTGACAGAGCAATTGCGCCGGGTCCGTGGCCAGTCTTTCAGGATTTCGTTATTGATCAACATTCCTTGAGGTATTAGGCAGAAGCTCATATTGAAGATCTCAAAAATCAGTTGGAGGAGCTATTCCAAGTGCGGAACACGGAGCCAGAGGAACTTCTGAAACAACAACAAACGCAACATCAGGCGCAAGTCCAAGGTACATCCTTCGCTCTAACTTTATCTGGACTATCTGCTGACCCTGTCGGCGAATAGCGCTTGAATCTCTTATTAAAGAGCTCAACGCTCAAATAGCTCGGAAAGAACCATTACTTTTGATAGGCGAAGGCTCACTCTTCAATATCCTCACGCGAGAGGAGGCGGACGAGGAAACACGTAATCTTCAGCAACAAGTGAAGTCCTGGAAAGCAGAAATAGAAGACGCCAATAAACTTTTGAAGGAAAGAGATGACGAGATTGCCAGACTGCGCGAGTCAGGTTTGTCAAAGTCTTATATGTCGAACGAAAGGGTCAACATGGTCTCTACAGAGCAGAATCTGAAACTCGAGCTGCATCAAGAGATTGAGAGGGGGAAGTCGATCGCCATTAAGGTTGTACGAGCCCCGCCATCTGCATCTCGTGGTCGAAATGGAGTGTTGTTAGGATCAGACGACCCCAAACACACCGAGGTCATTAAATTCTATGAAGACCTGACCAACCTCCTTGTTCCTGCTATCAAAATGCAAGCGGGGAAATATCTTGACTTGGAAGAATGGATCTTCACCTGTATTTACACCTATTCGGACCAAAATGGACCCTGGAACGAAAGCAAAAGTCCGTATCCCCAGGTTCTCTTCCTGTTGGTCTGCTTTAACTAAGACGTTCAGGTTTAAACTTTACTTTACGCTTCTGCGACGACCTAGCGAGCGGTGAATCCGAGCCAGTCACGTCGAAGAAACAGCTGGTCAGCACTGTCCACTACCTTCCATTACAGCTGGACAAGGAGTCGCCAGAATTTGTGCAGAAATTAGGATTCTTAAATGGTGCCTTCACTTTCGAGCGGGATCAGCTTTCTTTATTCCTACGGACTTTGTACGACACCATGGGTGATACCTTTAAAAATGAATCGGAAGGCTCGGGCGAAGAAGAGCGAGGGTAGATACATGTTGGATCTTGAATTTAATCTTTGTCTTTCTTTCTCTAGGCTCATGTATCATGTTGAAACCTCCCGACCTTTTTCGGGATTTGAAATATCTGTCGCATCTAGTCCACATTTAGACCAAATGCGAATGGATACTCGGTCGTTGGTAAGCTTCGCATCCTTGAAGGCAATGATGGCGAAACGCTGATCGGATCCACTTAAGGCTGCTCCGGCTTGCAATAACATGACCACCACTGCTTCATGAGCCTGTCGAGCAGCCTAATGAATAACTGTCAGCACATGAAGAGATATTGAGGAGAGCGGCAGATGCGCACATAGTACAAGGCCGTATGGCCCAGTGTATCTCTCTGGTGTACAAGCGCTCCACAGCGAAGCAATGCATCGACCGATCTAGCGTGACCGTTCAAGGCGGCAACGTGCAGAGGCGCTCGCCCAGAACCGCAATCTAGGCAATTCACAACCCCCCCAGGAATCAGACCAAACTTGGGTGTTTCGTCGGTCGGATTCGAGATATTATCGACCGTGGGCGACGCCTCAAGACAGAATGACAAGCTTTCCAGATCACCCCTAGCAGCTGCAAGATGCACCAAGAAGGGAAACAAAACAGACTCAGTCGTCGCGGCTTCAGCGGCCGTCCACGTCCAGGGAGCTGCTGCATTTTGTGCGACAGGGTCAATGACGTCTGAGGTGATAGTGATCTGGGGGACGAGAGAAGGCGGCCTGGAGAGGCGGACAAACTGCGATAGAACTTGCTGAATGTTGTCGAGATTTTGTTCGACGGTCGGCTGACTTGGCGCGTTTCCCGTAGCGCGGGTGAGTTCACCCCGTAGGGGAACACCCATCAGGTCACGAACTTCCTTGACCGTAAGTTCTGGCTTGGATAGGAGGTAGCTCAACTTCGTAAGTGCGCACTAAATATCGCCTTAGTCAAGCTTGTAATTTGGTTATGTGGGGCCTAACCTCTGGCGTCATATCAATCCCAGGTACAACGCCTACCTGCGTCAAAGTTCTTCCCGTCTCATACACATCCAATACCAACCCTTTGGTACACTGCGAAATGGCCACAACAACAACGCCCCTGTCACAGGCCTCCTTCAGTGCTTCCATGACATCCGCTCGCTGAGGCGCATTGCCAGCTCCAAAGGTCTCAAGCACAACTCCACGAATAGGTGGCGTAAAGAAGGTTCTGATCATCGCACCACTAATCCCGGGAAATAGCCGTAATGTCGCTGCGGTGTGAATTATGAACGAAGCGTTTAATAGCCAGGCGGTAGCTACACACCAACATTAAGATTCATTTCTTTCAGCCACACAAGTCAGGTAAGCGAGGGAGCAATGAGAAGGGGTAGCCCACCTTTGTGGGCCCGAAATTTTCTGACACTCGTTTGGCGAATAACATCATTCCAATTCACAACAATATCAATACCGACTGCGATAAGCTGGTCAAAGTTGATTCCGCGGGGTGGTAGATATTTTCACCTTTTACAAGTGGGGGAAAATTCGGGCTTTCAAAAGCACTGAGATCATATGACGACATCTTGGAGACTCGGTTTCCGCGGTAGAGGGTATGGTTGAAATAAAGACAGCATTCTATGAAATACAAAGTCATTAACAAAGTCTTCGACCTTGTTTCTGGGACCCCTACCTGGAATGATATAGTGGCCTGCAATGCTGAGGGCACCCATTAAATTATCCACAGCATCATTGCGTAACTGAGATAAAGGTATTTGCGCGCCCGTGAGGATCTTCCTTCAAAGTTAGTTCACCAGACGAGTGTCGTGGTCTTCAAACCTACATACAACGGTTTTTCCTAGGTCTTCTAGCAAAAAACTTAAAGCACTTGAGGTGTACGACATCGTATCTGTTCCATGCAGGACAACGAACGCATCGAATGTGTAATTGAGCTCAATTTCTGTCGCTATGCGAATCCAATCTGTTAGAAGGATCGGATAACTAAATCATTTGTCTTTTTGAAAGAGACCAACATGCCTTCGATCGCCATATTGCTGCTATCCAAAAGAGGAGTCCACTGTCACTTCAACAGTTGAATCCCCCAACTTCGCTCTTTGAAAATTTATTCACCTCAAGAATGGCGTAACGGATGGATTTTCGTGCACTACTTCCTGGAACGGCGCTGCGAGGTGTGACCAAGCTGGGAAGATGAGCCTCATAGATATTCTCAGACACCTGAACACAAGTTGGCTGTTTCCTGTCAACCTGATCCACAGAAAGTGTAGACGATTGACCTATAGGATGGGGCGACCGGACAAGTAGTGTGGGGAGCAGGGAGGGCGTTGCTGGTGTAGATGTGCCACCTCGACGTGGACTTGCCGATCGGCTACTGGTCCAATCCCGAAAACCTTGCACGGAACCTGAATTCGAAAATAAAGAATCTTGAAGTGGGTCATGGAAGCGAGTTTGACTTCTGAGCGTTTCCGTTAGGAAGTGCGGTTCCGGAACATAACCTTGCTGTCCAACAAGCATACCAATGGTTCCACCTAACGGACGAGGTCTGAATGATTACATTTTTCGGCTGAACAAGGCTTTACCTGTGTAAATAATAAGAACCCTCGATTCATCAGAAAGTTCCATAGCGGTAGACCAGAAAGGGCGGTAAGTAGTGGGTTGAGCTGTAATATCGCACTAGATAAATGGGAGAAGTACCAGTCACGTGCACTCGATCATGTCATTTACTTTCGGAGTCCCTACCTGTATCACCCACTGCCCATGGAAGCCCTTAGGAGAGTCTTCGAAACGAAAAAAACTGAGGTCTGCCGGCTTTTTTCGACCCCGATAGTTATCTGACAACATTTTAGGGTGTACCAGCATTGGTCACCTTCGTCACTGCAGGTTATCCAAAAAAGGATGATACAGTGCCCATTCTGCGAGCTATGCAGGCTGGCGGCGCAGATATAATTGAACTTGGGATACCATTCTCCGATCCCATCGCCGATGGCCCTGTAATACAGGAGACGAGCACAGTTTGTTCTATCTGTTGCGATACGCATAGCATTGAATAATCGCATTCAGATCGCACTAAAAAATGGCATTGACTATGTCACGGTACTTGGTCAACTCAGGGAAGCGCGAAATCAAGGCCTCACTGCGCCTGTTCTTCTGATGGGTACGCGAGGCTGATGCCAACCAAAGTTCGGTTTACTGAGGGCTATGCGACAGGTTACTACAACCCTCTGCTGGCGTACGGAGAAGACAAAGCTATACAGGACGCTGCTGAAGCTGGCGCAAATGGATTTATTATGGTTGATTTACCACCCGAGGAAGCCATCTCTTTCCGCGAAAAGTGCAGGAAATATAGGTAGATTTCCCCTTTTGAGTATCTGTAGCATATGGATTGACCACAGCCCAAGACTCTCATATGTCCCTCTCATTGCGCCGTCCACCACTTTACATCGGATAAAGTTCCTCGCATCTATCGCGGATACATTCATTTATGTGGTTTCCAAGGTACTGTCTTGTTTTTTGGCCTGATTCAAAAATGGACTTCTTGCACAGATGGGAACGACGGGGTCTTCAGAAAAGATTGCCATGAACAACGCCCTTCCCAATATCCTTGCACGGGTTCGGACCTATACTTCCATCCCATTAGCAGTGGGATTCGGTGTTGCTACTCGTGATCACTTCAACGTTGTTTGTGACGCAGGAGCGGACGGAGTTGTCATCGGAAGTCGCCTGGTGTCTGTCATCAAGGACGCCCCAAAAGAAGATATCCCGCGACACGTCGAAGCATACTGCCGTGAGATCAGCCAGATAGGACAACCTACGCGAATTCGATCAGCGCTTGCAGTCCAACTTCCTTCGCAGGAGCTTAAGGATGGGATACCACCAAGTAATATAACGTCCGACCCTGTTGTATTACCAGCAAGATTTGGTTCATATGGTGGACAATATGTTCCAGAGGCCTTGGTTGATTGTCTTGCGGAACTTGAGGAAGCTCACAAGGCGGCAATAGCAGATCCAGAATTTTGGAAAGAGTTTCGAAGCCATTTCAACTACATGAACCGTCCATCACAGTTTTACCTGGCGGAAAACCTAACTAAGGATGCGGGAGGGGCAAATATCTGGTTGAAGAGAGAAGACCTGTCCGTTTTTTTTTTTCCTAACCTGTTCGGCGACAATTTAACGCTTGCACAGAAACCACACGGGATCTCACAAAATTAACAATGCTATAGGACAGGTATGTGCGACCTTCTCAAACTAACCAATCTTCTGTTTTTGACACCTTGGGGTTGAGATCTTGTTGGCTCGGCGGATTGGAAAAACGCGTATTATCGCAGAGACTGGAGCGGGTCAGCATGGCGTTGCAACTGCAACAGTTTGCGCCAAATTTGGGTTGGAGTGTGTCATCTACATGGGTGCAGAAGATGTCCGGCGACAGGCCTTGAATGTTTTCAGAATTGAGATGTTAGGTGGAAAGGTGAGGGTCATGGTTGAAGAAAACTAGTATGCTGACCGCGCCATTTTAGGTCATTCCCGTGAATTCTGGTTCGTGTACGCTGAAGGACGCCGTCAACGAGGCAATGCGCGATTGGGTTACCAACCTTTCGACGACTCACTATCTTGTTGGCTCAGCCATTGGACCTCATCCCTTCCCCACCATCGTTCGGGACTTTCAAAAGGTCATTGGTGAAGAGATTAAAGACCAAATGCAGAAGGCACGCGGTAAACTTCCTGACGTCGTTGTCGCTTGCGTTGGTGGAGGAAGTAACGCTATTGGCACGTTCTACGATTTTATCAAAGATAAAAACGTCCGTCTCGTTGGTGTTGAAGCTGGAGGAGAAGGTGATTGGCAACAAGTTGACGCCCTTTGCATCCGCTTTTTTACATTTCTATGCAGGTATTGACGGGGATCGACACAGCGCAACATTGTCAATGGGACAGCCAGGTGTGCTGCACGGCGTTAGGACATATATCCTGCAGTCCAAGGAAGGACAAATTATTGAGACACATTCAATTAGTGCTGGCCTCGATTACCCTGGCGTAGGACCTGAACATGCTTGGCTGAAGGACTCAGGAAGGGCGGAATATGTTGTTGCCACCGACGAGGAAGCCCTTAGAGGCTTTAGAATGCTAACACAGCGTGAGGGCATCATCCCTGGTAGTTACTTTTTTTTTTTTCGTCATTTAAAGACATGATTTTTGAATGGCGGATTGATAGCTCTGGAGTCATCACATGCCATATGGGAAGCCGTGCGTCTTGCCAAGTCCCTGCCAAAAGATCAGGATCTCGTGGTCGTAAGTCACGCTGATCTGCACCGTTGTAAAATTTCTGACCTTCATTTCAGTGCCTCTCTGGACGGGGAGACAAGGACGTCGAACAAATTTCTGAGCTTCTCCCTAAGTGGGCCGACATTCTTGACTGGCACGTTTCTCCGCACGCTGTTTAGTATCGTAGTGTGAGAATTTTAGTCATGTAGAGTTCGTAGCTTGGTTCACCAGATAAGATAAGATTGACTACGATTCCTTATCGGGTTGTAAGAAATTTATGACTCATTTGAAATTATCTGGTTGAACATTACCTTGCAGCATGGCTGAAGTACGCATCGCCCCTCAACATCGTTCAGTCGAGATCTTAGCGTCGAAATTGCGACGGCGGTCAGTTATGCCTTGCTCAGCGACCGGCAATCTCGTTATTTATCGGCCAGATAACTAGGCAGATTGTTGGCTCGCGTGCTACGGCTCTCGAAACCCTGCTAGTCCTCCGTCAAGTTATTTCGAAAGCACGCTTTTCAAATATCAACCAGTTGGTAGAGATCATCAGGAGTGTTGGACGAAGATTGGTAGAGGCTCAACCTAAAGGTTCATATCCTGCTCAACATCCATACAAATCCTTTTCTAACCGACCATTCAAGAGCACTCCGTGGGTAACACTGTCAGAAAAGTCTTACACCACATACGCGAAGAATATCAGACTGCCACTCGAGGCACATCTACGGCGACGCAGACCTCATTCTCAATATCCAAGTTTGTTCTGCAAGGGCAGCCAAGAAGGCAGGCCACTGTACCTAAGACTGAAATCAGGGGGACTCTAAGAGAGAACGATTCTGATGATCCTGATTCTTTTGCACGGGGGCTTAAGCCAGTACTCATGGAGGCTATCCAAGATGTTCTCGATGAGCTGGAGACGGTTTACGACAATGTGGCAAAAAATGCAAAAGATCACATACATCCAGAGTGAGAATTTGTTTATTCGGCGGCCTCTTTCCAACTGTCCCTTACTCTAAAACTAGTGAAATTATTCTGACCCTGGGAATGTCAAGGACTGTTGAAACCTTCCTGAAAACAGCGGCGCACGGCAGGGATTACACCGTGATCGTAGCGGAAACAGCACCTTCGTTTGTCACATCCACTAAACTGATAATAACACGCTCATCGGCTTGCTTACACAGATATTCGGGAAGAGAAATGGCAAAGTCATTGTCGCTGGCTGGGATCTCGACCTTTCTTGTTCCAGACTCCTCGATTTATGGTTTGATGTCTCGGGTGAACAAGGTCATTTTGGGTGCACATGTTATCCTGGCAAATGGTGGCATGTTTGCTATCACAGGCTCCCTTGTAGCGGCGACCGCTGCAAAGGCGCATAGTACACCCGTTGTGGTTTGCGCAGGCCAGTTCAAATTAACCCCACTCTGGAATCTATACCATGAATATGGGTCCCATGACTTCGGCAATCCGAGCGACGTTCTAGGTTTCGAAGAAGGGGATTTAGTGGATAAGGTTGATGTTGTCAACCCTTATTATGACTACGTTCACCCAGATTTGATTGATGCCTTTATCACAAATGAGTGAGTTGTGTTCAATTCTGCTGTCCCAGTGTTAATGAAACTCTTCAAGTGGTGATCACCCTCCATCATCAATTTACCGGCACGTCTGTTTTCCGTTGCTCACGTTGTCATTGCTCATTAGGTAATAGACTACTGAAGGAGACATACGACGATGAAGACAACGAATTGTGATGTATACCTATATTATATCCTCTTGCGCCAGCTTCGGCAGAACATATTCGGTGCATTAGAACCAAGTAGCGACATTGCATTTTTTGCCTAAGTGCCCCTGCGTGACGGGGGTCCAGAGAGGGATGGGCCCGGCGGTAATACTTGCCAGCGTCGGCTTTAAGGAGGAACAATATAAGTGTCGAAAGCTTCGTAGGCACAACTGTATCCCACGCTTGGAATGCACCCCAGCCGGCAGGAGGACGACCCAAGTAAAAGCGGTTTCGTGATCAACTTTTGTTACTCAAAATGTCAAAGAACGCTTCTTGAGGGAGATCAATGGTTCCCATCTTTTTCATTTTGCGTTTACCTTCTTTCTGGTTTTCCAGGTGCTTCATCTTGCGTTCATAATGTCCTGTTCAAAGGGTTAACAAGATGTGACATGGCGAGCTCTTCTTGCTTACCACCATACAATCCGGCTGTAACGTCGGCTCGCATGGCCTTCAAGGTCTCGCGGGCGATTATCCTTTTACCAATTGCAGCTTGTATAGGAACTTCGTATAGCTGTCTGGGTATGACTTTATCTAGACCAACGATTTCAATAGCAGCGGGAGAGGGAGGGACGAATGACATACGAAGTTTCTTTACCCATTGCCTTCCGACAGTTTCCTGGGCTGAACGATGGATAACGAGTGCCAGAGCATCCACAGGTTTTCCGTTCAGCAGGAATGACATCTGGAAGGGAATATCAGCACAACCTTATGAAAAGTCAATCGAGAAAAGTACCTTCGCCAAGTCGCTCTTCCGATATCCCGCGTCCTCATAGCTTCAGAAGTGAAGGTCCTTCAGTCAGTGCTTTGATCGTTGGGGGACACAAACCACTTACTCAAAGCTCGCGAATCCCGAGCTACGACTTTTGAGTTGATCAAAGAAGTCCGTCACGATCTCGCTCAAGGGCAGAATGCAATTCAGCATTATTCGCGAGGAAACGGCCCCAGCGTCTAGATAGTGATGGTCCAGATCTTCTGCTCGGTGTGAATAGCAAAGCTCCATCAAATCCCCAAAGTATTCTGGGAACTTGATAAGATTCCAAGAACATGAATCGGTGAAGCTTCCAAGTACCTTCGGGAACGATGATAGAAGCCTTGACAACTGGCTCTTGAATTTCTTTGACGCGTGCGGCAGCATCAGTAACTTCTGGGAAATCCGTCGGGTTGCTTATGATAACCTCCCTGTCATGATAGACAACTGTGCCCTTGTATAAAAAATTACCGGAGAATAAAAAATATTAGCAAACCTTTATAGGGTACAGTGGGAGCCGTTATGATGATGTTGGCATCGTATTCGTCTTCAAGTCTTTGACGAAAGACATCCATATGTAGGGTTCCCAGAAATCCAAGACGGCAACCTTGACCCAAAGCAGAGGAGGACTCCCGCTGAATCGTGACACTGCGATCGGTCAATGTTAGCTGATAAAGAACGATTAGATCCTCGAATTCATAAAACAAGTTGAGTGCCTCAAACTCTGTTGATCGATTCTTCCAGTTTAGGAAAATCACTGCTATCAACGGGGAAAACGCCTGCAAAAACCTAGCTGGCAATTAACCAATGTAGGGAGTAGTGGTGTAGTCGGTGTACCATAGCCTTGGTTTCCTGGAATCCTTGCATGGGCTCCACAGGTTCACCCGCACGATGCAGAGTATCGCCAATATGAGCTACGCAAGATGTGTGAGCATAGTGCTTGCGCAAGTCTGAAACATTACCCTCTGATGACTGTTTCATGTTACATGCGATATAACCGACCTGTCCTGGATTTAGGCTCTGCGTTGGAACTTCTTCTGGATGCAGAATGCCTAACTCTGTTATTTCATATTTTTTCCGAGTATGACACGAAGATATCTTATCGCCTAGAACGTGATTCAATGAGCAAGATCGACGGAGATAATTATTCTTACCTTTTCGAAGGACCCCTTCCTGCACGTTAATCAAAGATATAACCCCACGATACCTGTCATAACTAAGGAAAAAGTGAGTCATTGTTGGAGCAAAGAACAAAAATATTACAAGGAGTCAAATAAAAATGCTTTCAGCGGAGCATGCATCCGACCACTTGGGGGAGGTATGCGGCTTATGATTGCCTCGAGCACTTCTTGAGTTCCTTGACCCGTTTTGGCAGATATACGAAGAATGTCTGAAGGATCGATTCCGAAGGTGGCTTGCATTTGGGCTGCTATTTGTTCAGGTTGTGCAGCGGGAAGATCAATCTACCACTTGAGTATGAGTGGCTGGCACAATAGTCCAACAACACAGAGGCAACCTTATTTAAGATAGGGATAATATTGAGGCCTCGCTCTTTAGCATTGTGAAAAACCGATATAGACTGAGCCTGAACGCCTTGACTGGCATCAACCTGTAAAGTGCGCTGAGCGCCTGCTGAAGAAATGGCCTCGACGAAGTACATACTAGAAGAAGGGCACCTTGACAAGCAGCCAATGAACGTGATACCTCCCACGCAAAGTCGACGTGTCCCTAACAAAGACGAGTTGATTAGATGATCCTAGGAAAGTATAGTTCCAAGCTGACGGACTGGGGTATCAATCAAATTCAACAGGTAGTCCTTCCCTTTGAATTTGTATATCATGCTATGACTCATCAGGTCATTTTGCTTCTCGTTATTCCTCCAAATTTACCTTGCAGTTTGGGCTTTCACTGCAACCGATGTTACCCACGGCAGCATTGAGGAAAGAACTTGGACTTGCCTGTAATTCCACGCTCCCGTTCAACTTTCAACTTATCCAGAACTTGTTCGTTCTTTCCCGCCTGCTTCTTTTGAATGGTTCCAGTCAGCTGGGGAAACGCCAGTGGTTCAGCAAAGGTTTCCCAGAAAGTATATTCGACAAACTTCGAGCAACCTAGGTTTTGTGTAAGAGTAGATATGAACGGGAGATTTATGTTCAACACACCTGTCCGCTAACGTGGATTTTCCGTGGTCTTTAGAGTGTGTTGTAAGTGGCTGACGAGTTATGGAAATGGCCACAACGCTACCAATATGGGCAATAATAGAAAAATTCCTTAGAGGTAATAAGAAAGGTAAGCGAAACTCACAAACATCATACATGGAGTTCATACCGTATCACATCGCAAGGAAACTCTTCCATTTGTATCCGTTTTGACGCGTCCCAGCGCGACGATGAACTAAAGCATCGTATTGACCGTTTTAATCGAGGTTGCCTAAGAGTCTTATGTAAATCACGATGCCATAAGCATTGCATATCTCAATGGTCGTCCTGTTGACCCAAAATGTGAACCAGCGAGGGATGACGATGGTGGAATATTGAACGGTGTCAAGAAATCTGGTAGTCGTATTAGTCATCAAAGCTCAAGAAGGCTTTCCGAAAAGTAGTCCGAAGTTGAAACCCCTCATGTCTCTTGCGGAAGCCTCTGAAGCGCGAAAAGCTCGTTTGCAAGCATTAAAGAAGAGAAAAACTGGAGAGGCAGTTGATGACGGAGGGTAAGTACAAATTCACATTTGTCATTTTTCGTTTCGCATTGACCGAGGCTATTACAGAACGTCCGAACCATTGGTCAAAAGCCGAAACTTCGACCCAGAGTCGCGGACAATACGAAAACATGTTCATTTGGATGATGTCGTTATGCAAGATACGGTAGAAAAAGATGTGGCGGGTCTAGCAGAACAAATCATCATTGACGATGAGCGGCGGAGAGCCCAAGAACTTGTGTGTGGTCTTTGTCCCAACTCACTCCCCAATATAATTTTTGAACTAGGATGTTTTTAACATTGCTCCGAAACGGCCGAATTGGGATCTCAAGCGTGAGCTCGAGAAGAAGTTGAGTAAACTTGAGAGGAAGACTCAGGAAGCGATACATACATTGATTCGTAAGTCTTCCTTCCCTTATAGACATATTCGTGAACAATCTGTCGAAAGGTCAACGTCTGGCTGCCCAGAAAGGAGAATCTGATGATTTGGTCGGTTCTATGAATGCACAAGAGCGTCAAAACGCGTCCGAAACATTGTCTGACGAAGAAGACTAAAATTTATCCCAATGCGCCGTCGTTTCAGATATGCAGTAATGTCAATGAATAGTCTGCTGTTTTTCTGGAGGTGTTACGGCACCACAAAGCCCCAACTCTTTTTGAAGTTCATACTGCGACGCAAGACCTACTCGTAACGGGAAGCCCTGCGATGGTCAAGTGGCAATGGACCTTTCGCTGCACCTATCGGTTGGGTCCCGAAAGTTTTGTAATTGGATTCAGGCGCAGGCGGAACAGTATATTGAGTAGGATAGGATACCCAGGATACGGTGGAGCGTCACTCCCCTCTTAGCTTTGTACAACTTCCAACTCTCCTTTGATGCCTTGTATACCTCAAAAATTCAAAGAAAACAAGGTTAGGCTGAACGCTCAGCTACAGCCTACAATGTTAACGGAGTCCGTTAGCAAGGGGGTTCCGGGATTGAAAAAAAAGACCTAGGGTCGATTTTTTTTTTTCCTCGACTTTGGGTGAACTAACTAACTACGTAATCAGGCACATGTCCAAATATGGTAATATTATGTCATGTTTAGCTTCATTTCCCAGTAACATCGGGATTCTGATATTTCCTTGACGGGAAAAGGGATAATTGGATTGGATTAGAGCCAGGAGGTCATATACATTTTTTGTGGCAAAAATTTTTGTGGAAGGTGCATGATCAAATTGTGCCAACTCGTAGGGTGCACCGAGAGTATGTGATTACTTCCCAAGTGTATTTGACTCCTGAGTCCTCAGCCTGTGTCATATAGCAGCTATATGGTAGTACATAACATAATTACACTTAAGACAAGTCAATATGAGGCTCTACGGTGATCTTGGGCTTGAGTTGTCGAGACCTCCATTTTTTTTTTT
>Ga0307507_10000966_pt1 | contig 63887 bp, 4 predicted proteins | sample 7_EM_MG_FD_207223 | JGI IMG/M metagenome (GOLD analysis project Ga0307507, IMG submission 207223) | Populus trichocarpa ectomycorrhiza microbial communities from riparian zone in the Pacific Northwest, United States - 7_EM | ecosystem: Host-associated > Plants > Roots > Unclassified | place...
CGAGGCTCTGCGCGAGGCTCTGCGTACGGAGGCTCTGCACGAAGCTCTACACGAAGCTCTGCACGAAGCTCTGCATGAGGCTCTGCGCGAAGCTCTGCATATGGAGGCTCTACACGAAGCTCTACACGAAGCTCTATATGAAGCTCTACGTACAGAGGCTCTGCACAAGGCTCTGCGCGAAGCTCTGCGTACGGAGGCTCTACACGAAGCTCTGCATTGGGTCCCCGCTATATTCCCGATAGTGTCTACACGTGTCTCTGCCTATGTAGCCGCCTTATTTTTTACCCTTTTTTCCTTCCTTATATCCTCCCTACCTAGGGAGGCACTAGAACGGCAGCCAGCAGAGGACTGTTGCTAGAACTAGATAACTATTGCTAGAACCAGACGACCGTTACCAGAACTAGACGACCGTTGCTAGAGCTAGACGACTATCGCCAGAGCCAGACAACTGTCGCTAGAACTAGACGACCGTTGCTAGAGCTAGATGACCGTCGCCAGAACCAGACGACCGTCTCCAGAACTAGACAACCGTCTCTAGAGTTAGATGACTGTCGCCAAAACTAGACAACTGTTGCCAAAGCCAAACAACCGTTGCTAGAACTAGACGACTGTTGCTAGAGCTAGACAACCGTTGCCAGAACCAGACAACCGTCGCTAGAACCAGACAACCGTCGCCAGAACCAGACAACCGTTACCAGAACCAGATAACCGTCGCCAGAACTAGACAACTGTTACCAGAGCTAGACGACTGTTGCTAGAACTAGATAACCGTCGCCAGAGCTAGACAATAACAACTAGCTAGCGAGCACTATAAACAATTTAATCGATTAATCGAATCAAGGTAGCACAGACAGGTAGGCACAAATAGGGAGATGCTAACGGGTAGGTAGATACAGATAGGTAAGCAGATACAGACAGGCAAGCAGATATAGATAGGTAGGCAGATACTAACAGGTAGGCAGATATAGACAGGTAGGCAGATGCAAATAGGTAGGCAATATAGACAGGTAGGCAATGCAGACAGGTAGGCAATACAGACAGGTAAGTAGATATAGATAGGCAGGCAGATATAGACAGGTAGGCAGATACTAACAGATAGGCAGATATAGACAGGTAGGCAGATATAAATAGATAGGCGATATAGATAGGTAAGTAATGCAGACAGGTAGGCAATGCAGACAGATAGGCAATATAGGCAGGTAGGTAAGTCAATAGGTAGATAGGTAGAAGAGAACCATCGCTATATTATATTAAATTATCTAAAATAATAATATTTATTTTACTAGCCTTATAAATAGCTTTAAAGTAGCTTTTATTTATTTAAAATATGTTATTAGTATAAAAGAGGTAAATATAATTATAGTTGCCAAATATGTAGATTACTGGCAGGTTGCGCGCAGGCTACGCGCAGGCTGCGTGTTAAAAAAACACGACATAGGCTAGTCGGTCAAGTTGCCAAATAACCTTAACTACGCGCCAATTGCGTCAACCACCAACCATTGAGGCCATTAAAAGGGTACTATATTTTGCCGATGTGTTGACCGCCTAATAAAGATAAGACACTTTATTCCTATCACTAGCCTAAATACTAAGGAGCTTATTAAAGCATTTATCTATACTATCTATAAGTTACACGGCGCTCCAAATACTATTATTTCTAATAGAGGCTCTTTATTTGTTTCTGACTTCTGGCGTTGTCTAAACTAGCGCCTAAAGGTAACCCTAAGCCCTAGCTCCGCATAGTACCCTAAAATAGATAGTTAAACTAAGATTGTTAATGCAGTAATAAATAAGTACCTATGCGCCTTTATAAGCTTCACCCAAGACGACTGGGTAGATTAGCTCCCCCTTGCCAAGTTTGCCATAAATAACTAGGTTAATAAGACCATGGAAATCTCACCATTCTTTACTAACTATGGCTACAACCCACATCTAGGCGTTAAACTAGTAGGCCCCTAGCCATCAGCCCTATCTATATATACAAAGAAGGAGTACCTGTAAGCTAATACTATTATTAACCGCTTTAAGCGCATTTTAACCTAGCTTAAAGCCCTAGCTTATATCTCCTAGTAATAATATAAAGACAATACTAATATAAAACGAGACGAAGGTATAATATTTAAAAAGGATAATATGGTTATAGTTAGCCCTAAAAATATAAGGACCAACCAGCCTAAGAGGAAGTAGAATAATAACTAAAATGGACCCTAGCCCGTCCTAGCTACCTATAGAGGAGTAGTTATAGTTAACCTCCTAGACTATATCTATGTTAATAAGTCTTTCTATACTTTAAAAGTCCGCCTCTGGTTCCCTAAAGAGATCTCTAGTTAAGCACGCATTAATAAAGAGGAACGTTATAATATCACAGGCAGGATAGCTGAAAGGGATAATAACGGCAATATTACAGATAAGTGGGAATTTAAAAAGATTTTTAATGTATATAATAAACAAATAGACGAGTATGGCTTAACATACTATATTAAATGGAAATACCACAATAAGAAAACTTAGGAACCCAAGAAATCCCTAAAAGGGTGCAAGCGCGCACTACTAAGGTTCCATAAATAACACCCTAAGAAGCTAGAACCCCCAGACTGGGTATAAGATAAGGGAGAGCCACGCTAAGGCCATAGCCGACCACGAAGGTAATTTATAGTGGTTAAGATCTTATAGAACTTTAACCACCAGTTAAAGTTGTCTAATTAGTTGGTTTTTTGCTAAGAAGTGCTATATGGTAGTAGTATGGAGTTCTACCAATTTTATTTATTAAGCTGACCAATCAAGATTTTCTATGCCTAGTATGGAAAATCGCTATTAGCTTAGTTAAGGGCGGTAAGCAGAAGTGACATCTTTATAGTGAAAATAGGTTACTTGTTTAGTTTAGGGACCAAACCTTCTAGGGAGGGGAGTATTATCACGGCATAGTCCTAACGCGTACTATCTCGTACTATTTCCTACTATTAGCTAGCCCACCACTAGCGCCTTGGCGGCTGCCCCTACTATTTATATATAATACCCCCTTTTACCTCCTTCTCCTCTTTATACCACAATGTAGTTATTTAGCCTATTAGCATTATAGCACTATGACAGAATAGGAGCTAAGGAAAACTGTAAACCCTATACTATAAAATACGGTTTAATAAAAGCCTGTAAAAAATCCTATAGACCTCCCACTAATTGACATCTACTATATTAGCGCTGTAGGATTTTACTAGAACTTGGTCTAACCTAATACCATTGCCTTTATAACTAGCTTATATAAAATTAATTAAATAATTAAGGAAAAGGAAAGCGAGCTTAGTAGATAGGAAAGCGAGCTTATAGACAAGGAGCTAGTAGAATAAAAACTACCCTACTAATACTGGAAATTCAAGGACGTATTCTCTAAGGCAGTGTCTAATACGCTGCCGCCTTACTGACTATACAACTATAAGATTAAAATTGAGCCAGACAAGAAAAATGCACTTGGCTATAGCCCCCTTTATTAGTAGTCCATTACTAAGTTATAGGCTATAAAGTAATACCTTATTGATAACCTAAATAAGGGCTTTATTAAGCCTAGTTAAGCCCTTTTTAACTCGCTTATTCTCTTTACCAAAAAGCCAAACGGAGGACTTTGTTTCTGCATAGACTACTATAAACTTAATAATATAACCCGCAAGGACCGCTACCTACTACCCTTACTTAATAAGACTCTAACCTGGATAAGTAGAGCTAAGATCTTTACTAAGCTTAATATCCAATAGGCCTTTTACTGGATTAGAATGGACCCTAAGTTAAAAGATCTTACTATATTTTGGACCCGTTATGGAATATATAAATATAAGGTACTTCCCTTTAGACTAACTAATGGACTAGCTACGTACCAGCGATATATAAACAATATACTTTTTAACTACCTTAATGACTTCTATACGGCCTACCTAGATAATATTATAATCTACTCTAAAAATGAGTTGGAATATAAGGAGCACGTCTATAAAGTCCTATAACGGCTCCGCGAAGCTGGCCTCTAGGCCAATATTAGGAAATTAGAATTTAGTATTAAGCGTATAAAGTACCTAGGGTTTATTATTAGTACGGACGGAATTAAGGTAGATCTGGAAAAGACAGCTATAATTAACTAATAGGTACCCCCAAGAACTATAAAGGGGGTATAGTTATTCTTTGGGTTCTGTAAATTCTACCAATGCTTTATTAAGAACTATAGTAGGATTGCCCAACCCCTAAGCCTACTTACCCATAAGGACCGGCCCTTTTACTTTAACACCGCATGTAGGTAGGCCTTTAATAAGCTTAAGAAATGACTAATCTCTGCTTCCTTACTCGCCTACTTTAACCTAGAACGGCCCTTAATGCTAGAGACCGATGCCTTAGATGGTATTATAGCTGGCGTTTACTCCTAAAAGCAGACGGATGGAGAATAGCACCCTATTGCATACTATTTGAAGACTATAGTAGATGCTAAGCTAAACTACCACATCTATGATAAAGAAATGCTGGCTATTATCTCTAGCTTCTAGCACTGGCGCGCATAGCTAGAAGGGACCCCTAAGCCTATTTAGATAGTCTCCAATTATAAGGCCTTAGAATATTTTATAACAATAAAGGCCCTTACGGCCCAGTAGGTACGCTGGGCGGATATTCTATCCCAGTTTAACTTTCTAATTATATACCGGCCAGGCGCCATAAATTATGCGGACGCCCTTATAAGGCGTGGATAGGACCTAGATAACTAGATAGCTGTAAAGATCTTATTATAGACCTAGACACTACTACAACCAGAGCACCTTAACCCTTAGATACGGGCAGAACTAAATACAGACTCTTTGGACACTAAGATATATTCTATTAACTCCACGGAACTTAACCTTATTAATAAACTGCTGCAGGTAAACCGTACGGCCTCTTCTCTATAGGAGTACTGTGAAAAGGTAAAGAACGTTACCAGCCCATAGTCCCTTAAAAAGGGATTACTTAAGCATTAGGAACGGCTAGTAGTAGTAGAAGAATAGAACTTACGGACCTAGCTTATTGCCGAAGTATATACCTGGGTCTCTACGGCTTACCCTAAAAAAAATAAGACCCGTAAGATTATTAGCGACTATTATTACTAGCCTGGAATGGTTATAGATATTAATTGCTATATACAAAACTGTAATAACTGCTATAGGTCTATAATTCCACAAGATAAGACCCTAGGACTATTAAAACCACTCCTAATACTAGAGCGCCCCTAGTAGTATATCTCTATAGATTTCTATAAGCTACCTATAGACCGTAATAGATATAATATGGCTATAGTTATAGTTAACCGCTTTAGCAAGCGCCTATTCTTAATCCCCCGTTATAAGAATATTAATGCGAAAGAGGCGGCCTAACTATATATCTACTACGTCTACCGAATTTACAGACCACTAGATACTATTGTGTCCGACTATAGCCTATAGTTTATATTAGCTTTCTGGAATGAGTTTACCTGAATCCTAGGTATTAAGCTAAAGCTTTCTATAGCATATTACCCCTAGATAGATGGCTAGACGGAGATTATAAACTAGTATTTAGACCAAAGACTCTAACCCTTTGTTAACTACTTTTAGGATAATTGGGCCGAACTGCTACCTCTAATAAACTACGCCCAGGTCACTCTACCTTATAACTTTATAGGATTTGCACCTATCCAGCTAGAAATGGGGTATTTACCCTATATAAGCTTTAACTGGGAAAGAGCGGAGGGCCTGTAGACTATACGCGAGAAACTATCTTATAAGGAAGCCCAGCATTACGCTAAATACTTAGAAGAAGCCTAGAAAGTAGCCTATACAAACCTAGAAAAGGCCTAAAAATTAATAGAATAGCAAGTAAATAAGCATAGACGTAAGCCTAACTTTACCGTAGGTGATAAGGTCTGGGTTATAACAAATAACTAGAAGATAGAACGGCCAAGCCATAAGCTAGACTATTAGATAGTAGGACCGTATAAGGTTCTTAAAAAGAGAGGCAACTTATATAAAGTAAAGCTTCCGGACTCAATTAAGGTCTACCCTAAATTCTCGCCGGATGAGCTATGGAAAGCTGTAAACAACCTATTACCTAGATAAAAGAATAAACCGCCCCTGCCGATTTAAGTTAATGGCGACAACAAATAGGAAATTAAAGAAATACTAGCCTGTAAACTTGTAAGGGGAATACTAAAGTACCGCGTAAGTTAGAAAGGATATAATTTAGACCCTACTTAGTACCCTATATGGAATTTTATAGGCAGTCTGTAACTGACTACGGTACCCTGCCAAACCACCACTATGTCACCAGTGTATTACCCTAACTCGCTCACCGACTCGCTTACCGACTCGGTCAATTACCCCTTTATTGTCTACATCTTTTATGTATATATACCATCTAATTTCCATAGATTTACAATTAAGTTGCTCAGTCAATTCTCCTACACTGTATTGTTATAGTTATGACCCCGGCTCGCATTACCTGCTAATTAATTAATCCATTATCTTATTTAAGAAGTCACTACTTCTACTACCTTTGCAGTGTCTTAAGCTTCTTTACCTATTAAACGAACAGACGATTAAACCTGACCGACAAACGTACCATAACTGACGAATTAAATTGTTAAAATAAGGTTTCGCCAAGACGCTAACCTAGACCCTGCCTAAACTATTAAAATTCTAAAAATGACGACTAATATAAATGAATCTTTATCTAAAATCAACCTCATTCTTGACAAGCCATCTAATTAGCTTCTATGGTTCTTTATTGTTTAAGATATTGCTAAAACCAATAAGGTATAGTAGTATATTGACCCATTAAAGAAGAAAGATAAGCTCCTAAAGCTAGAACCTCCAAAACAACCTATACCTGCGGATGTACTTCCTGCAGCTATATTGGTAGCACAGCTAAACCAAACTTAGCTTACTGCGTATAACTAAATATACGCGGAATACAAGGATGACCTCCGCGTGCACTAGAAGAAAGAGCAGGCCATAAGCGATATTAGCAATTACGTTGTTTGCACGACATTGGTATCCTACCTCCCTCTTATTAACAACCTTAATACGGTATATAAACGGCTACAAGCACTTAAGAAAGCACTTGCCCCTATTACGTTAGGTTAAAAGCATAATGTCCTTAGTTAGTATACAGCTCTTAAAGCCTACAACAAAAAGTAGAGCATTGAAAAATGGTTAAATAACTAGAGGAACGTCTATAAGCTTGTAGAATAATTAAAGCTTCTAGACATATAAGGTTTCAGGCCATACTACAATTTTGTATAAGTAATTAAACCTATCTCTTCTAGCTTTGCAGGAGCACTAGAAGTAGATCTTATTTTAAAAAAAATGGAAGGATAAAGAGGCCCTATCCATTATTGACCTTATTAAGGAATTTAAGGAGCACTACCGCATATAGCAAGCATTGTCTACCTTAACTGCCAATAACTCTGCATTCGCAACCCTTTAAAATAATTCCAATTCCAATTTAGACTCTAATGTTAATTCTAATTCCAACGGCAATTTAAATTCAAATTTGAGATGGCATAAGGAATGCATATGCGGCATTATACATCGATTTAGTGACTGCTATTATATTGCCGTATATAAGTGTCCTTAAGGATAGAGACCAAGGGCAGACATCTAGAAGAAAGTAGATGAAACAATCTTATCTACACCTTGGATTAAATGTATTGTTAAGCAGATTTAAAAAAGAGAATAGGAAGTAAAGGAGAATAATTAGAAGAATACAGAATCTATAATTAATTTTAATTCTAAAACCCCAGCTTCTACCACACCGACTAGCCATGCTGCTGTGTTTAGTACTGGTTAAATTCCTTTTAAACTCCAGAACACCTGGATACTTAACCCTAGTGCAGATACCCACATCTACAATAACAAAGAAGACTTCACCTTCTCCTACCTAGCAGCAGAAGACGACTACCTAATTGCTGGCGGAAATTTTAAGAAAATTTAAGCCTACGGAACAGTAACCATTACTGTTAATACACCTATTAGGAAGTCAAAAATGAAGCTATCCTATGTAGTACTAGTACCCACTATATTCACAAATATTGTAGCGCTATTAAGAGCTACTGATAACGACATCTATTTTAACTTAGGACGAAACTTGCTATACCGTCTAGCAACTGGCGAAATAGTATGCTATGCGAAACAACTAGGGGGCCACTAGGCACTAATGCACAGAGAGCCTACCCTAGATTTATCAACTCAATCAACCTTCTTAATAGGAAGATTTTAGCCAAGCTAAATGGCCCGTAAACCAATCGGAGCCACAGCTATAAGATAGCATAAAATTCTTAGCTATACAGGACCTGGTGCTATTACGCAGCTTCCTAAACACATTATTGGCGCAGAGATGACTGAATTAACTACTAAATGAGTACCGCTTAAAATCGAATATAAAACTTGCTTATTAGCAAAGCAGATATAGCAGATCTCTTAAAGATAAGAACATAAATTTCCAGCCACTTGACTATTTGAACGTCTAGCATTTAATATCATCCACCTTGGAGTACTAGGGTACAACGGCAATAGATACATTATGCATTTCTATTACACGTATTCTAAATTTAACTTTATGTATACCGCCAAGAATAGGGACAAAGCTACCGTTCTACCTACCATTTGCAAAACTTACCGCTTAATTAAGATATAATTCTACTAAGACGTTGTCTTCTTCTAGAGCAATAATAGATAAGTATTTAGACAAATAGAAGACACCCTAGGTACGTAGTATGTAGATAAAGGCATTACCTTTAAATGCCGAGCACTATATACTAAAGAACAAAATGGTGGAGTAGAATGATCTGGATAAACCCTTATAGAACAATTAACATCTATGCAGCTGGAAGCATCCTTACCCCCATCTTTAGGACCAGAAGCTTTCCTTGCTACTGGCTATACCCTTAATTAAACGCCAAATAAGCAACTAGGGTGGAAAACTCCGTATAAGGTCGCCTATAGCAAGCTACTATTACTTACCTATATGCACGAATACAGTTATAAGACCTATACGCTAAACAAATAAGTTAGAAAGGGAGATAGGCTAGCTCCTTGTGCATCAATTAGACACCTAGTTGGCTATAATTTAACCAATATCTATTAAATCTAGATTCCAAGCCTTTACAAAGTTATTTAAACTAGAGATGTTACATTTAATAAGACCTCGTTCTATAACCCCAAGGGTTAAAATATTGATTACCTACTTAGGGAAGTATTAGAAGACACTATCCAGACGATTAGTCTACTAGAACCTCTTAAATATAAATCTAAGGACGAATCTATCTTATATAGACCTATATTGAATACAGATTAAACGACTATATTAAATGACTTAGCAGAGCTTCCTACAAAGGACATTAAAAAGCTACCGATACCTAGCAGAATGGTATCTCCGGATCTGCCAGAAATAAATACTACACCAGGAGGACCTTAAGACGATATCTTGGATATAATTAAAACAGGTTCTACCCAGTTAAGTAGTTTACCAGAACCGTTAAATACAGCTTCACGAGCTAATAAGGTTTGCCAATTCTTCTGCCAACCTCATCCTACCAGAAGGCTCCAAACGAATTTGACGTCAAGCATACGCAGCAGCACTAGCCAATATACCTACCGTACTTGGTTACTATGCTGGCTTTGCCACAGGACTAGTAAAGGATATTAACCGAACTAGATCCTCCCTGTATTAAGATAATCTTTTACTAGAACCAAAGAATCTAAAAGAGCTAAGAAAGCACCCTTTGACTACTGGCTTTTAAAAGGCAATAGAAAAAGAATATAACGACCTAAAACGCTAAGGGACATTTAAGACTGTCCTAAAGAAAGAAGTAACCAATAACCAGATCCTTCTGCTAAAATGGGTTTTTAAATATAAGTTTGACAGCGACAGCTACCTACAAAAGCTAAAAGCTCAACTATGCGTCCGCGGAGACCTGCAGATTACTAAGGAAGAGACCTATGCAGCAACCCTAGCTGCTTGAATATTCCGTGCCCTCATGGCTATAGCAGCCGTATTTAATTTGGAGATTTAATAGTATAACGCTGTAAACGTATTTATAAATGCAAGACTAGACAAGCCAGTCTACTATTACTGCCCAGAAGGCTTTAATTAAAATAGACATATCCTAAAGCTACTTATGGCGCTATACGGATTAAAGGTCTTACCACTACTTTAGTATAAAGAGCTTACCAATACACTATCTAAATTAGGATTAAAACCTGTCCCAGGTACGAACTGCCTTTACACTAATAGACAACTTATTGTCTTCTTTTACGTAGATGATATTGCCATCCTATTTGCCAAAAAGGACCTTTTAAGACTACAGGAATTTGAAGCCAAATTGCTGCACTAATACAAGATCTATGTACTAGGAGACCTATAGTGGTTCCTAGGAATCCGAATTAAACGAAATTAACTAAGCAGAAAGCTCTGGCTCTGCCAAGATTCCTATATTAAAAAGATAGCCAATTAATTTAATATTTAACCAGGAAGATTTCCTAAGTTACTACTTCCTGCTAAAAAACTGACTCTGTCTAACCAGCAAATAAACCCTTAAAGAACACTAGCCTATTAGCAACGGGTTAGTTCTCTTGCATATCTTGCCGTATTTAGAAAGCCTAATATTACTAAGACGCATTCCAAGCTGGCCGAATTCCTTACTAATCCAAATTAAAAGCACCTTAATGCATTAAACCAAGCCATTACCTATTGCCTTAAAATAAAATCTATAGCTATTAAATACTCTGGCGAAGTATTTAGAGCACATATCTACTTTAGAAACCCTAAGGGAGAAGACGTTACCTTTTACGGAGCATCTAATGCAGTGTTTGCGGACTATAAAGACACCAGATGGAGCTCTTAAGGATACCTATTTATGCTATTCGGAGGACTAATTAACTGGAAGGCGACCCTACAGCAATTAGTGACTCGCTTAACTACTAAAGTGGAGCTTCTTTCCCTGTCTATGGCTGCTGTTAAGATTATCTGGTGGTAATATTTCTTTAAGGCAATTAGTCTTAATTTAGAACGCGAATTTACCCTACTATGCGACAATATGTAGACTATACAACTCCTAAGATAGGATACACTAAAGCTTACACCAAGCTTCAACATATCAACGTCTATTAGCACTAGCTCAGACAAGAGGTCCAAAACAAAAAGATTAACGTACAATAGGTCCCTACAGGCAAGATGCCTGCCAACGGCCTTACTAAAATTCTACCCCATTAAAGGCACGAGGCGTGGATAAAGCAGTTAAATTTAGTGGATATTTAATATTAAATTACTACTGCATCATCTAATAAAGATTCTTAAACATCACCCTACTCCTAAATTATATCTAAATTTCCTATTTTGGTATAGTTTTAACCTTCATTTTTTCTATAGCTTTGACTACACCGCCAAATCTAAGGGGGTGTGTAACCGACTACGGTACCCTGCTAAACCATCACTGTGTCACTAGTGTATCACCCTAACTCGCTCACCGACTCGCTCACCAACTCAGTCAATTACCCCTTTATTGTCTACACCTTTCATGTATATATACCACCTGATTTCCATAGATTTACAATCAAGTCGCTTACTCAATTCTCCTACACTGCACTGTTACACAGTCCCTATAAGTTATAAGAGTTTTATAGCCGTTATCCTAACAAACCTAGACCGCTAAAGTACTTGGATAAATAGATAGAATGCTAGTATAGTAAGGATAATAGGTTGCCTATAGAGCATAAGAACAAGAATGCCCCGTAGGGGTAATATAGATATACAAAGCCTAAGGGCAGGTTTTTTTAAGGGGGGGGGGGTAATGTTACAGCACTAGCAAATTGCTGTTAGATTGCCGTAAACTGCCATTATATAATAGCAAGTTGCGGCAAGTTGCCGTTATATAACCAGAAGATTATATATAACTTTAAGCGGTGTTTCCGTTCTTCTTATTTCCTTTCTTTAGCTTTGGATCCTCGTTTATAGACAATCCAATCATATAGGCTTGCACGTCCCTCTTGCCGTGCTCGTGCCTCGATTAACTAAGTCGCTAACAAAGGACCTTTAATATAATAAATAGACTTATTCTCTAAAGCTAACTATATCTTATATTTAAAACTCTATAAAATTAGTATATACCCTAAAGCGCGATCTGTCTCTAAAACCTAAAAGCCCTATATACAACCCTATAAAACTTAATGCCGCTCAATCCTATATACCTTTAGGAATCAATAAATAAAGAACTTGAGCTATAAATGGAGAATGCTTTAGATGCAGTAAAAAAGGACATATTTAAAAGCATTACCGAACTTACCCTTTTAAAAAAGTCCGCCGTAGTTCCTCTTAATCCTTAAGTTATACCCAATCCTTAAATTATACCCATTCTTTAAGTTATACTTATTCCTTAAATTATACCCGCTCCTTAAGTTATACTCGTTCCTTAAATTATACCTGCTCTATAAATTATATTTAGTTGCCATAAAGTATCTTATCTTTGGTTAACTTGGAAAATAAATCATATAAGGCTAAGTTGCGCCTTAGGATAAAAAGTGGAAGAGTATAAGTGTCTAGGCTCTTCCAGCGCTAATATACAGCATAACTCCCTTAATGTACTTGGCGAAATTTAAATACTTAGAAAATAGAAGAAGGTATAAATCCTAATAGACAGCGGAGCTACTAGTATAGGCTTTATTAACACAAACTACGTAAAAGCTTAACGCCTAAATTTAAAGAAACTTAATAAGCCCTAAGGCCTATAAGGCTTTAATGGCAAACCCTTAATATATAGTAAAATAACGCACTATGCCTTAGTAAAAATGCGGATAGGCGAATACCTTAAATATATCTCCCTGTTTATAATACCCTTAAAGCAATATAAAGTTATACTTAAACATAGATGGCTAAAACAACATAACCCCTTAATTAGCTGGGTTAAAAAAACACTAAAGTTCTGTATAACCTACTGCCAAAGTTATTACTTAAAAAACTATTTGCCTTATAAATATATACATAACTATTTAAATTTAATATAATACAAATTACCCTTGCTATAAACCTTAAGCTAATATAATAAATCTATAACTGCTGATTATAGTAAAGAATGTAAAAATGTTACGTTAAAACCTCTTAAAATTTATATAATATAGGCCGTGCCTTTTATCTTATTAGTAAAAAGATAAGATTATAAAATCTTTGCTATAACTATAGAAGATATTAAGAAAGTACTAGAACCAAAATAGTATCCTAATCCTTAACCTTTTGTGCCTAAAGAGTACTATAACCTAATTAATGAGTTTAAAAAACAATTTATAGACTAACTAGCCCTATACTAAGAAAAGCACGGTTTTAAGATAAAACTTGAGCCTAATATAATACTTAAGTTTGGTCTGCTATATAGTATGTTATAAGAAGAACTGCTTATAATGCAATAATACCTTAATAAACATCTGGAAAAAGGATTTATTTATTTTAGTTAATCTCCATTTACCTTACTTATACTATTTATTAAAAAGCTAGGAGGAGGCTTAAGATTCTATATTAATTATTAAGCCCTAAATATAAATATAATTTAAAACTAATATCCAATTCCCCTAATTTAAGAGACGCTTAACTATTTAGTAAAGGCATAGTACTTTATAAAGCTTAATATAGTTACTGCCTTTAATAAAATCCGTATATATAAAGGAGATAAGAAGTATATAGCTTTTTATATACAATGGGGACTCTTTAAATACCTAGTAATACTATTTAGCGTAAAGAACGGTCCTAGTATATTTTAGTAATACGTTAATAATATGCTTTATAAATTCCTTAATATATTTGTTACTGTGTATATTAATAATATCTTAATCTACTTATCCTTACTTTCTAAATATTAGAAATATATTAGAATGGCCCTTAACCGCTTATAAGATACGGGCTTGTAATATAATATTAAAAAATGTAAGTTCTACGCGTCTAAGGTTATATACTTAGGCTTAATTATATCCTATAATGGAATTAAAATAGACCTAGAGAAAGTCGCTGCGATTATAAACTAGGAAAGCCCTAGCAATATATAAGATATTTAAGAATTTCTAGGATTTACAAATTTCTATTAATAATTTATTAACCACTTTTTAAAAAGTGCTTAGCTGTTAGTAAACCTAATAAGAAAGAACATAAAATTTAAATAAACTGCTAAATGCGAACGAGCTTTTAATAACTTAAAATATTGCTTTATAACTACTCTAATTCTTACCCACTTCAACCCTAACCTTAAATATATTGTTAAAATGGACTTATTAGATTATGCGCTAGGGGGAGTGTTATTATAATATAATAAGAACGGCAAGCTATATCCAGTAGCCTTTCTCTTCTAAAAACTCGCCCCTACTAAATTAAACTATAAGATATATAATAAGGAACTGCTTATAATTATGAGATACTTTAAATTATGGCGTTCTAAGCTTAAAGGATTATTATTCCTAATATATATATTAATAGACTATAAGAACCTGCAGTACTTTATAACTGTAAAATAATTAATATAGCGCTAAATTTATTAGGCTGAATACCTCTTATAATTTAACTTTAAGATTATATACTAACTAGGTAAACTTAATTAGAAGCCTAATATATTAATATAATAATTATAAGACCTATCTGCAAATGCTTTAGACAAATAAATTATAAATTATTTATAAATCTTATTACCCTCTAAACATTTTAAAAAACTACGTCCTATATTTTTAGATATAGAACTTAATAAAAATAAATTAGAAGTTAATAAATAGGAAATGGAAATTAATAAGCTAATGGAATATAAATATAAGAACAATATATGGATAATTAATATAATAAAAGCAATTTAAATAGGAAAATGATAGTATAAGGATATTACACTTACTAAATGCGAAATTTAAAATAATTAATTATACTATTAATAAAAGATAGTAGTCCTAAATTCCAAACCTTTATAATTTAAGATACTTAAATTTATATACAACTCCTCTATGGCAGGACATCCTAGCTATATAAAAACTTATAAGATTGTTTAATAAGCATATTACTAGCCTATAATGCATAACTATATATAAAAATATATTTAAGTATACAGGATGTGTATATGTGGAAAGACCTCTTATATAAAGAAGTAAAGAGTACTTTAACCACTACTAATTCTAATATAAAGATAGCGCAACATCTTAATTAACTTTGTAGTTAACTTGCCTAACAGTAATAGGTTTATAAATATTATAGTTGTTATTAACTGCCTTATAAAAAAGCGATATATAATTCCTATAGACTTAATTAATGCGATATTAGTAGCTGAATGTTTTATTAAATATGTCTTTAAGCTATATAGACTTCCTAATTTAATAATATCTAACTATAGAAGCTAGTTCGTTTTAGACTTCTGGTAAGCTCTATATAAATAATTAAGTATTTAAATACAACTCTTAACTATATTTTATTTAGAGATAGATAGCTAACCTAAAATTATAAACGCGATTATGGAACAATACTTATAAATATACTGCTCCTACCTATAAAATAATTAGGAAAAATAGCTACCTTTAGCTAAGTTTACTGCGAATAATATAATAAATATATTAATAGGCATGACGCTGTTCTATATAACCTATAGACAAAACCCCTAACTTAGATTTAAACTATAACCTAAAATTAATATAATAGGACCCATAATTAAATAGATCTAGTTAATTAACGTATATACTTTGCTAATTAAATAAAGCAGTTAACAGAACTATTATAAAGTAAATTAATATACGCTTAAATGTTATAAGAATGGTATATAAATAAAGAATAAGCTCCTGTATGGGACTTTAAGGAAGGTAATATAGCTTACCTAAGTATATAAAACCTAAAGACTTAACGGCCCTTAAAGAAACTTAATTAGAAGTTTATGGGTCCGTACTAAATTAAGAAAAAACTAAGCCTATACGCCTATAAGCTTAAACTACTAACTAAGATAAAAATATACCTAACGTTTTACGTAAGCTTACTGCAACCTTTAAGAGATAATTTTATACCTCGCAAAATTCCGCTACTACCTCCTATAATTATTAACAACGGCAACGGTTTATGCTTTATTAACTTAATTAATAATATACAATAGAAAACATAATCTAAATAATTTAAACTTCTTATTAAGTGGAAAGGGTATAAAATATAAACCTGGGAAACCTATAAACAGATTAAGGCTAACGCGCCTTCCCTAGTAAAAGAATTCTATAAAGACTATCCTTCGCGGCCTGCTTTAACTAGATGGATATAATATAAAGGCAAATAACTGCCACCTAATATAAAGACATAAAACACGATAGTAGGAAACTTAAAATTAAAAAGAACTTAAAATATATTATAACGCTTATAACGCGATAAGTTATAAATTCTTAACTAAATTAAATTGTTTTGGACCACTGGCTAAAAAGGGTGTACTATAATGGGACTAGTCTAGTTACAGCAGAAATGTCTTAGTGAAACACTTAACAGATAACTATAAAACTGTCTATAACTATCTGCAACTATTTACAATTATCTGCTATAATCTACCGTTTTCCACTAAATCCCACTAACTTGATTAAATTCCACTAAATCCTACTAACTTAATTAAATTCCACTAAATTCTACTAATGTGATAGAATTTGGTTAAAACTTATCAAAACTCGCGTGCGCTTATGCCTACGTGTCTGCTGCCAAGACCCCTAAATATTTAGTTATATATTTCCTATATTCCTTTCTCTTCTTTATATAACGTCTTGTACTCTGCAAGAGCTATATACCCTTAGATTTAGATAGAATTTATATTTGTTCCTTCGAATCTTCCCTAAAGCCTCTTCGCGCCCTCATAGCGGGCTATCCTATAGATATCTTCTTAGGGCCTTTAAGCCCCTGAGATTCTTCCTTATAGAGTATTATATATATTATTTTTATTAGCCTACTTAGCGTCTAATGGGTTATAAGCCCTCTTGCAGCTTTAATTAAAGCTCTATTAGCTGCTATTTTATTTTCTAATTAACTAGTTAATATAAAGCTATATATCCTTAAATTTAGACCCAGGCATAGTGTAATAGAAATTTATAATAAACTAATATAGATTAACGCTACGCACAATACGGTTAAACTAATCAATTATATAATATAGCGGATGTAATATAAAAAAAGAAGGAATACTATAGCTCTTTTAGGGCTATTCCTCTATCAAAAGGGGAGGGTAATTACAAAGAATGGTATTATTGAATTGTATAAAGACTTAAGCTTTATAACCTCCTACTAATAATATAAGATACAGCTATACAGCTACCTTTACAGATGGATAAGTATAGAGATTGGCGTTATAAATAGATAATAGGACTTAAGGTTATTAAGAGCGCAGTATTAGAATTAATTTATAATTAACTTGCTATATTAGGCAAGCCGCGCGACTCCATTAAGGATCTGCTTGATTTAATTTAATTACTATATACTGTATAAGGTCCTATTTACGACTACTAAATATAGAATTAATAGCTTAATCTTAATTATAAAGACAATACCTCGCTTAAAGCCTATATAGAAGCTTTTATCTTAGGTATAAGGAAATTAAATATAGCGTTAATGCCAATATTAAGGAAGTAGGCGCACGCTAGATTACTTTACACAGTAGAGGAAAAGTTCCCTATTTAGACAGCTAATTGTTAAGAGGTAGCTAGAAGAGTTATAAGGGAGGAAGACCTTATTATAATAGAGGAGCTAGTAAGTGACCTTATAGATAAGAGTTATACTTAACTAGCTACCTCCATAATATCCTTAGTTAGCAAGAAGCCAACTAAAGAAGATTAACTAGGATCTAATATAGAAGGATTAACATTATTAAGAAAGCCTAAGTTCTGCGTCTATTGCAAGAATAGACATCCTAGTAGTAAAGAGAAGTGCTTCTATCTCCAACTAACCCTTAATCCCCAATATAGAAGCCTTCTAATAAGGATATACTATGCATAGATCCGCCCCAGGAATTAGAGGTAACTATATTAAACTTAAATTAAGTTGGGTAATAGGCAGAGGCTTAGCAGGAGGCCCATTTATTAGCAGTATAGCTATAGTTAATGACTTGGACAACAGCAATTAGAATAACTGCTTTCTTAACTCCTGTTCTAATATTATAATAAGCAATAATTAAAGCGAGTTTATTAACGATAAGACCCTAGTAATACCTACCATAATAGGAACGTTAAGAGGGACTATCCATTATATAATTAGTAAAGGAATGGTGCATATACCCTTACTAATAGATAATGGTAGTACCTGTATAGTGGCTACTAAGGCCTTTTTTATATCTAAATTACCTTATAAGCTTCTCTTGGAGTTAGCTCTTAAGAAGCGCAAGTAACTCTATATTAGGCCTAATAAGGAAACAGGTGGCCATACAATTTAGAGGTACTTAGATAACTTTATAGTGAGCAGAGCGACTTATATAAACGGCCTATATATAGTTTAATTAGCTCTAAAGCCTTAATATATTACGAACACCTCTATATAGCAACTTAATATTAATATACTATATTAGTAACTCGGCTATATAGGCAAGGATATACTATGGAAGGTGGCTAAGATAGGTGACTTTAACCTTATAGGCACGTTAACTTAATATAAAGCCTACCACCTAGCATCAGTAAAGCGCTAGGTCTCTTAAACTACACCTATACTACCTTAGCGTCCATTTAAACGCTTGCATGCTAATACCTTTTATGTCACCCTAAAGGGAGTTAGGGGCAATAAAATATATAGTAATCTTTATAGAAGCGTATACTAGATATATATACACCTATTTTAGAACTAAGAAGATAATCACTATAGAAGGGCTTTAATAGCTTAATAATCTAGTATATAACTAAACTTAATAATATATCGGCTTACTTATAATTAATAGCGGCAGAGAGTTTGGCATTAAGGAGCTTACCAACTACGCTAAATTAGTAGGTATAAACATACTGTGTATAGCTCCCTATACCTCTAAGCAGAACGGAACGCCTAAACGCATTAGTGGTATTATATTAGGCATAGCTAGATTAATAATAATTAAGGCTAATCTACTAGGATATCTATGGGATAAAGCTTATAAGATAGCAATTTAAATATAGAATAGAATACCTTATAGAAATAAGACCAGATTACTATTTTAAATTAACACTAAGTATTATAATTAGCCATTTAAAATGCATATACTAAATATATTATACTTACAACGTTATGGTATAACTACCTATATATATATTAAAGGACTAGAGTATATATAGTAAAAAAAAAAAGCTAGCGCCACGCGCTAAGAAGGGATAACTGGTTGGTTATAAAGGCAATAATGGTTATATCTATTATATCTAGATACTGACTAAGAATAAGATTATATAATTACGCAATATAACATTTAATAAGGCTTTAGATCTACTAATTACTACACTAAAGGATAAGCTTACTCTGTGGGAACTAGAGCCGGAACTACTACCAGAACTATAAGGTGCGACTACTACTATAGTTACTACAGTTACCTATCCTTCTATAGAAGCACTAGAAGAAAAGGAACACTATATAGGAGAACTAGAAGGGCTCCGTACTCCTAATTTAGTACTAGGAGAACTAAGTCTAAGAGAGGCGATACTATAGCTGTATCCCTTACTAAAGCTAGGTCCGTTAATATAGTTAAATTAGTTATTAAGTTAGAGCTCCTTAATAGAGTTAGGGGACTCCCTAGCATTAGCACTGGCCTTTAAGAAGGCGATTAACCTGCATAGAGATATGCGATAGTACGCCACTATATTTTAAATAACTAATGCATTTACTATAAAGGACGTAGCAAAGGCGCTATAAGCCTTTAAAAAGGCAGTCTAGAAATTAACTACTAACTCCCTTCTAGCAGGCAGGGAGACTATAATACCGTTAATTATTAAAAGCAATAATAAGGACTATAACAATTAAGATAATATTAATTTAGATAATAATAGAGTCTACTAAATTGACTAACAACTTAAGGGGGATGTAGAGATAGAAGCTACTAAACCAGAGGAGCTTCCTATTGGAGTGACTACTTATAGCTAAAAGAAGGTCTCTTATATAGTAATTGCATTCTTGGTCTATATATAGATGCAACTAGCTCCTTTAAAACCTTACCTAGAAGCTCTATATAAGATTAAGATATCGCAAATATTAAAGGAGGCTCCATAGTTACCAGAAGCTCCTTACTAGAGTTAAGTACTAATAGTTAAAATAACTTAACACTAGAAAGCCAAGACGTATTAGTTAGTTAAGAGACTAAAGGGCGCATAAGTACTGCTATTAAAGTTTATATTTAACCTTAAATATAATGTATCTGGAGAGGTAATTAGGTACAAGATATAGTGGGTTATATACAGTAACCACTAAGTAGTAGATATCAACTATAACCATATATATGCTGCAGTAGTAACCTTAACTGCGTATAGGATTCTACTAGCATTAATTATGGTATATAACCTTAAGGCCCACTAGATTAATGTTATTATAGCCTTCCTAAACAGTTTTATAAGGAATTATTCTATATACGTGTGACAGCTAAAAGGATTTAAAGACAACAACTATATATTAGTCTATCTATTACTAAAGGCAATATATAGCCTTAAATAAGCACCTCTGCTATGGTATAACACCTTAACGGAGTATCTAAAGATAATAGGATTTAAGCTAATTGATAAAGATCCTTATATATTTTAATATTATAAATACCAGGACGCCTATCTCTGCTTATATATAGATAATATTATAATTACAGCGGCAACAATACTGGTAATTAAGGCCCTTAAGGAGCTTCTATGGAAATAATATGACATTAAGGACCTAAGAAAGCTTTAATTCTTCCTAGGGATTTATATAGTATATAACCAAGTTAATTAAAAGATTCTGATTATGCAGGACGCCTATATAGCGAGGATCCTTAAGTCCTTTAAACTTACTAGAATTAACTTAAAAGTGACACTAATAGCCACTGGCCTTTAACTGAGAAAGTGTTACCCAGATGACCTTGCAGATAAGGCCTATAAGAAGTGGTACCTAGAAGCCATTGGATTCTTTACCTAGCTCTTATATTAGACAAGGCCAGACATAATAACGGCCGTAGGAAAGCTATTATAATATTTAGCTAACCTACCTAATAAACACCAACCGTATGTTAAGAGAGTATTCAGATACATTTAAGGCATAAAAGACTATGGAATAATATATAGCGGAAAGCAGTACACTCCAAAGAGAATTGACCTAGAGGTGTACGTTAATGCAGCTTATAGTGATGATCTGGATAACCGCAAATTAACTTAGGGCTAGTTTGTTAAACTAACCAGAGCTCTAATTAAGTGGGCTTCAAAGAAGCAATTAACAGTGATGACGTCCTCTACTATGGCAGAGTGCTTAACAATTAAATTGGCAGTATAAGAAGCAATTAAGATCGCGAACTTCCTAAAAGCTTTTGGCTATAACGGCATAGACCTATCTCTAATTTAGATCTACACGGACAGTATAAACGTTTAAGCACTTACCAAGGACGAGCGACGAGTGCTAAAGGAGCACCATATGGATATCAAGCTCTGTAAAATTAAGGATAATATTAAGCAGGGCAGAATAGAACTACACTATATACCGGGCGTGGATTAGCTAGCGGACGACTTAATAAAGGCTCTACTAAAGAATGCATATAAGGCGTTTAAGACGGGTGTTAGAGTCACTAAAGTCTCCTGGGTCACCTAGTCCTAATTAGAAAATTATACTACAATTGGCGGAACCTTAGAATTGATGCCAATTAACTTAATTCCAATTTTCAAAGGCTTACTAATATTACCTTTTAGCATGGCAGACGGGCGATCGAGCGTTATTGATTTTTTTTATTTAAACCTTCCTTAATTGCATTTCTTACTCCTTATACTACTCCTATCTATTAACCACGATCTTACAGAGCATGGTATAGTTATTTTAAAGAGGTTTCCTGTCCGCTAGAGCTTATAGAGCCTGGAGGGGTATATTAGTAGGGGGGGGTACTTAGGGCAGTCTCTTTGAGCTCGGCGACGTGTCACGTGACAGCGCTCGGGCCATCCTGTAGATATCTTCTTAGGGCCTTTGAGCCCCTAAGATTCTTCCTTATAGAGTATTATATATGTTATTTATATTAGCCTACTTAGCGTCTAATAGTATCTGCGCGCAACTTATACGCAATTTATATAATTAATAAGTTACCTACACAGGTTAAAATAAAATATTTTTATAAAAATAATTCTAAAGTCCTTACTACTAGTAGTTTAGTATTATAATGTATATATAAAACTTTTTTTAATAAACTTTTTATAAAAAAAATTATTACGTAATTAGAATTTTAATAGTGTTGTTAGGGGTATTACTAGAGCTTAAGCGAGAATTTTATAGGGGTAGGGAAATTAAATAAAATAACTAACCTATAAGTAACCTGCGTAACCTGCGTAATTGGCGCAATTAGCACAATTGACAAGCAATCTGCGCAATTGACAACCAACTTAATAACCCACTGTGACAACAAATTCCTGATGTAGTAAGGCTTAAGTTATATACTAAAGAGATACTATAAGTATGATAAAAAGCTATAGAGCCTAAAAAGTAAAAGACTTTTAAAATATATAGTATAGACTTATAAGATATAGTTAAAACCAGAAATAAGTTTAAAGTTCTTTCTAATCTATAAGTTACTAAAGAAGAGTTAAGAGTACTTAAGGAGTTTATCTAGGAAAACCTACAAAAGGGATATTAGACTATTATAGTTATTAGCAAGATATCTAGTACTATTCGTACTAAAAGAAAACAGAAAACTTAGATTACGCATTAACTATAGATAGTTAAATAATATTACTAGAAAGGATAGATATCCTTTACCTTTAATTAGTAAAATCTAAAATAGAATTAGTAATGCGTAAATCTTTATAAAGATAGATCTAAGATAGGCGTATTATTAAATAAGGATTAAGGAAGGCGACGAATAAAAAGTAGCTTTAGGTAAAAGGAAGGACTATATAAGCTATTAGTTATATAATCCGGACTTATAAACGCACTGGCTACGTTCTAGAAATGAATTAATAGTATATTAGGAGAACACCTTAACAAATTTATTATAGTATACCTCGATAGTAATATTATCTACTTAATAAGTAAGGAAAAATACGAAGAATATGTTAAATAGGTCTTAAAGAGACTATAGAAAGAAAAGATGCTAGTAGTAATTAAGAAATGCGAGTTCTTTATAAGGAAGATTAATTTTATTAAATTTATTATTAAACTAAGTAAGATCTGTATAGATCTAAAGAAAGTTAAAGCAATAGTAAATTAGTAAGAACTAGAGAACATTATATAGTTAAGTTCGTTTTTAGGGTTTTGCAACTAATATAGAAAGTTTATTATATAGTAGTTAAAGAATATTAAGCTATTTATAAGACTAATAAAGAAGGAGGAACTATAGATATAGAAAAGTAAGCAAAAAAAGCTATTTTAAGAACTTAAGGAGTTATTTACCTAGGATTTAATCCTTAAGATCTATTAACTAAAGCTAGAAACGGTTATAGAAATAGATATATTAGACTTTGCACTAGAAGCATATTTGCAATAAAAGCGCTAAGATGTATAGTATCTAGTAGCATACTATATTCGGAAAATAACGCCACTAGAACTAAAGTATAAAGAAACTATTTATAGTTAAAACGGACTATAAGAGCCTAATAGAGTTTCTAATAATGAAAGATCTTAACTAAAGATAAGTTATATAGGCAGAAATGCTTATAGAACACTATTTTAAAATTTAGTATACTAAGGGTACTAAAAACATAAGAGTAGATATACTTAGTAGAAAGGTAGAACTGTAAAATAATAATAAGCCATTAAGAGCAATACTATGTAAAGATAAGAATAGAATGATTATAGTAATTAGGGAAGAAAGACTCTATAAGGTATTAGAGAGTATATAGTTATAAAGAGTCTAAAGGGTATAATAAGAAGACTTAAGGTACGAGGACTACGTTAATAGAGAAGCAATATATATTCTAGCAAAAGAGTTTATTAAAGAATTCTATAAGGGAATAACTTAAGGATATAATAGAGTAATAGGCTTAGTGTTAAGACTCTAAAAGGAGTATATTATTAACGAAATCTAGGGGTTAGTAAGATAAACTATAAAAGAATATCTAGATTGCTAAAGGAATAAATTTATAAGGTATAAGCCGTGTAGAGAGCTATAACCTATTAAAGTGCTAGAGAAACTATAGAAAGTTATATTACAGGACTTTATTATAAATTTACTAAAGTTAAAAGACTATATTATAGGATAAGAGCATGACGCAATCCTTATATTAATAGATAAGTTAATTAGGTGGGGCTATTTTATAGCATATATAGAAGAAATCTTAGGAGAAAATATAACTAAAATCTATATTAAAGAAGTGTTTATAAAATATAGAGTACTAATAAAGATTATATTAGATAGAGACCTAAGATTTATATTAATATTTTAAGAAGTATTCTTAGCGGAATAAGGGTTTCGCGTAGTAATATTAATAGCATATTATCTTAGACAGATGGTTAAATAAAGACTAAACTAAACATTAAAATAGTATTTAAGGTATTATATTAATTATGCACAGAATAATTAGGTATTGTTACTACTAGTTATATAGTTTATATATAATATAACACTATAGGAAGAAATAGGCATATTACTATTTAAGGTAAATTATGGATATAAGCCAAGAATATTATTATTGTTATAATAAGTAAAAAGAACTAATAGTATAGCTAAAGAAAGAATAGAGAACCTAATAAATCTTTATAAAAACCTTATAGAAATAGTGAAACTAATATAGAAAAGAATAAAAAGGTAATATAATACTAAGAGATCTAAGGAACTAGATCTTAAGGATGGAGATAGGGCATAGCTACTGTATAAAAATTTTAAGAGTTAATAACTAAGTAAGAAGTTAGACTATAATAGACTAGGACCATTTAAGGTTTTAGTAAAGATCTTAAAAGTTATATATAGACTTAACTTACCAGAAAAGATAAAAACCTACCCTATATAGCATATTGTAATACTAAAGCCAATATATAGTGATATTAAGCCACTAATCTATAAAGTAGATAATAAATAGGAAGTTTTAAAGATTATTAGTTATACGGACATTAATAATAAAATATAGTATAAAGTTAAGTAGATAGGCTATAATAAGACTACCTAAAAGCCACTAGATAACTTAAAAAATGCTATAAAAAAGGTATAGGAGTATTAGAAAAAATTAGATCAGGAAGTATTAATAAGGAAAAATTACTAAAAAAACGAGTTACCTAAGGGGGACCCAAGAAGAGCACCTACTAAGGTATTTAGAGTTATTTCCCTCTCTATTAGAGGAGAATCCATTATTTTAGCATTAAGCTCCGCTAGACCTTATTTTATAAGCTTCTACTTTTTAAATAAACCTTCTTATAAACTTTTTAAGACAGAGTAACTAAGTATAAGTAGCCGGTTAAGCGTTAAACACTCGCCGCTCTTTAGTATAAATACGCTCCCCATTATTATAAAGATTTTATATTAGTAAGAGCTACGGTAAGTTTACCCTTTAGATGGGAGGTCTTAGATTAAATATAAGACCCTATAATAAATTAGATAAGGTACTAGACACCTATAAAGAATAACAAGATACGTATACTTAGTGTTAAAGATAAATTAAACATTATAGGACGATTGCATATTTGCTTTTATACACTTAGCGTAAAAGAGAGATTAGTAACTAGATAAAGCCGCAATCGCAATATATACTAACTTTTTCTTTATATAATAAGAATAAAACAGCATTATTTTACCTAGTAAGAAGATAGTAACTATAAGCTAATTATAATAATTAAACTAGGAGGATTTAATAAGAGGCACTAGAAATAATAAAGGTTATTAAATTAAAGACGGGAATACTATACCTTTAGTAAATAACTTAAAGATAAAAAGGAGGGGGATAGTGTTACGGACCTTATATTAGCAGTAGTATAACTACTTAAAGAGGATATAAGTAAGCTAGTAGTATTAGCGCGGGAGGCGTTAAAACTAGTTAAATTATAGAATGAGGGGTAGCTAAGTTATATAGTAGATTACGTGTTATAACTTAGTACGTAAGTATATAAGTATACAAGTACGCGGGGACGTACCGACGTACCGATGTACTAACGTACTAATGTACTTAGTGCGTTTCTTAGGCATAATATTATATATTTAAAGGACCACAGTCCCTACCTAGATAGTTCTTCTCTTTATAGTAAATCTTAGAATATAATTAGAGTTAATCCATTGGGCAACTACTCCACTAATTATATTTGCGTTATTGACTTCTTGTTTACCTATATACCCAGCCTATTAATAAGTCTACCATGGTGTTTCCTATAAGGATTTATTATATCCTACCCTTGCTCCTATTTAAATGCCCTAATATATATACGTCTATAGTCCTCCTACTTACGGTATAACTTCTACCCTAAAAAGATAGTGGGATATAAAGAAAAAGATCTAAGTGCCTTATTTTAGGGCCCTAGTCTACATCCCTTATTCCCTATCTCCTATATTTAATAAGTACTATTAGATTAGTACTAGTAGTAGTAGGGGTCTACTAAGCCCCTATACCTAAGTATTTATACTACTAATAGTACTAGAATATAGCTAGGTAGATTAAGGTATAGAGAAGAACGGAATACCACGCGGTAACTCTAGGCTATTAGGTAAAATAGGGAACAAAAGGCTTATTATAGACTTTCTAGGGTATATACGGTTCGTTTAATCGCTATACCATATAGGTGCTGTATATTGCAGTTATATGCTATATAGAAGGATGGGGGGACGCCGGAGGTAGATACCGTTAATTTAAATAAACCGACGCGTATATAAAAGACCTGTATAGCTATGCCTTAAGCCTTTTTGCTAGGGCTCACCCTCCCAGCGAAAAAATTTATATCACCACCACCACGTTGCAGCGCCCGCGCTGCGCTGCCGTATATACGTCTCTGCGTTTGCTCTAGCAATCTATTAGCACAATCCTAATAGAACACTAATAATAACTACTAGGTTCCCGGGCTTTACCGCATAGAGGTATAGAGGCTAATTTTTATAGATTTATTTAAAACTTCTTCTTAAACTATATAATATACGCTTTTTAACGCGGGCGAGGATATTAGTAGTTATACTAGTTTTATAAAGCTTTACGTTAAGCATTAGTAATACCCTTATCCATTGCAATGTCAGGGTACTTAAAGTAAGTGATCTATATGGGAATACCACTAAATTTCTAAGCACGGGCACTGAATTAAGCTATTCTAATTAGTTAGTTCTTATCGATAACCTAAGTACCCATTTTGACGTTATAAGGAATAACCTATCTTAAGAGTATATGGTAGTACTTAGTTAATTTAATATAACGAATATTGGGAGGTAGGAGTAGTTTATATAGAGATAAGTAAAATTTAATCAAAACTAATCGTATATCTAGGATATCGCTAAACCGGGTATTGACATAACAAGAGTTGACTATATATATATATTAGGGGGCCAAGTATAAGGGATATTATTGCGGTCACCTTGGGTTGTTGTTAGGACAATCCCCGGACACCTCTTAGACGTCTATTAATCATATACTAGAGGCACGTGCCTGTAGTATATAGTCTCTACAATCCTAGAGGCTCCACCTCCTTAAGGATTCGTCTCTCTTACCAATCTATCCTGTTCTATAATTGTGCCTTATAGCCCCCTGTCTACAAAGTTCCCTTATACTAAGCCTTTAGCTAAACCCCTAACTATTACGGTATTAGGGTTATATTTTATAAGTGGGTTAAAAGTGGCTAGGGGGCCCTACTAAAGCCCTATAATTTATTACACTAATTAACTACCTAGTCTCTATGTAATTAATACATTTATTTACATATCTTTAGCTAAATCTCTTTAACGTACTACCCCCCCCCCCCTTCTCTCCTAAGCGAGATATATGCACCTAGATACATTCATATTAATAATTAAACTAATAACGCCTATATTCTAGATCCAAATAGCCTAAATTAAAGTGACTACGCTTCTTATTATAGAAGAAAACAGCTTAGAAGTTTCCGGATACCTTATGGCTATAATATTATACCTAGCGTTAGCCAGTTAGATAGCTTACCACCACACTCTTCCAAAACTCCCTTTTAGATTAATTTATTACTTAAATCCTCTATAGGCTACTAGGGATTATACTAAAAGACGTACGTAAAGGTTGCTTAGTCTTAATTATATTTGTTAGGGTTTAATACTAATCTAGTATATAAAGTAACGTTAAGCTTTAGTAAAGAGGCCCCTTACTTATACTCCTTTGAAGCTAACTTTTAAGTAGCAAGCTCTTATTTTTCTAGATCTTCTACCTTTAATTTATTAACGTCTTTCTAGGTAAGGACTCTACCCTTACTTAGGAGTCTCCTACTACTTTTCTTATTTATCTTAAATGCTTAAAACTTCTTATTCTCTTCTCTTTATATATACGCATTAGTTATAAAGCCTATAGCAGCTTTAAATAGCTTTTTAAGACGTTATTAAATAGGGGATTTATTACGGGACACCTCTGTAATACCTTATATACATCTACCTATTTCCACTAACATAGTAATAAGAGACTAACCGCGAGACGGTAACCTAATGGCAATTTGCTGGCAATCTACGGCAATCTAACAGCAATCTGCCGCATTTTGCTATATTCTGCCAAAGTCCACTAAATTCTGCCAAGTTCTGCTAGGACCACTTCTAAATCCTATTCTACTCTATATATATAGCTTAATAATATCTACTTCGCTATATATTATTACCACTTATACTTACTCTGTAATAGGATTTAAGTATACCGTCTAATTGCTTGGTAGTTAATTTAGTAATATATTTTATAGAGATTAAAGGTCCTCTACTATTTTAGGTGTCCTTAGCATTTAAGGACTTATATTTATAATTAATTAATTAATTTACTTCTAGGCTTATAGAGGGCCCTATATATAATAGAGTCTTTAAAATAGCTATAGGATTATATAGTAGAAGACTTATGCTCTCTAGGCGTTGCAAATCGTTTTATAGGTAAACGTCTTTACGCGCGCCGTTAGGTAGAGCTTTATAAAATACTCTTTATTTACCCCTATATAGCCATATTAATAGAAGTCGTCTATTTCTACGCTGTAGTAGTATTAAAGTGGTCCAAAACAGCCTATATATAGTGGCTAAACCTTATACATCAGGACAGCGGTAGCGGGACACCCCCTAATTGATATGCGGACACCCCCCAATTAATATACGGACACCCCCCACTGATTGAGTTTAGTTCCTTCCTGATTAAGTTAGAATATCACGTGAATTTAGGTTGTTTGCATCTGCATCAGTACGTGACCGTCGCGCGCCCATACACAAAACATTACCTCGCATTTGCCTTACCTATCCCCACCCCAGCCTCAAACTGTTGAGCGCGGCCGCGGCCGCCCAGCTGGCTCTGTTTGCGTTGATACATTAACTTATCGCGAGCCATTAGGATTCGAACAGAATACCGGGTATACTATGCGTGGGCGTGGGCGTGGGCGTGGGCGTGGGCGTGGGCGTGGGTGTAGGCGCGGGAGCGAGCGCGGGCGCAGGCGTGCTCGCGGGTTTACTTGTAGACGCTGTTTGTAGACATCAAGCAGAGGTAGCAGCACCCAAATAAGTTCACGCCTCACAGGATACTGCGCAATCGATATTACTGTCATAAAAGTTAACGTGTTCGGTAAGTAAGCTGGCCGCGCAAGTATCCTGGCCACCCCATCAAAAATCGCGAATTACGGGACGCGTTACTCCACTACTACCTCAATGGCTACGCCACAACAACAAAAAGCCCTTTTTCAAGAGGGTAGACTTGATCTAGCTATCCAAGCCTACAAGCAAGGCCAATTCTCAAGTTTCTGAGCCGCCACTAGCACGTATAATGTGCCCCGGAGCACAGCCTAGCTACGCGTCAAAGGCATCAAATTAAAACGCGAATCTATTGGACTAAATTGCTATCTTACACCAGTACAAGAAGAGAGTCTTAAGTAGTGGATTCTATTAATGGATTAACGCGGTATACCACCTAGGATTGCTACCGTGCGGCAGATAGCTAGTCTCCTAGCTGCCTAGTATACCGGATTAGCTACCCTATAACTCGTTGGTGAGAAATAGGCATACAATTTTATTAAGCGCCATAACGACCTACAATCTAAATATAATTGCAAGTATAACTACCAGTATGCTAAATGTAAGGATCCTGTGCTTATTTATGCCTGGTTTAAATGCGTTTAAGATATAAAGGATAAATATAGGATTCTTAATAAAGACACCTGGAATTTTAATAAGACTGGCTTCCAAATGGGTGTTATTGCAACTGCAAAAGTTGTTACTGGAACTAACCGTGCTGGCCGGCCTAGAACAGTACAGCCAGGCTTGAGAATGGGTTACAATTATTAAAGCTATTAATGCCCTTAGGGTTGCAATTCTACCACTTATTTTTTTGAGGCAATAATGCACTAAGCTACCTAGTATAAGGACAATATTATACCACACGACTAGTTAATTAGTATTAGTAATAACAGCTAGATAATAAACAAGATTGGCCTAACCTGGCTAATGGAGGTCTTTAATAAGCATATAAAGTGTAAGGTAAGGATGTGGATAGGGAGCTCAATAATGGAACAATAGGGTATATTGTATAGACAGATAAATCCTTAAGGGAAAAGGAGGAGTCTGTGTGCGAGGTAAGGAAGGGTTTTCCCTAGTTATATATAGTGTATGTGCCTTATGGGCAAGTTACCGCTAGGTCGCCCTAGGGTCGCCCATACCTTGCGGCTATATAACTATCTACTTAGGTTTCACCTAACAATGGCCCCCCCTTTAAAAAGGATTGTCCCCAATCCTTTATATACTTAAGCCTTAATAAAACCCTATAAAAAACCTTAGTAAGGAAAAAAAAAATTAGAGGGAAAAGAGCGTCTTAATTTTGTGTATAGAGAGATAGGTGGTATATATACGCGGCGTGAAAATGTTAAGGAACTTCAACCGCCGGTTAAAGTTGTCTAATTGGTTAGATTTGTCTTGCTAAGACTCCCTATATTTAACCAAGCTAGTAACAATTTTCTATCCCTAGGATAGAAAATCCTAATTGGTCTGTTTAGGGCTCACCTAAATTTAGTAGACCATTAAAAAATATTCTAAAAGATTACTTATATAGGCAGGTTACTAGTACCTTATAGGTAGGTTATAGGTTATTTATATACAGCCAGACTTATGGGTGGTAAGGCAGTATGCCCGTTAAATCCACCGCCAACTCTATACTTTAGCCTTACGCTATACTGGCGTAGCGCCGTATATACTTTGTAGGTAGGTTATAGGTTACTTATATACAGCTAGATTTATAGACAGTAAGGCTATATACCTATTAAATCCGCTGCTAACCTATACTTTAGTCTTATACGTTATCTATATAGCATATACATGGAATAGTATATAAGTTGTCGGTATAGGTTACTGCTAGCAGATTACTAGTAGGTATTAAACTCTGGTTAAGTAGGCCTATTCTCTAACATAATAATCTACTAAGCTAGTATAGAGTAATAGACTAGGTTTAGGAAGGGTGCTTTCTAAATCAAGCTTTATTGGCATACGCTGTAGCTTCGCCTGCAAGTCGCCTATAAGTCGCTAGCATAGCTAGGTTGCGTTAGAGTATGGCTTATATAGGATATTAATAAATCGCGCTTTACCCTATATATATGCTGTAGTTCTTATTGCAAGCGTTGCTTGTTCTTTAATCCCTTGGGACGTCCTCTGCTCCGCTTTAGTATAGGTTATATTTTAGCAGCGGCGCTTGCTTTTCGCCTACGCTTTAGCTACAAGGCTAGGGTATTCCGCTTGCAGTACTTATCTAGCAGTTATTAATAATTCTTAAGTTCTACCTTATATTTCTATTTATTATACTTATTTGGCTATCCTAGCCATTTAATAAGGTACTGTGGTTGTCTAGTATAATTCTAGTGGGTAATAATTGCTTTTACTTCCTAGCTGCCTTCCTTAAGCTCTTCTACTACTAGGGGTTAAAACCTAAGACGTGACCTATAAGGCTCTAGTAAGGAGATATAAAAGACTAGGTAGAGCTATATTATAGCAGGTAAGAGCTCTAGCTTATATACTTGCTGCCCTACGCACTTTAGGATCTAAAACGGTTTTATAAACTTGCTGTTAAGTTTCTTATAGGGACGTTTTATGCGGATGTTTTTAAAAGAGAGTAGAACTTATTTACTAACGGCGAAATGCTTGGCCAAATGGTAATAATTATAGTATTTTACCTAAAGCTGTTAGGTGTGCATTATTAACGCCGCCGCTGCCTTATATGTGAGATGTAGGCGTTGTAGATGCGTCTCTGTAAGTTTAACATTTATTAACTTAGATCCCTCTTTACCTTACTAGGCGTCTTAGACGCCGTCTGGGACTCTATCTAGGATATTTAGTAGCTGGCCGTAGGTAAGCTTAATAGGGGAACACTTTATTATAGTATAGACCTTAGAGTTGTAGGCGAAGGCTGCTTTATTAAGTAGGGAGGCCTAATTAGACTATTCCTAGTTTGTGAATATATATAGGTATGCCTTAAGCTTCTAGTTTTGGCGTTCTGTCTAACTATCTATAGGTGGAATGTGGTGCTAAGCTTACGCTAAACGCGGAGATAGTAGCATATAGTACTCTAGTACTCGCTTATAAACACGCTACCCCTATTGGAGACGATATTATCTAGGGGCTCTGTTTATATAAAGACTTTAAATAAGAGTTCTGCGAGTTGTATAGCATTAATTATCTTACGCACTAGATAGTAGCGCACTAGCTTTGTAAAATGGTCTATAAGGATAAAAACGGAGTTGCACTTTACGCTATTAGGAGTCTTAGACTTAGGGAGATCCATAATAAAGTTAAGTAAATAATATTGCTAGGCTTAGGTAGGGACCTAGAGAGGCTGTAACTTACTATAGGGTTTATAGCGGCGCGATTTATAGTATTGGCAGGTATTATAGTTATCTAGGTATTTATGGAGATCTTTCATAAGACCGTTCTAAGTATACTTCTATGTAATTACCTTGCAGGTATAGTTAAATCCATAGTAGCCACCTATAGAATTGTTATAATTCCGCTTAAGGATCTTCTATTATAATAGTGTGCAATTTGGTACTTAGACCTTATTGTTTTGCCTTAAGAGTCCTTAATTGTTAAGGATGTAGTCCTTATTACTAGTAGGAACTTATCCCTAGGTTAACTAATTATATATAGAGCGTGTAAAGGCGTCCCTTTTTTGTACTCTATAAATAAAATTAACTAGTAACTTAGGGGGGTGTTCTATAAACGCCGTTTTGGCTAAGGCAGCTATTACTACCTCTTGCCATAGCATAAGACTCTACGTAAAGTTGGTGCGAGCAAAGTAATGTGTAATACGCAGGTGACTTGCCGGGTTGTTATAGGGGACTGTTGCCTGGGCTAAGGGATTTTCCCTAGGGTTAAACGCTATTAGGCTAGTTAAGGAGGTCTTAAAGAGAATGGTAGGGTACCCTGGTCTGCTAGCACTATATTTACGAGGGTTGCTTACATGCTGCATATATACTACTTGCTGGTTTAGTATAGTAGCACTAGGGCCGCCTATAAGGCCTATAACCCGCAACTTTTACTACAATGTAGGTAGTATGGCATTAAGGACTATTCTTTTGCTGCTATTTTTAAAGCCTTTGGCATAATCTAGGTGCTAGGATAGTGCGTTAGCGGGATTTGCTTTGCCCGGCTTATATTTAATTTTAAAATTAAACTTAGCCAGTTCCTTGGCGTACTGGGCCTAGCGAGTAAATAAGCTCTTTGTGGTTATAAAGTACTTAAGATTGTTGTAATTATAAAGTATACGTGTTGTATATATGGCGTACTTAAGGTAGTGGCGCCACGTCTTAAAGTATTGCACTATAGCAAGTAATTCCTTATTATATATATTATACTACATTTCTAGGCTAGTAAGCTTCTGACTATAATAAGCAATTGGGTGCTAGTAGAGTTAATCTCCCTACCTAAAAGGCTGCAGAAGTATACCGCTATAGGTATAATTAGAAGCGTTAGTAATTACTATTAGGGGTAGATTAGGGTTAAAGTGGCGAAGTAGAGGAGCCTATGTAAATGTAGTGCGTAGCTTGCGAAATGCCTACTAAGCGTTATTAGGCTAGGACTAAGGTTAATACCATTTAGTGGGCCCTTTCTTGCGCTTTTACTTTTTCTTCTCCCTATCTAATGTCGGGTCGCGATGTGCCTATGCAAGATATATGTGTAGGAGGTATATAGTATCTAAGTAGTTCTAGATAAATCGCCTATAGAAGTTAGCGAAGCTAAGGAAGACCTAGATGTCCCTATAGGACTTAGGCTTAGGCCATTCCTTAATAGCTTTTACACGGGTAGGATCCATTATAATACCCTTAAGTGTGATAATAAAGCCCAGGAACTTAACGTTCTTAGTGTAAAAAATGCATTTTAATGGTTTGGCGTAGAGGCCCTAAGTACAGAGCTGTTGCAGTACTTGCTTAACATGCTTAACGTACTTATTGTTTAAGTAGATGAGAATATTATCTAGGTAAACTACGTAGATAGTATCTACTAGGGTCCCTAGAGCTTTTTAAATATAGCTTTAGAAAGTTGTAGGGGCGTTAGTAAGACTAAAGGGTATTACTAGGTACTTAAAATAACTATAGTACATCTTAAATGCGGTCTTCTATTTATCTCCCTTTTTAATGCGAATCCTATAGTACGCATTACAAAGATCTAGCTTTATAAATATCTTTACATAGCTAAGCCTATTAAAGAGTTCGCTAACCAGTGGTAGGAGATACTAGTTCTTAATTGTGATCTTATTTAGGCATCTATAGTTGACGTATAGTGTTACGGAGCGAGTACAAGCGACGATAATATATAGCAAAGTAGATATTATTAAGCTACGTACATAAACTATGTAATAAAGTCAAGACGTTGCGTAAGGAGAGAAGGTAAGGAAACGAGAAGAAAGGGTATATATCGTTAGTTTGGTTACTTAGTCAACACATACACGGAGCAGAATAGGATTTAAGGGGCGGTCCTGGCAGAACTTAGCAGAATTCGGTGGGCTTTAGCGGAATATAGCAGAATTTAGTAGATTCTGGCGGAATATAACAGATTGCCGTCTTACGGTCAGTCTCTTCTTACTGCGTTGGTGGAAACAGGTGGACATGTATAAGGTGTCACGGAGGTGTTCCATAATAGTACCCCCCCTTTAAACTCAAGCTTCTGCGAGATGGGGCTATGGTAGTTCTAGGTAGAGTTTATGGAAGTCTTCTGCGGCTTGTATAAGTCCTATAGAGTTAACGGGTTCCTATATAGGCTTATTAAACCCTCTCCATTTCGTAAGATATATATATTAGCGTTTTTGTTTATCATACTTAATATCATTAATTCTTTCAATAAAGTACTTATCCTTACCATCCACCTTAACTGGTGGGGGAGGGTCCTAGATCTATCTAGGCAGGGCATCCAATACAGGGGCAGCAGGGTGGAGGACTAATGTGTAGAATATAGGATGGATTTTAACCGTATTAGGGAGCTTTAGTTAGTAGGCATAAGAAGAGACAACTTTCTCAACTTTATAAGGGCCGGCGTTCTTCCAATTAAATTTCTTAGTAGGTTGTTTTATGTTTAGATTTCTTATATCTAACCAAACAAAGTTACTAATTTGGTAGGCTGGTGCTAGGGTTTAGTTCTTATTTGCTGCAGCTTTATAGACAGATTGGGCCCATATTATTTTATTAGTAAGGAACTCTTATAGTTCTTCTATCTTCTTTATAAATTTATTTGCTTCTATAACCTGTAAGGCTTAATGGGCTAGGCAAGGAATATTACTAAAGGGTTTAAAACCTATTTACGGATACTGGCCGTAGTTAGCCAGGAATGGGGAGACCTTTATAGTTTCTAAGACGGAGTTATTTGCAGTAAACTTAGTAAATGTAAGCCAGTCTATCCAGTCGTCCTGCAAATACGACGTATATATCCGGATATACTATTCTATAATAGCATTTATATGTTCCGTTTAACCGTCCGTTTCCGGGTAGTATACTATAGATAATAGTGCTTTAATACAAAGTTAGGTAGTTAGTTCTTTCTAAAATATAGAAACAAACTATCTGCCTCTATTGGAGATAATTGTTTTAGGAAGTCTATAGAGTTTCTATATATGGTCTAGGAATAGTCGGGCAATGGCAGGTACTAATATATTAGGGTAGGTGATTAAGTGTTTCATCTTAGATAGTTAGTCTATAACTACCATAATATTTATACAGCCTTTACTTTTAGGGAGATCAACAACAAAGTTAATTAAGATATCTTTCTATCTTCGGTCTGGAACAGGTAGTGGCTTTAGAAAGCCGTTATACGTCTTATATAAAGCTTTAGCTTATCGGCAGGTATAGCAGCTAGTGATATATCTTTGTATTATATTATGCATGTTTGGCTAGTAGTACTCTTATTAGAGCAGTTCTAGGGTTTTTACTTAGCCTAGGTAACCGGCTACTAGCAGATTATATGCATGTTTAAGGAGCTTAAGCTTAAGTTCATCATAGTTAGGTACAACTAGACGGTTCTAGTAGTATAAGCGGCCTCCACAGACTTCGTATTTACTTAGAGAAATCCTTTTAGAGTGTCTAACGCCATCTTAAATTAGCTTAAGCGTCTCTTAGATAAACTTATTGTTTGGGTATTTATTGGCTATAATCTGTTTAATGGTTTAATTGGTTATTTTAAGGACGTATACTAAGAGATCTTTAGTAAGGGGTTTAAATAGTTTAGGGCGGAGCAGAGTCTAATTATAGTAGAAGCACACTTCTTCTTAAGCTAGTACATCTTATAAATATTAGGTTAGGGCATCAGGTTTCTAGCCTTAAATACCTAGGCAATATATAATAGAGAATCGGAAATGGGATAGATATTCTAACCAGCAGGCCTATTAGTGGCTTAGCTGTTTTGTGGTTATAAAGTATTATAGGTTCTTATAGTTGTTAAGAACCTTAATTAGGAATCCAGAGCCTTCTAGTTTAGGTTACTATTGTTTAAAACATTTAATAATAGCTAATAGTTTCTTATTGTAGATCTTGTAATTGCATTCGGCTGGACTTAGTTATTTTAAAAAGTATGCTATAGGGTGCAATACTCCTTCCTTATTATATTAAGACAGAATGCCTCTAGTAACATAGTTAGATGAGTTAGCTTCTACAACACTTATTTGGTTTAGGTTAAAGTGTTAGAGTATAGGTACAGTAGTAAATATAACTTTTAGGTAAGTAAAAGCTTTCTTATATTCCTTATTAAAGATAAAGGCTTTATCCTTTTATATTAAGGCCATAAGGGGTAAAACTAAGGTAGAGAAGTTATTAATAAACCGTTAGTAAAAATTGGCGAATCCTATAAAGGCCCTTATATCCTTAATATTCTTAGGTTCTTACTAGTTTATAATTACTTTAACTTTCTTAGGGTCTATTTATATACCATTTATAGAACTTCCGTTTTATAGAACTCGCATTTGTCTATATCTAACTATAGGCTAGCTCTACGCAAGGCTTGCAGGACCAGTTTAACGTGTTTTTAGTATTTGGCCAGATTATTACTGTATATTAAGATATTGTTAATATAAGCAGTATAAAAGACGTCCAGGTATGGGTGTAGGGTGTTATTTATAAAGTATTAAAAAGAACTTAGGGCGTTTACGAGGCTAAATAGTATTACTAAGTACTTAAATAATCCGTATTAAGTATAAAATGCAGTAAGCCATTTATCTCCTTTTGCGATACAGAGGCGGTTAAATGCGTAGATAATATTAAGCTTTATATAGAAGCGAGCCTTACTTAATTAGTTCAGTATCTCTTAAATTAACAGAATTGGGTATTGGTTCTTAATAGTAACAGCGTTAAGAGCTTAGTAGTCTATATAGAAGTATAGACTACCGCTAGGTTTCTTAACAAAGATTACTAGCGCGGCTATAGGTAAAGAGCTTGCTCTAATAAATCCTTTGTCTAGATATTTATCTAAGTACTTCCGTAGTACCTAAAGTTCGTTTTAGGACATCCTATATAGAGGTCTAAATCTAAAATGTTTTCCTTCTTTAATTACAATCTTATAATCGTATAGGTGGCGTTCTAATAGCTTATTAGCTTCCTTTTATAAGAATACATCTAGGTATTTATAGTACTCTACTAGTACCTTTATAGCGGGGTTAGTGTGCTTCTTTAGCGCTAAGGCCTTCTTAATATCAGCTATTGTAATAGTAAAGATTATATATTCTGGTTTCCTAGTAAGTTATATAAGCGGAGTAGCTCTAATTATATAAATATCTAAGGTGTTAAGCGGGCTTAGATTGTCCTTAGTTTCTTATACAGTTTCCTATTCGGTTTTAGGTTTAGTGTTAGATACGGAGTTGGTATTAGATTTAGGTTTAGGCTCTTTAAGTATCTTTTTTATAGTAGAATACCAGTTCTTTTAGTACTTTTGTATATTAAGCTTCTACTTAGTTTAGGGCAGTGCAGTAGTTAGAGTTAGTTTGTGTAATTTAGTATAATTTCCAGGTCCTTGGTGGACGTTAGTGGAAATCTTATATTTATGGAATTTAGTGGAATTTTTGGGTTTCGGTTTAGGGTCTAAGCCGCAAGTTATAAGGCACTTCTGCTTATAACAGGAGGTGGTAAATAGAAGCTTAAGATTGTCCCAGTTAATAGTTACCTTATATAGCTTTATCTAGGGTTATCTAAGGATTACCAGGTAACCTAGGGTGGTAATAAAAAGCTTAATCAATTCTTTATAGTTTAGGTATTAGAGTCTTAGGGCCGCTATATAAGTAATACAGCCTAAGACAATACGTTTGCCATTAAATCCAAATATATTAATATGCTAGTTAAGGGGTATTAGGGTAAACCTATTGTCTTATATAAAGATTTTATTAATAAATCCTATACCGCTAGCTCCTGTGTTAATTAGGACTTAAGTATTAGCCTATTAACCTTTCTACTAAAGACGGCAGTTAACGATTATACTACAATCCCAAGAGTTAGGGTTTGTAACATTTAATGTATTTAATAAGATCCTATAATATAGCTGTTCCAGAGAGTGACTTAACTCCAAAATACACCTTTTAGTGGCAAGTGGGAAGGGGTTCCTATAGAACGTTGGTTATAACTTCGTCCCTATAAGTAGTGCTTACTAGATACAGGGCTGGAACCAGGTAAAGATTAGGGACAGTGACTGGAGGATTAATGTGGTAAATAGCTGCTAGTATTAACCGTTTGTAAATTCTTTTAGAAAGGGACAGAGTAGTAGCTAAATGTAACGGAACCTTATAGCAGGAACTACGGTGGGTCCTATTATTAGGCTGGGTATATAGGTAAGAACAGTATCAACAACATAATAATAACTGGTGGAGTGGTTGCCTAACAGATTAACTCTAATTGTATTCTAAGATTTACTACAAAGAGAGAACTATCTGGGTAGGGACTATAGTCCTTTAAATACACAACCATACGCCTAAGAAATCCCTTCGCTCCATAAGGTACGTGTGCTCTGTATACTCTGTATAGATTACACAGATTATATAGATTATATAGATCATATTACGTAACCTTAGCTACCATTCCTCGTTACATAGTTCTACCGGATCCATTCTAGACTGTGCCTATATTAACTAACTAGCTTCCTCCAACTCTTCTCCAAGTAGTTATAATATTGTACTTAAGCTGTCCGTAATACTATCTCCCTCCTCTTTATCTTCGTCCTTAAAGATTCCCAACATCTCCAAGTTGTCTACTAGAGGTACAATGTCCGTTTAATTAATTTGGTTAATATCTTTATTTATTATACCTAAAGCATCTTCTTCTTCTTTAACCCTTTGTTGTGCGCGTACGGTTTCCTCCATACTGTCACTAGGTAAGATAATGCTGTCTCTATATTCTCGTTGTGCGAAAAAGGGGCTGGTTTATATTATGCTAGCAAGTCCTTCTACCTAATAACCGTTCTCTTATTCGGAGTGCACTAAAGCAAACATTTAATTGTCCTGCGACGTCCGCTCTATCTTTAACGCTAAGTGTGCGCGTCCTATAACTCTTAACAGTCTTTAGGTTCCCTAAGTAACTTATTATAGGGTCTCGTGTTTAATCTGCCGCTGCGAAACTTAATAATAAGCTCTTAGCTTCCCTTGCGGAGCTTTAACGTACTCATGCTGCTTACGAGGCGTACTTATCTGCCTTGGCGCGTCTTCTTTGTCTTAAGAAGGTTTGTGAGAAGGTCCGTTCTAAGGAGTAAAAACTGGTTTAATAGGGTCTGTCTAAGCTAGGTAATAAAAGGACTGGCTCTCATTCTGTAAGGGAAACAACTTTAAGTAGCTTAGCAATTGCTCCTCTTAGGTCCCCCTTAGGTAACTTATTTTTTTGCAATCCTTCCTTATCAATATTACCTAACCTACTTTCTTCCAATACTTCTATACCTTTCCTATAGCGTTCTCTAGGTTGCTTAGTGGTTCTTAAGTAGTCTTACTATAGCCTATCCACTTTACTTTATACTATGTTTCGTTATCTACGTCCTTATAACTAATAATCTTTAAAACTTGCCATTTGTCTTCTTCTTATCCTCTATATATATCTGCCTTATAAACTGGTGGCTTAATATCTCCACGTGCTAGTTCTAGCATCGCGATATACTATACAGGGTAAATCTTTATTTTGGCTAGTAGGTTCAACTTATACGTAACTAATAAAATTCTTTACTTAACTTTAAAAGGTCCTAGTCTAACGTAGTCTAACTTCTTACTTAGTTGTCGACTCTTGAAATTTTTGTGTAGTAGCTACACTTTATCTCCCTCCTTAAGATCTGGTCCCTTAAATCTCTTAGCATTATAGTACTTTTTCACCCTTTATTATACTAGCTTGGCTGTTTCCATGAGGTTTGTATAAAGATTTATTAACGTCTCTATTCTTTATTTAGCTGTGCTACTCGTTTTCTTTACTTAATATGGCAATAACAACGTTCTTAGTTTATACCCGTAATTTGCCTTAAATAGTAATGTCCCCATTCCTTCTTATGGTGTTGTATTGTATGCAAACTATATAACTAGTAATAACAATGCCTAATTATTTTGTGCATAATTAACATAATGCCTTAGATACTGTTCCAGTGTCTAGTTTAGTCTTTCCATTTGTCCATCCATCTGCGGATAATACGCTATAGAGGTTACTACGCAAACTCCTTATTCTGCCAAAAACACTTCCTAAAATGCTGCTATAAATCTTGGATCTCTGTCTAATATAATCTTATTTGGTGCTCTATGTCTTATAAATACTTCCTTTATATAGATTCTAGCGACATCTTCTACTAATATCTCTTCTATGCATGCTATAAAGTATCCCTACTTTATTAGCTTATCCACTATTACTAAAATCGCGTTATAATTTTATCCTATAATAGGATCTCTTAACTTTAGTAACTTAATAATAAAGTCCTATAATATAACCTCCTATAGTCTTCCTGGTACTTTAACAGGTTATAGCCCTCCATACGGCTTATGCCTTATTGGTTTATTCCTTTAGCAATCTAAATATTTCTTTATAACTTATCTTACTAGTCCCTAGATTCCTTAAATAATATACTCCTCTTAAAGTCTTAACACTAAGCCTGTAGCTTCGTTGTGTCCTTGTGTTATTCCCTTGTGGAATTCCTTAATAAACTCTTCTGTAATAGACTTAGGCATATACGTTACTTCTCTATTTTTGTATTACTCTAAGTCTAGATCCTCTATCTATGCTTCTTAGATCTTCTGTATCTAATTACTCTTTAGTAATTTATGGATCTGACTTTCCTTAGTTGCAATAATTTTTGGATAATTATACCTAATTAATCCGTTTTAATCCTTTCGTAATAAAGCTCCTGATGGCTTTTTATTACTTTATAGTTCAGCCTTTCTACTTAGAGCGTCTGCTTATGCATTATCTATACCCTTAGTATAATAAATTTCGAAATAGTATTCTGTAAGCATTTCCGCCCATCTAACCTATCTTTGGTTGAGTTCCTTTGTTATTAGGAATCCTATAAGGTTCTTATAGTCTGTCTTAACCATAAATAGTTCCTTTATGCCTTATAAGAATACTCTTTATTTCTTAAGTGCTGTAACTATACCTAGCAACTCCTTGTTGTAGATGTTATAGTTTAACTCTAGTGGTGTTATTTTCTAACTATAGTATACTACTGGATGCTATGCGTTCTAGTGCTTTTATAGCAAGTATACTCCTAGTGTAAAGTCTGATGCGTCTATCTTAATAACCGTTTCTAACTTTGGTTAATAGATCTTGAGGATTAGTTCTTGGGTAAATAACTCTTTAAGTTCTTAGAACAGCTTCTTCTACTTACTACCCTAAACCCACGGTTCCTCCTTCTTTATTAACCTTGTAAATGGCTTAATACTTTTTAACTATTGTGCTATAAACCTCCTATAGTAGTTATAAAACCCTAAAAACAACCTTAACTACGTAACGTTCTCTGGTTTTTACCAACTCACTATAGCTTTAACTTTCTTTGGGTCTATACTAATTTTCCCTAGTTTAATAATAAATCCTATAAAATTGGTTTTCCTTATAAAGAACTTGCATTTTTTAACTGCTACTAGCATCTGTTCTTCCTATAGTCTCTTTAAGACCTCTTTAACGTGTTTCCTATGTTCTTCCTTATTTTCTAAGTAAATGATAATGTTGTTAAGATATACTATAACAAACTTATCTAGGTGTTCTCCTAACACATTATTAATTCGCTTCTAGAACGTTACTAGTACGTTTATAAGCCCAAACTGTATAACTAATGGCTTATATAGTCCTTCCTTTAACCTAAAGGCTGCCTTCTACTTATTGCCTTCCTTAATTCTAATCTAATAGTACGCCTACCTCAGATCTATCTTTGTAAAGATTTTCGCATTACCTATCCTGTCTTAGATTTCGCTAGTTAAGGGTAAAGGATACCTATCCTTCCTAGTAATACTGTTTAACTATCTATATTCTATGCATATCCTAAGTTTTCCGTTTTTCTTTAGGATAAACAACACTAGATATCCTGCTAATAACTATAATAGTCTGATATATCCCTTTTATAAGTTCTCCTAGATAAACTCCTTAAACGCTACTAACTCTGTTTTAGTAAGCTTATAGATTAGAAAGAACTTTAGACTTATTTCTTCTTTTAATTCTATCTTGTGGTCCCATACTGTATATTTTAATAGCTTTTCACTTTCTGGTGACTATAACTTCTTACCATACTTATAGTATCTCTTTGGTATATAACTTAAGCCTTATTTAGTCTCTTCGTATATCGCTCTAACTTAGTACCATACTAACTTAGTTTACTGTCGCATCTTGCGTTATTAAGTATCCCTAATATTAACCTAACCTATAACCCAATCAATCTTTAGATTGTACTCCTATAACTAAGGCATTCCTAGTATCGCCTTATCCTATCCTAACAGTAGGATATCAAAAGACATTCTAACTGGTCTCCCTTTAATAGTTAACTAAATGGGTCCTATTTTAAAATTAATAATACCTCCTCTATAGGCTATCTAATCTCCTAAAATCGTTATAAGTGGATATAGGTGTTTCTTTTGTCTATATAGTAACCCCATCCTTTCTACTGCCTTTAGTGATATATGGTTCCTAGTTGCTCTACTATCTATTAACGCTTTAAACTGCTAATCTTGCCATTTAACTTATAAATTTAGGTATTGTCCTTAAATTCCTTTAAGGGTTTAAGGCTTTAACACTAGTTCCCTCTGGTCCTATACGCCTCCCCTTTTCCTAACTGTTGGCTGCTAGATCCTGTTTATACTTAGTCCCACTTAGGCCAATACTTAGTTCGTTTCTTTTCCTCTATATATTATAGACAAGTGTTTTCTAGGCACTTTTACCACTATTATCTGTCTAGGCATTTTTCCGTAAGGAATCTTCCTAGTTAAAGTGTTAAGTCTCTTTAACCTTATACTTCTACTAAGTGCTATCTATGTATATACTTAGCGTCCCTAAACTGCCTTTTTTTAGGTGCCTAATATATCCTTACTAGGTACTTCCGGTTCTTATCTTTTGGTGCTCTATATATATTACACGTGTTATCCACATAAGCTATCTATAATAGTGTATAATACGCTATATGTTTTGGGTTAACTCTTGGTTTATCTTTATTCTTAAGTTTAAACCTATACCTAGTTAACCTAACCACTAGTATCTCTGCTGTGGGTATTAAGATTTATTGTTTACTTCTCTAGTCCCTAGATCCCTCTTCTAGGTTCCTTAACATTATAATTAATGCTCCTTTAATGTGACTTATGCGTTTCTCTATAATAGGTTGGTCTTAGATAACTTTTTTGTCTAGCTATATATAAAAATCTTCCTATTCGTCGTTGTGTCGTTGCCTATACCACTTTCCGTACAACTAGTTTAGTGTGTATGGTCTATCTATTAGAAAGTACCTTGTTATTGCTGCGTTATAACATCCTTTAGTATGTCTTTCTTTAAACCTAGTTAGGATATCTAGATCCTCTTCTTGTTCTAGTTTATCTAACCACTTTACCCTAGGTGTCCCTGCACTTGGCCTATTAGTAACTCTTCGTACAGGTGCTCTATCCCTTATATAACCTAGTATAGCTGACCTTTTATCTAGCTTTTGCTCTTGCTATGCGATAATTCTTGTCCTAAACTTATCCATAGTTTCTTGTTTTTTGTGTCTTGTAGCTAGATCTTTATAGTCGTCTTACTTTTTAATTCTGGTATTAACTGTTTAATCTTTAGGCTAAACACTATATTTACTTGGGATTGCTAACGTTCTTATTCGTTCCCTAAACTCATAGTTCTTAAACTTGCGTCCTATACTTATTCATTTATCTGTAAACTAAGTAGCTACCCTTTCCTATCGGTTTTTGTCTGTTGTGGGTCCTTAGGTGTATCTTATCTCGTCTTAAAAATCTTAAGCTTCTTATATCTCTTCTTAAGAATCTTAAGCCTGTGGCCTTTTGCCTTTATTAAGTAATAAGCTAGCACTAGCAGTTATCTACTTACTTAGTTTCTTCTAAACGTTACTCCTATTATCTTATAAAGCAATAGAAATCGTATCTAATAGTATTATAATATTTGTTACTAAACCTTATTCTATAATAGTCTTAGTCTCTATTTCTATTTCGACTTCTCCGAGGTCTGCATGCTCCTAGTAAGCTGCCTTTATTACCTTATTATTGGTAAATGCTTCGCTTATATTAAATTTATTATCTTTAATGTCCAATCTATGAGCTAGTTTATTAGTTTCTCTAAACTTAGATAACACTAGCTCCTATAGCTAATAGCTTACGCCATACTTAGTGTCCTTATAAATTCGGCATGTATTGTTATAACAAAACGCAAAACTGTTAATTAAACATTCTTTTATTCCTTGTAGTGCACCATTGTCCCTCTATACGTACGTGCCGTCTGCTGGCTTGGTTCCCTTTACTGCATAATTACTCTAACCACCTTTATAGTCTCTGGCGAAATAACCTTGTTTTCTATAATTTATGCAAGCCCTATTTTTAAACTATTTTTCTTGTTATAGAGTCCGCCTAAACGTCTTCTGCTGCTAAGATCCTTGGTTTGGCCTCTACTCCTAGGTCCTTTAATTACTAGATTCTTAACCTCTAGGTTTCTATAGTTTCTTTCCCCACCCTTAGGTTTCTTTGGTACTACTTAGGTCTATTAGCTCTGCGCCATTCTATAGTTTTTAACTCTGTGTCTGTTGTTGCGTACTCTGCGCCTTATATAACTATGGAACTCTGTCTTGCCCTTTCTTAACTTGTTCCTTTTAATAGATTCTATTATTAATCTTTATTAACTGGTTTATTAACTCTCTTAAAGTATCCACATCTTCTATTAGGATGATTATATTCTAGACTTTAGCCTTAAGTCCCTGTTTATACTATGCTATAAGCGCCCTGTTATTCCACTTAACCTATATGGCTAGTGTTTAAAACTGCGTTGTATACTTAATTGCTAAAGTGCGTTGTACTAAGTTCTAAAGTTTTTGTTCCGCTGTTGTGGTTACTTTAGGGTCTCTAAACATTTGCGTTAACTATTCTGCGAATCCATTCTAACTTGTAAACACATACCGTACGTCCAGGTTAGTAGTCGTTATACCGTTTACTTATATCTCTGTAAGGTAAGGCTTAAACCACTCTAGAGCTCTTCCTAATAAGAATAGTCCTGCGTACGCTACCTGGTCTATAGGTGTTGCTAACTTCGCTTCTTCCTGCATAACCTTAAAATGCATCTACGTTAGAAACCCTTTGAGCTTTAACTTCTCTCCTAAGAACCGTTTAATTAAAGGTAACTTAACCTTTGCTACTCTAATTCCATTAATGCGTTCTTTAAGTAGCCTACTATTATCCTATAAGCAATTAACCATTTCCTATAACTAACCTTATATAACCACTTGAGAATCTGTATCTATTATACTAGTGTCTCCTGACTCTAAGGTCGTGGCTGCCGTTAACGTCGTCGTAACTAGTGCTTTAGGTGGCATATTGTTTGATCTTGTTTAATACCATAACCTTAGTAGTGAATGTGTAACGGAACCTTGTAGTAGGAACTATGGTAGGTCCTATTATTAGGCTGGGTATATAGGTAAGAACAGTATCAACAACGTAATAATAACTGGTGGAGTAGTTGCCCAACAGATTAACTCTAATTGTATTCTGAGATTTACTACAAAGAGAGAACTATCTAGGTAGGGACTATGGTCCTTTAAATACATAACCATACGCCTAAGAAATCCCTTCGCTCCGTAAGGTACGTGTGCTCTATATGCTCCGTACAGATCACATAGATCACACAGATTATATAGATTATATTACATAACCTTAGCTACCATTCCTCGTCACATGGTTCCACCGGATCCATCTTAGACCGTGCCTATATCAACCAACTAGCTTCCTCCAACTCTTCTCCAAGTAGTCGTAACATCGTACTTAAGCTGTCCGTAACACTAGAAATATAAGCGTCGCTTCCGCACTTAAAATAGAGGCTGTGTTTAATGCGTTACTCTTATTTAGCGGATCCTTTTGGGGCATAGGAAAGGGTTCTAGTGTTAATATCCATAGCGTCTAAGTCCTTGCGGGTCTTAGGCAGCTAGGGGGCAGAGTATTAAGGTGTATATTTTAGGGCAAGGCGTAGTAAGTCGTTATATAGGCCATTAATGACGTTGGTGTAGGCGGTAATAGTACCTAGCAGTTTAACTCCTATAAGAGATGCTTTTAATTTAGGGTTTAGAGACTCTACTAGGCAATTAATTAAGGCGGATTCGTGTTACGAAATTCAGATAGAGCTGCTTATTAATACAATGGGTTGATTGATTGATGATCTTGACTTAATCATTAATTAATGCTTGATGATTTGACCTAGGGCCCCTAGGGCTCTATAAAGAGATTTACGATGCACGTGCCCCGTGTATGTAACTCGTGCACGTGTCCCACGCCTTAGAGAATATAGATTATCTAATATACCCCCTTAGCTTTGAGCTCTTTAAGGTTAAAGCTAGCTACCTTCTTGTGTCCGTTAATGAGTTAATTGAACCGTAATCTTATCTAAATCCTTTTATCTTGCTTTGATACCATTCTTTAGGTCCTTTAGTTGCTTCTCCTTATCTAGCTGCTCCTTAATATCTATCATCCTGATTATATTAACGAAACTTTAAAACCTCTACTTAGGTAGGGCCTTTATAAGTCTATTAGTAATTATCTCCTTTGTTACTGTCTATTAAAATCGTACTTATCTTATTGCATATTCCTAATATAGCTAGTGTTAATAGATGTTAACATATTAGAGCTTCGTGATTAGCTTTACTATATCTTCTATAATTAGTTAAAGCATCTGGGTGTTGTCGTATTTAATAATTAAGGGCTTATTTAGGCGTAACGTTATTACTTTAAATAGCCTGCTAGTAAAGATAGCTTCCTTTACTATTTATAATAGGGCTAATAACTTAGCTTCTATACTTAACATTATAACTATACCCTACTTATTTGCTCTCTAGGTAATTGGCCCCCTAAATAGCTTTATAATATATCTGTCACAGTGCTGCAATGAAGTAGACTGAATAACTACGTTGTGGTATAAAGAGGGGAAGAAGGTGGAAAGGGGGTATTGTATACAAATAGTAGGGCCGGCCGCCAAGTCGCTAGTGGTGGGCTAGCCAACAGTAGGGAATAGTACGAGACAGTATAAAACAGTATGCGTTAGGTCAGTGCCGTAACAGTACTCCTCTCCCCTAGATGGTTTGGTCCCCAAACTAAACAGATAACTTAAAAATAGGTAGTGTATAGGGTTGCCTATTTTCTACTACAAAGATATTAGTTCCGCTTACCGCCCTTAACTAAGCCAATGGCGATTTTCTATGCCGGGCATAGAAAATCCTAATTGGTTAGTTTAGTAAGTAAGGTCGGCAGAACTCCACACCGCCACCTAAACCGGTCCGTGTGGCGTTTCTTGGCGAGAATTTGGCCAATTAGATAACTTTGACTGCTGGTTGAAGTTCTATGACATTTTAACCACCACAAATTTTAATGTGGTGGTCGGCTGTGACCTTAGTATGACTTTTCCTTATCTTATACCTAGTCTGGGGGTCCTGGCTTTTTAGGGTGTTGCTTATAGAAGCGCTATATAGCTTGTTTGCAACCCTTTAGGTCTTCCTCTAGCTGCCAGGTTGTATCCTTATGATATTTCCATTTAATCTCATAAGTTAGGCCCTGGGGGTCTTTATTGTATACATTAAGGATTTTTTTAAACTCCCATTTGTCTTCTATATTGCCGTTATTGTCTCTCTCTGCCACTCGTCCTTGTATATTATGGCGCTCTGCGGTATTAATATTTGCTTGGCTAGGGATCTCTTTAGCAGCCCAGAGGCGGACCTTAGATATATAAAAGGATTTATTTACTTAGATATGGTCCAGGAGGTCTACTACGACTGCCCCTTAGTATACTATAAGTACGGGGTACGGGCCGTCCTATTTATCGTCCTATTTCTTCTTAGGTCTATTTGTCTTTATATTTTCTAAGCTAACTATAACCATATTACCTTTATAGAATAACGCGCTCTCGTCCCTATAGGTATTAGTATTATCTTTATAGTGTTACTATAAAATCCGGGCTAGGGCCTTAAGCTATATTAATATCCGCTTAAAGCGGTTGGCTATAGAGTTTACGCGGAAGAACTCCTTCTTTGCTTATGCTGATAGTGTTAGTGGGCAGGGGCTAGCAGGCTCGATTCCAAGGCAAGGGTTAAAGCCATAGTTTGCAAAAAATAGGGAGATACCTATGCTCTTATTAACTTAGTTATTTGTAGCAAACTTAGCAAGCAGTAAGTAGTTAACCTAGTTGTCCTATATAAAGCTAACAAAAGCATGAAGGTATTTATTTACGGCGGCGTTAATAATTTTGGTTTAGCCGTCCATTTTTAGGTACTAGGCTGAGCTTAGTTATAAGGTTATCTTAAGGCGTTTACTTAGTCGTTACCAGAAGTCGCTGATAAATTATATGCCGCGATTAGAGATAATCGTGCTCTGTACACCATGGAGCTTATATACATTATTAACAAAGCCATTAACTAGCTCCTCTGTTAAGAGTCCTATTACTAGAACAAGGTGTCGCATTTTAGTTAGGCGGTCCATAATAATAAGGATATATTTGTATGCCTTGCCGTAGCGTTGGCATACTAGCAGCGTTGTAATATAGTTAATCAAGATATCGGTCTATGGGCAAGCGGGTAATTCTAGTAGCTTTAGAAAACCGGGCGGGGCAGAATAGGGGGTCTTAGTGCGAAAGTATAGGGCATAGTCTTTAATAAAGGTAGCTGTGAACTAGGAGATTTCTAGCCACCAGTATATTTAGTTTAAGAGGTTAAGAGTCTTAACCTAGCCAGGGTAACCAGCGGGGCCGCTGCTATAAGAGCGATAGGTAACTTCTAGGCGGAGGTCTAGGGCATTAGGGACGAAGAGACATTAGCGGAAGTAGATCTGTCCGTTAATAATACTGCATTCTGACTTATCGCAATAGAGTAATTTCCTGATCTTCTTTGGCTAACGGCGAGCTTTCCAATTATATAGGGCTGCTACTATATCTCTTACAAGTTTGTTCTCCTGGTATTTTAGCCAGATTAACTTGTCCAGTGACTTTTCGGCTATTTTAGGGTCTAAAGCGGCTATAAACTCCGCGTCATTAAAGTTACAGAACTTGTATAGTAATTCTTTTAAGATTATAGGGTCAACTTTCTAGGGCGGTATAACGACTTAGGCTTGGTAGCGGAGGCGTTCATTATTGGCGTCCTTAGGCCTTATTCCTAGTAGCCGGCTTAGGGCGTTAGGGAGCGTGGCTTTGCTGCTAGGTCTGTATATAATTATAAAGTTAAACTATAAAAGGAACTCTGCCCACTAGACTTAGCACTAGTTTAGCTGCTTAGTAGTTATAAACGTCTATAGGTTTTTATAGTTAGTAATAATTTTAAATAGCTCCTTAGTCCCTTATAGCTTAGGACGCTATTCCTCTAAAGCCTTAATAATAGCTAGGAGTTCTTTGTTGTAGATCTTATAGTTATATTCTAGCGTGAAGTGCTTTGCAAAGAAGAATATAACTAGTCTTAATTTTCCGTTATTGTTGTACTGGGAAAGGACTTCGCTAGAAGCCTAATTTGATACATCTATCTCTACTACTGTTTTCTTCGTGTAGTTATAGTATGCTAGTACTGGTGCTGAAGTAAAGGCTCCCTTAAGGGCCTTAAACGATTTGGCTTATTCTAGTCCCTATAGCTATCCAATATCCTTCTTTAGGAGTTTTGTTATAGGTGTAGCAATAGTAGAGTAGCCTTGGATAAATTGTTAGTAGAAGTTCGCGAAGCCAAGAAATTGTTATAGTTCTTTAATTAATGTCGGGTCCTTCTATTTCTATAAGGCCTATATCTTCTTAGGGTCCATGGTTATGCTATTAGTCAAAATAATTAAGCCAAGGTATTTTGTTTTAGTAGAGTAGAACTTAAACTTATTAATATTAATCTAAAGTCCAGCATTGCTAAGTCTTTAGATAACTTTATTTATATACTTAGTGTATTTAGCGCGTGTTTTAGAAAAAACAAGGACGTCGTTAAGGTAAACAGTGCAGTAGTTGTTAAGGGCGTTGTGTAAAATATAGTTAATATAGTTCTGGAACGTAGTGGGTATATTATAGAGGCTAAATAGTGTAACTAGTATCTTATAGAGTCCAAACTAGGTAATAAATACTATAAGCCACTTATGGCCCTCCGTAATCCGGATCCGGTTAAACGCAGCAATTATATTAAGTTTAGTAAAGTACTTGGCGCTATAAAGTGCGTTAAGTGTCTTGCGGATTAGTGGCAGTAGGTATTGATTCTTAATAGTGACTATGTTTAGGCCTTAGTAGTTGTAGCAGATTTATATACCGCCGCCAGGCTTAGTAGCGAGGAGGAGTAGTACGGTAGCTAGTAAGGTTAATTTGCGGATAAAACCCTTATCCAGCATCTTATTAATCCACTTCTTTACACACCTAAGTTTAGCAGGTAAGAGTGGTCTATTTTTATAGTACGGGGCCTAGTTTCTAGGGGTAATCTCAATTTTATAGTCTTATAGTTAGTAAGGGGGCAGCTTGTCTATATTCTTAGGGAGGAAGTGCTTAATATATTTACTAAACTCCTTTAGTAGGTATTATAGAATGTCTTCGCGGGTCAATCCTGGTTTGCCTTTTAGGAATTTTTTAACATCGATATTAACTATCTTCCGACGTAAAAGCTTAGGTTTGGTTTTTAGATTTGTCTTAAGGAAGTTATAGAAATAGGGGGGGAGCACTTTATAGGCTTCCTTTATTGTATAGTTACCTTCTACTAGCCGGTAAAAAGACCTTTCTAATAGGTTCGGTACTTCTATTAGGCCTATAGGTAGCTCTTTAAGCAGCTGTCAGTGCTTATCTTGTTTAACCAGTTCTACCAGCTCCGCTATATAGATCCTTATTACCTTTATGTCTTTTTGTTTACAGAACTGGGTAAAATTAACAGCATGGGTGCATTTAATATTGTTTAGGTTAGGGCGTATCTAGCTCTCCGGTGCTACGGCTGGGCTAGTACGGCTCGGTCGGCCTAAGGGGGCGGAAACGAGGCGGCGGCCCTATACGGTACGCGCGGGAGACGGGTGTGAGGTTAGGCGTTATAGTGGCGCGGTTTCTATTATCTAGGTCTTAGTAGTTCCATAGCTAGTCCTTGTTGTAACGCGAGCTATAGTGTGCGCATATAGCATATGGCTTAGTTCTAGGTGTTAGGCTAGGCGGCTAGGGTTTAAACGGTGCCTAGGTTAAGGTTAGATTCTTAGTAGTAGCGGCACAAAGCAGACCTTCTTCCTTGGTCTTAGTAGGGCTGGCTAGCCTGTTGTTTTAGTCTTAAGTGCTAGCTTAGTCTAGTCTTCCACTATTTTGTTTCTTTGTAGCTATACAGGCTCCCCTTTATTAGGAACGTCTTCTACTATTAGGGCTTTGTATATAGTCCTAGGCACTAGGCTTGGTAGTGCTAAGTATCTATATAGGGCGTCCCTGCTAACGTTGGCTATCCCCTATAGGAGGTAGTGCCTAAAGTAGTAGTCTGAGTTGAAGCGAATCTTAAGTTTCCTAAAGCTAGGACGGGGCTTGTGCTTTTAAAGCTAGGGTATACCCAGGATAATTAGGGTAGCGGGTAAGAGTTTAGTAACAAAAAAGAGTATGGCTTTAGTATAGAGGCCGATTGATATTTAGGCGGTAAAGTAGTCCGTAACAAGCGAAGTTAGGATGCTATCTACGAGGCGTAGTAGCCTAGGTGCTAGCAGCTTCTTAGTTATAACGTTATACTTTCTTATAATAGACTCTGCGTTAGTAAATGCTATTGCAGTACTACCGGAGTCCACTAGGCTTACTATATTGATATAAACTTAGGGGTATAGGTTACGTAATAAGGAGAGTTAGGTTTGAATAAGGATTGATTTTTTATTACTATTTGCTAATTTAAGATTAAGTGGCAGTTTATTAATAGAAAGGACTAATTAATCTAGTAACAGGGACCTAATCTTCTCGTCTTCCTCCTTATATAGTTTAGACCCTTAGGCGCGACTTAGTCCAAGGGTCTACCTTTTAATAACTAGGGTATAGGGCTGTCTTAGCGGGGCAATCCAGTGTCCGTCTAGCTAGCAGTATCAGTCTCTGTTTTGGTTGGGGTATAGGAAGACAATACCTTACCAACAACGTAGCCATGTTTATATTCGCTAACGCGAAGTTACTAATACTGGGCGTTATTAACGGGTTAGGCTCCTATATAGGGCATAGTTTAGAGTAACTAAGCCATAGGGTTAAAGGGGGGGGTTGTCTACCGCGGCTATAATAGGCTCCGCGGTCGCCGCGTCTATAATAGACTCTACAGTCGCCGCGTCCGCGGTTATTTATTCACATCGTTTAATAGGGTGGCATTAGGACTGGGTTTACTATCTTGGTGGGGTTATAGGCATCCTTCCAGTGGCTGGGCAGGCCATAGGCAAGGCACAGTCTATTATTAACGCGGCGCTTACGCTCCATGTCTAAGATTCTATTAAGGTCTATAGGTTCTCCAGTTACTGCTAGGGTTGGGGTTAATATAGGGGCAGGGGCTTAGGTAAGTAGGCGGTAGTTAGCGTTCTTCTTAAGGTTGGCTCAGTGTGTATAGTTCGCGAGGTTCTTAGCGAATATATCCATCTACTTACTCTAACCTGTATAGTCGCTGTTATTAATTTTATGGGCTAGTCCAAGTACCAGCTCTTCCATCTTCGGAGAGATAAATTTTTGGAGTAGGTCCACCTTCTATTTATTTGTCTTCTTAAAATGGACTATTAGCTCGTTAAGCTCTCCCTTCTAGGACCAGTAATTACGCTTACCTTGGGGGAAATGGTTAAGCTTGTTTTTTATAACCTAGGTTATATTAAGGACCTTATAGTAGGCAGTAAGGTCTTTAAGTATATCTTCCTTAGTAGGCCATTTCCACATAGATATATTGTTTGGGTTCTTATATATAAGCTCTAGGCCCTACTTAATAAACTTATAGGCCTTGTCCTCTAGCATGTCTAAGATGTAAAGGATCTGGGACTAAACTATATTAAAGTAGTCCCAGTCCCAGTTAAAGACTCCCTTAATCTTAATATGCTAGGTCTTAAAATTAGCTTGTCGTTCTAGCGGGGTGCCTTTTCCGCTAAATATTGGCGGGTCTTTAGATCTCTGTTTTTTCTACTAGGTTACTACTGTTATTATAGGGGTTGATTATTTTAGAACAGTAATAGTCTCTACCTAGGAGTTAATAGTTCCTATCTAGGAAGCGATAAGGGCACTAAGGTTTTTATTAGCTTTCTTATTAGCGGTGTTTGTGTTATATATGCACTATAGTCCTGCTTTAATATTATTAAGGAACTCATTGGTATAGTTAACAAGGGTAAGGTAAGCTTTACTAGGCTTAAAGGTCTTAGGGTATGGTGGGGAGCAGCAGATTGTCTACGCGATATTAGGGTATATCTCTATAAATAGGTCTGCAAAAACGTCGCGGGGGTTCTAGGTTTTGGCCATTTTGGTGTCATTGGTGTCGCCCATCTAGGCGCTAGATAAAAACTAAGGACTGTTCTAAAACTGTGCTGGGGACGTATTAGTTTCAGCAGAGGCGCGCGCAGGTCGCAATTGCTCTGGGGCGGAGGTTAATTGGCTAGGGTACGGGGAATCAATAATCGCAACAGGGCGCAAATTGAAGATACCACAAACTGTCACAGTGCTGCAATGAAGTAGACTGAATAACTACGTTGTGGTATAAAGAGGGGAAGAAGGTGGAAAGGGGGTATTATATACAAATAGTAGGGCCGGCCGCCAAGTCGCTAGTAGTGGGCCAGCCAACAGTAGGGAACAGTACGAGATAGTATAAAATAGTATGCGTCAGGTCAGTGCCGTGACAATATCCTTATAAGCTCTTTCTGTTGACGGAGTTGTCCGCGAATGATGCATTGCTAGTACAGATAAATAATTGCGCTTTACCTCTACTATCTCTTCTGTTGTCTCGTCCTTTGTTGCGTATTCCTTTGTTTTTCCCTCTATTGTTTATTTCTTCCTTATCTCCTCTATAGCAGATTGCTCTGCTTCTTGTGCTATATAGGTATTAGATAACTCTGTCTACTACTTAATAATGCTCTTGGCTTGGGTTTTAATTAAACCTTACTAGCCTTAATACTGCAAACGCAATATCTGGACATGTTATAGTGGCTACATAGAGTACTAAACCCAATTTTCTCTAATATAGCATTGTAGAGGCTGGTAGGGATATAGGGCGGACTAATAGGTCTATATTAGGGGACGGACGCGTTAGACGGATCAATTGGTAATTAGTAGGGAGGAGTTCCAATTCTGCTATAGAAGTGTCTAGAAGACGCCCTCTAAGATCTATCTTATACTAGTTAGCTATCTTCTTAATATAGGCTTTCTGGGATAGCCATAGAAGCCTCTAGCTATAATTATATAGTATATGGATTCCTAGGAACCATTTTAGCTCGCTAAGGGTACTTATCTAGTATTCCTTACTTAGCTCCTTAATTGCTTCTTAAGCTTTCTTCTTATCTATCTTTTAGTAGCAGAAGACAATATTATTAATATAGAAAAAGAGAACTATTCCACCTTTTAGCATAATATATGGCTCCTAAGGTACCTCTTTAAAACCCAATTTGTTTAACGAGCTCGTGAGATTCTTCTGCTATAATAGTGGTAATCGTCGTAGTCCGTATAGGGCTTTTCTTAAGTGCAGTACTTTGTCTGTCTTTCCTTTGTTAAACCCTAGCGGTAGCTTTATATAGACGACCTTATCAAGATCGCAATAGATAAACGCATTGACTATATCTATCTGTGTCATCCCCAGGTTGAATTTTGCGGTGATTGCTATAAGTGTTTGGAAGGTTATACTAGCTAATATAGTAGCTCTTATAGGTAGGTCTCCTGGGGCCTATTAATTTCCATAGACTACTAATCGTGCCTTACATTTCTGGAGAAATCCATGCTTATCTGTCTTGTAGATAAACACCTATATTAAGCTAAGGACCTACTGTCCCTTTGCGTGCTTCTTATCCGTTTCTTAAAACGACCTTATTTAATAATAGGATTAGAGGTGAGCTTATTAAGCTTCTTAGAACTGATTTTAAAGAGGATGCGTATTAAGGTTGCGGATTAACTAAGGTGGCGGAGGTAAGTTCTTCCTATATAATCTAATATCGCGTATTCTGCCTGATTTTAGCTTGCTGTTGTTAAGTTAACTATTAAGGTTAAACTTCCTTCCTGCTAAGAAGGCGCCGTGATAGGCTAATGTAATTCTTTTAGTAACAAAGTTTTTAAACCTATTATTGCAGGCTTCCTTAAATGAGTCCTTAATAGAGTTGTTAAACACTCCCTAAGTGTAAAACCCGTCTCCTACTTGGCTAATAATGTCCTGATTAGTACCTTGTACATCTGACTTTATAGGATACTTAATGTAAAAGGCATATAGAGATTCTTCGTCTTCTTCTGTTGGAGGTAGTGTATAATACGCATCTTTAAGAGCTCTTGCAAGCTTAAGATCTGCTAACTTATTAAAGGTTTAAACTGGCTTATTAACATTATCGTCTTCCTCTTAAATTAACGGTTTAAATACTTCTTTATTGTCTTCTAGAAGGACCTTATTCTTAGTTAGGGTATTAGGGAGTTAAATCTTCTTAATTAGCGTGTCTAACTTAGCGTGTAGGTCCTTTAAGATGTCTATTTGCTTGCCGTTAAAGAACGTCTTCTTATTAAAGATGATGTCCCTAGTAGAGATAATAATACCTTTATATGGGATCTAGATCCTGTAGATATTAGTAGAGTTATAGCTAATAAGGTAGCCGATATAGGCTTGCAGATCTAGCTTGCTTAGCCTTTTCTTCTTTAGCTAGGCGTCTGACGTTATTGCGTACGCCCTACAGCCGTAGGCTTTTAGGTGCGCTAGTTGCGGCTTTCTTAACCTATTAGCTAGGAAGGTATAGAACCTCTTATATAGCGATTTCCAACCATTGCTTTCCCGTGGCGTTCGATCTCGAAGGTAGACTGTATAGTTAACTATCTCTTTCTATAGATCGTGTGGTAGATTGGCAGCAATTTTTATTGTATATGCTCTCTCAATAATCACACCCCCTAAGCGTTCGGCGGTACTATTTTGAGCTTAGGTATAAGGCGCTAAAGGCTTAAATATAATCCCTTGGGTCTATAGCCATTTAAGGGTTCTTCTTCTCCCTAGCTCGTTATCTGATCTGATGGTGTTGACCTTAAGGTTATACCTTAGATAAATCTATTAGATAAAATCTTTAAGCACTTATAGTGTCTCCTTCTCTTTGCTATGTGTTGTTATAAAATACGGGAAGGTTCTCCCTAAGAAGGTGTTGTGGATAAATATAACTTATATAAATCCAGTATGCGCTTTCTTAAGGTTAGTCCAGTTAATATAGAGGTTAAAATAAGGTTTATTAATATTCTGTTTTAAGAACCTTCTTAAGACCTAACGCTTGATTTTGGCGAGACTGTAATATTAATATTCCGTTGTTTTTAGGCCTTAAAGCTTAACTTCTAGGGTGTTAAGACCTAAATAATAAAGGCTTATAGGTCCTGGATAACCTAGACGCAGATGCCATAGATGCGCATTACCTTTTAAATCTGGATAAGTGTCTCTTAACAATGCTCTGCGCTTCCGTTAGCGGCGTAGTAGTTGGCTTGTATTAAACGCTAATTAACTTCCTAGTTAGACGTATTTAATAGTCTATTGTCCGTGATGTTCTTCTATTTGATATAGGATCGTGTTATCCTTCTAAACTAGAAGATTATTGTCTCCTTTGTTGTCCTAGTAGAACCCTCGTTTTTAAAGCAGATGGAACGACACTAGATTCATATTGAAGTCCGTATAAAAGGCAACGTCCTTAAGACGTAGGGTTCCCTTGCTCTTGTCTAGTTTTGTGATTTGGACAGTGATATTGCCGTAGCCTAGTATAGGCACTTCTAAGCTGCCGGCGGTAATATATTTGTGTCTTAGAGCTTTCCTGAAATTGTAAAAATAAGAGAGGTTATTAAAGATATAGAGAGTGGTTCCTAAGTTAAGAATAGTTAATAGCTTTAGTAGATGGGTTTAACTGGTGTAATATAATTCTAGGAATATTGTATTAGCTTCTCCCTTAATCTTAACTTCCTAGCTCTCGTCCTGTTATTATTAGGCCTTATCTTCTTATTCTTTAAGTCTGATCTTTGTAACTTGGTTAGTAAGATTCTTATTCTTTTCTATCTTCTTTAGTGCCCTATTAATGCGCGCATCTTCTATTGTAACTCCTATAGGTCTCTTGTCTTTAAATAAACACTAATAGTCCCGTAGGGAGTGTCCTTGTATTCCGTACGCTAAGCACTTGGGTGTTGGCTTCTTGTAGGACGTCTCCTTATCTACTAGTGTCCCGGCTCTCTTTAAGCGTCTATTGCGTGCTAAGGCCTTTCCTCTTTGTGAACCTTTAGTAGTATCAGAGTGATCCTTAGTGGCTTGCTCTATAAAGTCTGTATTAAAGGTACTGCCTCTTATAGTAGTATTAGCTTTCTTTAAGGGTGTTCTAAGTCCTTCTTGCAGCTCCTTTGCTACTCTGCGGTATTTGGAAGATCTCAACTTCTAAGGGTTATTTAACTTGGTAGTGTACTTTATATAATAGGTGTTGCTGAAAGGTTAAATAACTTCTGCTAAATCTTAAAGCCAGATACTATTGGATATTTAAGGGATCTTGTACTTCTCTTTTAGGGATATTGCGTATTCCCATTAATCTAGCTATTGGTTTAATTTTAACAACTGTTTGAACCCCTTAAGGGCTTCTGTGTATTGGTATTATACCTTCTTCCTAATAAATAATAAGGTAGGTTCTGTGTTCTCCTTTAGCTAAGATAGCCATTCTTTAACTGTTAAGGAAGGGTTAAGCAGTAGCTTCTTTTAAATTAATACTATAGATGTAATCTAGGTGCGGATCTGTTAAAGATAATCTTCCTATCTTAGGAAATACTTTATATCCTAGTTATAGTATTGTCTGCTGTTCTTATACGCTTTCTGTTAATTTGTTAAGAGCTATGTATATAAGGTTATATTCTTATTAAAATCTGTAACTTCTGGATAGGCTGGTTCTTATAGTAGACCTTGTTAAGGTGCTGCACTATCTGGGTCAACGTGGGCCCAAATTCGCTAATCTATAAGGGCTTAGAGTTGCTATAGCTATTGCTCCTAGTCTTCTAACTTATTAAGGATAATTGTGGTAGACGAACTTAATATTAGTGGAGTTATTTTAACTGATAGGCAGATAGGGAATTGAGATAGTATTTTATTATTAGGATTGTCCTTGTTATTAGGGTCGTCCTTTAATAATAAGATAGAATTCCATAGAATCTTGTGGAATCTTATGGAATCTCGTAAAATCTCATCCTGTGACGATTAAGGTAGGATTTCTATTAGAGTCTGCGTCTTGACGATAAGGTGTCAGAGTCTAACGATGAGGTAGAATTTCTTTAAATGATTAAGTAATAGCTGGATAGCTTCTTAAGTTGGCGGACCGGGCTATAACTGTTACGAAATTCAGATAGAGCAGTTCATTAATGCAATGGGTTAATTAATTGATAATCTTAACTTAATTGTTAATTGATGCTTAATGATTTAACCTAGGGCCCCTAGGGCTCTATAAAGAGATTTACGATGCACGTGCCCCGTGCACGTGACTCGTGCACGTGTCCCACGCCTTAGAGAATATAGATTATCTGATAATTCGTTCTATTTAGTCTCTTTGGCGTAGCGGTGGAGTTTAGCAAAGTATAATAGGAAGTTCTTAGAGCCCTATGTTATCTTATTCAGTTTCCTTTATAATGTAGCAACTTGGTTAGGGTCGCCATAAGATGCTTCTAGTATAGTGACTAGTCCCTCTACCGTACTTAGTTAGAACGGGTACACTAGGCCTTTTATTAATATTTAATATCAATATAAGACCGTATTGATATTGATATTGAAACCAAATTTTATATTAAAATTTTACTGAATATTGAATCTAAATTACTTATATAAAGTCTTGGTATAGTAATATAGTTATAGTCAAGCTCCATACTGCCCTAGGCCTTAGTAGAGCTCCAAAATACAGCTACCCTCTCACCACTACTCTTACCACTATCGCCAACTTCACGATCCTTAGCTTGGTGTAGTTAGTAGTAGCTTCTTAGGCTCTCCTTCTTAATTTGCCAAGACGTTAAAAGCGTCTTCTATTACGCCCGTTGCCATAAGCCCTCCCCTAGCCGTAATATTACTAAGCAACTAACTCTTTAAGCATTCCATACGCTTAATATTCGTGCTTCTAAGTAACATACGGTCCTATGAGACCGTTTGCCGTGCGCCTGAAAATACTCGCTCGGCCTCTGCTAATATAAATGGAATAGATAATATATTAATAGCCATCTAAGAGAGTTATAGGTAGTTAGCTTAGTAAGTTAGATTAAGCCACTAGTTAAGAGCCGTGCCTTATATTAAGGTGGGCTTTCCTTTAATAAATTCCTTATACTCTTCCTTAACACTACCAGTAACGTTAAGCATTCGCATATAGAGTTTGGTTTCGGAAGGCTCAGTAGATTTAGTAGATTTGGAAGCCGTAGAGCTAGTTAAGCGTTCTATATAGTGGTCCTCCCAAAGCTTCCTTACTGCAGTAAATGATTACTTATGCCACTTCTTATTCTAGTGTCTCTTAATATAAGTCTTCTAACGCAAGGGGTAAAGTAGGATTAAGGCTGCATATGCAGAGGTGTTGTCAGTAAGCTTATAGTATTTGTTAAAGGTATACCAGCTAGTAATAATGGCAGAGAGAAGGCGTTAATTTAGGCGATATTAATTCTAAATATTGCCAATTAGCAGAGCCTTAATAGCCTCTAAAAAGCTTACCTTTAAATACTTAAAGTGTTTAATAAGAATATCCATAGTATATAGCGTTTAATTAATTGATAAGAAGTCGCTTTAGTTTATTATTGTAACCTTATAGAACGGCTTTAAGAAGGCGTGCGTATTATTAATAATCTGCTAATCTTTAGGTAATAGGTAGTCATCTTTTACTTCCCTATACCAGTTCTGAGAGTATGTATTAATCACCGTTTGAACTTTCTTATTCTTAATAACCTTAAGTACGGTAAACTACAAATTCCACTAAGTATCATTATCTAAAGGAACTGATCGCCCGGCTAAGGCTTTAAACTCATTGTAGCGAGCTTCCAACGCCCAAATATGTATAATAAGGTTATAAACTTTACTAAGCGTACTAATCTCCCTCTAGCCTGCAGCCTTTGCTTCCTTTATCTTTTATACAAGCTTCTTGTCAATTGTTAAATTCTTATTAAGTAAGACTTGCCGAACGGCTTCGTTAATCGCGTCTTTATCTTTGAGGTAGAGGAAGGCTTAAAGGGTAAGATTAATGATATGGCTACTATATTAAATTTGGTGGTGAACTGGGTCCTAGTAGGGGAGTCCTTTTGCCTTAAGGCCCGCAGATATATGGCGACACATCTTATCGTTCGCGCCGTGATTGTCGCCGCAAATATAGCCAATTCTACCTAGAATTTTATAGCTCTCAGTGACTTAAAGAAAGGCGTTAGCTTGGTCTTCGCTACTATATAAGAGGAGCTCTGGTAGAGCAAGTAGAGCCTTCTATAACTACCTTGTTTCCGCGTTAATAAAATGGGCGACAATTGCTTAGAGGGAGCGGTGATTTGGTAACATCCACATATTAATTAAGAAGTGGATTTTTGAGAGAGAGCCTTAAAGCTTTTCTTTTAGGATCTTGCGATATACTAAGTACGATTGCTTAATTAGCTTTAGTATAGTTCCTACCGCATTAATTGCAACTTCCTTAGTAGTATAATTAACCGTTATAAGTAACGCGTATAGCTCTGGCCAGGTAGCCGCATTATACGGTAGATTATATATAGCAATTAGTTGTATAAGAGCTTTGTTAAAGGCCTCGCGATTAATGGCGCCTTAAAGGATCTGCTCTTTTTAAGCTTCGCGTTTAAGCTATTTAGAGCCTTCCAATTTGCTTAGTATATTTGTAAGGCGTTCCTGCTATAGTTGCTTTGCTTTGACCTCTCCAGCTTAAACCTCTATATCATGCTTTTTGTTAAGGTAGGCGCAAACAGATGTTAAAGAGGCAGAGTCCCATTTGTATATTAAGCAGTACCAGATTCAATTCCTGCCATTGCGGGTAGCTTTATAAGGAAGAGAATCGCGGGCAAATTGCCAAGTAGAAGTAGCAGTAAGTCTTCGTCTTTTATAAGGTAATTAAGAGGAAGTTACACCTGGTATACTTAATACAGAGTTACTTGACGCGTTGCTATCGCCAAAGTAGGTAAACTAATCTAAATTAAGCTCCGAAATAGCAGAGGTAGATATATTATCGTCGTCTATTATATTGGTAGATAAGGAAGGCATAGCGTTGGTTAAAAATAAGGTAGTTAAAGATTAGGTGTATATAGGGCGCGTAAAAACTAATAATATAGCATGTAATATTCTGTAAACTAACATTCAATATTAGTGCATTTTAATTTTGTATAAGTTTACCTAATAAATTTAAAATACGCACGTATCGCTTAGGGGCCAGAGTCATCTACCAAGGCATCTATATAAATTTTTACTACCTTAACCCCAAAAATTATTAATATTCAATAACTTTCAGTATTAAATATATCGTATTAATATTGCATATTAACTGTTAATATTTAATATTCAATAATCGTTAATCAATACTGAATATGGATAAAAGCACTAGGGTACACAGTGTCCGCGGCATCTCCTTTTAGGCGGCTTATAGCGTAACGAAGCTGACTGTTAAGGGTAGAGTAGCGGTTGATATTGCCGCTTAACTTGTTCTAAAGTTGGTTAAGGAAAGAGTGTAGCTCACTTCTCTTACCAGAATAGGCAGGAGGATTAGGGAGACGTTTAGATAACTTTTTTTAGGGGCATTAACTGGCGAATTTAGGGTTAAGGAGTTAGTTTTAGATGCGTTCTTCTCATCCGGTATTTATAGGTTAATAGTAGTAGGGACAGGTAGGGGCAACGGTGTAGTAGGCGGTAGGTTATAACAAATCTCTTTAACTTCCTTTCTTAGGGATTGGATTGTCTTGTAATATTAAGTTTCTTATTAGGCAAGAGCGTCCGTAAAAGCCTCTTAGAGACTTCTTATTTGTTCGGTAAATAGGGTGCGTAGGTCGTTTATAAACAAGGGGGTTTCTAGGTTGTTCTATATATTGGTTAAGGCAGGACAGAGTATATAGTTTAATGCAATATAGTATTACAGAGCAAGTACAAGCAACGATAATATATAGCAAAGTAGATATTATTAAGCTACGTATATAAACTGTGTAATAAAGTTAAGACGTTGCGTAAGGAGAGAAGGTAAGGAAACGGGAAGAAAGGGTATATATCGTTAGTTTGGTTGCTTGGTCGACACGTGCACGGAGCAGAATAGGATTTGAGGGGCGGTCCTAGCAGAACTTGGCAGAATTCGGTGGGCTTTGGCGGAATATGGCAGAATTCGGTGGATTCTGGCGGAATATGACAGATTGCCGTCTCGCGGTCGGTCTCTTCTTACTGCGTC
>Ga0307507_10000967_pt1 | contig 63883 bp, 40 predicted proteins | sample 7_EM_MG_FD_207223 | JGI IMG/M metagenome (GOLD analysis project Ga0307507, IMG submission 207223) | Populus trichocarpa ectomycorrhiza microbial communities from riparian zone in the Pacific Northwest, United States - 7_EM | ecosystem: Host-associated > Plants > Roots > Unclassified | place...
CTTTATATAGAGCTTCGTGTAGAGCCTCGTGCAGAGCCTTGTGCAGAGCCTCCAAGTAATAAGACTATATAAGATTGTATAAGATTATATTAGATAATATATACTAGTTAAATATATAATTGCATATTAAGAAATATACAGTTACCTTTTAAAGTTGCTAAGTAGGTTAACTGCGTGTTAAGGAATATACAGTTAGCTTTTAAAGTTGTCAAGTAGGTTAACTGCATGTTATTTAACTTTTAAATATGTTAAGTTGGTTAATTGCGTATTAAGTTAGTTAAATTACATATTAAGTTAGTCAATTGCGTGTTAAGTTAGTTAAATTACGTATTAAGTTAGTTAATTGCGTGTTGAGTTAGTTAAATTACGTGTTAAGTTAGTTAATTGCGTGTTAAGTTGGTTAATTGCGTGTCGAGTTAGTTAAATTGCATGTCAATTACGCGAAACGCGAAAACCAAAGTCTACTTGAATCTTATCCTGCGAATATTTTCCTGATGTAAGGTTGTTTTAATTAATGGTTACCTTATATAGCTTTATCTAGGGTTATCTAAGAATTACTAGGTAGCCTAGAGTAGTTATAAAGAGCTTAATTAATTCTTTATAGTTTAGGTATTAGAGTCTTAGGGCCACTATATAAGTAATACGGCCTAAGACAGTGCGTTTACTATTAAATCTAAATATATTAATATGCCGGTTAAGGGGTGTTAGGGTAAACCTATTATCTTATATAAAGATCTTATTAATAAATCCTATACCGCTAGCTCCTATATTAATTAGGACTTAAGCGTTAGCCTATTAACTTTTCTGCTAAAGACAGTAGTTAACGGTTATACTATAATCCTAATAGTTAGGATTTGCTATATCTAATATATTTAACGAGATCCTGTAATATAGCTGTCCTAAAGAGCAACTTAACTCTAGGATATGCCTTTTAGTAGTAAGTAGGAAGGGTTCCACTAAAATATTAGTTATAACTTTATCCTTATAAATGGTGTTTACTAAATATAGAGTTAGAGCTAAAAAAAGATTAGGGTTAGTAGCTAGAAGATTGGTGCGGTAAATAGCTGCTAGCGTTAACTATTTATAGATCTTTTTAGAAGGGAGTGGAGTAGTAGTTAGAGAGGTAGGAGCTACTTCTATATTTAAAGTAGAGGCCTAGCTTAGTATGTTATTCTTATTTAAAGGACCCTAGTAGGACGTATCCTAGGGTCCTAGTGTTAATATTTATAGCGTTAGAGTGCTTAGGCTAGGATAATAACTTAGTGGATGTTTATGGGGTTATTATATTATATTAAGGAGCGGACTTTAGTATTAGGCGTAGTATATTATTATACCGTTTATTAATAATGTTTATATAGGCGTTAAGGGCTCCTAGTAGGTCTATACTAATTAGGGAGGTTTTTAGTTTAGGGCTTAGAGATTTAATAAGGCTGTTAATTAGTACGGAGTTATTCTAGCCTGTTTTTTTACGTAACAAGTAAATTCAAAGAAGTATATTAGGAAACTTTTCTTTTCTTAAGTTATATAGTTTATCTTCCTTTAAGTCGTAGTTTAGCGGTTTAGGTTACTATATATAGCTTTAAGAAGTATAACTAGGCTTTATACTAAGTTCGGCTAGAGAGGTTTAATAAGGTTAGCTATGTCTCCTCCTAGTTAACTTAGGGCGTAGTAGAGTTAGTTGGCTTTAGTTAGGTAATAGTTAGTATTACTAGTTAGCTTATTCTTAAGCCGGCTTAAAAATAACTAAAGCTCTTATTATTTGCTAGTAAATACTAGAGGGTCTAGTAGTTTTTTAGATTGTTATAATGTAATAGTTGGTTCTATTGGTAGGATAACTATTGCTAGTTTAGGGCTCGCGTTCCGCGTATTAGCTTCTAGTAATAGTAATTAGTCTTAAGGGCTTAGTATAGGCGTCTTAAGGATGCGGATTTCTTCTTAGAGGGCTTTAATTGTTCTCTAGTACTATGCTTCTGGTTTAGCTTACTATTAAGCTATAGTAGCTTAGTTTTATGCGAGGGCGTCTATAAAGGGCTTTTATATATCTGCTAATTATTCCTAGAGTGCAGATATAATATCAGCAGTTGTTATAGGGGCTTTAAGGTTATTCTGTATTTTAAATAGGGCGGGGTAGAGTATAGGTTTTAATGTAATATAGTATCACGGAGTGAGTATAAGTAGTAATAATATATAACGAAGTAGATATTATTAAGCTATATATATAAACTGTGTAATAAGATTAAGACGTTAGATAAGGAGAGAAGGTAAAAAAACGGGAAGAAAGGGTATATATTATTAGTTTGGTTGCTTAGTTAATATATATATAGAGCAGAATAGGATTTAAGGAGCGGTCCTAGCAGAACTTGGTAGAATTTAGTGGACTTTGGCAGAATATAGCAGAATGCGGCAGATTGCTGTTAGGTTGCCATAAATTGCCAGCAAATTGCCATTGGGTTGCCGTCTCGCGGTTAGTCTCTTCTTGCTGCGTTGGTGGAAACAGGTGGATATATATAAGGTGTTACGGAGGTGTCCCGTAACACTTATATATAATGCTGGGCTACTAGATATTAAATATAAGTAGATATAAGTTAGCTATTGCTACGGGTTTATAATAATAAAATAGTAGCTCTTACCTTTTTGCTACTATATATATAGTAATTAGGTCTCCGCCTAATATTTAATAAATATACTGAATTAATATTATAATATTTGTATAAGCTAAGGTAAAGATATCCGCATAAGCTAAGATAAAGATATTTATATATTTGTACTACAAAATAGCTAACTGCTATATTATATACTACGTACTAAGAATATTATATACTGGCTAAAATTAATATTAATAAAAAGAACTTATTTAATATATTAAGATAGAAACGTACTATAAGCCTAAGTATTTAAAAGTCCTCTAACATATTATCTATAGCCTTATTAAATCCGTCCCTATAAGGGTTATATAGGAAACCGCTAATATAAGACATCTATATATTAAAATTAGTAATACCGACCTGTAAGAGCCGCTCTAATTTAAGTTAAAGAATAGTAGGTACCTTAAACTAAACGTCCTATATACACTAACGTATAATTAAATCCTTAGCAATTATATCTATAGACAACCCGCTTATAATGGAAGTATATCCGTAATTAAAACAATATATTACTATTACTCTTAGCATTTATTAAGCAACTTATATACTAACTATTATATACATTAGTAGAGGTATAGGTATAATATTAGGACAACAAACTATATAAATATATTTAGCAGCTTCTTCTAGTACCTCTATATTCTTATTGGCATTACCAAAGCTATATATAAGGGGATTAAATGGCAAACCGGCTATAGTTAATAGGAAGGCGTTAAATATATTTACGCCGTCCTTTGTAAGTCTCTTATATCTATACTATAGAAGCAAAAAAGCCTTAAAATCTGCTAAGCGCCGCGTATATTATATAATTAAATCCTTCCTAATCTAATCTATAAAATAGTGGATATTTAGTGCTGGATACTTAGTTATATGTTTGCTATTTATACGCTTAAAAATATACGCTTAAAAATATTGCGGAGCGCGTTGGTATAACTTACTATAAGAATACTCTACTTAAATAGCTTATCTGTGCTAAATATTAAATTACCGCGCGTTTAGAGCAACCTCCTAAGTTAAAGATTTAGCAACTTATTAAGACGATCTGTTTTAAAGAAGCTATTTAGCCGCCCTTAAAGGTTAACTAAACTATTAGCAAGGATGGCCCGCTAAAGTATTAGATTATAAGCGCTTATTCTAACTAGTTGCTATAGGAGCAGTATATTATATATATAGTTCTTTAATAAGCTTTTAGTAAAATATAAGCAAAGGCGGGGTATTATACGCTTTAGTAGTCCAATATCTATATACTTAATGGCATATTTTAGAAGCTTATAAGTATTAATAACCTATAAGAACCAAATATAATTAAAGAACTCTGTATTACTACTCTAAGGAACTTAGTTATTAGTAGTAGAACTCAATATATCTATAGAGGATAATGTCGCTATTAGCTAACGTCTATTAGTAGGTGGCTCTAAATAATCTAATATACGCTAATTTGCATTGCGGTATACATCTCTTAAGAATGCCGCTATGCGGATATCCTTAATATATTATTACGGAGTAAGTATAAGCGATGATAATATATAGCGAAGTAGATATTATTAAGCTATGTATATAAACTGCGTAATAAAGTTAAGACATTGCGTAAGGAGAGAAGGTAAGGAAATGGGAAGAAAGGGTATATATTATTAGTTTAGTTGCTTGGTCAACATATATATAGAGCAGAATAGGATTTAAGTAGCGGTCCTGGCAGAACCTAGTAGGATTTAGTGGACTTGGCAGAATATAGCAGAATATGGCAAATTGCTATAGATTGCCGGCAGATTGCCATTAGATTATCGTCTTATAGTTAGTCTCTTTTTGCTATATTAGTGGAAATAGGTGGATATAGGTAGACGTATATAAGGTATTATAGAGGTGTCCTATAACAGTACCCCTCCTTTAAACTTAAGCTTCTGCAAGATAGGGCTATAGTAGTTCTAGGTGGAGTTTATAAAAGTCTTCTATAGCTTATATAAGTCCTATAGAGTTAACGGGTTCCTATAAGGGCTTAGTAAAGCCTCTCCATTTCATAAGGTATATATATTTACGTTTCCGTTTATTATACTTAATATTATTAACTTTTTTAACAAGGTACTTATCCTTACTATCCACCTTAACTAGTGGGGGAGGGTCTTAGATCTGTCTAGACAGGGCGTCTAATATAGGGGCGGTAGGATAGAGAACTAATGTATAGAATATAGGGTGGATTTTAACCGTATTAGGGAGCTTTAGTTAGTAGGCATAAGGAGAGATACCTTTTTTAACCTTATAAGGGCCGGCATTCTTCCAATTAAGCTTCTTAGTAGGTTATTTTATGTTTAGACTTCTTATATCTAGCTAGACAAAGTTACCAATTTAGTAGGCCAGTACTAGGGTTTGGTTCTTATTTACTGCAGCTTTATTAACAGATTAGGCCTATATTATTTTATTAGTAAGGAACTCTTATAGTTCTTCCATCTTCTTTACAAATTTATTTGCTTTTGTAATTTATAAGGCCTAATAAGCTAGGCAAGGGACATTACTAAAGGGTTTAAAACCCATTTGCGGATACTAGCTGTAGTTGGCCAGGAATAGGGAAACCTTTATAGTTTCCAAGACGCAGTTATTTATAGTAAACTTAGTAAATGCAAGCCAGTTTATCCAATTGTTTCGTAGATATAACGTATATATCTAAATATATTGTTCTATTATAGCATTTACACATTCCATTTAACTATCTATTTCCGGGTAGTATGCTATAGATAATAGTACTTTAATATGGAGTTAGGTAGTTAGTTCTTTCTAAAATATAAAGACAAACTGGCTGCCTCTATTAAAGATAATTGTTTTAGGGAATCTATATAGTTTCTATATATAATCTAGGAACAGTTAGGCAATAGTAGGTGTTAACATATTAGGATAGGCAATTAAGTGTCTTATCTTAGATAGTCAATCTATAACTACTATAATATTCGCGCAGCCTTTACTTATATGGAGATTAACAACAAAGTTAATTAAGATGTCCTTCTATCTTTAGTCTGGAACAGGTAGTAGCTTTAGAAAGCCATTATACGTCTTATATAAAGCTTTAGCTCGTTAGTAGGTATAGCAGCTAGAGATGTACCTCCATATTATATTATATATATTCGGCTAATAGTACTCTCATTAGAGTAGTTCTAGGGTTTTTTTTATAGCTTAGGTGGCCGGCTACTAGTAGGTTATATACATGTTTAAGAAGCTCAAGCTTAAGTTTATTATAGTTAGGTACAACTAGGCAGTTCTAGTAGTTCTAGTAGTATAATCGGTCTCTATAAGCTTTATATTTACTTAGAGAGATCTTTTTAAAGTGTCTAACGCCATCTTAAATTAGCTTAAGTGTCTCTTAGATAAACTCATTATTTAGGTATTTATTAATTATAATTTGTTTAATTTATTAATTAGTTATTTTAAGGATATATACTATAAGGTCTTTAGCCAGGAGATTAAATAATTTAGGGTAAAGCAGGGTTTAATTATAGTAGGTGCATACTTCTTCCTATATTAGTATATTTTATAAACATTAGGTTAGGGTATTAGGTTTTTAACCTTAAATACCTAGGCGGTATATAATTAAGAATTGGAAATAAGATAGATATTCTAACTAGTAGGCTTAACGGTAACTTAGCTATTTTATAGTTGTAAAGTACTATAGATTCTTATAGTTGCTAAGGACCTTAATTAGAAATCCAGCGCCTTCTAGTTTAGGTCGCCATTATTTAAAACATCTAATAATAGCCAATAATTCCTTATTATAGATCTCGTAGTTATATTTAGCTAGGCTTAGTTATTTTAAGAAGTATGCTATAGGGTATAGTACTCCTTTCTTATTATACTAAGACAAAATACTTTTAATAACGTAGTTGGATAAATCAGCTTCTATAATATTCTTTTAGTTTAAGTTAAAGTATTAGAGTATAGGTGCGGTAGTAAATATAACTTTTAAATAGGTAAAAGCCTTTCTATATTTCTTATTGAAGATAAAGGCTTTATCCTTTTAGGTTAAAGCTATAAGGGGCGAAACTAGAGCGGAGAAGTTATTAATAAACCGTTAGTAAAAGTTAGTAAATCCTATAAAGGCTCTTACGTCCTTAACGTTCTTAGGTTCTTACCAGTTTATAATTACTTTAATCTTCTTTAGATCTATTTATATACTATTTATAGAAATAATAAGTCTAAGGTATAGGACTTCCGTTTTATAGAATTCGCATTTATCTATATCTAACTATAGAGTAGCTCTATACAGAGCTTTTAGGGCAAGGTTAACGTGTGTTACAGGACTTACTCGTTCTCACGTCTCTGCGCGTTTTGACGTTCTTGACCTGTGCTTACGTTCGTCCCGAGACACCTACGCACGTTCCCCTATAACCCCTATTTATACCCATACCTAGCATATAAAGACTCTTCTTCTTTATCTAATGTCTTTGTATCAACCACGCATAGTTACGTGTATGTAGCCTTCTCAATTACTACCTCGTTTAGTGCATTGTATCCCAGCTCGTGCCTACTCTATAACAACGTGTTTCTTATATTTAGTTAGGTTATTACTATATACTAAGATGTTATTAATATAAGCAGTACAAAAAACGTCCAGGTAAGGTTATAGAGTATTATTTATAAAGTGTTAAAATAAACTTAAGGCATTTGCGAGGCCAAATAGCGTTACTTAGTGTTTAAATAGTCTATACCTGGTGCGGAATGCGGTAAACTATTTATCTCCTTTTACAATATAGAGGCGGTTAAATACGTGGATAAGGTTAAGCTTTATATAGTAGTAAGCCTTACTTAATTAGTTTAGTATCTCTTAAATTAATAGGAGCGGGTGTAACGGGCTTGTATAAATGCTTCTAAACCAAAGCTTGTAGATTGCTACTATACGAGAATACTAAGCTAAGGAGAGGAAGAAGACTGGTAGAGACTGGCGAGATACAAAGGGGTCGTTAAGGCGCTAGTAGTAAGCGAGCTAATAGCGATTTGGCAGAATATGGTAGAAAACGGCAGATTGCTAGAAAACGGCAAGTTGCGGTAAATTGCCCTAGAAACGGTAAAGTAGCAGGTGACGCGCTCTAGCACCATTATATTACCCCCCCCCCTTTTTCTAAAAAATCCTGCCCTTAGGCTTTGTCTAAGTTCTTTATTGTTATCTAAATTATTATAGTTATCTACCCCTTCTTCCTAGCATTTAATCCAGCTGTCTAGTTTACGTGGTGGTCTAGGGAGATCTGGGTAGGCTAGGTGGAAATCTTATAACTTATAGGGGGAGTACTTAAAATTAGATGTGGGGTACTATTTTAGATCTTTATTATAACCTACCTAGCTTGCACAGTATTTTAAGGTACTATAGTTCTTCTTAACTGCTAAGATCTCTTTAACTTCCTATTCCTTGTCCTCTGTAATCTAAATTGGTAGTAGGGGGTTATTGTACTATCTAGGCAATAGGTTGTCCGCAGCCTTTCACAGTTAGTCTAAAGAGAAGATAGGGTGGATCTTTATTAACTTAGGTAGCTTAGCCTTAAAAAAGTGCCCTTCCTTCTTAAGGATTTTATAGGGGCCAGCTATTTAGTGGTCTAGTTTATAGCTTAGCCTCTAGGTCTTCTAGTTTTTTGTTAATACCTATACCTTATCTCCTACTTAGAAGTCTATCTCGTGGTAATATTAGTTTATATCGGCCTCTTTCTTCTCTTATGCCTTTTTTATAATTGCTTGGGCAGTCTTCTAGGCTCTATATATTCTCTTAGCGAATATCTGGGCCTCTTTATAGCTGAGGCGTTTATGGGCCGTTATAGGTCCTATAGGTCTATCCCAATTAAAGGATGTTCGTGGTTTGTATCTATAGAGTAACTTAAATAGCGATATTCCTATACTGTTATAAGGGAGCGTAAGCTATGTATAGTCTATTATAGGTAGTAGTTCCAACCAGTTATCCTAGTAGTAATTAATAAAAGGGCGAAGTTGCTGGTTAAGGTACTGGTTTATAATCTTGGTTTAGCCGTCGGTCTAAGGGTAGAATATAGTAGAGAGCTTAATCTTAATTCTAAGGATGCGGCAGAACTTATCCTAGAAGTCTAATATAAATTAGGGTTTATAGTTAGAGATAATTAACTTAGGAGTACTATGGATCTGGTAAATATTGTTAATATATATATAGGCTATATCTTTTGCGGTTGTAGTCTTAAAGCAAGGGAGGGAAATGGCTTACTTACTTAGTTGGTTAACTACTATAAAGGCCATATTATAGCCATATTTGTCCTTTAGGAATAATTTAAAGTCCATTATAATATACTACTAAGGGCGTTTGGAAACTGGTAGTGGTTATAACTATCTAGGGATTTAATCCCTAGGGGTATTTATCTATTTGTAAGCATAACAATTTCTAATAAATTATTCTATATCGGATAGGAGTCCTTACTAGTAGTAGTAAGGCGCTAGTAGTTAGTGGGTTTTATCTTAACTAGGGTGCGCTATAGAGACTTAATAGTGGGCTTTACGGATTAGCTCCGTTTATAGGTTGTTAACGTCTAGAACTATAAGTTGTTCTTAGTATAAGAGCAGTCCATCTTCTATTTCTAGATTAGGGTTGCCTTTTATAGCTTAGCCGCAAGGGGCTTTTAGGGATTTAGCTATGCGGTTCGCAATTAGAATACGGTTAATTAGTCCTATTAGTTTATCTAGGATCTCTCCTTCTATAGGCGCCAGCTTATTCTATTCAGAGCTTAGTTCCTTAAGGATGTGTAGATTAAGCTGTTTGGGATAAAGGAGGGCACGTATCTAGTGCTAAGCCTTTAGTTTATCCTGTAGTTTTACATTCTGTTCTCTCCGGGTAAGGGCATTAGCTTTAGAATTTTGTCTACTAGGGCAGTATATAATTGTAAAAAAGAACTAGGAGAGTATTTCAGCCCACTAGGCCTGTTAACTGGTAAGCTGCTTTGTTGTTATAAAATATTTAAGGGCTTTATAATTAGTATAGACTTTAATCTGAGAGTCTGTACTTCTAAGCTCTGCGCGCCATTAGGATAATAGTTATATAATAGCCAGCATTTCCTTATTATGTACCTTATAGTTATACTTGGCTAGGGCCATTGTCTTTAAGAAAAATGTAATAGGGTACTACTCGCTATCTAGGTATAGCTGTAAGAGAACCCCCACTACTACTTTATTGGAGGCGTCCGTTTCTAGCATTAATTTAAGGTTTAGGTTATAGTAATAGAGAACTAAGGAGGAGGTAAGTTAGTTCTTTAACTCCTTAAAAGCTTCTGTATAATTATTGTTAAAGATAAAAGGCATATTATTCTTAGTTAGTTATATAAAAGGCTTAGCCATAACTCTGTAGTTATGGATAAACTAATAGTAGAAGTTATAGAAGCCTAGAAAGGACTGGATTTCTTTTATAGTATAAAGGGGGGTTTAGTTGCGGATCGCCTTAACCTTTTTAAGGTTAACTTTAATTCCTTTTATGCTAACAATAAACCTAAGGTACTTTGTTTGTTTTACTCTAAATTTATATTTCTTAATATTAACTTATAGACCTGTATTTAGCAGCCTCTCTAGGACCTTCTTGATGTAAACTTAGTGCTTAAGTTTATTATCTAAGTATATAAAAATGTTGTTTAGGTATGCCGTGCAGAATTTATTAAGGTAGTTAAAAAGAACATCATTTATGTACTATTGGTATGTAGCTGGCCCATTCATTAATCTAAAAAGAAGGACTTTATATTTATAAAAACTATAGCGGGTATAGAATATTGTTAGGTCTTCTAATACAGGGTCTATTTTAATTTAGTAGAAGGCTTGGCGGATATTAAGCTTAGTAAAGATTTTGGCTCAGCTTAGATATATAAGGGTCTTATTAATTAGGGGGAGAGGGTAGCAATTTTTCTAAGTAATGGCATTTAATTTCTAATAGTTAATGCAGAAATGAAGGCCTTTATTAGGTTTCTTTATAAATAGAATAGGGAAAGTAAAAAGGGCCTAACTTAGCTTAATAAACCCCTTATAGAGGTTATTAATTAAGTACTGTTTGGTTGCTTTTAGTTCCTCTGTAGTTTGCTAGTAAATGGCGCTATAGCTTAGAGAGTTGTTGGCCTCTAGTTAAATCTTATAATTATAGGTTTAGTAGGGGGGTAGTATATTTAAAGCTGCTTTTAAGAAGGCGTCTCTATGGTCTAAGAGGTATATGGGGAGGAGGCGTTTAACTAGCTCCTTATTAGTTTTTTCTACTAGCCCTTCTTCCCTCTTGTTAATAATCCGGTTAATTTTATATAAGCTAGTTGTAAAGACCTTGTTCTCTTTCTGATATATATTAAAGTGGAAACCTATGGCGCTAATTGCTGTAATGTCTACTATAGGGAGGTTGTGTAATAATAGGGGTGTCCGTAGCCTTGGGGGCCTTTGGTGTATTAGCGTTGTCTTTATTCCTTTTAGCTCTTATTATATCTTCTAAAGGTTATCCTCTATGTCCTATTAGTACGTCCTCTTTCCTATTGGCCGGATCTTCGCGATTTGGAAGTTATCTACATTACTATCCGTTTTACTTCCGTAAGTAGAGTCTTCCTTAGCTGTAGTCCTTTAGGGGAGTATCCTTATTAGTATGGAGTTCCTACTAGCCTTGCGGCGGGCATCTTTCTAGGCAAAGGCTAGGTTGCGGTCCCTAACATCCTACTAGTAAGTAGGGTTAGCCTTTACAGCTAATGTCTTGCGGTTGGTATAGATTTCTCTAATAAAGGAGGGTAACTTTGGTCTATTCTCCAGCTAGATAAACTGTCTTTATTAAACGTTTAGCTAAATATTAAAGTAGGACATCTATTTTTAACTAAGAATTATGTTGTGGGACCCTAGGTCTAGGATGTAGAAGGGGATACTAAACTAGCGTTGTCTATTAATAGTGATATATAGTTTTAGGATATAGGTAACCGGCCTACCAGCTTAGCTGTTGTAGTTTTTTACTTAAACAAGCTTCTCTAGTTAGGTGGCGTTTACATTTAAGAACTTAGCAACGTTATTTATATAAGTAGTGTTTATAAAGGCAAAGCTATTTGCTCTAGTGTTAATAAGGGCAGTTATATTAACTCTATATCCATTTTAAGATACTGTATATAGAACTGTAAAGTGTTTTCTACCTATTAGCTAACTTAGATTAATCTCCTTAAGATTAATAGGATACCCTAGGGGAGAGTCTTTCCCTAGAGTTCTTCTTTTCCTAACTTATTAGACATCTTTTCCTCCTCTATCTTCTTAATATTACCTATATCTTTTAGCTCTAGACATAATATAGCGAAGTAACTATTCTTTCCGCAATTAAAGCATGTAACTATGGTAGGGTTAATTAGGGTGTTATAATAAGCATTAGCTAAAGGCGTAGTATATGGCGAGTTGGGCGAGGCTTGCTAGTAGGTAGTTATAACCGCTTTTGGTATAAGGGCGGTTGTAGTTTATCTCCTAACGCTAGCTCCTGTTGGTATAGCAGATAGGTTACGGTCGTTATAGGGCCGCTTTGGTTAATTAGAACAGGCGTTAATTTATTTTAGTTCTAAATCTAGCAATAAATATTAGGCTGTAAGTTTTTGGTAGGTTAGTAGGTTATCTAAGGCTACTACGATCTTTTCTTATAGTTAAATTGTTAGCTTGTTGTATAGATCTAAATAGTAGTTCTTAGGGGGAACCTGGCCTTCGCCTACTAGGTATAAGAATTAAGTCTAGAACTTAGTAAAGGATTAGTTTAGTTTTATTATTAGGCAATTATAGTTGTAATAGGCATCCTATACTTTATTTGGATTAATATAGATAGTAGCTAGATGCTGTATTATCTTATTAATAGATATAAACTGGATAGGTAACTCATCCTTAAACTTGGCCTAGAGGTATCGTTAGGCGTCCCTAATAGTTTAACTAAAGAGGTAGAGCATTTTAGCTTCTTTAGAGGGGAAATAGTTGTGGTTAATATAAAGCTTTCCTTACACCTGGATTCTCTAGTTCTTAAAGGTTGGGTCTATGCTATCTAATAATAGTGGGGGGTTAGGGAGCTTAACGGACTTTAATTACTTTATTATTATATCTATACTCTTTGGTATATTATATTTAGTTAAGTAAATGGGTTAACTAAGGCTTTATAAAGGGGAGGCTGGGCTATTTTATAAGGCAGTAAGGCTTTCTAGGATCTCCTTTAGAGTCTCTTAAGTGCTTTAGGCTTGAAGATAATTAACCTTCTAATTGGCTATAAGAGCATAAATCTGCTCATATATACCTATAATGTTATTATTGTCTTTAATTTCTAATCCTAACTGGATCTTGTGTTCCTCTTAAGTAGAGGTAGGTCTTTTAGATAAGCTTACTTTAGGTGCCATTATCAGCTTCCTAAGGTTCGTTGGAATTGTATAATTTGGTTTTAATTCTGGGGTTCGGTGGGGGTACAGGTTAAGTACAATCTGGCCTATAAAGTGGGATATTGTTAGGGCCTTCTTAGGCGTAGTAGTGTGAGTTTTTTAATATCTGAGTATAACGCGTTAACGCGTCGTTGCAGACGAAGGTCTTCTTTTAGGGTGGGATATTATTAAGGCCTTCCCAGGTAATATAGGGAGAGCTTAGTATAATGTAATGGGCTTATATAAATGCTTCTAAACTAAAGCTTGTAGATTGCTACCATACAAGAATACTAAGCTAAGGAGAGAAAGAAGACTGGTAGAGACTGGCGAGATACAAAGGGGTCGTTAAGGCGCTAGTAGTAAGCGAGCCAATAGCGATTTGGCAGAATTTGGCAGAATTTGGCAGATTGCCAGAAAACGGCAAAGTAGCAGGTAACGCGCTCCAGCACCGTCACAGCGGGTACTAATTCTTAATAGTAACAGCGTTAAGAGCTTGGTAGTCTATATAAAAGTATAAACTGCCGCTAGGTTTCTTAATAAAGATTATAGCTATAGCTATAGACGAAGAACTTGCTTTAATAAATCATTTGCTAAGGTGTTTATTTAAGTACTTCTATAGCACTTAGAGTTTATTTTAGGATATTCTATATAGGGGTTTAAATCCTGGCTGTTTTCCTTCTTTAAGTATAATCTTATAGTTATATAGTTAGTGCTCTACTAATTTATCGGCTTCCTTTTATAAAAATACTTCCAGATACTTATAGTGGTATACTAGTACTTTTATAGCAGGGTTAGTATACCTTTTTAGTGCTAGGGCCTTTTTAATATTAGCCATTGTAACAGCGAAGATTATATATTTAGGTTTCTTAGCAAGTTGTGCTAATAGGGTAGCTTTAATTATATAAATATCTAAGGTGTTAAGCGAGCTTAGGTTATCCTTAGTTTCTTATATAGTTTCTTGTTTAGGTTTAGGTTTAGTATTAGGTATAGAATTAGTATTAGGTTTAGGTTTAGGTTCTTTAAGTATCCTTTTTATAGTAAAATACCAGTTCTTCTGGTACTTTTATATATTAAGCTTAAGCTTCTGCTTAGTTTAGGGCGGTGGTGTAGTTAGGATCGGTTTATATAGTTTAATATAATTTTTAGGTCCTTAGTGGACATTAGCAGAAATCTTATATTAGTGGAATTTAGTAGAATTCTTGGGTTAGTGGAATTAGATAGACTTCTTAGATGTATAGTAGATATTAGGGGAAATTTTAGACTAGTAGATTCTAGTGGATTTTTTAGGTTCTAGTTTTAAGTCTAGGTAGTAGTTATAAGGCACTTCTACTTATAATAGAAGGCGGTAAATAGAAGCTTAAAGTTGTCCTAATTAATGGTTACCTTATATAGCTTTATCTAGGATTATTTAAGGATTACTAAGTAACCTAGGGTAGTAACAAAAAGCCTAATTAGTTCTTTATAGTTTAGGTATTAAAGTCTTAGAAATATTATATAGGTAATACAGCCTAAGATAGTGCGTTTACTATTAAATCTAAATATATTAATATGCTAGTTAAGGGGGGTTAGAGTAAAACCATTATCTTACGCGAAGATCTTGTTAATAAATCCTATACTACTAGCTCCTATATTAATTAGGACTTAAGCATTAACCTATTAATTATTCTACTAAAGACAACAGTTAACAGTTATGCTGCAATCCTAAGAGTTAGAGTTTGTAACATTTAAAGTATTTAATAAGATTCTAAGGCGGCGCTATTTTAAAGAGTGACTTAGCTCCGGGACCTTCCTTTTAGAGGTAATTAGGGTGGAGTTATTATAGCATATTAGTTATAGCTTTATTCTTATAAGTAATGCTTATTAGATATAAGGCTGGAACTAGGTAAAGATTAGGGGTGGTAACTAGAGGATTAATGTGGTAAACGGCTGCTGGTGTTAGCCGTTTATAAATTGCGTTAGGGTATAGAGATGGAGTGGTAATTAGAGAGGTGGGAGCTACTTCTATACTTAAAGCAGAGGCCTTGCTTAGTATATTATTCTTATTTAAAGGACCCTAGTAGGGCATATCCTAGGGTTTTAGTGTTAATATCTATGGCGTTAGGGTACTTAGGCTAAGATAATAACTTAGTAAATATTTACGGAGCTATTATAATGTATTAAGAAGTAGACTTTGGTATTAGGCGTAGTATATTATTATACTATTTATTAATGATATTTATGTAGGCGTTAAGGGCTCCTGGTAGGTTTACGCCAATTAGGGAAGTTTTTAGTTTAGGACTTAGGGATTTAATAAGGCTATTAATTAGTACAGAGTCGTTCCAGTCTATTTTTTTATATAATGGTTAAATTTAGAGAAGTATACTGGAAAGCTTTTTATTCCCTAAGCTATATAGTTTATCTTTCTTTAAGCAGTAGCTTAGCGGTTTGGGTTATTATATATAGCTTTAAGAAGAATAACTAGGCTTAGTACTGAGTTTGGTTAAAGAGGTTTAATAAGGTCAGCTATATCTCCTCCTAGTTAACTTAGGGCGTAGCAGAGTTAGTTAGCTTTAGTTAGGTAGCAGTTAGCGTTACTAATTAGCTTATTTTTAAGCCGGCTTAGAAATAATTAGAGTTCTTATTATTTACTAGTAAATATTAGAGGGTCTAGTAGTTGTTTAGATTATTACAGTGTAGTAGTTGGTTTAGGGTAAATAACTACTATAGGTCTAAGACTCTCGTTCCGCGTATTTATCTCTAGAGATAGTGTTTAGTCTTAGGGCCCTAGTATAGACATCTTAAGGGTGCGGACTTCTTCTCGGAGGTCCTTAAATATTTACTCGTATTGTGGTTCTTATTTAGCTTATTATTAAGTTAAAGTGGCTTAGTTCTGTGCAAGGGCGTCTATAAAGGACTTCTATATTTCTGCCAATTGTTCTTAAAGTGCGGATATAATACTTGCGGCTGTTATAGGGGCTTTAGGGTTATTCTGCATTTTAGAGGATAGTATATAAGGTTAACGCAATATAGTGTTATGGAGTAAGTATAAGCGATGATAATATATAGCGAAGTAGATATTATTAAGCTATGTATATAAACTGCGTAATAAAGTTAAGACGTTATATAAGAAGAGAAGGTAAGGAAACGGGAAGAAAGAGTATATATTATTAGTTTGGTTGCTTAGTTAATACATACACAGAGCAGAATAGGATTTAAGTAGCGGTCCTGGCAGAACTTGATAGGATTTAATAGACTTGGCAGAACATGGTAGAATATAGTAAATTACTATAGATTGCCGGCAGATTGCTATTGGATTATTATCTCGCGGTTGGTCTCTTTTTACTATATTAGTGGAAACAAGTGGATACAGGTAGACGTGTATAAGGTATTATAGAGGTGTCCTATAACATATATTCTAGAAATTGCTACGGAGATAGGTTTTATATATATTACTTGGCCTCGCTATCTACTTTAATATTATATTTATCACGGATATAGAGTAGGAATAATATAATAATATAAGCGTTAAAGCTATAGAGGATTAGCTTTTCTATATAATAAAATAGGTCTTTTTCCCTAGGAATATTGCGCCGCCCTAGGTGGTTTATATAGGTATAAAGCGCTAAAAACTACTATATGGCTTTATCGCCCGTATAGAATATACGCATAACTATATATAGGAAGTTTAATCGTATATACTATAGCCTTAGAATAGGCAACACCCCCTTATAGCTATTATATGCGTATTCCGCCTCAACTCGCTCCTCTTTATATAATTAGATAAGCTTTACGGTCTTCTAATCTCCGTATACTAGGAATAGCTAGTTATTAAAAGCAGTTTTATAATTATATTATAGTTAGTCTAGGAATATGTTCTCTATTATATAATAGTTACCATTAATAGAAGCTTTGCTGTTAAGAATAGGCCCTAGAGTTATATACTCTGTCCTTTTATAAGGCAGAATATTAACTACTAGTATACGCGGATATTTAATATCCGCGTTAGAGTTAAATATACTATTAATCGCAGTAGGATATGTATATTAAATGACGTCTATAATAAAACTTATAGATATCCGCTTTTAAAGGTTATTAAATTTATTTTTAGCTGCATTAACAACCTTATCTAGCTTAAGTTGGCGGGCGTTATTTAACATTAATTGCTTAAGGCCCCCTTTAGGTATATATACTCCACGGAAGATCTTTCTAGTAGTATATAAATTAAACTCGCTAATCTTGCCGATAACTTAATATTAAGTCTTTTAGTAATAATTAAAGTTATTATAAATAATATAGATATTATTATAGATAGATAGAGACTTAATTAGTTTCTTAAAGGTTGTTAGCACTAAAAGGGTTAGTAGAATTAATAGGACCTTCCTTAGAACGGTTAGCTAGCCTAAGCTTTTTAATATTAAAAGTTTTATAACTATTAATTAGGCCAAAGCTATATAGAAAAAATAGTATATAGCGCTTTATACTAAGTGCTTAAAGATATAGACTAAGTAAACGGGTAAAACTATTTATAGAGTTTTAGGTAAACCCTATTAGGAATATAGAGGCAACTATAACTATATATTCGCCATGCGGACCCTAACTACGTTCCTCTCTATTTAGTGTGGATATCCCCTTAATAAGCTAAAATAGCAGTAGACTGTACTACTAAATAAACTTGGCTGTATTTTTAAGGTTAATATCCTTAAACTCTATATTTAGAGTCCATGTATTAAAGGGGCTGTGTTATAACTATAGTTGGTAAAGCTCTTTCTAGATATAGCGGATAGTATAAGTTACTAGCGTTGTATAAGTATTAGGCGTGTTAATAGGTTCTTCTTATATTTCCTTATTCTTTAGTAAAGGAATAAGTAGGTCCCTTCCTTTTTTCTTCTTTTTATTACCTCTATGCCCGTTTTTGCTTTCTAAGTACTTAGAGACTAGCCTATAAAAAGACCAACCCCATTTATATAGAAGGCCCTTAATAATATTAACTTTCTCCTCCTTTAACGTCTTTATCTAACTAGTAGATAGAATATCCGTAAATGGAATATCTATAGATGGAATACCTAAAGATAAAATATCCGTAGATAGAATATCCGTAGATAGAATATCCGCTGGTTATAGAGAGGGTAGATAGTATAGACGTAAGTATTTATTGTTGGTGGTTACTACGCGGCCTGGTAGTGCAGAGGTGGAATTATAGCCCCTGCTACGATAACTTCCTCTTAATATCGCGCGGGTATAAGGAGCTGAGGATCTTATAGCTTTATAGAGTAGGCTTTTTTTTTATAATTTGGTGTAATTTTAATATTAATAGGTATTGTAGGAGGGTAGATTAATTTCGTTAAAGTTAATAAGGTCTTCTTATATAAACAGTGTTTAGGTTTTCTATAAATCTCGCCAAAGGGCCTCAGACCAAGAAAACGATTGCCGTCCTAAATTAGCTTAGCGGACGGTGCTAATATTCCTATATCCGCACAATCGATTTCTTGGTCTGAGCTTCTAAGGTAAGAATATTGGCACTATTAAAATTAGCGCTCTATTAGGTTCGAGACCCCTTCTATCCTATTTAAAACCTTAAAGTCCTTAATATTAAGGCCTAGCCTTAAGCGCAGATAGTATATGGATAATATATAATTTAGAGAACCTAATATAGCTACCCTTAGAGTATCGACTATTATGTTTAGTGGTATTAGAGAAGATAATTGGTACTAGTGTTAGAACTAGAAGGGTATAGATATGCAAAGTTGAGCTTAACGAGCTTAACACATTCTAAGGCCAGAATATTTATATTATAATTACTTACTATATTTTATTATTCTCTCTATTTTATAGAGGGCTGGGGATTAGTACGAATATATAGCTTGCTAATTTGCCACAGCGAAGCTTTAAGCATACTTTAGATCAAGTGACAAGATTTCCACGTGCAGAATTTCGTGTTAAATATTTGCCACTTAAGTCTGGCCAGAGGCAGGCAAACGCCTTGATCACGCTAGCAGGGAGGACGGCCGACCCGCTCTGGACAGACCCTTGTTAAGGGTCTACTTCCTGGGATTGAAGAATAGAGGAAATGGGGGAACTGTGGTTGGTGTTGGAATAAAAGGTCTTGAGTGTGGCGTTGTGGCGGTGATGCACTGCCTCCGCTGCTCGGCGTTTGGCTTGGCGCGGTTGCTGAGTCAACTAAGCCATGCCGAAACCCCCAACCTATATCCTCGTCAACGGATACACATCAAAGGTACAGGCGCTCCCGTAGGCGGGTCTTCCGCAGGGATTAGCACTAGCCCCACAAATTCGGCGTGGCATCTCGTCTCAGCTAAGAGATGCATTACATGGATGCTTGGCGTTTTCTTAATGACTTTGCTGGTGGATAGGAAAGCTGTACGGAAATTTTATCACTGGATTGGGATTTTTTACGCCATTTGCTTGAAAGGAAAAGTGAAGGTTGAAGACAGGAGCGAGGAGGTTCGGGGGATCGAGTAGACCCTGAAAATGGAGTACCTAATTTTGGGCGCTCGAAACATCCAAAATTAGGACCCTCTTATTCGGCGCCATTGACGTATTTCAGACCAACCCTTTCGTTTATGGTCGTCGGAGTAGAGTTCCTCCAGGCTTCGCGGAGCCACCTCTGGGGGCGATCTCTTGTTTGGGAGAGTGGTTGGTTGGGGTAGCTGGGCTCTGTGGGTGGGTTTTGCGCAGGGCACAGCTGGCAAGGAAACGATCTCACGCAATACTCACACTTAGCGCTTTTAGTTAGATTAGACCACACTTTCCCACGTCGACAGCAGTCTTGTGTAGAACCCTCCCAGAGTCTGGCACTAGAGAGCTGATATGTTGTCCACCCTCCCGGATAGGCGATTGAAATATTTACGGACTTGTTAACCTTAACACTACCTTGACTTTAGGATACGCAAAGAAGGCTACTGTGTCGGTTCTATCAGAGGGAGCAGTGCAGAGGCAGACGGGATTTGTGTGCAGTCTTGGAGTTATCAAGGCTATATGAGCACTTCAAAAGTTATTACAAGCCGTCAAAATGGTGATGGGGCTCCCTCCTTACTTCAATGAGTCTAGCGTTCTTAAGTGCTACGAACCCTATTTTCACTGTCCTCACCAGCCTTAGTCTTTTCCTTCTCCTCCTTCTCTTCCTCCTCCTTCTTCTCCTTCTCCTCCTCCATCTCCTCCTCCCATTCTCCTTCTCCTTCTCCTTCTCCTTCTCCTTCTCCTCATCCTTATCCTTATCCTTATACTTCTTCGCAGCCGCGAATCCAAGCTCCCTGAAAGACGCACCAGCCAGTATCTCAAACACAGCAATACTAACGCCGAAAGCTTTCGCAAACCAGTTTCTCAGACCCGCGGCTGTGAGTGAGTCGATGCCATACGCGTGGATCGGCTTGTTCATGTCCATCTGTCTTTCGGAACTACCACCGTCCTCGGAATCCACTTCATGAGCGCCTCTATGACGAGGTAGGCAACTTCATCGATTGGGCGCGCGCCCTGGGGTTGGGCCCCCAAATCCGCTACTTGCTCAGCTAGCGCCACAAGTAGGTCTGCCAGCGCGTCTTTGGCTCTATACAGTTGATGCTAAAGAGGCTGGCGCATGGTGTCCGGCAGCTCGATCCCTCTTGCTAAGATCAGTGACGGGGTCTGGATACCGATGATGGGCTAGCTTTCCACAGGCTCAAAGACGGGTTGCAGAAGTAGTCAAACAGGACGAGGATCTCTAGTTCCGGTATAGAGATGTACTGCCCGGTCAACATCAACCTGTCAAACATGGCTTGATCATCGAACAACCTTCGCAGTGCCATCTTATCAGTAATGTCGCAAGAGAGCGTTTCGACGTTCATGCCCTAATTCTTGAAGTCGGCGACCAATTCCTAGGCTTCCTTCTTTCGCGGACCTGAGCTAGATAGCGAGACCAGACTCATGGCTCCCTTTCGGGTCATTCAGCGGGCCATACTTTTGTAGTACGGAAACTTTTCTAATTAGAAAGGTGGAAATTATCCACGCTGGATGGTGCACTTGACTAGTTGCTAGCGAAACTCAGAAGGGGAGTCAACGCCGGAGGTCGTACGGGCTATAGATTGAATTAAAAGGTGGGGTTAATGCTCGATTTGGACGTCAGAAAAGGGGTGGCCTGAGGGGGGTAATTGACTCGAGCGGGTAGCCGCGACATTATTGTAGGGTGAGGAGCGACTGGCACGTCTCGCATCTCGCATCTCGTATCTCGTGGTCTGACGCGGATTGGATGCGGCTCGCAAGGTTTATAATCATCCGGAGTGGATACTGTCCTCGGGACGCGATTGCGGCGTAGCTCTTGGCGACCAATTTCCCAATTGTGTGCACCTTTCTCTTCTCACTATGCTTCTGCTACGCCGTATGAAACACCGGACACGCCGACAGCCTGCCTTCCAGTATGCTGGATGCCGTAGTTCGTCCCATAATTCGCGCGTTTGTGGCCCCTCGAAAGGATTCGAAACCTTATCCATATAATAATACTCTTCTCACCCTTTTGGATCACCAACTTGCGTCGCCCTTCCCTACCGCTCTACCGAAACATTCCATAAATACATTACAAAACAACAGCAAACGTGGCTCAGTATTCACCCACAATGGCTATTCGAAGAGACGATAGCCAACCTGGCTCTGTGGCTGGTTCGGCGGCCCTCGATCAGCTTCTCTCTGCTGATCAGAGCGTCATCCTGGGAGTCATTGAAAACCTTCGTCCTATCAGCAAATATGAAATTGATTTGCCTCGCATCATTGTATGCGGTGACCAATCTTGTGGAAAGAGTTCGGTTCTAGAAGCTATTTCTAGGTTGAATTTTCCAAGAGCTGAAAAACAATGTACAACCTTCGCAACAGAGCTAACTCTGGAACACCAAAATGCTTCTGGCGTTTCCGTCAGCATTATTTGGGACAACCCCCGCCAAGGTGCAGAAGAATTTCGTCCAAAGGACACCGCGGTTGACAACTTGAGCAGTACGATCAACGAGGCAAAACGGATAATGGAACGCCGCAATGAGCAAAATGGATGTGCATTCTTCAAAGATGTTCTTAAGATTAAGGCATCCAACCCATCCTGGCCGCCACTCACCCTTGTCGATCTTCCTGGACTTATTCACGCTGGTGAAGAAAAAGATCTGGAAACTGTCAGGGAAATTGTCAGAATGCATATGGAAAAGCCAAAAACTATCATTCTAGCCGTGGTCGCTGCTCCAATTGATCACGAAAACCAGGAGGTTCTACAGATCGCCCAACAGTTCGACCCCGAGGGGCGACGAACAATGGGTATCATCACAAAACCCGATCGAGTTGACGGCCCGGCTACAGAAAGACAATGGATCCATATGGCCAAGAACAAGTCTTCGCGGTACAGGTTTGAGCTCGGCTGGCATGTGGTCAGAAATAGAGCCGCTGGGGAGGAAAAGTCCAGCTTTGGTGAACGGGATCGAAAGGAGGAGGAATTTTTCAGCCAAAGTGCCTGGAAGCGGGAACTCGAACCGGATCAGCTTGGCATTGACAATCTGCGAGCGAAGCTCAGCAAGATCTTGGAGGACCACACCCGCTCTGCACTGCCAGGTATTATCAAAGAACTAGAGAGGAAGCTAAAAAATTGCAAGCGGAGCTTGGAGAGCCTAGGACCTAGCCGCATCACACCAAGTGACCAACAGAAATACTTGGCGCGGATTGGAAGCAAATTCAAGGAAACGATCGAAGATGCTGTTTACGCTCGTTACCACGACAATTTCTTCAGCGAGCCCCGCAGGAGATATTACGCATACGTTCGGTCTCAAAACGACAGATTCGTCGAATGGATGTACGGATGGGGTCATACCTATGAAGAGCAAGAGCATCCTACGAAGAGAGATCTCGAGCCCCTCATTATGAAGAGTACTTTAGAATCCCTTGATCCTCCAGAGGCCATCTCCCGAGCCGAATTCATTGACATGATTAAGCGCATCCAAATGGATTATAGAGGTCATGAGCTGCCTGGCATGTGCAACCCAGAGCATCTCAATTTAGTGTTTCGGAATCAGTCTCAGCGCTGGCGACGAATTGCCGAAGCCCATCTCGAAACAATCTGCACCGCTACTCATCATCTCTTGCAAGATGTGGTGCGCCACGCTTCAGGCCCCGACAACGATCATACTGCAACGGCTTTAATGCATCATATCATAATTCCAGAAATGGAAACCAAGCAGCAAACCCTACTCAGCAAGCTCAATGAGATGTTGCGGCCCTATGAGAAGCTCCCGATCATGACACACGATCCAGAATTTCTCCAGAGGCAAAATGACCTTTATGGTAAACTTGGGGACAGTGTTAAAAGTAATCTTACCAATCACATAGCCGGACAAGACCAGAATGCGGAGGTATTCGTCAGAGAAAGGCTGGCAGATTATAAAGCGAAAGCAACAGAGTTTCCATCTGACTCCTCTCAAATTCTAGACTTAATGAAACTGTACTACAAGGTAATAGCCTTCTCTCCTTTCCCACGGAAACATCCATCCTCCATGAGAACAGCTAGTCCACAGGAAGACGTTCTAGGAAACTAGGCTGACACCAATTAGAACGCGCTCCGCACCTTCATTGACAACGTCGTTTCGCTTGCCATCGCCAACTGCCTCGTGTACGAGTTGCCCAACTTCTTCACTTCAGATACGGTGCAAGATATAGCTTCCAAAAACGAATCCCTCCTCCAAGCCCTAGCCAGCGAACCCCCGAAGACGCGCAACCGCCGCGCAACCCTCCAAGAGGAGCACGAGGACCTTCAAAAAGCCCTGGACGAATGCAAAAAGCAACTCGGCGACATCAACATGTATATTATCGATAGCGCAGAATCCTTTGACTCGAGCTCAGCGTACCCCTCCGTCAACGTGCTTCCTCCTGAATCCTCGCCTACCGCCGCGCCTTATCCGGACTATCGCTCGACTCCCAACACGCCCTCAAGACGGCCTCATTCTCGAGCTTCATCCGTACATTCGACAGTCTTGGACTCCACGCCACTGATAGTACCGAGCCCGGAAGGTTCGGTGTCCGGTAGAGAAGGAGGGAGGGGACATTTTAGACAGATTCCGAGCAAATCACCCAGTAGGAGAGTTAGTAGGCAGTATCTTCCTACTGAGGAGGAACTTTAAAAGGGGGTAGCATTGGTGCTGACTTTGCGGTTAAGACGAATGAATGAGATGGAATGAGCACTTTCTCAGGAAGGCATTGTCCTCAAAGTCATACCATTTGGAGAGTTGAGAATTGGGTAAGAGGGTGAAGGGTGAGCACACAGTAGTCCGATGAACAGAAAGGCACGGGGTTGTAAAATCATCATTGGCAGGTTGGGGGGGGGGGGGGTGCACATTGGCACCAATTGTGTCGTCTCGCCTATGTAGGAGTTTTGCAAGAATAGCGTCTTGGAGGTTGGTGAGGGCCCTTATGCCATGCCCATGTCACCAAGGCCAGTTAATTAAACTCGAATTAATCCGCAATTTTAAGAGGGCTTTGGTTTACCAACTATGACAGCAGAATATGCCACTGAATAGCGTTTTTGGTAACAAGTACGTTGATTTGCTCGGCTTTAGGGCTTGTTTAGTAACTTTTTTTGGCCAGGTCAGATTGGCCAGGTGGATATCCACCAGGTCAACTTTTTATACCTGTGCGCCCAATATTAAGCGCTACTAGTGGGCGCCAAAGCAGGGGTGTATATCCACCTGGTGGTTATGTAATACGCATAGAGCGCCAAGGACGTTGGAAAAGCTCTATATAGAATGAGTAGTTATTAGATCCTTATTGATATACTTACCGTTTTTAATGGCCGACAGCAACGAGCCCATTATGACCAGCTCTACTGACACTATTGCCGTTGTGACCGCCTCTACCCATGCCTCTATTAGCACTCCTACCTTTGTCGCTACATCCAATATGGCGTCCTCCGCGACTACCTTGCCTACTTCTGAGCCAGTATTGACACCTCTAGAGAAGCGATTGAATAAGCGCACGTGGGCGGATATAAGGAGTAACGGCGGCGGTGGCGAAGGATATACGGCTGCTGGTAAAGGTGGTAAGCGGCCTGTTACCAGAAAGGAAGGAGAGAGTGCAAATATAGAGGATATTTAACCTACTAAGAAGCTTCGGTTTTCTTGGCTTGCTGGATTAAATGAAGCCTTTTTAGATTTCCTGCAGATCCTTTTAATGCAAGGCAAGGAGACCAATGGCGCGACGTTTAAAGCTACTGAATATACCGACGCTATTGCCTATATTAAAGCTAAATTAGGCTAAGACCTTTCTCTTAAGCAGTTGAAAAATAAGTATAACTATTAGAAGACTACCTGGCGCGAGTGGGAGGCTTATATAAAGGCGTGCTCTGGCTAGGGCAAGTATGAGGTTACTAGCTTGCCATATATAGATAAGCCAGGCGTAATAAAGATGTACTTTTATAATCACATTAAAAGACGACCTTTTATGAAGAAGTGGCTGCCTTACTACAATAAGCTGAAGGAGCTGTTGGCTAGAAAGATAGCCTATAGTAACTATGCGGTATTAATTAATAAGGCCCTAGATGAGGATTTAGCTTAGAGCAAGGGTGCAGTTAAAGACAACGCTGAAGACGATATTAAGGATATTAAGGATCTAAATTTACTACGCGGGATGGTTGAATGGAGCCCATCTAGTACGCCAATAGAGGGCTGGAGTCCTACGCCCTCACCTAGTTTACCTTTATGTTCCTTATTAATATCGTCCTCTTCCTTGCAGTTCTTACCAATCTCCTCTATAGCTACCTTATTTGCATTAAAAAAGAAGCCTTAAAATACTATGAAAATAGGTTAGCTGGATCTGGTAAGGCGCTTAACGAAGAACGTAGCTATGGCTACTAATTGAAGCCGCTTGTTAAAGGCGTCTGCAGCCACGGAGGCTCTAAGCGAGAGTATTAGTAAGGCAGCGTTGATGTTTAATTCTTTAAAGATGACGCTGTTAGAAATTCATTGCTTACCAATTAAGAGGGCTGTTGGCAGCTTTATTTGTAATTTTAAGCATCTTACTGCTGCTGACCAGCAGCTTGTTCTAAAAGCCTTTAAGGTTAAAAGCAGGACCTTAATCTTTAATTTCCTTACCGGCAACGCTAGGAACGGGTATATTAAGCAGCTAGTAGTTAATATAAAACGGCAGCAGGCGTCTACTAGTTAAATTAGGTGGGTTAATAGAGAATTAGAGCTTAGTGGCGAGTTAAAGGGTTAATTTTAGAGAGAATTTAGTTTAAGCTTATAGGTAGTGCGGGTAATGTAATTAAGCTATAATTAAATTACCTATCACAACTTTTTTCTTAGTGGTGTTGCACGTTAATTTAATGCCCTAAATGCTTTACTTATAGATTAATTACCTCTACAGCCTTATATTAAATATTCTAAATCCTCTAAAATTAAATTATAGAATTAACTTCCTTAACTTCCTCCTTAACTTCTACCTTCACCCCTCGCAGTTAGAACGCTTTGATACTGCTCCTATATTACATCTACAATATCCTCACGCCGCTAGCTTATTACCTGCTCCTTAATATTGGTAGAAATAATATACTTATTAATATCTAAATCATCCTCGCTTTTATACCCAAAGTCCTTATCCTATAGGTTATGGCCGTTCTAGTTTATAAAGTTATGAACCGCTGTAAGCGCCCATACAATCTTAACCTGCGTCTTTTGTGTGTAGCCTCTGCGGCCCTTATTAAAAATAAGAAAACGCGATTTAAGTACACTAAACGTCCATTCAATTACATTCCTTAGCTGTGAATGGCGCAGGTTATATAGCTCATACTTATTCTTAGGCCTTTAGGCCACTTTAGCTTGCTCCTTTAAATAATATCTAACCTTTTAATAGGGTATAAGAACTATAGGATCGTCCGCAGTATATCTAGCGTTAGCTAGATAATATCGTCCTAGTGGTATATTAAAGCCTTAATCTTTAGCGAAACTAAATACTTGGCTATTATACACAGAGCCTTCCTAACTAGGCAATATATAGACAAAGTCCATGTCAAAATTATATACCGTAAACACATTCTGCGATATAAATCCCTTCCTATTTTGCCATGCAGATTGCTTAGCTTTAGGTACTAAAATTGGAATATGTAAGCCGTTAAGGGCGCCAATACAGTTACTAAAAAAGGGCCACATTTTGTTATCAGATTTAACCCGATTGGGCGTTTAATTAGGCGGCAATTTAATAATATCTTTATGTAGCTTGCATAGAGCATTAAGAACCTTATAGAAGGCTATATTTTAGGTAAGCTCTAGCCCAATATTACTTAAATATTAACTACTTATAAGCTGATTGTATGTGTAGAGTGCTAGAACTCCCACGCAACGAGCCTTTGGCTGAGCCCACCTCTATATATAGCTATAAATATTATTAGCTTCTGAGCCGCTAATACACCTTCCTACCTACTTAGATTATATTTAATAACAAGCCTATTAAGGAGTAACACAAACAGCTCTTAATTAAGCCGGGTTAACGTCTTAATTGCCTATAGAGGCCTAAGTAGCAGTTCCACCATCCTTGCCTTGCCGCGTAGAGGGTTAATAATTTGCTAGCGTCTACGACTAGGCGCAGGAAGGCTTTTTGTATAATCTATAAGCATCTGGATTAACGCCAGGAGCGCTAGAAGGCTTATGGATACTGCTATTAATATTTAAGGCTTCATATCGGAGGTCACGTGATGGCGATACTTGGTTAAAAATTATTAAAAATACGGTTAAGTTGATCGACCTAGCTGGATAGGCAGTTAAACAGTACCCCCCCTGTAGAAGTGGAGGTACTAGTGAAATTAGGCACAGTTTACCTGCTAGGTGGGCGATTTTTGCCAAAATTACGCAGTCTATTCTACTTTTAGCTGTATAATCGCGGCTGATGCAAGGACTCCACCTGGCCAGATAGGGGCTTAACTTTTGGCTGCTAAGACCACCTACCTGCCTAAAATCCACCTGGGTTACCAAACGGACGACTCCTACCAGGTGGATATTAATCTAGGTGGCCCGTGAGCCACCAGGTGGGCCCAGGTGGGCCCAGGTGGGTTTTTTGACCGCCTACCTGGCCGATTTGACCTGGCCAAAAAAAGTTACCAAACAAGCCCTTATACGTCTATTAACGCCGTTCAGGCCCAGGTCTTGACGAATTTAATTACTTAACGCTAACGAGAGATAGCTAGTTACATGTTCAGACACCAGTGCTGTAACTGGTCTGGTTGGTTACAAATTTAAGCTCTGTAACCAACTAATAGCCCACTTGAAGCTCCAAATCGGTTCGCGAACCGGTTCAACCGGTTTAACCAGATGATATTTAATATATTGTAAGGCTTGGCATGGTATTGAGTTATAATTAATCGTCGACAATAATATATTTAACAGTGTCTTCCTCATTACCTTCATCTTCCTCCTGGCTCTCATCGTCCTCATCGCCCTTATCGCCCTCATCGCCCTGCCCTTCCTGCTCACCTTCTTCACCAGCTTCCTGATCTACATTACTCTATGCATTGGAATCCTTTTTGGCGGCAGGAGCCTTGCCCGTAGAACGACTACTATTTGTAAGACTGCCTCTTCCTCTACGCAACGATCGACTGGTTGAAATAACAAAGCCTCCCATCGAATTGGCGACAGGTAGAAATGAGGGCAATGAGGATAAGGCAGTAAGGCGAAGTGAGATGGAGGCGACGCACAACACCAAGTTCGGCTCTCAAAATAGTATGTGGAAATGAGGTGGTAGATCTTGACGATTTAGTGGCTTCGGCTCCCCTATGTGGCGTGCGCTCTTACCCAAATCATCACTACTAAAGGCCTATACTAACTCTACTGGTTTAGCTGGTTACCCGGTTAATTAGAGAGCTTCAAAACCAACCAGTCGGAAGCCAATCAAAGCTCCAAACCGGTTGCGATTTTGAAGCTTTTCCAACCAACCAACCAATAAGCGAACCAGACCAGTTACAGCACTGTCAGACACTAGGCATACTTAATAAACTCAAGGGGTTTATACAAAATCCACCTCCAAAATTTCGTTTATTTCAATATCCACCTCCTATAAACAGAATCCGCCGCCAATTGAGGCTTACCCGGCGCTTTCAACCCCCCTACTGCGCAGGGGGGCCGCCACCTCAAACGCACCACATGCTCAAGCGCACCAAATAGTATATTATTAAATTATCAACCATTCTTCCTAAACCTTAGTGTCTTAATTCCTAAGGCCTTATTGGCCTGCCTTATTGCTCGCCTATAAGCAACAGCAATAGCGTGTTCTGTCTTCTGCCTCCTCTTCTAGTATTAGGAGCTTACCAGCACCTGGTCACTCTATCTTTAACTATCAGCCATTTAATTGACCTCGAACGCGCGACGGCTTTGCGTCACAACCAAGTGCCGTAACTTTTACAGACGTGTAAAAACCGGCTCAGTACGCGCGCATTGCATTCTGGGCCTTACGTCTTCTTTTGCATAGTAGGAGAGCATGGTTGTGGTTAATATAATAGAATTATAAGTAATATAGAGTGTTGGTGCGCTTGAGCATGTGGTGCGTTTGAGGTGGCGGCCCCCCCGCGCAGTAGGGGGGTTAAAAGCGCCGGGTAAGCCTTAATTGGCAGGAGGTGGATATTGAAATAAACGAAACTTTGGAGGTGGATTTTGTATAAATCCCTAAACTCAATCCCAAGCGTGTGACGGGCAGTCCTCTGAGCTGGTGCTCTAAATACTAGATAGAGTCTTTGACATCTGTTTACGAGTTGCTTGATTAGCTCAATAAGCTATTTTATCCATTATCAGATTGACTTAAATTCGATTCGTATCATCCATACTATTATAGAATATAGTGATACGCCATTCAACCCTTCGTAGATGTCCTTTGGTAACAAAACCCAGCCTATAACGTCACATGGGTAGAAACCTGGGTAGAAACCTAGATGGACACCTAAACGTCTGCCTATCTAACGACGCAAGCCACTAGCCCAGCCGAAATATTCAGCTAAGCATTACGAAAAGCTCCACGAAGAATTCGAGAGGATAGTACTAGTAATCTAGGGTATATTATTTATACTGTAAAATACAACTTGTATAGTGTCTTTCACAGCAAATTTTCGCACTAAAGAGTAAAATCGAAGTAGGGATGGTGTATTTTAATAATCGCGCAGATACCGTCCACCGTATAGTACTGTATTCGATCACTAAAGCCCAATGTCACGCTAAACGCGAACCTTCCAAAAAGGTGGTCAGAAGTGGAACTTCGAGTGGTCGAAATTGAACTTTTCCGGCCACATACCCCAGCACTAAATCCGATCCTCGATGAGCTAGCCATTCTAGATTTGATATATCTTCAGTTCATGAGAATCGTTGGGAATAAACAATGTAAACATGCCACTACCAGTTTTCTAGCCTCCGCGTTCTCTTTCTCTCGTTTCTTAAAATTAAATTGGATCCATACCGCCCAGGCCCCAACAACGAATAGAGTCAGGGGGCAGCAACAGCCCAGTAGAATGCGAAGCGTGGACCGGCAACAACTTGGGCCATACTTGGCGCTTGCCAGTCAAAGATTGGCATAGCGAACAATGTCTGCATTCGGCCGTGAGTAAGAAATATTGGCTCGTCGTGGGGAATTGCTTCTCACCGCAAGGAATGTCGCAGGAAGAAAGAACATAGTCAGGAGCGCTACAGTCTTCATCGCCATGCTATCTCGCCCAGTTGCAAGCGCAATCAGCCTGCTATCCCGCGCAACATCCATGTTCAGGCGGGTCTCTTGGAGCGCGAGGGCGTTATAGACCTATCAGAGATTAGCCAAATTAATGTCGGATATTTTGCTCGTAAGTTACTTGCATATGAGAGCTGAACCTGGCCCCTCTTCTGAAGACCCTGAAGGTGTAGTGTCTTACGCTCGACAGCATTGAGCAAGACGTCGGTCTGGTCGAGAAGCAAGTTGTGGTCACACTCCAAGAAACATTGCATTTGCCCTAGCTTGGTGAGCCCGTCGCGTAAATCTAATAGCGATTTCCTTGTAACGTGGGCATTTTTCTCTTCCACAGCTGTTAAAGAATTATGTTTGTTGAGGTCATTCAAAACTCTGGCTAAGTTGGCCGCTTGCTGCGACTCGTTGGCTACGGGGAAGGGACCCAAGGGAGACTGGCCGGTGTCCCTTTCCAGTCTGTCCATTTTGATGCCCAGATCGATTTCCGATGCTGAAAGACGCTCCACATCTTGCTCCCAGAGGGTTACAAGGATAGAGAGGGGATGAGTCGCCATTTTGCTGGGCTGTTGTAGCAGATTGATGAACCATTGCTTTGCTTATTCGAGCTCCCCCTTATCCCGACGATGGCTTTGGATGGAAATCCTCACAAAAGCGCGAGTTTCTCTTGTCTTGAGCTCCCATGATCCACAGGCCAACCATTCTGGTCGAGTATTGGGTCCTGGCTCAAAAATGTAAACTAGATATCTTCTGTAAGTATTGTTCCCATTGTGGACTGGTTTATATTCTTGATCCTTACGGAGTGCTGCAGTCTGACTCTCCTCCACTATAGAAGAACTGAGTGGGACCCTGGAGAGTGGGACCCAGTCTGCCAAGCACTTAGTGACTCGGCCTGGTAGCTTGAAAGTCTTAAGAATGGCTTCAAAGTCACTTCGACTCTAGCTAACGTAGTTGTGTGGCTTGTTCCTGCCGATTGAAAGGCTTTCGGAGCATAGTGTCAGTGAAGCTCCGCCAGTATTGAGTCCGTTTCGAAGACATACATAATGCGATATCCATGAATGGGGCGGGACGCAACCTACCCAGCAAGTGAGCCATCCGGCAGACCCAACGAAATGTCTTTGTGGACGAGCTACCCTTGTAAGGTATTCTGACGGGCTGTGTCCTTCGAGCGTGCCCTCTTGAAATTGTTCCAAGCCACTCTAAGGGCCTTACCGCATGAGCTTCAAACTTTTAAGATGAAGGAAGTCTTACCAACCTCATGCACCTTTATATCAATAAAAGAATTCAAACTATCTTTATTATCCGGTACGAATCCCAGGGTATCCAAAGTTGCCACGACCACCTGGTCGGGTAGATCCATCTTCAAAACAAGGACTCAGGAGCAATCACAAAAACGAGTCTACTAGAGGAGAGAAGCAAGAAAAAATTAAGAGAAGTGTAATCTCTTGCTGAGCCCGATAAATCATCCGACTAAAAACGCACAGCCACCATAAAAGCGCAAGGCGCAGCTGAAAAAACGCAGCCATGCATTACCCTAGTCCTCAAAATCCTTGCATCGTGTCAGTCAAAGCGAACGGCGAGAAGGCGACCGCACTGACCGAGCGCGAATGGCTCCCGAGCGTCTACAGCGGCGCTCCCGTGCCCGTGTCCCATAGCTGGAGGATCCCGACACTCGAGGCCGACGCCAGCTGCTTACCGTCCGGCGAGAAGGCCATAAGTTACTCCCGCTCTTCGGCGCCGAAAAAACAGGCCGGAATACGGCACCATGCGCAAGCCTTATCAGCCAATGTAAACAACAACAACAATAAATTACTACACCCCCAATATTATACCATTTTCCTTCAAACCAAAGCTCATATAAGTTTAAAACCCCAAGAATGACGCGCGTCAAAAAGGGTTCCTTTTTGTGGCGTTAAAGCATAAGATTTGGTGGTGTTAAGGCATATGTGCACGGTGCCGCATTCTGGCCTGTTTTTTCGGCGCCGAAGAGTCCCGGTAGAACCCGTCTATCCGATCGCCGATGCAGTTCCTGGGCAGAGTCGCCCATCCACTCTCGAGCGAGCCCTTCACGTCCTTGTGTTCGCGTTAACCTCACAAAGCCTCCATGTCCTCTCCCCTCGAGAATCTGTTAGATTTTACAGTAATCAGTAGCCCAATTCTTCTACGAAAGACACAGTGTGCGTGATCCAGAAGGTCTTCAACACATGCAAGCGCTTCAACATCTTATTCTGAAAGCAAGTCCCATTAGAGCAACCAGCTTCTATACACGCCCGGCCCCCCTTGGCTCGCGAGAATGGACTCCATGCATGTCTACCTCATACAACTCCGATTGGCTGGTAGTGATGTCATATGTGGTACAGAACTTGTTGCACGAGAAGAAGCATAAACACCATTAGATCTATAAAGTCCAAGCGATAGCAATGTCCGTCCTCCGATCCGTAGGCGGTCAATATCTAAGCCCATCCTCACATTCAGACATCAAGCCGAGAATAAAATGGTTTCTACCAACCTGACTGCCCTCATCTCCACCCTCATAACCTCCAACCACATCCTCCACTACCACAACATCCTCGATGCTTACGGCCATGTCTCGGTGAGGAACCCGAACAATGCTTCTACCTTCTTTCTCGCAAAGCAACTTGCACCTGCTCTCGTCTCCTCTCCAGCCGATATCAACGAATACTATGTTTCATCCGGCGAGGCCGTCAATTCCTCCGATCCAGCAGGTTACGCAGAGCGCTACATCCACTCGGGGATCCTGAAGCGCTTCCCCCAGGTAAATAGCGTGGTTCATAGTCATAGTGAGGACGTGATTCCTTACGGTATCGCGGGCGTGGACACAAGGCCGAGCTATCACATGGCCGGCTTCCTGGGGTCCAAAGTTCCCGTCTTCGAGATTGAACAGTACTACAACAACTCTCAAGTACACGACATGCTCGTCAGCACCAACCCTTTAGGGGCTGCACTGGCCTCTCTCTTCGCCAACTCAAGCTCCAGCAACGCTCCCACAAACACTCTAGTCGTGATGCGCGGTCACGGCTTCACGACTATAGGAGCGAACCTCACCGAATCAACCTTCCGCGCCTATTTCGCAGCCAGCAATGCCCGCGTACAACGAAAAGCTCTCACGCTGGCTGCACTTGCGGCTAAGGATGGAGAGCTGGGCCATACAGATGGAGTCAGGTATCTGGATATGAGAGAGCAGGCGGATGCAAGCGTGATGAATGATTGGAGCTCGAGCAGACCGTGGGCGATGTGGGTTAGGGAGGTAGAGGTAAATCCTTTGTATGTTAATACTCTTGGGACGCCGCCGGTATGAGTACGAAGGCCGACGGTTTTGAAATCCGGACGCGCCTAAGCGAGAGCTCAGAACACCAAAATCTCTGCGTTTTCAAACTCGTATTTTAATATCAGCCCATCGTATGAAATTTAATTAAGGGCTTATAGGATAGAGGAGAAGCGGCTCTCTTATTGTATATAGATTTCGAGATAATTAAATCTAAGGTGAATTTATAAACACTTAAAAGAGAGCTGTAGATATACCCGGCAGTAATAAAAGACTCAACCAAATACGACGGCTTTATCTAGAACCTCACCAGAAGCACTACGTGCGACACAATTGACGGCTATATTCAAAGCCTCACCATATTAAAAGACGTCAAGGGAGGACGTGCTATATAAGTTAAATGAGGTGTATTAAGTGCTATAAGTGGTTAAACAGTTCAACCAGCGGTTATTCGATATCCAAGCGTTAATGAGGCGCCAGCGCCTTTGCCGCCGAGCAACCGCACTGACCAGAGGCTTCAACACCAGGCTCTATACGGTATAGAGCCTCTAGATTGGCTTATGAGGCGTGCATATACGAAAAGTCCATGAAAACTTGCCGATACGTACGCTGGCGATTGCCCCATATCTATGGGCTGAAGCCTTATAGTACCTCTCGACTCTGACAGCAAGAAATTGTGCCGCGGAAGTTGATTGAATTAGTTCGCTAAGATTTAACTGATGAGGTTAAAATGGAAGTCCGAAGAGGCCTTATCATAGTGATCTATTTGGACCGGCGCGAACACTCATCCAAAATGGCGGGCTAGCCTATAGGTAACTATTATTTCTATTTAGGTATGGTGCATTGGATTTGGACTGAAGCATTGGGGTGGATTTGACTTCGGATCCACGCCACGCCAGTCCAAATAGATCACTGCCTTATTATGCCGACTCAACTGCTGGAGTAACCTCTAGTACGAAGCCGTCGATTTATGAGTTGGATTTCATAGGTGCAATGTCACTACATGGTTCTGATGCAGGGGGTTAGCAACTTTTAACATAATGTGAAAATTTTGAATTGGAAGAGTGCTAACCTAGTTTTATGAGATACCTGATGAAGTTCAGAAACTAGTCGACGGTTATTCTGAGGCAGAATTTTCATGACGAAGAAGGTGGAGTCATGCCGTAATAAGAGCTGGAGTTTTATTCCCGATATCTTTTCAAAGGTATTGTAAAATGACTAGGAAGTGTTTAAGGTTGGGTATAGGGGGGGTAGGGGTAGGCTTTATAAGAGGAACCCTTGGATCACGATACTCCTTGTTAACAATTAATGTATCAAATGGCTCATCAACTACGGGTTTGAAAATGCAGCTATCCTTATTAGAATTGAGACTTCTTAAACGGCCTCTCTAGCGATAGTCCCGAGCTAGACTTTGCATATGTCACTGAGTCAGGGGTTAGAAAAGCCTAGTAGTGTCTTTTAGACATTAGAAACCCGTTTACTTGATAGTAGGTTGTCGTCTGATGAGTGGGACTTATAGCATAGCTAGTACATCAATTCATTACGAGGGGGAAGTCACTTAGGAAACAAATCACCTGTGCAGGCAAATGACATCTGATTCATGAGAAACCCAGCTCCACGGAGCTTCACATAACCTACGCAGCATAAATGCAGAAGTGCCTTGAACCCCGAAGAAGAATTCCATTCGTAACACACACCCCACCCCATGCTTTTCTAATTAAACAACACCCTTTACGCTTCTGCCTCCTTCCGGGCCTTGGCACCCCGTGGCTTGCTCGTTCGGTCTGCCTTGACGGGCTTCTGGCTCTTGCGGATGGCGGAGGCGCGGGCGACTGCGTCGGCGCGTAGGTCGGGGCGGTAGTTGCGCTTGGTTGTGCTGTTGACAATGCTGCGATAGGTCCTGGAGATATTTTAATAAACTGCTGTTTGCTGCTTCGTCATGCCATGTGATAAATCTTTAAGATAAAATGTCTGTGAGAGGAAAAGGGAAGAATTATGGCGAATTAAGAGATAGAGTTTTGGGATTTGATTTGAGAGTTGTGATTTTGGAGTGCTGATTGCGCGATTGGATAGCAGCGATAACATACTTTCGTGAAGAAGTGTGAGGGCCGAATGTCGAGGTCTGGAGGGAAGAGGCGTGCTTGTTGGCCTTGTTGGCCTTGTTAGACTTCTTGGTCATGAGCACGACGCCGCCGTTCTCGCCAGCCTGAATGCCGATGGCCTATATCCACTGTCATAAGCATATATCCAATACGTCCATATTCCTTTATCTCAAACACTTCCTCTCTGAAATCGGATATGGGCAGCGTTGTGTACCTTGTCGTTCACAAAACCCTCATACTGCGCCCGAATTAGCGATTGCTTTAGATGCGGATGGGTTGAAGGCAGAATCTCACCTTTCTCGTGTGCTTGTTCTTTAGGTTCAGAGGATCGCGCGAGAACTGCACACCACCTGCTCCCTTGCGCTTCACCAGCGTCGCGCTGTGTCCGCCTAAAATCCTCAATCAGCCCAATTCTGCTCAACCCGCCTCTTCTCCTAAAGTATCTCCCTCAACCCAAACAGGCAGACTCACGAGTAACCTCCCAAATCAGGTCCGAAGAAATGTTGGTAGACATGGTGTGGGTAGTGTAGAAAGGTCACACTTGCAATGTCGTCGTCCCAAACTTCTCGATTTGTGCGCGACGTCGTTTGGTCTGCCTGTTCCGTGCTAGCATACCGGCCTCCGGAAAATCTCCGCTTCCGAGCTCATGAACCCCTGCTTAGCCCTCGGGCTGACGACACCAGCGTCGGAGATGGAAGCTGGCGAGAGACTGTTACGGATCATGGCGTGACGACCACCTCCATCTACACCACAGCTGTTCAGCCTCTATAACACTCTACCGCGAGGAGATACTCCCGCTTGCTACATACGAGACTTTGTTTTCCTCATACCCAAGCGTTGAGACTGTCGCTCCTTAGACCACCGTTTCCTATCAACCCGTCCCGACAGCAACAGCAGCACCATCCTCGGCTCCAAATATGGGCTACCTCCTCTTCACCCTCTCCTTACCCTTACTTATCTTCGTAACCGGTACAATCTCTTCGTCTCCCCCCTTCTGCCACCTAAGCTAACCCCTCTCCAGTTCTCTACTACACCCGCTCGCGCTGGGTTCCCAACTTCCCCTACCTTTACACACGCCTCCCGACCTCCTTCCGCGACGACATCGAAGCCGGCCTCAGCAGCGCCGCCTTCGACCTGTCCGCCAACGTCGAAGCCGGCGATAGCCGTCAGGGCCTCGATGAGCAGGGCAAGCGCGAGGTCCAGGCCATCATGAAGCGGCGCGGAGTCGGGTTCGACGAGGCGCGGCGACTCTACATGGAGGACCGGTTCAGGAAAAACGATATTGGGCCGGATGGCCGGCCGCGGGATCCGAAGTTCGTTAGTTTTTCGTAGCGGGGGAGCAGGAAAACAGCTGGTGAATCGCGGGCGGGCATTGTGGGGTGGGGCGTGACAGTTCACTTGCTTTGATACTGCCGTGTGGGATTTAGCAAGGGTGTTCGGAGGTGGGGTTTGGGTTCTTTTGTTGTTAAGAGGGGCTAGCACGCGTTTTTCTATATTGGTGGGTTTCTTGAGGATTTATGGGACGGCTGCTGTGTTTTGCTGTGTGTCTCCATATTCTTATCAGTACTGACTATCTCTTTAAGCGTCTCCCATATCTTACATGTAATTTTCATTTGTACGAGGTTATTTGGTTAAGAAATTTTCCGGTTGGGTTCCTTTGGACGTTCACTCAGATATCATTTCCCCTAGTTTATTAATTACGGAAGTTTCATAAGGCATCTTGCGAACATATGCTAATATTCAGAGATTCTATATGCACTATTACATGGCTTCATTTGGATTCCGTGATTTCAAACCCTTTGGGATAAAAGGGGCTTCTAGATATAGACGAACTTACACAAGTCCCGGTCTATCTAGTGCGCGGCCTGAGGGGCTGAGCACATGTGCCGGAGTTCTGGAACTACACAGCCGTTCATGTGCCACCTTGCTAGAAGCTTTCAACTGCGCTTGTAACAACTAGAGGAAGTCAAGTCACGAAATGCCAGTGTGTGACTGCTATTGAAGACTACAGCGCCTGGAACTCTATGTGAGAGGTACACCAAGCTGTTGCAAGATATATTGCATAAAGTCTGCAAAGTTGTAAGAATCATAAGGGGGGGCCCTATTTCTTCCAAGGCTAACTCCGGAAGAAGCTGGTTGGTTGCAGTTACATGCGGTCTGTAGGCCATGCGCTTCTTCCCGAGAATAGGGTCTGAGGCGTGGAAGGCGAAGAGACTACAGTAGTCCAAAACTGAGAGCCCTCCCTCCTAAATTCATTTTTGGCACTTCCTATATTCTCTGTTGCTGGCTTGCGTGCTGATCTTGCTTTGCTCCTGCGTTTGCAGCCTTTCTCGCAATCCGAATCTCTTCCGTCCGGACTGCTAACTTCTGGATCTCCTCTTTACTCAAGACCCTTAAAACAATCACGCAGTCCGGCCTCTCTTCAAATCACTCTTTCGCCTCCTCTAACGCCTCGGGATTCACCAACCGTCGGCCAATCTTAGTCCAGCGCGTCTCTAGCGGGATTCGCTAGCCTAGTTTGGAATCCTTCAAAGGTGCTACGCCCTCGCGAATTGGGTTAGGGTCTTCGAGGAATTTCTGCGTGGGCCGACGCAAAATACCTTTCGCTGGCGAGAGGGTGTCTTGGCCTTCAGATGCTGACGGTACGTGTGTAGTCTCGTCGCTAAAATGGACGCGTTGCTGCTCGTCCTCAGGTGGGAGGGTAAAGCCGTATTCGTGAGCTCTGACGCGCGCTGCTCCCCAAATGTCCACCTGGGTCACTGACGAAACTCCAATTCCGTCGAACTCGACTCGCAGGGACAGGAAAGGTAGTGATATACGAGTCACAATCTTGACATGTTTCGTGAAAGCATACTAGGCAGCTTTCCGTGATTATTGGCCTTGAAAAACATTGGCAGTAGCCCCAGGGGCGGTCCCTTGTCTTCAGCTCGCTTCGCTGCTGTTGAATAGCCAATCATTCCGTCTCACTTATGTATTTCTCCTTCACATCCTTGTCATCTGCCATCGATGAAAGCAGCTTCTGATTGATGGCCTCGCTGGGGTCAGCCTGCTAGACTACGCGCAGGATGCAGTCATCAAGGTGCTCATAGAATTCCTGCGCGTTAGCGAAGGTCACTGAGCAGATTGAGCAAGTGCCCGCCAGGTTCGACTGAGATGCGGTATAGGCTTTCCTGCCCGTGGGGGACTTGCGGCTATTAGGCGGCGCCTGCTCAACGCCATGAACAGATACTAGATGGCGCTTGAAGACGTCGGCACGGTTGAAGCTCTTTTCCGCTGCGGATCCTGAGCCTGGACAGAAGCTGCATACCATAGTACCCTTGTAGTGGGTAAGAATGTGTCGGTTTTTGCCATATTTCCCTACAAACCCCTTGAGGTGGTATTCGCAGGTTGCGATTGGGCACTTCTCTGGTCGCTCATTCTGGTGAGTGAGCATGTGTGCCTTTAAATCCTTGAAAACACGTCCGCATTCTGGGATCGGGCAAAGACCCTTGTCTCGACTCTCGTCGTCAAGGTCATAGCTGCTTCCGCTTTTCTGACTAGCCTGGGAATGATGCGAATGCATCAAGGCACTCACCATGACCTCGTTAATTGTGAGATCACGCGAGCGGGTTGTATCAAGCTTCTCTTTGCCAAAGGGTTGAAGTTAATCAGTCATTTCATCGTTAGATGACATCTTAATATTTTCAGACCGTTCTGTCCGTTGGCGCGGCCGCCCCTGGGGGATCGGGATAGGCGCAGTTTCGTTTCCCTTGGAATTACCCCCTACCTTCGAGTTAGGAATCTCCATCGTGTTTAATGAATTGTCAGCTGGAGGAAAGTATTTGCTAAAATTTTAAAGTTAGCCAAGGCCATTTCCTAAGGGAGTTTGCACTGTTTTTCTACTTAGGAGTTTGGAGAGGGAGATATATGACACTCTGGTACTTACGGGAGTAGCATCCGATACACTGATTCGTCAGTCTCTTCGAAGACGCAAAATATTATTTTATCTATTACTCTAGTTTTGTGTTGAGCCAGGAACTTTTGCACCCCCTCGATAGCAATGCTGACTGCCTCAAATCGTGGGTATCCAAGAAGGCCCGCTCCAATAGCCGGAAATGCAATAGTTCGAGCCGCAATTTCCAAAGCCATTTCAAGCGAGTTGCTGTAACATTTACGTAAGACCTCCGCACTTGACCCTCTGGATTGGTAGTGCGGCGGTATTGCGTGGTAGACATACTTGCACGGCAATTGGTAACCTTCCGTCAGTCTGACGCTGCCGTCCTCGCAAATTCCAAATTTAGAGATTGCTTTTCGCATATCTGGACCACCCGCCTTGAAAACGGCGTTGTCAAGTGATCCAATGCTTGAGAACGCCCTGTCTGTAGAATTGACAATGGCGTCCACTTCAAGCCGAGTAATATCATGTCGAATCAAGCAAATTATGTCGTTTGCCGCCGGATTTGCCTTCGAGTTTGTAGGGACTCTGTTTAAATGGCCAAACCGATAGAGGTCGTTGAGGCTAGGTATCCGAGAGGCTTTTACTATGTCCGACGCATGAAATTCCGCAATCGATTGAGACGTAAACTCGCGCGAAAGTAGAACCTCCTCAAATATTCTGTTATGAGCATCTTCAGCATCCTTACCAGTTTGCTTAAGGCGGTACCTTGCAAGACGATCTCGCATAACACCCATGTGGATATTTCCAGTACCATTCCTGATCTCACGTTAGCTCACCATCCAGCAACATGGATCTTGATGGAGCCGCACCGAAGGATATCTGAGAGACCCCCAGCAAAACTCATGCACAACTTTAATAGGGAGAGAAAAGATAGTCCTTGATTATTCTTCAGGTGGAAGTTGAAATCATCCCAGAAATCTTTATAAGTTGGGACGCCGAATTCTCTTGTGTATTTCGCCTGTATGGCCATTTCTACCACGCTTTCAGATATGCTTTGCAATACAGTGCATAGAAGGTCAAGATCAGAGGCTGTCCGTCCAGTAAACTTGCGTATAGGATTCTCAGAGCTAGTGAAGAGTTTCCCTAAGGCTCCTAGCGTCGATGCAATGCTAGACAGCTCTATGATGACTTCTTGTTCAAAGTTGGGTATATTATGGGCGAAAGCAGCGAGTCGTTGTGCCACATTCTCAACCTCATCAGATATGCTACTTAATTCGTTCGCGTAATAGAATTTCTCTTGATCAGTGCCGCTCCCACCGGGATTTTCCGTATGTTGATCCTTAGCTAAGCTATCAAAAGTAATAGGAAGAATTTGCTGGCGGTCAGCTTGTAATTCTGGTAGTTCTGGTAAAAGATTGTCAAAACCTTCTCCCTTTTGCTGTAGAAGCGTTGAGGGCCAGTCAGCGTCTTTTGGACCGTTCGTGGACTGTTTTTGCAACTCCAAGTGGCCATCTCGAATGGGGTTTCCCGGCTCAGAGCCAATTGATTCGGGAATTGCTACTTCTGAGTGTTGTTGGCTCGACAAGAGGAACATGTCCATTTTCTGGTTGCTTGCATCCGGTAGTAGAGTGAGAAGGTCCGCAGAAAGCGCATTAGTGACCTCTTGTTCAAGGGAAACTGTTTCGGAACTAAGTGCTTGTGTTTCGCTAGTCAATCGGGATATCTTGGAGGCAAGGTCGCTATCGAGATAAGCAGCGTTATCAGACTGTTTAGAAATCGAATCACTGTAGCTAGACTCTGATATGAGGTGTTGCGAAGCGCTAGACCCTACACTCCATCTACGAGAAGTAGCACTGCTTGCACCGTCCGACTCATCTTCGGTGCTGTCAACGTCCTTAGGGAGGGCAAACACAGCTAGCCTTTCAAGGTGGTTAGCAATATGATTTTGCAGACCTCCTTCCAAAGTTGCAGCCACAAAACATATGGGACAAGCCTGTCGTAGGTCGATGGCTGACGTCTCTCCAACTCTAACTATGCTGGATAGTTGCTCTTCTGGAAAACTACCTGGGTGCTCGCGGTGTAGATGATCTTCGAGGCTACTACTTGACCGGAACACGGCATTGATATGCTCGGGGCACCGCCATAGCTTTCGATGTCCAGCCTCATGTTCCGACCACTCACGGCGACTCCGGAAGAGTTGGTCTGAGCTCTTGCAATCTTTGTATGTGCATACATACGGTTGAAGATCTTGTAATATGTGTGTCCTAAAAAATTTAGTACTAGTATTATACGTCTAGGAAACAAGATAAATATATGAAGTCCACCGATAAGATATGATTCCATACAAATTAAAATAGGTATTGCTCGGTTGAGTGGTTGGATAAATACATGCCTAAGGGGTAGGTTTTATTTTGTTGGGAAATGAAAGTTAGGAGATTTGAATGAGAATTACGGACCTCCAAGCACGTCCTTTCCCATATCTGGCAGGACAAATGATGAAGCAATATGGACACTCAAAGTCTCGTTCTCCAGTTGCAGCCTTTGGAGGAGAGGGAAGCTCAATGCCGCGCCCAGTAAGATCTCGTGTTGTAGTCGCATAAGATGTCACAGACTGATTGTCCACGGCCTCGTCCAGAGAATGATGGTGCTGAGTAGCCTCCGTGCCGGAGAGCAAGGATTTCGGTATCCATTCACTTGTTGGTGCTTTTATGACGTTCAAAGCTCTGTCTTCCGTTGACTTGTCCGCCGAGGTTCCAACTTCTTGCTGCTCTGGAAGTAGCTGAGGCCTAATATCTCCAATATCAGACGAAGTTCCAAGTTTGTCCCGGTGCCTTCGCCAATACTTGAATTGACGTCTCCTAAGCGTGAGAGCTTTACTCAGACGTTCTATGAGGTAGTTATCTTCCTCATTTTTCTGATTTAACGAGTCAGGGCGGAGATACAAGAGAAGCTCCCGCGTGTGCTGCAGGTCAAAGAGAGCATACTGCTCAAAGGTATCAATACCAGTGTCTGGATCGACTGGTCTGTACGAGGCTGCCTTGAGTGATCTTGATCGAAGTGTCGGCGACCGGATTCTAACTGAAAGTTTATAGAGATTGTCAACAATATCAACAATGTCTAAAAATCGCTGCTCCAGCTCAGTCTTGGGTGCTTCGTCTTCACCACTGTCCTCATCCTGACTCCATACATCGTCTCCATCTTCACTTTCATCAGGCTTCGGCTGCTGCTCATACGGAAGACGGTCACCTGAAACAACGGCAAAAGCTTTTAAAATTGGTCAGTCAAGGCCGAAAGCAGACACTTCTATTTGGACGTACCCTCTGAGAGATTTGTCCCCAGCTCATTAAGTAATTTCAGCACGTTCGTCTGCAACAACGGCGAATCTCGGAGACGGTAATCTAGTGAGCTGTGGCCCTTCTGAAGTGCTCCTAGGTTGCCAGACCAAACTCTGAATCTGCCTTGCTCGTCCTCAAATGCTTCGGTATTAATCATCGACCGAAAGACAACATCAAACGCCAGGAGAGCCGCAGAGAGAGTTTGAAATGAACGGATACATTCGGCTGTCCCTTGTCTGATGGTAGACATTTTTGATTATTTGATGCGAGAACATTGTTGCACAGCAGTCATGATCGATATCGTGGCCCGGCCTGACGTTGGTTGAGATGCTAGCGAGGGAAGTCGCTTGAACTGTCCAACAGCTAGGCTTAATACAGCCGTCGGCAGGATGTCAAGAAAAATGAAAATCTTCTCCAAAACATTCTATGAATAAAAACCGAAGTATAATGCCTGGTGGTTAGATATGGCAAGATTCCTACGGGGCTAATTCTGCCTTCTGCTTTGCGCTCAGTCGTGAGACTTATATGGTAGTATTTTCCCTCGTAATTATTAGAAATCGCCCCGCAACATAACGGCGCTCACCAAGCCTAACGCCCCCTTTCAGGAGTCGACGGCTGCCCTTTGAGCCTGTGTTATACCACCTAGGACCCATGACATCCGTTCGCAAGCCATGAGTGGAGCTGAAGTCACAGGCCTCATACTGGCCGTGATGCCACTCTTCATATCCGCTCTTGAGGATTACAATGAGGGACTTGATCCCATCAAAGCGTTTATGAGATGGGAAAGAGAGCTTCCACAGTTTATTCGCAAACTACGGAATCAACATGTCCACTACGAGCAGACATTACGGCTGCTACTAGCGCCTATTACATCAGAATTTGAACTCGCGGAGATGATTACCCAGCCTAATGGGCCGCTATGGAGAGCCGAAATGATGGCCGGAAGGCTTCAAGACAAATTAGCGGAATCATATCAAGCTTACCAGAGCACTATTGTAGACATTGAGAAGATCATGAAGAAAATTGCAAGCAAGTTGGACATAGACCGCGCGAGCGACGTACGTTCTCATCCCTCCATTCCATACATGCCTCTAGCTAACTAAAAACATCGACTTTAGGTTACCAGGAATGACCTCGAGGCCATGCTCATAGCCAATCCACAACAAGCGAATCGCAAATTTCAATTCAAGAAACGGGTCAGATTTGGGATGTCGAAGAAAACTATCAAGGGATTGCTAGAAGAGCTAGATGACTGCAACAGGGAGCTGGAAAGGTTCACGGAGCGGAGCGAGAAGCTCGAACTGTACAGGAAGGCATCAAAGCCTTCCTTTGGCAGACGGCTCCAGCGTATCCAGTTATATGCGAAGAACCTTCACCATGTTCTAATAGAGTCATGGACTTGCTCATGCCGCACGTCACATTGCACAAATTTACAGTTGGAACAGCGCTTAACGGGGTACACTGATGGAGTCACAAGAGTAAAGGGTCAAATAGATAAGGGCACCTGCTTCACCTTGTCGTTCTCGAGCACTTGCCCACCTTGGACTTGGCAGGAAGCGGAAATCCGTATTCAAGAGCCGGAAGAAGAAGTGCTGGAGAAGCTGGCCGTGCGGCCCAAGTAAGTCTAATTTACATCTTCCATTTGTGAGGTCGCCTGGACTTTAGATAGTCTTGCTTCAGAGAGTGTGCGCCCTTGCAATCCCCGCCCAGAGTCTTTGGTGGGAACAAGATCTTTCGATTGGATTGGCAGGATTTCCCATTATTGATATTGATTACTTACTCATTACAGAATCTCAAAGAACGTGAGCTTCTCTACGTTATCTTCTACACCACCACCGCCGTATTCGGCCTTGTCGCAATCTACATGTGCGCCTGCCAAGTCTTTGCAGGAGATCAAAGATATATGCTCCGCGATTCAACGTCATGCAAGCGTTCCTTGCATCGGCTTTTCTTTAGATAGCAGCGGCAAGCTTCGTGGGATTTACCCTGTTAGCCAACGCAGCGAAATTTCCTGGCGTGGATGCGACACGGTGACACTTGAAGAGCTCCTGACTCAACCACCTTTGATCAACGGTAAGCCTGCAAGGCTTACGAGAAAGGAACGTTATAGCCTCGCAGTCACACTTGCATCGTCTACGTTGCAGCTCAATTCGACACCTTGGTTTAGCGACCAATGGAGCAAGAGGGATATTTTATTTCAGCGTATCTCGGACAGTACTCGCCCAATCGACATCGAGCACCCGTACGTAACTCAAAAGCTCATGGCAATTCCAAACGGCGGACCAAATAGCATGCAGACAGACCGAACTTTCCATAATAAGAACACGGTCCTTCTGGCGCTTGCGGTTGCGCTTCTAGAACTGTACTTCGGTGTGCCAGCTGAACAACGCCAGCAAGCCGACTTCTTTACCTCCAATGGAAATTACAATCCATGGACGGTTTGCGCCATGGCATATGAATGGACGGAGAACGAGAGAGAGAATCTATCGGCAGCTTTCCTAGCAGCAGTCACTCACTGTCTCCGTTGCTTCGGTGATCCTGGCAGCACTTTGCAAGATCCCGACTTCCTGCAAGCAGCAGTAGAGGGAATTGTGCTGCCATTGCAGGATGAACTTTTGCAGTTCCTTGGGAAGCCGGCTCCTTGAATATCACCACACAAAAACTTCCGAATCCAACCATGTGGGGGAACGGAGATTTATCTCTTAATGCCTCTTGGCAGATCTTCGGCGCGAATACACGCAACCACACCACCGAGACATGGAGAATCCCCATGCGGGTCTCAGACTCTCCACCACAGCAATGCTAGGTTTGCTTACTGAGCGCTGGCTCGTATCTGATACAGGTCGTCCCACGTGGCTCCCGGTCGATCCGGGGAATTTAGCGCCCTCAACCGCGCTCCCCACATGCGAGTGTTCGTCAACGTGTTTCAGATCATAATTCGCAGCTTGTAGGCGATGGGGCGAAGTGAGCTGCTTGCTTTGTCTTCGCCGTCATGGTTGCACCCATGATCCTACGCTTCGCCGGAGCAGATTATTCATTACTAGCCTTATGCGGGCGAACATGCGAAGCTAGGGTGAAGCCACAGTTGAGATAAGAGCCCACTAAATTAGAGGCCTGGTGTGTGTAAAGGATGGCTTGGCGGGTTAGAACAAGGGATTTTGAGGCTTAGAGATCAACGTCACTACGCGAGCTGCATGTAGACATCTAGCATGAAATGCAATCCTCACGATTATCACCAATAGAAATGAGCGTTTTGAATGCCTCTAGCCAAGACCGGCAAATATTTTCTGTGATGTCATGTACATGGACTCTTGGCATGCTCTGATTATCGCAAGACGGTGTGAAGTGCTGCATCACAGAGGCGCGGCTGTGCATTGGCCGCGTCATCTACATTGTCGTTGACAGCTGCAGGACCGTATCTTGGGAGGAAGCTGAGCTGTAGGACAATGGAAAAGGCGTCTAGGCACTCAAGTGTGTCGCCGGCCCCGCAACACCGCGATAGAGTAAGGGCTGAAGAGGGCGATAATGCATGTGAAATGCCGAAGAATCACTAATGTTGGAATACCCTAAACACAAGCCGCGTTAGCCGTGGGAGTGGAGTGCTTTGAAAGGCGTCCAGATAATCTTGAGAATAGTCGTTAAAGCTTCTGTGGGAGGTGAGAGACGAAAATTAGCGGAGGCTCTCGTTCCTTGCGGGTTTGGGGCAAGCCTCACGCATCATGGCTTCGCAGCGTTCCAGGCTGGGCAACTCGCCACCGTAGGGGGAAGTGCGGGTGTGTGGCACAGGCAGTACAGGAAGAGGCAATGGTGGACGCGGGAGAGGGGATAGATGCAAAAAACCAGCGGGTAACCGTTTGGTCGGCACAGTTCAGCGACCGGGGCTGGGGTGTTGGTTGCTGTAGCGCTAGAGTTAGCTCAGGGACGATCAGCGCCGGACGAATGGCGACTGCAGCGAGCGATTTAGGAGGCGCGGGAGGTGTTTGGCGACAACAACACAACGAGATTGCCTCCGATCGCCGCAAAGAGCAAAGTGTTTCACCTTGAGCACGAGGAGATGCAGCGGCCGGCTGCTTCGCCATGCTATTTTAATTCCAGGACCGAATTATTTACATTGTCCACAACGTCCTGGCCCTCTTGTTACCCGCCGTCACTCGGAATCAGCCGCGCGCAACTTCTTCGGCGGTTGGCACAAATGGGTTGTCCATGAGGGCCAATTCCAAACACTGGGAAACATTCTGTCCTCCAACCAAGACCTCATCAACCTCCAACCCTCCACACCCAACCCCAACCAACTGTCAGCCTTGCACATTTGCACCGCCGCTCACCGTTTTTAATAAAATTAAGCATCGGGCGGTCAGGGCGCGTGCGCCGCGTAGAGCTTGGCTTGATTGATACTCCTTTTCGGTGACGTGCCTCTGCAAGATTCTCACCCAGTTTCTCTCTCCTCTGCGCGACACTCCCGATATTATCACCAAACACTGAAACCGCCCTATCAACTGTTTTCTTCCTCAACATCCACTCCCTCCCGCCGTGAACATTTGTCAAGCTGTCTGTCACAGCTGAGACCACGCCGGCCATGGCACAGTCGTAAGTCATCCCTTGAAAAAACCTCTTTCTGCAATCCCTTCTGTGATACTCAAAACCTCGCAGATTTGCCTCGCAATGGCGCTCCTTCTGGCACACAATGACTTCAAACGATCGCCATGCCTCCCACGACTCCCCCTACCGAACTGGTCGACATATTCCTCTCCCGCAGAGCCGCCATGCTCCTCTCACAGCGATCACAACGAGCGGCGTGGAGTCCCGGGTAGATCTTGCATCACCCTACGGGCAGGATGACCCGGGCATGAGCAATGGATTCATCGGCTCTCCGAAAGGCCCTACGTCACCTCACTCACCCTATTCCCCTGGAATGCGGTCGTCGCTAAGTCGGCAAACAACCGAGACCGAGACATTCGACAAAAACCCGTCCGGCGAAATTCAGATGCAGAACTTCAACGAGGGCCTGCCTCCGCCTCCTCCCGTCGGTCATTCTTGGAAGCGCATCGACCGGTGGGTGGAAGATCACTACGAGGAACTTTTTGACAATGTTTGTGAAGGAGCTACTTCGAACGATGTCAATGAACTAGAACACGAACTAGACTGCACATTGCCTCAGGATGTCCGCGAATCATTACAGATCCACGACGGCCAAGAACGCGGAGGCCTTCCAACTGGCGTGATATTTGGGTGCATGCTGCTCGACTGCGAAGAAATCGTTATGGAGTGGCAAAATTGGCGCAAGGTCAGCGAAGAATACCTCACGCAAAAACCAAACTACCGAACTCCTCAAATCCCATCGAAAGCATTCGCTGGTGCTTCGTCGTCCATCACCCCACCACCGCAGCCACAGCAGTCAGGCCATCCGCTCTGGCGGCAGGAACTACTCGCACGCCAGGACTCGCAGCCGCCAAGTGCAGTACAGAAAGCATATGCCCACCCTGCTTGGATCCCACTTGCCCGCGACTGGGGAGGTAACTACCTTGCTACGGATCTTGCTCCTGGCCCTGCCGGTCAATGGGGTCAGATAATTATCTACGGCCGTGATTACGATTGCAAGTATGTTGTCGCGCGCTCCTGGGCTGCATTATTAGCCATGGTTGCCGACGATTTGGGTACCGACAAAGTCTGGGTGGACGAGGACACTGGCGAGCTCAAACTCCGCGAATTCAAGCGCCAGAACATCGAGCCACCTTATCTCGAGATCCTCCGCTGGCGCTGCGATCAGAAATACGGCCGAAAAGCTCCAAAGAGGCGGTCTAGCAGCGGATTACGCATTAACGCCAGTGTAGGTGGTCCTGCACCTCCCGGAAGCACACATAGTGCCAGCCCTTATTCCAGTCCGACAAGTGCAGTTGAGGAACGTGGACGCAGCCCGCACCGCTTTTCGCAGAAGTCAAAGGGCGCTAGCCCTAGAGCACACATCTCTAGCCCGCTAGCCAGAGTTGCCGAGGAGAATCCTCAGCCTATCAGAGTACACACGGACCTAAACGGAGTGAACGGAAAGAATGGCGCTCCGATTGAGAGGCTTGTATCAATCGACACACCCCGACCGAGCGAGGACCTCGTTGGAACTCCAGCACGGAGAACTAGTTTTGGCAGCGACAAGGAGAACTGCGAGAAGGCAAAAACAGGCAGTGTTAAGAGTCCAATTCAAGAGACTGAGATGAAAACGGTGGAGATATAGGCATGCTTGGCGTTAGCGGGAGCATATTAGCACTTTGGGCTTCATACTCCTTGCATTGGGGGTACGACGACACATTTTCAATCAATGCATTACATCCGCTGGATACAGGCGTCACGAAATCGGCAAACTTCACACTTTAATATTAATCTCGCAAAATTCCCGGACGAAGAGCGCATGTGACGGGCAGACGCGCTGGAAAACGAGGCGTCAATTGAAATTAAACGGCAAATGCAACTAGTAACAGCACACATTTTGCAAATCCTCTTTCGACATTGAATTGCGCAAATGGGCCGGGCCGGGCTAGGCTGGGGCGATGGGAGTACGAATATAAACGGAGCATTCTTGGGTTTCGTGCTTTTTCTACTTCTTTCTACTGTTCTTCGACAACAAGCCCGCTTTTCTCACACTTATTAGTTGCGGAGATGATTTGGGTGGTGCGGCTGATTGTTGTTCTGTTTTTCTGTTCTTGTATTGCTGTGTACCAATCGAACCAAGCAATCATCTGGCGTATTTGAAAACAGCTTCTTTTTTGCAAATCGAGTCATGGTTTCGTGAGAAACGATGCTAAGCTCTTTTCATTCTCTGGTGCTTTACTTGCGCAGAAGGAGAAGTGTACTGCATGCGGGCGTTCCACAGCAGCGAACCCTGCATTCCTCCACCTCCTCTATATGCACGTACTTCCTCTCTATCCCCCTCGAATTTCCCCACTCCTGCTCTTATAACACCTCCTACCATCTTTCAGTCTTCTCTTCGCACATCACGCGCGATATATGCTTCTACCCTTTCTTCCTTCTCACAATACACTTTATTTCCTTCATACACCCAACTCTGCTCCGGTCTAGCTTTCGCATACGCATATGCATAGCGGGCGACTACGGGCACATGGGTTCTATTACCTTGCATTTAGCGGATTGGAGCTTTTGAATTTTTGTTACATTGAAGAGCTTCGAGAGCTTGATGGGGTTCGATTCTTGGTATGGGAAATTAAGGGAACCAGGGGTGGTAATAAGTTTTGTGGGGAGAGTGGGGGTACAAGGAGTAGGTAGGAAATGAAGAAAGATTACTTTATGGTTGGGCGCCTTTGTGCGTGCTTGTGCTTGAATAGGGGAGGAGCAGTGAGTGAACAGTGCGTAGTCACACGAAGAAAAAGGAGGTGCTTGACGTTGTACGACTAGGATTGCGTGCTTTCACCGCTCTTGAGGCTGGTGAACTTGTGATCTGACTTGTGCAAGTGGTGTGGGCTTCGGAAACTCGACCGCTTGGAGGCTCATGGCACGAGGACGGAATAAGCGGTATGTTAACCGCAGTATTTAAGTCTGTCTCTACTCCTTGTGCTTCTTTCAGGTCAAAAAATAAAAGCGTGTTGCTGCATTGCCACTCAAGATTCTAACACTCCAAGCAGGCGAACTCTAGTGCAGGAATATTTACCTGTGTTTCTAGCACACTGATTAATTTTGTGCAGCAAAACTTTTGTCTTCAGAGTCCTCTTCGTCAGACTTCTCTTTATCTCTTGAACATCTTAGGCCACCCATTGTCTGAGAAAATGACAAGCCTATGCAGATAGCACAGGTAGAAACGCCCTCACAGGCATTGCCACAGCTTCAGCGAGCAGGCTCTCGCACACATCCGAATCGCGTTCGACATTCTCTCGGGTATTCTTCTGTCATCTTACATCAAGAATGTCCCTATCCACCAGCAAGCGGTACTTGTCGCCATGCATTACTTCCTACCACTCAGATACCGTCCAGCAAAGGAACCTCATGGCACCACCTCTTCCACGTAGGCCGTTCGCTAGTACCAAGAACTCACTAAAAGGTATTGGAATTAGATGACGGTGCGAATCACGCTCCTACCAATAAGCCCTCACGCCGTACCACGAGCCGACCTGAACCAGACCAAGCGGTCGACTTTGACCAGGAGGTTCCAATACGCTGCGGAAGCCTAGATGCACAGCTCCCCTTTACCTAGTTCCGCCTGACCCCAGCAATCGCAGCACGCACGCTCGTAAAGGAGTTGCAGACTTCGAGATGTCCATTATGTAGCGTTTCCGCGTATCGTGTCAAGCATTCGCGCGTGCGCCAGCAAAGATACCCAAATACTGCGCAGTACCTATCAGATGACGGGGCTACTTAGCTAGATCTGGATACGGCGAGCACTCAGTCTCCCATCTTTCCAGCCATCGGATTGTTTTAGTCTGGCATGCGTGATATGTTTATTTGTTTTAGTTCCCGTGGGGTTGCGTTATAAAGATCTTTGATCAGTGAGGTTTAATGGTAGAGATACCGAAAACCATCCATGGTCCACTGCTCATCGCATTCTCTGGCACCCCGTAAAGAAGCAATTATACTTGCACTACATCAGTCAGCAAACTGCCCACTATCCTTAAAAACTAAAAATATGGGGTTAAACTCACCTCAGGTCGATACAGGTACTGCACGGTGCATCGCATCCAGTAGGCTGCCCGCAATTCTGACAGGGAGTCAGTCCAAAAAGTCCCGAGGATAAAGGTTTAACCAATTCTCATACATGCCTTGTAAAACAAGCCGCAGTCCTCGCAGAAAGTCGGTGGTGGTGGCAGGGCTGCCGTGTCTCGGTCTGCTTCCTCTATGTTATCTGTATCATCGGCGGCGCGCTCAGCCAACGCTTCTTCGGAGCTGTGGGGACTGCATTCGGGGGAACAGAAGGGCGCTCCGCACCATCCGTGACGGCACGGTTTCGTCTTCGCTTCCTCTGGCTCTGCTGTGCGCTCAACCAGCTCTTCATCAGACTCATCAGGGCCACACTCGGGAGAGCAGAACGGCGCACCGCACCATCCATGATGACAGGGCTTCGTCTTCGCCTCCTCCGGCACCGCGGAGCGCAGCCACCTCAACATCCGTGTCCAAAGGCACACACTCCGGATAGCAAAACGGCGCGCCGCACCACCCATAATTAGATCAGCGGCTGCCGCGCGCGAGATCAGCGCAGGGGCGTTGGAGTCGGCGACGTTGTTGGGGCTGCATTCGGGATAGCAGAAGGGCGCGCCGCACCAGCCGCGGTGGCAGGGCTTGATTTTTGGGTCGGGGACGGCGGCGGCGTTGGCGGCGGCGTTGGCGTGAGGGAAGGTGGAGGAGAGAGTGAGGGTGGTGAAGAAGAGGAGTATGAGGATGAGGGCGATGTGAGTTAGAAGTTGTAGGGGAGAGAGAGTTAAAGGAAGAAGTGAGGTCGACCAACTATATGCCTTCAGTCATGCTGCCCATTGAGGTGCTAACTAAACATAGACCTATTAAAAGCCTTAAATATCTTATCACGGCTCATTGATCCTAACGATTTGATTGGCTGCTCCTTATCGATAACCATTGGACAGCGTTACGAGGGATAACTTCAAAATAACCCAAAAATTGAAAGTACTTTTGATCATTACTCAATCAATGACCAGAGATTTACAGGCCTCCCAGGGCCGAAAGGAAATTCTAGTGCTGAACATGGATATTTGAGAGACATACTTGCATGAGAACCTGGTGCAGAAACAATATCGGAATGAGACAAATCAGAAAAAGAATTAGAACGAGAAATTCCTGAAAAAGACTCTCCTGAGCATGAGACATCTGAACGAGACGATTTTGGCACAGGTGAAATAGAAATGGCCGTGTTGAGAAGGCTTTCATGATGTGTGGGCGAAGCCTTTTTGGCATTAGAGCACTCCGAACTTTCCAGGGGTTTCGGAGCCATGGCGTAGTAAATCGGTAATGCAGCCACAGCATTGATGAAATCGTCAGTATCCAGAATATCTTCCATCAACGCTTTCAATCTGTTCATTACATTGCGGATAGCAGGACTCTCACTGCCATCCTTAAGCCGTCGCCAAGCAGTTACAGGCAGTAGAGACACGCTGACCGAGCCATATTGTTGAGGGTCATTGTCCGTTATTGCTCCAGTAAGCTCATGGACATTTTCCCCTTGTATGGTGATATCTCGGGTGAATTGTGTTAGCTCGTGAGCATGTTTGGTCTTTCCGTCGTGTTGCATTTGCATCGCTGCTCGCTCAAGTGCTCTTAAAGCCGAGACCTTTCCAAGACACAACCATCCAAGCGGTTTACTTTCCAGCGTGAAGTTGAACTCATTGAGAGCGATGAGGAGCATGGCGTGAATTGTCATAGCTGCGCGAATGCCAGCATTGGTGTTTCTGAGCTCGAAGTCCAGATGTCCGCCGACATTACGAAGCAGTTTCTGATGCAATCCAAAGTGTTTTAGCAACTCTTTGAGGGTGATTGGCAGTTCAAACGAGCTTCCTATCCCGGCTTCTTTTGCTAACCTCCTCGTGTCTAGGTATCCAACGATTGGGGCTACATCATTCCGATTGAAACCGAGTTTTTTCATGATTAAAAGGTCTCTTTCGAGATGGTGTGACACGAGAACGACACTACGAAGCGGCCCAAACTCAAGAGTAGCCGGCCCAGTATGCGAGGTAAGGCTATTAAGCCTATCTGTATTCGCCTTCCTCGGGTAATTTTGGTGGAAGTGGATTGACTTCGTATCGGTTATACAAAATATGTCTGCTAAAGTAGCTTTAATATCTCGTTTCTGGATCCATTCTGCAGCTTCTGCATGAACTTGTTCTGGATTCTTGTCGAAGATCTTACGCATCCAGCCAGGTACAGTGTCTTTAACGCATATATGTCGCGTCTGTATAGCCTTTTGTGCCTTGGATATGAAGTTGCTAGATAGGTCTCTCGTGTCGAGAGTGGAAATCCCGATGTCGGTTACACAACATTGGTGTCGTTCAAAGTCAGTGGCAATAAAGACTACATCGGAATCATGAGGAGAAGTATAGAATCGGAGAAAGTCTTGCAATTCTGAGATATTTCCGCACCGAGCCATTGCACGACTTGTCAAGTAGGGAGCGAGGACTTCGTCGTCAACCCGTGGAAAGCTTGATACTAAGTCTTCGGTGTTATCTGAACGAGAGCGATTATAGTGAGCATGAGGATACGGGTGAAAATTCTTGCAATCATTGCGAATACTTATATTATGCGTCTATTACTCTCAGACTACATTTAGAGTTAAACTTTCCAATTGAGTTTATTGCTCTGGCATGGTAAATTTTCGGGATTTAAAGTCTGTCAATTGAGCGGCAACCATGCCGAAAGAAGCGCATGGTTGCAATACTAGGGAAAGTATTAACTTCATGGGATCTCTACTCATATTAAATCCGTTGAGATGGTTGTATGAATGAGTTAACTAGCGGATGAGCTGATTAGAGTGTTTGGCTTACTTCGTTGAAGAAACCCGCTTCCGTCCTAAACTTGCAACTCTATTTCATCTAGAATAGTAAACCTTCCAAAAGTGTAATCAAGACCTCTGTGAGCGATCAAGGATTAAATTAAAACCAGTATCTGCATATGTCACGTGCTTGATCCAATCAACAGTCATTGTTTGTAGAGTACATCTGGCACCTAAGCATTCCAACTGCCAGCCCTATCAAGAACACTCATCATCTTAGGACTTGCTAGATGCATCAATAACTCGGGATTCACACTCCAGAACTGGGTATTTAAAAGGCGGCGAGCACCACATTGACAAAACATATTATCAGCTATACCAGTCATTATCGGAACTCTCTCGGTTCGACTCAAAAGCTTGGTAATTCGACGCATTTGTGACGTATACCCAGAAGAGATGCGCTTATATCAATCGGGGAAAACCGACATCCAAAATAACCACCGGAGCTATCGAATTTGGCCCATCAGCGTGTTTGAGAGGCGTACTCGATGTGTTCCGTGTCTGACCCTTCTGAGAAGATAGCCATAGTAGAATCCTGGAATACCCTCATTGAGTTAGCGCCATCAGCCATCTCGACGTCCTGACTCTCGTCGATCCCTCCTTCCCCAGTCCTGTTCAAGCCGGTCATATCAGCAACAAGACCCGTAGTACCCTCTCGCTCTGTCATCTCTGTGTCAGGAGTCAACGTGTTGCTACTCACGTTGTCCGTCTGACTATCTAACCACTCTCGACCGCTCATATCCTCATATCTTTTATTATGTTCATCACCGTCCTTGCTCACGTTGTTCCACTGCTCCCAAGTATCGTACTTTGCGGGGTCATATGCTGAAGTGTATTCCGGTGGCTGTTCTTCCCAGGTGTTGCCTTTCTCATGAGTCTGAAGATCTTCCATGAAAGCAAGATTGTCACGTTTAACAAAAGCCTGCTCAAAGAATTAGCACCAGGAACAATAGGATTTTCCTGGAAAGCTCTAGTGACCTACTTCGAGTGGCTTGGGTAAGGGCATTAGTGGCGCACTGACCGCAGCATCAGTGGCGTAGACAAGTAAGGCTTCGTTGCGTTCTTCGCTCGCTTTTTCAAGAACCGCTTTTTCGGTAAATTTCTGTCATTGGAAATTAACCTGTTAGCTTCTCGTGAAATTGGGCAATAAATGAGGGTTTCACTAGCGCAGACCGCAAGAAGGCGCATCCTTACCTCCCGTGTGATATATGGCTGAGCGCTGGCATACGAGTATTCAACCCTCCACCACTGTGAAGCATCTGTAGGAATGTCTCCGGAGCTAGAATCATTCGGCTCAACAGGGCTTAAAACATAGATAACATTCGACTGTGTTGAGACGCCTCTGAGCTTGTAGCGAACCTTTGGGATTTTTTCAACGAATTCTGCGAGTTCGTATGAGACTCTGTTCTCTCTTATGGGCTTTCTAGAGGAGCTTGTAGACTGGTTGTTATTTTCATTTGTAGGTTCCTCGATGGGTCCCTTGAATAGACTGGAAATTTGCTCGAGGGTTTCGCGCGCCTTCTGCTTCTGTTCATCAAGCTCTGGAAAATGTTAATTATGAAAATGAGAAGTTAATATCGAAAACTACCTTTGATCTTGCGTTCGATGCTTTCGTAGATTGCTTGAAGCTGTGTAAGAGCATAGGCATCATGGGGATCCTCCGGTTCTCCATTGGGTTGTTCGAATGCTTTGATGCTTGTTTTCAGAAGAAGCAAGGCATCTACAGATTCCCCAGTTTTCTTGTTCTTGTGGACCTTGAAGTTTGCCCTCTTAGCTTCGATTCGCTCAATTTCTTCTTCACACTGCTTGATTTTGTGACGCATGGATGTGATGTCCTGCTCGTTGCTTTCCAGATACCTGTCCGCGTAGAACACTGCCGGTATTTTTACATCCAAGCTCTTTGCACCTGCATCAGACTGGGTGAGTTTCACTATCAACACGTTGCTAATGTCCCTCACGAATGCAGAACCCTCGTTACTAAACATATGATCATCCAAAACGTCATAGAGAGTCATTGGTTCCCCAGGAGTCGTATGAACAACCGTGGCATCAAGCCAGAAAGAATTTTCGAGAGACCCGTTTGCGTTTACTGTGCAATGCAACAAGCTACTCGCATCATAGCCTGGAGTCTGATGGCGCACTGCCGATTCCCAGCCAATCAAGAATTTGTGGAAATCGGGCTTGTTGTAATCGTCGATAAGTTCGGCGGCGGCCTTAATGAAGCCATCAAGATTACACAGTGGTTCTAGGCTACCATATGCTCGATCTGTGCGATCCAAAAAGGTAACCACTCGTTGTACTTCGTGAATCAACTCTAGCTCCGGATTAATGGTAGACCCGGATTCTATCTCGGTGGGCCCGGAGGGCGTGATAGCCGTTCCTGTCCACCAGTTTCCATCGTGGCCGTAGTCAGGTAATAAATTCTCCGGGGAGAGGAAGGCGTTTCGAACCAGCGGGATTGAGTGGAGTATCGTGAATAGAGCCGAAAGATAATCGCCAGATGGTAGAGGTTTGATAAAGGCGGGCCCACCTTCTTCACGTTTGCGTTGGTTGATCTCGACATCTGGGATGAATTCGTGCGTCGACGAGCCTGCAAGAGTTATAGCCCACTTGCTATTATCATAAAACGACTTGGTAGCTGGTCCAAAATGGGGTCCCGAGTTACCTATAACACCCGACTCCTGGCCAATCACTTCAACGCCTATGATTGGTATCAGTCCTCTCATTCATTGTGAAGCCTCTACTGCTCATGCCATAGCATTTGGGACTGACTTGAGATCGGAATATCTACCAGATTTATGCCGGAGTCTGTTGACCGATGGCTGGTTCTTGAGGGAGGCCGAGTAGGAGCCCCAGTGTGAGAAAAGTTGGCCGGTGTTGTTTCGTAATTGTTGATCTGGAAAGCTTTTGAAGTTTAGCAGGTCAGCCTAGCTACCACACAAGAGCGTAAGTAAGCCGCGCAGGAATATACAGCAAACTCACATGGAATGTTAGAATCATATTGGCCATACTTGTCCGCGGTGAACTGATTTTCGTCCCATCCTGTACTCTGCAAATGTGCGGTAAAATGGTTCAGCGACTATGCCAGACGTATGTGGACATGCTCCCAACCTGAGCTCCTGTATGACCTTGGTCAAAGAACGAGGAGATTGCACGCTCTAGTTTATTGTCCGCCGTCTAAATTGTGCCAAATAATATTAGCAGAAAAGCAAAGCATACAGCTTGTCGGTGGAGTTGAGCGTAGCGCATACCTTGAGCAACTGACGAGCCTGTTGATCTGTTACCTGACCTCCAGTTATTTCAATGAATGAGTGAACATCTTCTAAGGATGGTTCGGCTGCCATAGTAGCTCAAATGTGCAAAGAAGAGTTGTGCAAGGTAAGAGGGGCCACGCTCGATGGGTTTGGATGAAATGAAGCCAGTCGGCGATGATGTGGTTGGGGAATGTTGTCCTCATGAGCAGGGTGATGGTTTGCAGAAGCTGTCCTTATGTACCAGCAGATGAAGGGAGGTAACACTTGAGGGTGCGATTGTGATGTTAGAAGGCTGTTTGACTGCGCATCCTCGCATGTGTGGGCAAATAATGATGTTGCCAAAACTTTATCAAACAGAATGCAAACACCGCCGCAGATGCCCGCCAGGCCGCAAGGCGGAGGAGGATCGGCAATCTTGAGCACTTGCCCCCTTGGGCTGATTGGACCGTGCGTAGAACACCAAAACACCGTATTACCTACATAGATTCAAATATTATACATCAATCAACAATACCTTTCAATTGCCTCATATTTTGAAATTGAATCGATGTATGCATCGGTTACGCTGCCAGATTTTTTAATGCAAAGTCGTTTATATGACTCGCACGTTGAACCTCTGTCTCACTACGTAGTCACTCTGAATCAACCCAACTCCAACCCTCTTGTACTCGCCATCCACACTGGTCGGCCTGACAACTAATATGTAGTACTCCTTAACATCCAATCTATCCCCAACCTTGATAGACTTCTTCCCGGCGACAACACATCGTTCCTTGAAAAGATCCTCGTCCTCCTCAACATCATACTGTATCCATCCTCTTTTTGTTCTACCGAAATCCAAAATGGCATAATGTTTCCTATCCGGTTCTATTGTACAATCCCGAAACTCCCCCACGTTAGCGATTAGTGCAAGTTCGCGCCACTTATTAAACCGGAGGTTATTAATCCAATTAACTGTGCTAAAAGGGATGTCCATAAACTGAATACCTCTATTATATGCCATCCATAACCACAATGGCACATTCCGGTTTTTATACACAATCCGCTCCACTTTATTGTTAGACGTCTGCCATAGGAGATTCCTGTAAAGGTACTTCTGAAAAATGCCGTATCTGCTTTGACACCTTAGAGCGCCTGCAATACGGGCCTCTAACCCGGATGTTGCAATAGATCTGTTAGTCTTCTCTGTAAGGTTGCGGTTTGAGTAGTCCTTAAAAAGAAAGTGAATAAATTCCATGGTACGTTGGTAGCCTGACTTAAGGAGCTGGTTCGGGAAGTTTGGATCGAGCATAAAGAACTTCCTTCGAAATGAGCTGAGGAGCGAGACATCTAAGTTAGGAAGATGTTGGTCTATTAGGTATTGCTTAAGCTCTTACCTTTTCAATCTAATAAGGTTTTCGCAGTAAACCCCTTTACCACATTCCCAGTATATCTGATTGTTACTAAAATGGATAGTTTGTTGTGACAAAACCCTTTCTTGTATTACCTATGCTTGTGTGTTAAGCCGAGCCTTCTCCATATCATTGTTGAAATTATCTATACTAGTGCAGATATAGAATCGCCTGCCTAAGGTATCTTGAATAAGGATATGCTCAGTGCTTACGTTCCGCTCAAGGAATCCCGCTTTCGAATTAATAGCCGAAGTTGCAGCAATTGTGCAGTAAGCTAAAGAGAAAATCTTTTCCATATGCCCAGATTCAAGTTTCCAATCTTCTTTATTGTCCTTATATTGGATTATGCAGAGTGAGTCAATCCAGAGGTATGGTACGCGAAGTTCTCAAGTTACTTTAACAGCGTCCTGGAAAGTCTTTGGTAGGTCAGAGATACTAAATCCTTTCAGCCGTTGGACAATGTTATTCTGGGTTATGCAAAATTGTTTCTTATCTCCAATTGAAAGTTCGCCCCAGTAATGGGATAGAGCAATGTATTTTCCTCTGTCTATTTGTGTAGCATAATTAAGACGCAAGACATTAGGATTATAATCTCGATTATCTGGATTACCAACATAGAGGAGTCTTGTCGGCAATTCTGTATTAGATTTAATATAGTACTTATTACAATCGTGGGACTCGTTACACTAATAAAGCCATGCGCAAAGTAGTGCAAATCGTGTAGGACTTTTAGCTTTAGGTAAGACTGGGAAGCTGATCTGGATTCCGTTATTAGAATCAGCCAAATATTCTATACGCAAAGATATGCAGTGAGCAATGGCCCTGCCTAGCGCATGTAAGGAGTTAAAGATACTAACCTGAATCAGAACACAACCGGAGAATGTGTGGCCCGCCCTCTCCTATTTTTAATGCTGACCGTTCTCTAACTATTTGAACATATGGTTTATCATTATTGCAGTAACGTTTAACCGTACGGAGGAGTAGAGCGCAGAGCTGACAACTTTTTTTAGCAGCACGGACTTTAGAAAGATCAACGTTGCAGCCAGCAGCCATGATAGTACTGCAGCAGGCACAATACTGGACCGGGGCAAGCTGACTTAGTAGCGTGCTAGATGGCAAGCTTTTGACGAAATCCTGAGCAAATGTATTGTTAAAGGTATAGAGCCAGTCGTTGGGCTATATCCTTATTAATACCGGTTCAAGCGGTCGCGTGTAAGGGGCATTCGCAGATTCACATACATCCTGCTAATAAACAAAACAAGGTTGGCAGTAGCCGTATATATCAGTATTCGTAGGCTACTTACATCCTATACCAACAAATAGGACAAGGTTAGCAGCAGCCGCATATCTTGGTATTTGCAGGTCTACTTATATACTACAGCAATAAACAGGACGGGGTTAGCAGTAGCCGTATATCTTGGTATTTGCAGGTCTACTTACAGCCTACACTAATAAACAGGACAAGGTTAGCAGCAGCTATATATCTTAGTATTCGCAGGTCTACTTACACCCTGCACCAGCAAATAGGACAAAGTTAGTAGCAGCCGTATATTTTAGTATTCGCAGGTCTACTTATATCCTACACCAGTAAACAGGACAAAGTTAGCAGCAGCTGTATATCTCAGTATTCGTAGGTCTACTTACATCCTACACCAACAAATAGGATAAGGTTAGCAGCAGCCGTATATCTCGGTATTTGTAGGTCTACTTACATACTACAGCAACAAATAGGACAAGGTTAGTAGCAGCCGTATATCTTAGTATTCGTAGGTCTACTTACACGGACAGGATCCGGATAGTAACTCTTAGCAGTAACTTTACTGTCCGAATCTTTTGCCAAGTTTTATTCTGCCAGTGTAAAATTAGTAGCTTGGAGCTTGTTTTTAGGGTTATAGATCTAGATTTTAGAGCCATAGATCAATCGATCGGCGTAGAGCCGTTGCATCGCAGCAAAGCTATGTCTAAGTAATCTATATTATAATCCTTAGCATGGTGTTACACGTGGAAATATTCAATCGTAAGAGGCTTATATTTTAATTAAATTCATAAGATTACAAAAGTCCTTGCGGCGCATTGGTATAGTATATTCTACGGTTGTATTGATTTGGAGCTAGCCTAACGAAATTTGGGGTTGCTCGGTCACTGGAGGAAAGTCGTAATATTTGGCGTGGTGTTGAACTTAGGGTGCCTCTGCTACTGCAGAGGTAGAGACTGACAGAGACACCCCATATTTATAAGTTTGGATTTTTGATCGCAATTGCATCTATGTAAATATAGAAGCCAAAGGTAAATCAATGTGTAAAAGCAATTTATTTAAGAGTTACAAAGGTAATTTAAACAAGACTTAAGAGGGAGGGTTACCTTAGGAGAAGAGCAAGCAGATGGTAAATAAATATCCCAGGCGCTTTGACACCGAAGTACTCCGAGACACGCCACCGCACGGTTATATTATCGTATTTGGTGGGTCCCACAACACTAATTTGTAACTTGGATGTGCTAGAAAATGCCACATTGTCTATACTGTTGGGAGAGGGGCCGAGGGAGGGGAGGTCGTTAAATCTACTATGGCAACTTATTCCTTTCCTATTCTTTCTTTAAAGCAACAACTACACCCATTTAGAACGCTAGAGTGCTCACCAGCTTCCGGCTTGAGCAAGTGTTTAGGAGGGATTGGTTAAATAGCTGCCTACGTTTCCGCGATCGCGTTCTCGTTTCTTAGCTTCTTATAGGCCTTCTATTTGGCTAGCTGGGTTTCCTAGGGCATGGCGGCGGCAGTAACAGAGGTAGAGGCGTCCATTTTGGGTAAGGGTCTTGGTGTAGAGCGTAGGGAGCCATTGCCACGTATTTATATAGAGCTTAGGTGGCAATTAAGCGGTGTTAAAAATCTTGGCGGTAATATGCACATCCGTTTAACCGTGCAGCAGCCTGCGGGGCATATTGGGGTAGGGGGGCATTGGTAAACATTGTATTTATATGGCTTTTACTAGTAAAATAGGTGCTTAAGTAGTGTCTTGGCTACCTCACCGCCCAAGTTTCCGCATGATTTGGAAAAGATTCGGATAGTAAAGTTACTACTAAGAGTTACTGTCCGGATCCTGTCCGCTACTTATATACTACAGCAACAAACAGGACAAAGTTAGTAGCAGCCGTATATCTCAGTATTTGTAGGTCTACTTACTCCCTACAGCAACAAGCAGGACAAAGTTAGCAGCAGCCATACATCTCAGTATTCGCAGGTCTACTTACATACTGCAGCAACAAACAGGACAAGGTTAGCAGTAGCCATATATCTCAGTATCCGCAGGTCTACTTACATACTGCAGCAATAAACAGGACCGGGTTAACAGCGGTCGTACATCTTGGTTTTCGCAGGTCTACTCACAGCCTGCACCAACAAATAGGACAAGGTTAGCAATAGCCGTATATCTCGGTATTCGCAGGTTTACTTACAGCCTGCACCAACAAACAAGACAAGGTTAGCAGCAGCCGTATATCTCAGTATTAGCAAATCTACTTACATCCTATACCAAAACAGGACAAGGTTAGCAGCAGCCGTACATCTTAATATTTGCAGGTCTATTTACAAGCTACACTAACAAATAGGATAAGGTTAGCAGCAACTATACATCTCAGTATTTGCGGGTCTACTTACTCCCTATACTAATAAACAGGACAAGGTTAGTAGTAGCCGTATATCTTAGTATTCGCAGGTCTACTTACATACTGCAGCAATAAACAGGATAAGGTTAGCAGCAGCCGTACATCTTGGTATTTGCGGGTCTATTTACATACTGCAGCAACAAACAGGACAAAGTTAGCAGCAGCTATATATTTTGGTATTTGCAGGTTTACTTACAGCCTGCACCAATAAACAAGGCAAAGTTAGCAGCAGCCGTACATCTCGGTATTTGCAGGTCTACTTACAGCCTGCACCAACAAATAGGACAAGGTTAGCAGCAGCCTTATATCTTAGTATTCGCAGGTCTACTTACAGCCTGCGCCAACAAATAGAACAAGGTTAGCAGCAACCGTACATCTTAGTATTTACAGGTCTACTTACTTCCTATAACTAAGTGTGTTAGTAGAATATCTAGAATATACTCTGGGAACATTTACCCTCTATACTTACACCGTTAGCTAAAATAATATTGTCTAGTTGCTGTCGAACCCTACCGTAAACAATCTATCCTCCCATATACCTTGACCCATCGGAATAAGTTCAACCGCAGCTAATAGAGATAACGATATATTGCACAAGATTTTTTGCGAAGGCGGGGCAGTTCAATCAAGCTGCTGCCTTGCCTTCGAAATTTTTGCTTGTCAAAAATAAGAAGGTGATTCGAAGACTACGAGTCCGCAGTGGGTTCGGCTTAATCTTTCTCCTTGGTTCCGGTCCTTAGCGCCTTTTTATATCACGTGTATAAACACCGTGCGTGTGACGGTGCTGGGGCGCGTCACCTGCCAAATTCTGCCATAT
>Ga0307507_10000968_pt1 | contig 63865 bp, 64 predicted proteins | sample 7_EM_MG_FD_207223 | JGI IMG/M metagenome (GOLD analysis project Ga0307507, IMG submission 207223) | Populus trichocarpa ectomycorrhiza microbial communities from riparian zone in the Pacific Northwest, United States - 7_EM | ecosystem: Host-associated > Plants > Roots > Unclassified | place...
TGGTGTTGGAGCTCCCGAATCCTTGTTCTCCTCTTTCGGTATCGTCCAACTGAGTTACTTCTTGTAGTTCTCGGTTGTCGATTTTTTCGACGATCAGTTGTGCGATCCGGTCTCCTTTTTCCACTCGGTATGGTTGGTCTCCTAGGTTGGCCAGGACCACCTTCACCTCTCCTCTGTAGTCGGAGTCTATCACACCTGCGTTTGTCGTGAGTCGATGTTTGACTGCTAGACTGCTTCGTAGTGCCATTCGGCCATAGGTGTTGTCAGGTGATCCAATAGCTATCCCTGTCCCAACAATTGCTTGCCCTCTGGCAGGAACGTCGGTTCCTTCGTTAGCCTACAGGTCGTGTCCTGCCGCTCTTGCTGTTCCCTTCATAGGCACTCTGGCCTCAGCGGATAGCTTCTTAACTCTGACACTCAGGTCATTGGCCGTCGGGCCATTCTTGGTCGTTGGACCTTCCTTGGCCTGGACCTTGGAGAATCTGGTGATGAGATTCTCTTCCAGGGCTTTATCTTCGGGTACTGCATATGCAACGGGCGAACTTTTGAGACACCAAGTCGTACATTGTTCGCTGTTGAATGTGATCCTTTTGTCATTCCAATCGATCCTTGGATTGTGTTCTCTTAACCATGGCCTCCCTAGAATAACCTCATGGTTTTGGAGATTCGCCACTTGGAAGGTTGCCAGTTCCCTATGGCTACTAATGTCGATAGGTACTTTCGTCATAGGGGTAATGGGGCCCATAGCCCTTAGTTTTCCGTCCGCAAGGTAAATCTCCCTGGCTTTTTTTGATTTTATCATCTTGATCCTGTGTTTGTTGCAGACTTCTCTATCTATGAAGTCTTCTGTTGCTCCTGAGTCAATCATGGCGTTAATAGTGACTGACTCTTTTTCGCCGGGTAGTTGTATTTTGACCATAATGTGGTCATTGTCGTTTTCGAGTGTATCTGTGTAGTTGAGTGCCGCGTAGTGGTTCTCCATGATGATGGGTCTTCGTTCGGGTCTGTCCCTCAGACCATTTCTTTCTGGGGACAGCGGTCGTTTCCCGACTGTTCGGGTTCCTGTCCGACCTCGATTTCTCTGATCTTTGGTCTGGTTTGCCAAGGGGCGTTTTTCTTTGCGGGTTGCCAGCTCCTGGCTTGTGTTTTGAATGGATTGGGTGCATCTTTTTTCGGGCAACTCCTAGCCAAGTGTCCCGGTTGTGCACATTTGAGGCATAGTTGTTCTCGTATCCTCCTTTGGAATTCTTCCCTGGAGATGTTGAATCTGGGTCGTTTTCGAGTCGCGTCCACTGCTATCGGATCGCCGGAGTTGTAATTGCCCGTATTTGCGGGTCGGTATGTCCCATCCGGGTTTCGTCGTGTGATCGTTTCTCGTTGGATGTTTTTTGTCGGTGGCGATCCTTGGATGTGCCTGACTGTTGCCAATTTGGTCTCGTTCGTGATTGCCCAATGGGCTAGCGTTTAGAGGTCCTCGTATTCTTCGCTGCTAGCTCCCCAGGCGGTTTGTAATTCTGCGATCATTCCCCCTAGAAGCAGTTCTCCTCCAGTCGGGTCGTCCAACTCGGCTTCGCTAGCCACTAGGCAGAATTCGTTCCTGTATTCAGTAACTCATCGTTTGCCTTACTTCATGTTCTTCAGTCTGATCGTTGCTTCACCTTTGGTGTCGATCACGCCAAATTGTCTTTGGAATTCCGCTTTGAACCCTGCCCAATTGTCCCATGCTGGTGTGATCCGTTCTTCTGAGTATGGTGTGATCCAGGTTCCTGCGTCGTCCCTTAGGAGGCTTGTTGCATAGAGGATTTGTTCCTCATCGTGGCCATTTTGCCATCCTACCGTCCAGTAGTACACTATGAGTTGGGCTAGCCATCCTCGTAGTTTGTGTCGTTCTCCTCGGTAAACCTCGGTTCCTTGGCTTTGGGTTTCCTGGTCCCTCCGCTTATGGATGTGATGATTTGTCTCATCTGTTCTGGGCTTAGGATCGCAGTTGTGTCCAAGGATGTAGCTCCTGCTTGTTCTGCTGTAGCCGCCATCGTGTTTCGTTGTGTCCTTCCTGGTTCTTCTGTTTCTTCAGATCCAATTGGTGATAATGGCGCTGGTGTCGTAGGGCTCGGTGCCCTTTCTTCCGTTAAGGCCCTTTCAAGTCCTTCTCCTAGTGATGATAGGTCGAGATTTTGCGCTAGGGGGTCGATGTCGTTTTCGTTGTTGGTCTCCGTTTTGTCTGTTTGTTAGGTGCTGCTGGTTGACTCAACCAAATGTTACAATTCTCTCCTCTCCGGTGATACTTGCAGCAGGTACCCAATAGTCTGTGAACGATCACTTCTTCTTAGCTGAATAGCTGTTGCGATAGCTAAGTCCGTTGACTCCTATCTAGCAACGTCGATCGCAAAGCTCTTATAAGACAGTCGTATCTTGGTTCCCCGAAACGTGATAGATAAAGATCTTTTGTATGAAAAGTATAGTGTATGAAAGAACTTAGATGGTTGTGTGAAGAACCCAAATCTCATGCCCCGAGGGTGCCCTTATATAGGGGTTCTTCCCTCCACCCTAACCCTGCGTGACTCATTCCCTCACGTCACGCGACTCATGACTCATAGTGAGTCATAGTCTGAAATCCATCAGCTGACTCCTCCGAGTCAGCTGCGCCCGATCTCCCAACCAATCAAAACTCATAAAACCCGTCATGTGCCCTAAAGGGGTCACATGCGCAAAACCCAGGACTCATAACTATGAGTCATGTGCGAAATACATAAAGCACATGACCACAATCGTGCGTCATGTCAAATATCAACCAATAACAATAAACCGATGACACGCTATTGCGTCGTCATGTGAAAACCTATGAGTCAACTGATCTCATAGTGTAAAAGATAACAAACCGATGACTAATAATTCTTAGTCATGTGAGGGTCTGCCTTGCTTAGTCACCGTTTGGGACAGGTATCTGAGGTTGTCATAGCGGAGAACCAGGTGTTGTTTGCTTTCCTGCAAGTGAGGGTAATTCCTTTTTGAGGGAATGAAATGATGGAGTTTCCACAATCCATTATAGCGTTATGGGTGGTAAGGTATGGCATTCCTAGGAATATGTCATAGTTGTCTAAAGAACATACTAGAGCATCAGTAATATCACCGGTTTCATCTCATACTTGGATAACTGGTGGTGCTTTGTAGTTTATCGTGGAGCGAGACCATTTGACACACATCTTTAGATTTATAGGGGTCGTGAGGTCTTTGGTAGGGATTTGGAAGGTAGATACAAATTTTCCTGAAATGAGATTAGCTCCCATGGTTCCTGTGTCGAACAGGGGTTTTGCCTTGTGTCCAATGACTGTAATGTACGCTTCGAGGTCTTTGTTTTCGTTCCCAGATGGTCCTACATGGTTGGATGTATTGGTAACTTCGATGGTATGGTTGGTTTCTTCCTGGGTATGGTACGAATGGCGAGGTTTTCCGCTTCTCTCAGTTCCCCCGCTTCCTCCATTTCCTTGCTGCTTGTACCCTTGATGATGATTTTGGGCCATTGGCTTCTGGTAACAATCGCTGGAGAAGTGTCCCATCTTTCCACAATAGTAACATGCACCTTCTCTTTTGCGTCTTTCTTTTTCATTGGCTGGTACTTTATTGTACTGGGAGGTATTGTTGGAAGACTGTTGTTGGTGTCCCTAGGTGTTGTTTCAGGTGTCTTTGGGTCTGGGCTGGGTGACTGCATTCGATACTGCATTGGTGTGTTGATTCCTGGGAGCATAGAGTCCTGTGGAGTGGGCGATAGCATCTCTTTTCTCAGCAATCTCCACTAACTCATGGAAGGATGTATCAGAGGTACTATTGGGTTTGACATCCGGCTTGAGTTTGATGTCCATGGCGTCTAGAAGTGTTTGTTTTGCTGAGTAGTCTGGGATCGTTCCTGGGGGTAAGCTGTCTCTGAGTGTTTCAAGAGTGATAACTGTGTCTGTTATCTGCGCTGTCTTCCCATTGGAAGTTTGTTTTACTGCAAGCCATTGTTCATAGATTGTATCAGTGGATGTAGAAGGTAGCAAATATCCTTCGAATTTGCGTTTGAGTCCGTTAACGGTTTTGGCTCCTTGGCTATTGTCATATAGAGTGAATTTTTCGAGGGCGTTTTCGCTGCCGTATGCTCCATAGTACTGCCAACCTTCAGGGTCTGTATCTTGGATTCCAAAGCTGGATATGTATCGATGGACTGTGTTGAACCACGAGTTGATTCTTAACAGATCTCGGTCTTTTCCTTCTCCAGTATAGAAGAATGGTGCTGGCCATTTGGGGCGGCTAGTGCCATCTGGTGGGACTGACATAGCGGCTTGCGGTGGGCTTGGTGGTGGAGAGGGATCAGGAGGCGGTGGTGGCGCTTGGTCTGGACTTGGGTTTTCTGAAGGCGGTGGATTTGGGAATGCTGGCGGGGCCGGTCCTGGTTGATCAGGGCTGTCTGAGTCTGAATCTTGGTCCGGGTCTGGCTTGGGTGCTCCTTCCTGGTGCAGTTGTTCCTGGTCAGGTGTTTGTTCGATGTCTTGGTATTCTGGGGTTTCTCTTTCTTCTAAGTCTTGGGGATTTTGTGGATTCTGCCCTGGGTTCTCATCTTTGCTACTTGATTCGTATTCTGAGAAGTCTTCATCTTGGTTTTGGGCTGGAGGTGGCACTGGTTCTGGTGGTGGGGATGCCTTCTTTGACGGAGCGACAGGGTTGGGTTTGGACGATGATCCTGATGGCGCGGCAGGAGGTTTGGAGAAGCCTGCTTGTTTCCTCTCTTGGAAGCGAAATGGCTGCAATCTGTGGTGAGCAGGTCTCGCCACGAGTCTGCTCCAGGCCTTTCAAGGAACAAGGAAGGGTACCGGTACTGCAGGATCAAGGGAGGCGAAGGGTGATCAGTCCTCTGCCGAAGATCAAAGGTTGTACTTAAGTCTTGGTCAAAAAATGTAACCTGTTCCTAAGTATCGCGAGATTCCCAGAGGTAGATCCGGCGATACTGAAAGGACAGGGAGGTCAAGCATCGATCGAAATTTCTACTAGAGATATAACAAAGGTTAAGAACTAGTAAAGTGACCGTTCAACTTAGTATATTTAAAGTGAGGATTCCTGTGAGGCTTGAGAGTTCGAATGCTTAAGGGATCTCGAGCTCTTTAAATACAAATAAATCATAACTAATACCCTGTGCAAACCAGAATCCTAAGCTACGCTAAGGTAGAAGCGAAAATATCTAAGTCCTAAAACAAAGGTGTCAAAGCGACAGGATATAACTAACAAAACGAGCAATGGAATCAAACAAGTAAGGGATCGCTACTAATGTACTAAACCAGTAATACATAGTAGGAAGCATAGGGTTTCCCAATTGGGTACAGGAAACGAAAGGTAGTAATAAGCGAACTAAGGAAAGTACTCCCTAATAGGAAACTATAACAATAGGAAAGATACAAGGTAAGGAATGATGCGTTACTGGGAAATCCTAATATGCAATATCCAACCTCATGCTATGGAAGAATAGCGATAATAGTAGATTCCGTTACAGTGTGTCACCTTCTGCGCATCAGGTTTCAGAACTGACTTGTGACCACAATCGCTTGAATGGCAATTTGCGCTCACTATCTTGGGTTCGTACTGACTGGTGCTGAGCGGGCCCGGAGGTCTCCGCTATCTGTCTTCTGGTATCGTCATACAATATTTTTACTTTAATGTTTATTCTAATTCTGTCCGTCATCTTAGGGAACTCTCGTTCCTACCCTATGGGCATCATAAAACAGGAACAGACACTTAAATCTCTCAGACGCCTTTATGCTATTATCTCCGTCATGTTCATGACTTGTTGGATAATTATATTTTAACTAATAATAACTATGACGCGGCTGTGAATCGAACATGTGACCTTATAGTCGGAGGCATGTGACTATCATCTTAAGCTAGACCGAGATGTATCTATTGTAATTGGACTGATTGTTATGCAGGGGTCTGTGCGTGACTTTTTATAGTTCGGTATTCTTGGTATGCCTAACAGCTACCCAACACTTAGTCCCCCGAGATAAAACAGTAGTTCCGCTTCTTTTCGCTTCCGACATAACTCAACTTATAAACTGCTACTGAGACAAGGCTACTTGGGTGGTCTATATGTCGCTCTGTAACATTCGTAAGGATTTCAGATGGCAGGGCTTGTAACGCACCTGTGTACTAGTTGCTCTCTTACCAACTTCTCAAAAGAACCCGGCGGGTGGCAAGATTCAGCGGTCTTTGCATCAAGTGATTGTGCCTATTCTGAAGCCGATATCGGAGCTGGATATAGCTAGCCCAGACTATGAGTGGGATTGCGCTGATGGCATGGCCTGCCAATGGCCTCCGATCGTAGCTGCCAGGATGGCTGACTACTAAGAAGATGTCATCCAGGCAAGAATAGTCAATGGGCTTTGTCTAATTTGCGACATTCGACGGACTGAGATGGGGTATGAGCCGAGTAGTGGAGTTGGGGGGGTTGGAGACCGCGATTCAAAGTCCTATCAGCAAGAGGTAGAAGGAGGAACCAGCGTAGATGCCGAGTACTCAGCATCCCTGCGTCTCCGGGGGGAGAAAAATCTTTTTTGGAGATTTTCTTTATGTAATGTGTGCAGGCTCTGGCAACCTCATGCTGACGCGCTTCACCTACTGCATCTAGGAATTCTTAAGACGATGACAAATTAGTTGGTGGGATATCTGCGACAGCAGAAGATTCTAGGCCAGAAAAATGACTGTTTTAAGTTGATCCGGTCATACCCGGGCTTTCAACCGTTTAAGTGAGGCTACCAAGAGGTCAGTTCAGGGCAGGGGAAACAGATTTGGACTATGATGCAATTCTTACTAGCTGTGCTAGGCCCAATATTGATTGATATAATCTGATCAAGCCAATCAGAGGATGCACAGGTCCTAGCAGATGTCAGATCTATCATCAAATTTCACCTGATTCTTGGAGAGCCCAACCCCTCAGATTACACACTCGGTCGGCTGGATAACAGACCCTGAATATTCTACAAGAGCAAGTCCGTGTTTGGTACGCAGAGAAGTACCAACCCAAGGACCAAGATCTTCGTGGCAAATTGGGCCGAGATGGAGGCGAAGGGTAGTGAAGAGGGATGGTTTAGGGCACGGATCAAGGCGGAGAAGGGAAAACTGGAGCCTGCGATCTGTAATTTCCAGTTTCCAAAAATGCACATAGTGGGTCATGTCTCAAATAGCATCCGTCGAATAGGAGGACATGCCAACTTTGCTACTGATATATCAGAACTCCTGCATATAGATAATGTCAAAGAATCATACCGCGCTTCCAATGGAGTACAATATAAGGAGCAAATGCTCTAGTACAATGCTAGACCTACCAGGATCGCTTAGATGGTCCAGACCTTAGTGGACCTTGCTTTAAGCGGAATTTATAATCATGATACCGCTGTCACAAACGGTGACTAAGCAAGGCAGACTCTCACATGACTAATAGTTATTAGCCATCGATTTGTTATCTTTCACACTATGAGATCAGTTGACTCATAGGTTTTCACATGACGACGCAATAGCGTGTCATTGGTTTATTGTTATTGATTGATATTTGACATGACGCACGATTGTGGTCATGTGGTTTTGACATGACGCACGATTGTGGTCATGTGGTTTATGTATCTCGCACATGACTCATAGTTATGAGTCATGGGTTTTGCGCATGTGACCCCGTTAGGGCACATGACTTGTTTTATGAGTTTTGATTGGTTACGAGATAGGGCGCAGCGGACTCGGACGAGTCAGCTGATGGATTTCACACTATGACTCACTATGAGTCATGAGTCGCGCAGGGCTAGGGTTAAGGGAAGAACCCCTATATAAGGGCACCCTCGGGGCAGGAGATTTGGGTTCTTCACGCAACCATCTAAGTTCTTTCATGCTATTTACTTTCAATACAAAGATCTTTATCTATCAAGCTTTCCGGAATCAAGACACGACTGGCTTATAAGAGCCTAGCGATCGACGTTGCTAGATAGGAGTCAACGGACTTAGCTATCGCAACAGCTATTGGGCCAAGAGGAGTGATCATTAGAAGACTATCGGTTACCTGCTGCAAGTATCACCCGGAGAGGAGAGGATTGTAACAACCGCCAGGGTCCTCGGTTTGCAGACTTGGAATGAGAGATTGCTCTCTACTACGCTTGCGAGACACTGGGAGCGAGGTCCAGATATATGCCAACACACCTTTAGAGCCACTCGGAGACCTAGCCAGAATCTAGCACCCGCAATTCGCCTTTAAATTCAGGTTCCGGAGCGCAAGCAGCGAGAAGATGAAGTAATTCAACAGACTAGATTAGCAAGAAGGGCAAGGGGTATCAAGCAGCTCTCGCTAAGCGAGGCTGCGGACTAGTTTTCTATTGCTGACCCCCCGGTGCTTCTCCGCAATTATGTTGAAGACCTCTGGAGGCCATGTGTGGCGGAGACGGTCCTGGGCCGCTCAGAAACTTAAGTGGAATTGACAATGATTGAAATTCACAATTCAGGGGCCAACTACTTCCAGCTATTTGAACACCCGTTGAAGATCGAGAGGAGGCTGTTGCGATGTACCAAAGAGGCAGGAAGGAATGAGGCACTGAGCCACAATATCTGGGTCCCGGGAAGTCAAGACAGGGACAACACTTGATTCGAAGGGAGGAAGCCATGCAAACCGCTGCTATACTTTTGGTTCAACCCATCGCGGGCCGTAATTCTGCAGAGCACAGAACCAAACAAATTCCAGGTAACAGAAAATCTGGAGCTGGTCATGCTATTAGGAATGAAGGATGCGACGGAATCGGGCAAGCCGAACCGCTTGCACGGGTTTATAGCCCTTGTGCTCCATGAACCAGATCGGTATGTTGAGAGGTGGGACCAATTGAGGGGCCAGTCCATCTGCTGGCTGGGGAAAAAATCCGGGCAAAACTAGCTGAATCGTGAACAGCCCCACAGACTGAGAGAGCTACTATTATGTGCATTAGTATAGGCGGTGTATGTGAAAATAAAAGCCTAGCCAGGGAAGGTATAACTAGGCGAAACACTGCACAAAAGTCAGAGGTAGAAGGATTCTGATTGTAGGGAAGAGGTTCACATGAAATATAACAGGGGGCAGAAAGTGAATCAGCATAGTATCTCTACATTGGGATTTTAACGTATGTGTATGAACTCGAAGACTGTCCCACCCCTAGGAGTATCCAGGGCAGACCAGAATGACACGAGAAGCGAAACAGTGACTCAAGGCATAAAGGCATGGTGGCTGGAGCAACTGGAGAGGTGCTGGGGCACGTAGTGGCTGGATCCAAGGGTTGAGATCCAAGTCGGGATGAGAGAGGAGGCTCTCGATCCAAACAAGGAATGAACGAGGTTACCGAGGTCCACAGCAACCAGGACCCATGGGGTTGAGTGGCCACCCCTAGGTGGACCAAGGCGAACCTGGGGTCGAATGGCGATGGACCAGCGGGATTCAGAGGACACAAAAAAGCAGATAAGGGGAATTCAGGGGTGACAACGTGGTGGACCAGGAGGACCAGGTCCCCGCAAGCAGAGAGCTGGGGGATAAAGGTCAGCACAAGCACTGACCGGAAGAGTAAATGCCTGTGCAAGTGCAGACCTGGAGGTTGAAGATCCATGCAAGCACGGATCAGAAGAGTGAAAGTCTGCGGGAGCGCGGACCTGGAGCCTAAAGGTCTGCAGAAGGGCAGGCCGGGAGGATCACAGTCTGGGCAAGAGAGAATCTGAGTCCAACGAAAGTTTAATGGTCTAGACAGGAGAGCAAGAGGGGCGGACAGGCAGAACGTAGGGGTTTACCAGAGACGAACAAGGGAAAGTGGAAGAAAAGAATGATGGGCCAGGAATCCCACGAGGCGCAGATGGCGATTAGTATTCAGCTATTGGGGATCAGATATGAAATATAATTTGCTGATGTAGATTTCTCATGACCAATAGGTATTAGTCATCAGTTTCTCATCTTTTACACTATGACATTAGTTGACTCATAGGTTTCATATCACGACGCAAAAGCGCATCATTTGTTAATTGTTATTGATTATTGATTGACATAAGGCACGTTGGTGGTCATCTGGTTTATGTATTTCACACATGACTCATAGTTATGAGTTATAGGTTTCACAGATATGCTCCGTTTAGGACACATGATTGGTTTTATCAGTTTTCATTGGTTTTCGTAGGTTGCGCAGTTGACTTGTTGGAGTCAGCTGATGAATTTCACATTGTGACTCACTATGAGTCATGACTTGTGTGATGCAGAGTATGAGCAGTGCAGGGTTAGACTTGGGGGAAGAACCCCTATATAAGGGCACCCTCAGGGCGAGAGAGTTGGGGTCACAAACTATCTCCTCTACACACTCAACAATTGAAATCTCAACACCATGAGAATTCATAGTCAACATCCACCACCCTCGTACTGGCACTGAGTGATACCCTCCCCTCCTGCTTTACTTCCCTGATCATATTGTTGGGCTTTGGCGTCCTTATTTCTAGGGGTTGTTTGGCTCTCTCGCTCTTCCTCTCGCCTCCCATTTTCGCCGTCTCTCTTAGACGCTTGCACAGTTGGCAAAACCCCCTCACCCATGTTAAACACGGCTGGGACTTCAGTTCGCAGTAGGAGAAAACTCCTCAACAGGCCATGGTCTGTTTCTCTATTGTCTTCATAATCATTACAGGGTGCCTACTCAGACACGCATATAGTTACTAATACTTGCTACCATTATTGGGTTGACCCCTTATCCTCCTTCGCAGGTTTCGTCCCATTGCTAGATTACAGCTACCCTCCGCTCGCTTGGCTGGCCCCCTTACTGCCCATATATGCCTTACAACTTTGTCAACAGTTGCAGCCCTGAGTTATACTCAGTCATCGTATTGCGCCATCTCGGTGGCGGATAACAACGCCTTAGGTTCTTGACTAATATTTCGCCCAGTCGCATTCTTTTTGTGCCCTCGGACACCCCCATTGTTCTTCCTTCATTGTCTGGCTTTAAGTTTCATTCTTGGGTATAATAATTGTTTTCCAGGTTGATGTCTACAGCAAGGGTTTTCCTGTTGATTCCTCCCCATGTATTTATTTGCTTGCCTTCTTGCCCGTGTAAGCTAGTCAGGGTTGAGTTTCTTATATCATGTGGCTGGTGTCCGGTTGGTCCGGGACTAGAGGGACTTCTGTTGATAGCTTTTTCCCTGGGGCCATTTGGTATGTTATAGTAACTGTTTTTCTTCCACAGCTAGCGCTTCACAAAGTGTCTGTACCCAGTGGACTTATAAAACAAAGCACATGAGAAAAAATGAAAAAATTTATAATAATAAAAAATAAAATAAAATAAAATAAAAAGGCAAAAAAGGCGAGAGAGTCAGGTTCTTGACGCAACCATCTAAGTTACTTCCTACACTTTACTTTCAATACAAAGATCTTTATATATCATACTTGCGGGAATCAAGACAAGAGTGTCTTGCATGAGCCTAGACGACTTATACGGCGGGATCAGAGTCAAACCAGTTAGCTATCGCAGTTCAGAGGACAATACGAGAAGTCGTTAGAGAACGTTGAGCTTACTTGCTGCAAGTATTATCCGGAGAGTAGACGATTGTCACATCCATCTAGAAGCCAATTCTTATTAGTCAACTAGGATAAATCTAAACAATGTTGGGTAGATAAATATATCTAATGGTATATTTGAATCTGCAGAGAATTGATACAATTTAATAATAGCCAATTAACCTAGAACGTGATGAATGAATATCGATTTTCCCGGCTCTGATAAGTCTAGGTTGACTTCTTAAATCATTTAAGTTAATGTGATAATAGTTTTCAATTTCAAATAATCCACCGTTGCAATTTTATCATAATATAAGTACTCTGTATGTAGATATTACATGGTAGAATTGCTACAATTTGTATGTATTTTGTATATAGTTTCTCATCGCTCTTTTGACCACTATTGCTCTGGAAAATGCATAAAACGAAAATTAAAACCAGTTTACTCTGGATACATAAGACTTCTATTATCTGTCTATCAATTTTAGAAGCTCCTTCTTAGAAGTTTTTCCATGTCTATACCTTTTGGAAGCAGCACAATTCTTTTTTGAAATTGGCAATCTTAAAACCACTATTCCAGAGTAGCAATTTATTACTAAGAAATATAAACTATATTCTCAAATTCTCTATATCTTAAAGTACTTGTAGCTAAATTTTCAAACCAACATCTTTCTTATTCATTGAGATAATAAAATGTAGGTTAGGTTATTCACTGGTTGCTATGGGTGAGCCGGATCCCTGTCGTGTGCCGCTTCCCCGTAAATCACGTTACTCTTTTTTAAATGGCCTCAACCAAACGCCGAGGGCGACAAGCAAAACGAAACAGCCAGAGCCAAAGCAACACAATCCGTGACAAACGACCTTGACCGCCAGCGAATAACTTGAAGTGGCGAAGTTCTCTCTTTTTCACTTGCTCGCCCTCGCTAACAACTAGCTTATGGCATCGGCGGGAGCATATATAAACATAACGAAGTCGTCCCCCTATTCTTCCATCAATTGCGGCACACATCCATACTCTCCCACGCATATCCCCTTCCCCTTTCACAGACTCCCGTACTAACAAGGAACAACAGGCATCACACAGAGTCCCAGTGATAGTAGCTCATATATATCCGACTCGTTCATACTCCTATATCCATCCGGCACTTTCATTTTCCTTTCAGCAGGCATATCAATTCAAGGCACATATCGGAAACATTTGTCGGAATGATAAAGCAATAAGCTGAGCGGCTGCAATAGGCTGAGCATGCCAAGCAGCATTAATGACTTCCAACAGTTTTTTCCCCTGATGCCACCACTCAACCCCCACTATGGCCGTGCTTCTGCCGAGTACTTGATATAGGTGTATATAATAGGAAAAGTTGTTTGTGTTACTGTAGAAAGTGGATTTTGCATTGACGAGTCGGGGGAGTTTCTTTTTTTGGTTGAGGTGAAAGATTGGGGCAAAACAAACTATAATAGAATGGTTTACCGTCGTATATCGGATAAGGTTAGCGGAAGTGGTTTAGGTGTTGGTGGGTTTGAGCATATCGGTAAAGGCGAGGATAATAAAGGAGAAGGCGGCCATCCGGAGGGAAGAGGAAGAGGTAGCCATAAACTAATCTACCCTCTGTTTTTCTAAGAACGTATTACCATCTGAATGCCAATTCACATATTATATCATCGCGTTGTGAACCCATACACTAGGGTTACCGCATTTCGCATTCCCGCAAGGTCTACTACATCGTTGGGAATGTTTCTGAGAGGACCGGAATTTCACCGGCGAGCGGATATATCTGCCCGTAAAACCGGGCGCGTACAAATTGGTAGTAAAAGGCCAATTTTATTGAGATTTGTTTAATGTTGTAGAGAAAACGGGCAACCGCCATCATTATGTTATGGAGAGCATATGGCGGCGTTGAGGGTAAAATAAGCAGCACGCACACATGTTTGTTTGTCCTATTTAGTCACCAGACATTTCCTTAAGAATTAACAAGAACCTTCTTTTCTCACCTCTCCCCTGATTTTCCCATCCCAAAATTTCACCCTACTCTATATAAATGCAAGAGGGCATGACCTAGGCAAAATAAGATTCTATAATATCATACAAAAAAACACAAGTGAAACTAGGGGAAAACATTGTTACTATACATCAGGAAGCATCTTATTCATGATAAAAAACAATTAAGTCATGTAAAGCCCCCCAAATGGGATTTCTTTCTATTTCACCTGCGCAGCTAGTTTGGATACCTTAAACGGTGTTGTAAGGGGGAATTTACCCCTGGTAACTTGCAATAGCCAAATCCCGGTAACCAAATAGCTGGGTATCAGAGGCCACAATATCAAGAGGGAAAATTCCCAAACCCTCGGGACTAAGATTGGTGAATATGGTAACAGTATCAGCTCTGATTTTGCACATTTGGCCCACGATCCTGGTGGTGGCCAAACCACAAGTAATAAAATGTGGTTTCAGGAACCGATCAATCTGTGTTTACATATCCCGGGTAGTTGAATGCCGGGTTGGAAGAACCTATTGTTCATTGGGCAAAGCGAACGGAGTATCACTCGAAGGCACAAAGTGATGTCTCGGTGATGCTGGGAAAAAGGTATAGCCGGCGGCTCGCTTGGTCATAGCTCACCACCGATAGGTCTGAGAACCCCGGACACATATACCACTATCCTACTCCCCCGACCATGAGATCTCCAAGCTCATTACAGCTCGCGTTCTTTGTTGCTCCACCCATCCACCACCCCTGCCACTGTTCGAGCGCCCCCATTGTCTTCCTGGCATATATCGGTGGAAACGATCTCCAGCGACAAAGGCGGCGACATCCTCACCAATGCCTCCTGCTGTAAAACTACTAGTACACAAATGAGTGGATAGGAAGCAAAGGATCGCCATGATTGTGTTCTGTTGTTAGGTTTGCCGGATTCCGGGTCTTTGTTCTCTCCTCAGCTACTGTTTTAATATATTCACGTAGCTTTGAAAAATTGGAGGGTAAACCTTGTCAGCAGTCAGATAAAGCCCAAGTGAGTCAGCTTGAAGCACATTCAAGATTGAGGTTGGAAAAAGATCGAGAATGGGTCACGATATCGGTGATTGCCTGCATGATCCTGTTCTCGACCGGAATGGTTTAGGCGAGAAGCCAACCAAGAACGGAGCAGTCAGCGATGGTGAAAGTGCTAGTTTGAGTTGACAAATTTGCCATAGCGCTACCCTCTGCATTAAGAGAGTTGGCGACCGTAGTGATATCGCGAGTAACAACGGCCGAGGCAAAAAATTTGGTAAGGAAAATCCAAAAGGGGAGGATGACGTTCTGGAAGCGGAAAATTTTGGGGTTGAGCTGAGAAAGAGGCTGAATTTGAGAGGAAAGATTTGAAGTGTGTTAGTTAATGTTGGTTAGGGTCATAGGAAGAAGCTGTATTAAAGTGGAGTAAAGAGATATGGATGAGGAGGAAAGAAAGGAGAGGAAGGGGGAAGGTGGCCCCTCATGCTTGCTCACGTTGGCTAAGTTTCTGTGGGATAATTAGAGAAAAACCGTAACATCATATCTTCCTTCAATGAGAGCTTGGCCTTACTTATGTTTCGATTTAATCTAGCCCGGGCATCCCTAACCGATCCGCTAGGAACGAATTCTAATTTTCTTCCAGCATAATAACTTTAACAGAGGTTCAGAAGTCGTGAAACTTCCGGGGGAAAACCATTTATCCACCAAGTAAAGGACCCTTGCTCTGCATATTGGTGAACACTTTCACTTCAAAAAAAAGCGTTTTTCAATGAGGATGCCCCCCCTCCATTCTTGTTGTTTTCAAAAGCATCCGGAAGTCTTGGCACGGTTTTGGCCTGGAAAACTGCAAGTACATTTACTAGATACCCGAATCTCGCTGGTTCACATGGAAACTATTATTTTCCATAGGTTAGTTCCTTATTGATGTATTGGTACGCCATTTCCGTATCAAAACCGGACAACTTTAATACTTGATTATCTCAAATCCCGTCTGAAAGCACAACCGTTTCACCCCAAGAAGCATTTTGAGAATTCAATGAGCCTGTTTGGTATTTGGTACTCGGTGCTATCAGATGAGATTATATCACCCACATCTTAGGCATCATCCAACGGTGGCATATACGGTATTTGAGGAAATTTTATCTGTTATTCGGAAATCTTGTAGGCAAAGATGTTATTTGGAATAGCGACCGCAAGTAAACGAGCTTTATTACGCGCAAGGAGTCGAGATAGAGTAACTCACAAGTCTTTGTCAGAAATATTTCGAATTAGTCATGCACCCTCGCTAAAGGGAAATGGTTGGACGGTAATTGTGCCACAGCAAGCCTCATCACCCCCCTTTCTTCAGCTCTGGTCACCGAATTTTTCTAAACTCCCCTGAACCCCACAGGTCCCTACACCGTTTCAACATTCAGCCAAAATTTTGCATAGAATATCATGGCCCAAACCTCACATATGCTTTCGGTCAGTTTAGGCGACGGAAACGTTAACAGTGGCAACATAGTTGCCAGTTTCAACAACACCTACTACAAGTCCGACGAGGATGCGCAGATCATGAGTTGGCTCTCCCCATTAGAGCCAAGCAACAGACATCAGAGCGTGCGCACCGACAGATTCGACGGCGTGGGGGATTGGCTTTTTGGAACGAGCGAGTTTCGGGGGTGGAGGGGTAGTGAGGGTGGAGCCGATAAGGCTGTCCTGTTTTGCTCCGGGAATCCGGGAGTGGGTAAGACATACCTGAGGTAAGTGGCAGGATTCTTTGGAAGAAGCGAATACCGCTGACGGCCATAAATTCCAGTTCCCTAGTGATCGACGCCCTGTGCGATAAGGCGGAGGAGGAAAACATCGCCGTTACAGGGCTGTACTACGACTTCATTTCCCAAAAAGAGCAGACAACCACGAACATCATTGGAGCTATTCTAAAGCAGCTAGTAGGCCGTGGGGGCATTCCGGATTACTTACGGGAGGCGTTTCAAAAAGCGAAAAAGGAGTTTGGTGGCAGAGGGCCACGACTTGCGGATCTGTTGAGGATATTGAGGACTGCGATTGCTCCGCTGCCACGAGTTTTTATCTGTCTCGACGCCTTGGACGAATGTTTACCAAAGCACCTGCCAGAGCTCCTCGACTCGCTGAGGGATATTCTTCGGGAGTGCCCTAAGACGAGAATATTCCTTACTGGGAGACCCCATGTCGGGGAAGATGTTCACAGATATTTCTCCAAGGCGATCGTGATACCCATCAGCCCTAACCGAGATGATATCAGGAATTATGTGGGGATGAGGTTAGATAGAGATGCCGAGCCGGAGGCGATGAGCAATGAGTTGCGGGTGGATATAGTGGATATTATTTTGGGAAATATATCGGATATGTGAGTAGGAGGATCTGGAACCTCCACCCCATCACTGACGCGTACTTGCTAATTGCCGTACTCAGATTCCTCCTTGTTTCGCTCAACCTCGATGCTATTCTAGGAGAGGTGACAATTCGTCAGAGAAAAAAGAAACTTGAAGAGATGACGCGAGGTGGTGGACTGAGCGAGGCCTATACGGCAACAGTATCACGAATCAAAGCGCAGAAGGGATATAAATCAATACTCGGATTGAAGGTTCTGATGTGGGTGTTGCATTCGGAACGACCGTTACAGGCTGAGGAGCTCTGTCATGCCTTAGGAGTGGAGACGGGATCTGCTGATCTAGATCCAGAAAACATTCCTGCCTTACGGATACTCGTAGCATCGTGTCTGGGTCTTGTCAGGGTCGAGGCGTCTTCGTCCAGAGTCCGACTGGTGCACTTTACTCTACAAGAACATCTTTTGTGTGATCCGACCTTATTCCAAAGTCCACACTCAGCAATTGCGGAGGTTTGCTTGACATACCTCGATTTTGGGTCTGTCCGGGATCTTTCCCTAACCCTGCGCGACGCCCCCCCAACAATGCCCTTTCTGGAATATGCTTCCGTTTACTGGGGGAAGCACACAAGACGGGAGGTAACGGAGAATGTGATAATACTTGCACTGAGGCTTCTCGATAGATTGGACGAGCACGTATCTTCTCAACTCCTGTTGCGCTGGGGTCGGAGTGTATACCAGTTCCCTTGGTCTCGTATGGAGGGAAGACCTACGGGATTTACAGGACTCCACGGCGTAGCATTCCTCGGGATAGTGGATATAGCAGCGATCGTATTGGATATGAAGGAATGGGACGTTAATGCAAGCGATGGCACGGGGAGTACAGCTGTCACATGGGCAGCTATAAATGGGAATGATGAGGTATTAAAGATGCTTCTAGAACAAAAGGGCGTCAATCCTGACAAGGAAGACAAATATGGCCGGACGCCACTCTCGTGGGCAGCGGGGAACGGGCATGAGGGAGCAGTCAAGATCCTTTTGGAACAGGAGGGCGTCAATCCCAACCAATCACTCGCCAATTATGACAAGACACCACTCTGGTATGCGGCGAAAGAAGGGCGTGAGGGGGTAGTAAGGATGCTTTTGCAACAAGAGGACATCAATCCCAACCAAGCTGATACCCAATATGGCTGGACTCCCCTCATCTGGGCGGCCGAGGTCCCGCAAGAGGGGGTGGTAAAGATCCTTTTGGAGAGAGAGGACGTCAATCCCAACCAGGCAGACACCAAATATGGCCGGGCCCCACTCTCGCGTGCGGCTATGGGGGGGTATGTAGGGGTTGTAAAGATGCTTTTGGAGCGAGAGGACATCAATCCCGACCAGGCAAGCACCGAGCATGGCCGGACACCACTCTGCTGGGCGGCTCAGAACGGGCGTGAGGAGGTAGTAAAAATTCTTTTGGAACGAGAGGACGTCAATCCCAACCAGGCAGACACCCGATTTGGCCAGACGCCACTCTCGGGAGCAGCTGGGGGCGGGCATGAGGGGGTGGTAAAGATGCTTTTGGAGCGAGAGGACGTCAGGCCCAACCAAGCAGAGACGGAATCTGGCTGGACACCGCTCATGTGGGCGGCTGAGAACGGGCACGAGGGGGTAATAAATATGCTCTTAGACCGAGGTGATGTCAATTACAATCAGGCAGCCACCAGGTCTGGTCAAACACCATTCTTACGGGCGGTCATGGGCGGGAATGAGAGGCTAGTAAAGATGTTTTTGAAACTGGAGGACCTCTGTCCCGACCAGCCAGATACCGAATATGGCCAAACGCCTCTCTCGTGGGCAGCAGAGAATGGGCATGGAGGAATAGTAAAGATGCTTTTGGAACGAAATGATGTCAATCCCAACCAGCCAGATACCCAATGCGGTCAAACCCCGCTCTCGTTGGCGGCAGAGAATGGGCATGAGGGAGTAGTAAAGATGCTGTTGGGGCGAAGAGACGTCAATCCCGACCAGGCAGACACTGAGTATGGCCGGACACCACTCTCGTGGGCGGCCGAGAACGGGCATGAGGGCGTAGTCAAGCTGATTTTGGAACGAAAAGACGTCAATCCCGATGAGGCAGACACCGAATCTGGCCGAACACCGCTCTCGTGGGCGGTGGAGAAGGGGCATGAGGAGGTAGTAAAGGCCCTTTTGCAGCGAGACGATGTCAATCCCAACCAGACTGTCACCCAATCTAGCCAAACGCTACTCTTGTGGGGAGCTAAGAACGGGAAGGAAGGGGTAGTAAAGATGCTCTTAGAACTAGACGAGGTTAATCCCAACCAGGTAGACAGCGAATACGGTCGCACACCACTCTTGTGGGCCGCTTGGGGTGGGCATGGGAGGATAGTAAAGATGCTCTTGGAACGGAAAGACGTCCGCACCGCAGTGGCTGATAACAAGTGCCAAACCCCGATCTCGTTGGCTCTCTCTAAAGGGCATGGCGAAGTTGTCAAGATTATACTAGACTGGGGCAATGCCGATTCTGTCATAACATCTAGCGGCCAGACATCTCTCTCACCTTCTATTGGACATGGGGACGACGAGTGTATGGTGCAGGTGCAATCCAGAGGTAATGGCTCTAATATCGGCGGCAAAGACCTTAACAACCAACCTACACTCCCATCCGTAGGCACTGACGAGCAGGGAGGAGATTTGGACCTCCAGCGCCCTATTTCAAAGTCCGCAGATAGCAGCCTCTCAACCGAACTGCCCCAACCTCCTTCCACGTCGCTGCCAAAGTCCTGGCACCCTCCAAAGACATCTGGCACCGAATCTACCCCCGCCCGATCGATCCCCCCATTTACCGTCGATCGATTTTTTATCATCTCCTCTCTAATTTGTCTTTTCGCTTTTCTTCTTTATATTCTTCTTTTTCGCCACTAGATATATTGTCTTTCCATAAATTCTTGTCGAGTAATGGATTGGTGTAAGCTCTCGGTAGCTTAGATATATATTGTGTTTGATTGAGGGCGTTTTCCTAATTTTCGCTAGCCATTTGGTATATACCTGTCAACTTTTGTATTTTTTTCTCTTTCACCTTTTCCCTCCATTGGAGTTCTAAGTTAGTTAGACCTGGTTCTATCGCGTTGTTCTAATCCCTCATTCCTGTTATTTCTTAAATTTAGTGGTTTTACTGTGTTTGTAGACAGCGGTATATGGTATAGTTAGCCCGTTAGAAGCAATTGGTTTGGAATAGATTGTAAACATGAACAAGCCTGTCCTAAGTTTGTAAACAGGTTATTTATATCCTTCGAGTAACTCTCACTACTGTCAAGCAATCCCAACTTGTTCTATTCACAGACCATCATACTCCAACATTTGTCCTACTCTATGCCACCGGGTGCGGTCCAAAATCGTCCAACTACAACCCTAACCCTATCGTCGTGGATATTCTCTTACTACCGGCGAATGGTACCAACAAGACGGCGAGGGCCGCGCCGCTCGAGTGTGGCTTAGTCAGGTCGGGGGCTGGTCCTGATAATTTTCAGAGGATATGGTCTAGCTTACAGTGCTGCAGGGAATATTTGTCGAGTAAGGTAATAAGTTGCGACTTATTCCAGAATAAATGTATTACGAAAGCACAAAACTTGAATATAATCTAGATTTTCTTTGCTGGCAAGCGGCTTTGGATTGCTCGCCCTGTTTCTATTTGTTATTGCTATCCTACAGCAGAAGGGTTTGCGTAGCAGGTGACAAGACTCAAGGCTCAAAGTCATGGTTTAGGTTTGAGGGCCACGTGCGGTGTGATAAATTTGAGAAGCACACGCTTCCAACGACTCAGCTATGCTCAGGATTTCTTATTTGCATTCCTTTATTTCCTCTATCCCCTTTTAGTTAGGGTATGTATCTAATCAATCCATCAAGAACGAATTATACCTCCTGACTAATTACCTTAACTAAGGTTGAGAGGATATTAAACTGCCGGCAGAATACCACTTATATAGCTATTAAACAACATGAATTCTATTACTTGGTAGGTGTTTCCAGTATTTTTAGCTCTAAAAAGTATTTTTAAGGCGACTATCGTCCGCTAACAAAACAAACCGTACACAAACAATTGATGCAAGCGCAACCCTCCTCACCGCCCGGAATTTCAACCCCTCCTAAAGATATTTCTCCGAATCAAATATTAATTTCTACTATTTATTTCATTATCTATTTATATTTATGTTTTTTTCTCTTTTTGATTTTCATGGTGACGGAGTTGGTGGGAAAGTACTGTTGTCATTGCTGAAGTTTTCTCCTTCGTTGATAATATTATAGGGTTAATTTTGTTAAGGAACAATACCTTTCTATATAAGTCAGCTTGGATAGCGCTCGGCTTAACCGGAACTTGAATAGCTAGGACAAGGTCCTTGGCTTGTTTTCTCTCTCTTTTTTTTTTTTTGTTTTGAAATTACAAAGCAATGAGGTGATGTTTAGGCCATATAGGATTTATACTATGCAGAATATTGAGGTGACGCTCTACGATAAAAGTATTAGACAATTGTTCCTTGGTAAATTCTGAGCTAGGTCTCTCTCTTTGCCAGGCGTCTTGCCGATAATAGCACTTGTCTGGATAAAGCAGGATATGGATGGTGAATAGCGCAAGGTAGTCTATCGGCGCTAGCCCATGCTGGCAGCTGCCCCCTTTCAAGCCTTTCTCTACAAAACAATTGAAATTATCACCGCCGCTCTATTTTCAGGCGATATTATTACCTAACCTTAAGTTATAGCGGTATTATTTCGTGTTTGGTTTATTGCTAAGCGGGGATTCACGGTTAAATTGGGGGGGGGGAATTTCGCACAGAGGAGTATGCAACAGCTATCGGACCCTTGTATCATACTTATGCGCTTCCACCCCCCTCAGCCTGCTTTTTGGTTTCTTGGTAGCCTTGATTATCTACATTATTTCTGTAATCGGGGTTACAGGATGCGGGTAAAGCCTACTCATTTTCCGTCCGGGTTTGCCAACCTAAAGCCTGCAGGCTACGAAGGCTATCTAGTCGGTCGCGACCACACTCCCAAATTTAAAGCCTCCAGATAGCACGCAACTCTCGCTAAAGAAGTGCAGAATATCCGTGAGAATCACAAGTGTGCCGCACGGTTAATGACCCGCTAATATTGGTTAGATGAGTATCAATCATGAGCAGCCTGGTGAAGAACGCGAAGATGTCCTCCTCCTCAGCACAGTATCTAGTGGAGGAGGCTGAGAGGTAAAGTTGATCAGTAAAGGCCGCTCTATTAGAGAAAAATTGCTCGTACGAGTAGAAATGGCTTGGAATTAACGGATAAAATCTCTTAAAGAGCTTGTTGGGTCACTGGTACTCGTCCTAGGCGAGTGCTCGAGACCTAGAAATAGGGATTAAAGAAATTTAGTAAAGTATCTATGCTTATCGGAGCGCACATGCAAAATCTAAGTTACCCGCCTGGAATACGGAGTGAGGTGAGCTTAAGGTATGATAATAGCATAACGGTGCCAAGGTTCCTGCCGATTCCGTAACCGCGCATGGCTCCAAAACCTTCCTGCGCGCCTCTCACCACAACATTTACCCTCTAGTCCAATCTTCCATCCCCTAGCTAGCTACCCTAGAAAGCTCTGTTGGTGCCTAAAAATTATATAGATGCTGAATCTAGAATAAGAGATTTTTATCAGAAGTTCAAAACCAATGAGTCGAATATTGCTGCTGTGGCATCCGAGTTGCCTGTGGGTCGCTTGATAGCAGGGCGGAATGCAGAGAAACTGAAGGCGAAACAAAAGCCCAACGACAGCCAGAAATATTGGAGAAATAGGCACTTCGCGACGGGGAGAGCCGGTGGAAACCGATTTGTAAGGAAATTAACAGTTTGTTTTCAAGAAGCTAAATACCTAATTTAAACAACTGAGAAAGCATGGAGCGGGGCAAACGCAGTCGTCAAGAGTATATAATTTGAAATATTATATTAAATTAGTATCTTACCTTAGGCTAAGAGGCACGTCGGAGATGTGCAGCAAAATTTTAGAACTGCGCGCAGTTACACAATCGGGAGGAACATTGGCACAGTAATCGAGTGACGGTGCCCCGCGTAAAAATAAAAGTTGGAAGTGGGAAGTTGGAGCTCTTGGCGAATATTTGAGAGGGAAGAAAACTCCTTAACAGTAAGAAGTTTGTGCCATTGGGTATTCCTTGCTTTTCTTCAGCGTTGCCTTGGGCATGGCTCCCAAGGCTTCAGACTTCAGACTTCTAACTTTGCTTTATGCACCGGGGCGCCGTCACTCTAATGAGGCGCGACGGTTAATTGAGACTGTTCACGGGCTGTGGCTGGTGTCCGAGAGCCGTGTGGCGTTAAAAATCTAATGGTAACACAACCGGAAGATCAAGGTATAGTAGGACCACTAGCCAACCCAATCCATTAAGGCTGAAGTGTTAGTAGGGAAAACACATGGCACGAAGAGCCGCAGGGGTTGAATGCAGAGTGGGAGATGGTAAGCCCAATACCGTATTTACTCGGATAATTCGCTAGCTCCAAATATCCCTGTAAATTGCGACATAGGCTGGGGCGGGCTCCGCTTAGCAAGTTAATAGAATTGTGAATGCCAGTTAATGAGATACTTCACAGCCAAATGACTCATGCTATACCGTGTCAGGAAAGTACTAATCCTTCTGAAGAGCTTCTGTCTCTGAAGCTGGTGATTAGCGATCAGCGGAGATAGCGAATCGACGAGTAAATACCGGTATTAAGGTATCGACGAGGTTCCACAAACCCCCCTTTTTTTAAGCCTTGAGAATTCCAGAGGTCGACTAACTCCACCACCGATTATCTGCAATCCTAGCCTACGAAAAGAGAAAATGTCCCAATCATTCAATAATAATACCAACTGTTTCAACGCGAACTACACAGCAGTCAGCGTGTCGAATCACTTTACAGTTGTCGATGACCGATCGAATATCCTCGCCTGGCTATCCCCACTAGATCCCAAGTTACGGCATCAAGACATCCGTGATGGCCGAGTCGAAAACATAGGCGAATGGCTCTTGCAAACCGAGGAATTCAGAAGCTGGTACGCTGGTGATGAGAGTGAACCTGATGACGCAGTTCTTTTTTGCTATGGGTGTCCGGGGGTCGGCAAGACTTATATTAGGTAACAAGGGCGAAGCTCTTAGAATAGAAGCGAGACAACAAGTACTGACAGGCCATGATGCTAGCTCATTAGTGATCAACAGCTTGTGTGATCAGGCTAGGGGGCAAAATGCTACCGTCGCATGCTTTTATTTCGAGTTTGCCGTCCAAAAGGAGCAGTCCCCCACGAGCATGATGGGCGCCCTACTCAAACAGGTGGTTGGCGGATGGGATGAGATCTCGGGGGAGATATATGGAGCGTACCAAGACCAAAAAAAATCTATTGGTGGGCGTGGACCTCGACTTGCCGATATCGTGAAGATGCTGCAGATCACCTCTTCTACAGAGCGCACATTCATATGCATCGACGCTCTAGATGAGTGTGTACCAGGACATCGGGCCAAGGTTCTTGATTCTCTCAACAAAATTCTCCAAAACTCTCCGGGTACTAGAATATTTGTGACCGGGAGACCACACATTCGACCTGAGATCGAGAGGAGTCTTGCGAGAAGAGTAACGAGTCTATGTATAAGTCCTAGGAGGGGCGATATTATCACATATCTTCACAGGAAGCTAGAAGAGGACACAACCCCAGATGCGATGGAAAGTAACCTGGCGGCAGAAATCCTGGAGAAGATTTCTGAGAATATTTCTGAGATGTATGTAGAAGTAGCGACACGAGGAAAGCTACTTCAGCATCTACTGACACGCGCTTAGATTCCTGCTGGTTTCGCTGGGTATCGATGCGGTCTTAAATGAAACCACAATCCATCGCAGGCGACAGAAGCTTGATGCAATTTCCAATGGCTTAGGGCTAGGGGACGCTTATCGTATAACACTAGGTCGGATAAAAGGAGAGGGTGAGGAGAAATCGAGACTTGGAGTAGCCACTTTGACGTGGATATCTCACTCAGAGAGGCTCTTGAAGGCGAATGAACTGTGCCATGCTCTAGCGGTGGAAATAGGGTGGCCGAATCTCAATACGGACAATGTTCCTTCAATAGGTACATTGATAGACTGTTGTCAAGGACTTTTTGTGGTTGACAAGGAGGTTTCCACAGTCCGGCTAATCCATTTTACACTTCAAGAGTACCTCCAAGATCATCCCAAGCTTTTCGGTGCAGCCCACTCGACAATAGCAGAAACTTGCTTAACTTATCTGAATTCCCAGCAGGTCAAGGCCGTATCAACTGCCCCTTCCCCTGATCTCCAAGACGCTCCCTTTCTCGAATATTCTTCTCTGTATTGGGGAATCCATGCAAAGAGAGACCTCTCGGATTGCGCGAAACAGCTTGCGCTAAAGCTGTTTGCTGATTACAATAGTCACATATCCACTCAACTCCTTTTTTCAGCAGAGAACCCGTATGTGTGCCTTGCTGATTTCGCTAGACCCTCCCTGTTCAGTGGTCTGCACTGTGCATCCTTCTTCGGGATTGTTCATATTGGTTTAAGAATGAGTAGAGACTTGTTCTATGAACATGAAAAAGACTGACTGGTTCCATGTCCTAGCTACGAGCCAGGACGGAGGCTATATATAAGAAAACACACGACTGACAACCCCACACAGGTACCTGCTAAAGTGCCTGCTGAGGTGACTGCGAAGGCAGTGAACCTTACGACCTCCATTACGACATGTCTAACACCTATGAGAACACCTCACCCGTACGGTGAGGATACAGTTTCATCCAGCAGTTTCAACATACTCCCCAATTGAGGATCAGATAGACAGGAATATACGAAAATGTAAGAAACCTAAAGGAAACAACGAGAAAAAGAAGTGACAACAAAGTTAAGGAAGGCAATCACCCTGAAGGGCTTTCGTGAACACGTCAGCAGGATTTTCCTTTCCACTAACAACCTCCAACTCAAAGTGTCCCTGCTCGTACTTTTCCCTGATGTAGTGGTAGTGCAGATCAATATGTTTTGAAGGTCGATGGAGCGAGGCATTGTATGTGAGAAAGTGGGAACTGAGGTTGTCCCAATAGAGGACCAGTTTAACACTGGGGTTGGTCCGATGGATTTCAACAAGGAGGGTTTGTCCCCATGCAGTGACTGTGTAGCGGAAGTGTGAGCTATGTATTCAGCTTCCGTCATTCAGAGTACTACCACTCCCTGCTTACCACAGTTCCAGGCCATAGTACATCGAGCAAAGACGGTAAAGGATCCCAAACAGCTTCGCCGATCACTGAGGGAGTGGGCATATGAGGAATGACTATATACACTGAGTATATTATGGGGTTTGACTTTCGGACAGTGGTAGGTGAGTTTGTAGTGTGGCACATGGGCTAGATAACAGAAGATGTTCTTGACCATTTGCATATGTGACTCAGAAGGATCAGAGAGAAACTAGGATAGGTAGCAAACACCAAAGAGAATGTGCAGCCTAGTAATTATCGCTGCCTATAGGATACAGCCAATAACTGATGGGTACTCTTTTAGGTCAGTAGGAGGTTCAGGTTGCTCGCGCTGTTGTGGACACTCAGACGGTGATGGTGGAGTGACAAGGGGTTTTGCTTCTGAGTGACAATATTTCTTGATGATTCGGGGAAGGTAAGTTATTTGAGCAAGGGATACCGATGTATTGGTCCATGTAAGTTCAATGGAGAGAAGATGTCGGGGCTTCCCAAAGTTATGCACTCTAAAGTGAGTCCTTAACCAACTAGTGAATCCATCGTCTTCTTTGGCCACAAAAAGTGAGTAGTCCACATGAACGGCAAGGAACTCGCTAGGCTCATGATTGAGGTAGAGTGCAGGGTCAGCCCTCGATGCCTGGAATCCACCCTTCGTCAGTACAGTAGCCAGAGTTGTACCCCAACAGCATGCTGCCTGGTTGAGGCTGTAACAGAATCTACTATTATCGCTATTATTTCTTAACATGAGGTTGGATATTGCCTATTAGGATATCCACAATAAGGAATCATTCATTACGTTGTACCTTCCCTATTGTTATAGTTTCCTCTTAAGTAGTACTTGTCTTAGTTCGCTTATTACTACCTTTCGTTCCTTGTACCCAATTGGGAAACTCGATGTATTACCGGTTTAGTACATTAGTAGCGATCCCTTACTTATTTGATTCCATTCCTTGTTGTGTTAGTTATATGCTGTTGCATCTATACCTTTGTTTTAGGACTTAGTTGTTTTCGCTTCGACCTTAGCGTAGCTTAGCATTCTCATTTGGACAGGATATTCGTTATGATATATTTGTATTTAAAGAGTTCGAGATCCCTTAAGGATTTGGACTCTCAAGCCTCACAGGAACCCTGACTTTAAATATACTCAGTTGAACGGTTACTAGTTGCCAAACTTTGTTATATCTCGTATAGAGAGTTCCATCGACCCTTATCCTCCCTGTCCTTCCAGTGTCGCCAGATCTCCCTCAGGGAATCTCACGATAATCAGGAGCATGTTTCATTCTTTGACCAAGACTTAAGTACAACCTTTCATGTTCGGCAGAGGACCGATCACTCTTCACCTGCCTTGACCCTGCAGTACCGGTACCCCTTCTTGTTCCTTGAAAGGCCTAGAGCAGACTCCTGGCGAGACCTGTTTACCACAGATTGCAATCATTGCGCTTCCAAGAGACAAACAAGCACGCTTCGTCAAAGTTCCTGTAGCACTATCAGGATCCTCATCCCAGCCCAAACCTGGTCCTCCAGCAGGGAAGAGAGTCCCACCATCAGAACCAGCGCTACCTCCAGTCCAAAACCAAGCCCAAGACTCCTCAGAATACAAATCAAGTTGTGAAGACGAGAACCCAGGACAGAATCCACAAAATCCCCCAGACTTAGCAGGAAGCAAACTCCTAAACATCAAGACATCGAAGAAATACCTGACCAAGAACAACTGCATCCGGAAGGAGCACCCAAGCCTGACCCAGACCAAGATTCAGACTCCGACAGCCCTGATGAACCAGGACCAGCACTACCAGCATCCCCAAGTCCACCGCCTTCAAGAAACACAAGTCCAGACCCAGCGCCACCGCCGCCTCCTGATCCCTCTGCACTATCAAGTCCACAACAACCCACTATGTCAGTCCCACCAGATGGCACTAGCTGCCCCAAATGGCCAGCAGGATTCTTCTACACTGGAGAAGGAAAAAACCAAGATCCATGAAGAATCAACTCCTGGTTCAACATAGTCCATCGATACATATCCAGCTTTGGAATCCAACATACAGACCCCGAAGCATTGCAGTATTATGGAGCATACTGCAGAGAAAAGCCCCTTGAAACATTCACACAATTTGACAACAGCCAAGGAGCCAAAACCGTCAATGGACTCAAGCACAAATTCGAAAGATATTTCCTACCTTCTACATCCACTGACACAATCTATAAACAATGGCTTGCAGTAAAACAAACTACCCATGGGAAAACAGCGCAGATAACAGACACAGTTAGCACTCTTGAAACGCTCAGAGACAGCTTACCCCCAGGAGCGATCTCAGCCTACTTAACAAAACAAAGACTTCTAGACGCCATGGACATCAAACTCAAGAGCGATGTCAAACCCCATATTACCTCAGATACATCCTTCGATGAGGTGGTTGAGATTGCTGAGAAAAGAGATGCTATCACTCACTCCACAGGACTCTATGGCACCAGGAATCAACACACCAATGTAGTATCTAATGAAGTGACCCGGCCCAGACCCAAAGACACTAGAAACAACACCCAAGGAAACCACCAATGATCCTCCAACAATACCTCCCAGTACAACAAAGTACCACCCCATGAGAAACAAAGACGCAAACCAGAAAGACCATGTTACTATTGTGGAAAGATAGAACAGTTCTCTAGCAATTGTTACCAAAAGCCAAGGAACCAATATCAGCATCAAGGGTACAACCAAAGAGGAAATAGAAGAAGAGAAGGAACTGAGAGAAGAGGAAAACCTCGCTGTTCCTACCATACCCAGGAAGAAAGCAATCATACCAGCGAAGTCACCACTACATCCAACCATGTAGGACTATCTGGAAACAAAAACAAAGCCCACGAAGCCTACATTACCATTAATGGAGACAAAGAAAAAGCCCTGTTCGACACAGGAACCACTGGAGATAATCTCATTTCAGGACAATTCGTATCTACCGTCCAAATCTCTACCAAAGACACTGTTAACTCTATCTGTCTTAAGATAGCTGTCAAAGGATCCCTCTCCACCATAAACTACTAATCCTAACTACTCATCCAAGTAGGTGATGAAACTAGTGATATTACTGTTGCTCTAGTATGTTCTTTAGAAAACTATGACATATTCCTAGGAATGGGATACCTTACCACCCATAACGGTATAATTGATTGTGGTAACCCCATTGTAACCGGTACAGATTACTGGTTGGTTTTGAGTATCGCTTGATACTCAGTATGTTTTATGATTGAGTATGAAACTCATGATGTTTAATATTTGGTTTCGAGTATCACTTGATACTTATTATGTTTTATGATTAAGTTTGATACTCATGATGTTTTATATTTGATTTCGAGTATCGTTTTGACACTCAGTATGTTTTATTTATTCTATACAGATATTGTTTGATACTTGATATGTTTTATGTAACGTTTCAAGGCTACCGTTGGGGAGTCATGATTGTTATTGTTTACAAGGCTCCGGTTAGCCTGACAAAGTATATTTAAGACCTGCTATTCTCCGAACTTAGAGAGAGCAGACTTCGACAGACAGAATTTTCAATATACTTGGTTGAACAGTTACTTCTTCAGTTCGCTTCGAGAATCAAGTAAGACACAAACATACTGAGCTATTAAGAACTACCTGATATTGCGATATAGTAAGAAGTTTGTTACAACAACCTAGTCTAAGCCTGTGGTACTTAGTCTCATTATATACCGAACTTTAGTATAGAGATAGTATCGTTACCCTATCGCTTCCCGCCACCACCCAGGAGGTGGTTACCTCCATCATTTTATTCCCGCAAAAAGGAATAACCCACACTTGCTGGGAAAGAAACAAGAGTAGGTTCTCCGCTATGACAAACACAGATACCCCTGACTTCATCTCTGAGTTTCCTGAGGTCTTCCCAGCTAAGAAAACGACTGAACCCCAGCTCCTGCGTCAGATTAAGGATCACCTTAATCTCCTCAAAGGGAAAATGGCACCAAGTCCAAAAATGTTGACAGTTCCTGACAAGATCTCTCCTGCATACAGACAAATGATGGAGCCCTGGAAAGCGAAAAATATTATCTACCTTACGAAGCCAATAACCCTGTTAACAAGTTCCCTAAGCTCAAACTCAATGGCAAGATTAGACTCCTAGCAGACCTAGTACCCATAAACGATATCACAATCAAGAAAGATAGCACTATTCCCAATGAGTCAATGATACCCAGAACTGTGGCGAGGGCCAAATACCGATCCACTATTGATCTATGGAACTGGTAAGTTTTCAAATTCGAGTAGCCCCTGAAGATGAAACTTTCAACACCATTAAAACGCCCTTCGGAACCTTTACATGCAACATAATGCTGGAAGGAGATACCAATGCACCCCCCACAACTATGCGGGTTATGGATTATGTCCTTGATGGACTCATAGGAACTGAAGATTGGGCATACCTAGACCAGATTGCAATCTTCTCAGAATCTTTTGTAAACCATGTTTCCGATATCGGCCAGGTCGGTCAGATATTACAGGACCACAACATTAGAGCCTATTCATCGAAATGCAATGTCGTCACCGATAGGCTACCCGTGTTAGGACATGTTATAGAAGACCAAGGAATCCATGCAGATCCTGAGAAAGAACGAGGAATTCAGGACTAGCACACCCCCAAATGGAAAAAGTGAATTACAAACTTTTATTGGTATAGTAGTATATCATACAGAATCCCTAGCACCCCTCACTACTGCTAGCGCCCCAGTATCGGATCTGCTTTCCTAAAATGAATTCGAATGGGGAGCTCTGCATGACGAAGCAGTCCAACCAGTCAAACACATTGCAAAAATATTACCACACTCCGCCAAATTGACTATCAATCACACCACCCATTTTGCCTCTTCACCGATGCTTCTAAAGTTGGAGCAGGTGCATAGATAGGCCAAGGACCCTTCCCTGCATCGGCAAAAACAACTTTCACTCCGGACGCATAACGCCCGCGGCCGGACCAGCTGCCTCCGCCCCATGTGTCCTCTGCGTCCGAGCCCTCCGGGGGGTCTTTGTGTATTATGTCTTGCGTGTGCTCCATCCTGACCACCCTTTCTGCTTCCCCAGGAACCCTGCGTGCTTGTCGCCACCTATTCTCTCCCACCACCATCTGCCACCTTACCTCTTCGTCTCCGGCGTCCGATGTACCCCTACCAAATTTCCGCATTGGGTGCCGTCCTCGCCACTCCCCCATTTCCAGTGGTCTAAATCCGTCCGCTGGAATCCCAGAACGCTTCATTCGTAGTCTGCCCCCCCAGCGCTATTTTATAGACATGCGTACCGTGGTATGGAGAATAGACTTATTGTTACGATCCGGTGAGGCTAAACCTAGGTTGTCTAGATGTGTTCTTATAAAACATGCTCCTTAACCGGGGGTTCCGTAGTGTGCAGTGGTTTTATATTCTTCTTAAATGACCGCAGGTTAATCCTCCAGTACTCAAGTGGCCGAGTTGAAGCCAGACACTTTGGGTATGGATTGCCACCTTAAGTGTCCGGCCTCAGCTCGGCCGGATCGCTATTTCCTTAATGGTCCGCAGATTTATCCTGGAGTACTCACCGGGCCTAGTTGAGGCCGCATAAATACTGTACACAATCCTGTAGAATAATTTAATATAATTGAGATATATCATTAAATGTCCGCAGATCAATCCTATGATTCACTATCCATTGCCTCTCCCCACTAGTAATTACATGCCCCTGTCCAATTACTGCCCCTATATTGACCATTCGTATATCGCGACCAGTGGACTGCTTGCGGACTCATATATGTCCACTTGCCATGTGAAATCTACCACCATTGATCGGACCGAGTAGTGAACCAATGCCAGCCGATGGACCCCTGCGGCTTCCCTTAGAACATTTCTTTTCCTGAAAAGTGCTAACAATGACGCTACCCCCCGTACTCGCAAATCCCCATAACTCGCCTCCCCGCCAGTCTGGACCCATACCCGATCGTTTCTAGCACCGCCGTTGCGGAGAGCCTTTGTTCCAGTAGAGCGGGCCCGGTGGATCTGGAAAACGTCAGCTTCCTGAAAGTAAGAAACAGGAATTTCAAGCTGGATAAATTGCTCTACGGAAAGCAATCCCAGTTCGGTGGGGTCAGCAGGGAGGCGTGGGGCATCCGCTGCAGTCTGTTTGATAAAAAGTAGCATCTTCTGCATCATGTCGCAATACTTGCTCTCATGGCCTTGGCATAGCTATCAGAGCGTGCGAATGTCCCTCTGGCCTTTGAGCGTTCGCCGAGGTGCACTCCGGCTTGCAGAAGTCAGCATTTCCATTCCGCTAATTCCTACCAGAATCACACCTTCTTTCAAAAGTACCTCGACCGTTTGCATGCGCATTCCTAGAGAGTGCTGGAGGCCAGATTGCGACAAGATCTGTCAGGCAGCTTCATTCTTGTTTCACCTCCTGTAACTGTCTTTAATCTGCTCCTGATGTCCTAGTTCGCCGATCTCGGTAGAATACATCGATATGAACCCAAAACGCTATACCTCGGAGGCAAAATGACTCAGGTGGTGCATCTTGATGAAGTTCAAGTTATTCTCACGCCGTATCAAATCCACAAACTAATTGCCCCTTTCAAGCCTCTCTTGATCCACCTGGTAACCGCCCTCGGTGGTAGTGCTGTGTCGGGCCTCATGAGGAGGTTGATTCGCCATTCGGTCCCCTGGATACCGATCATGACGATTTGCTTCTGCAGGCGTAGCCTTCGTGGTACGGAACTTCAAGACAAATGCTCTTTGTCCGGTGAAATGTCTGCAGATACATTTACATGTAGACAAGTGTATCTGGTGTATTGCTGCGGTATTGGGCCATGAGGAAGAAGTCAACCAAGATGGTGACACAGTTCAAAGCACTCTTGAAATCGTGATAATGGGAAATGTCTGGTGTTTGGAATGCGGACCCCAATACGGCCGAAATACATGGGCCGAGGTTGCGCATTTGCTTTCCCTACCATTGTGTAACTTCACGATAGGCCTTTTTTGGTATGCTAAGTCCCGGATAAGGCGGATTTGCTTCCCAGGCATCGTCGTACGCCTGCTGCCATTTATGCGTTTTCCAGAACCCCACCACCTATTCCATCATATGTTTGAATAGGCCGAGCTAAATATTGTGTAAGAGGTCCGGCATATGAAGCTTGGTGGGGTTTACCTGGTTGAGTCGGGCCAATATATTATTTCCTATTTTCAGGACCAGATGCTGAAAGTATTTGGCAATATCAGCGACTTCTGACGGCTCATGCCACAAGAGTTTCCCTCTATATAGGATGTAGTCGTGGGTCTCATGCATATTCAAAAAATTCTCACAAAGCTCCTTGCACGGGACCTCCCACCTTGAGCATGACTTACTGCCTATTCTGTGCAAGGCCGCATGTTCAGCATTATCCGCAATCCCGACATATAAGATGGGAAAAAAAAAGTGAGTTTTGCCCTCTGCACAATCGATTACCGTTCCTTCTTGGACAACCTGTTGTAAGGACCCAAGGACCAGATCGAAGACAGTTCGGAGGACATCTGGATTCATCAGCCGCTGGGCTTCGTCAGCGGGGGCTAATTCAGGAGTGAACTTTGGCGGCACCAGAAGCAATGCCAGAAGCAGGATTGGCATCTTGATCGGGCGGTTTCTCGTCCGCGAAAGGGTATGCCTGATCGTCAGGTATACCAGCCAGGCTTGCTTGTCTCCCGCAACATTGGTAAGTTCCTTCTGGTCCGATAATCCGATCCTGGGTACAACTGTTGGCCCGGGGGGCAGCTTTTCCCACCAAGGAACATAATGGACTATTAGCACTTGAAACACTCAACACTTGAAACTTGTCACGACCTATTTCATACCTGGGTATCCCACCACCAGTCCGCCGTATGCATCTCAGAGTATACTTACTCTCTACTCGAATCATATTCCCGAATAGGTCCCTAGACTAGATCTGATCTACAAGCGACCCGGCAGATCAAGTAGCGGACATATTCGATAATATTCGGATAATAGAAAGTTGGTGCATGTCGACCATCATCGATAACCGCTTCCGGCCCCCCCTGGTACTTACCAACTGGGTCCAGAATATCGAGATGTTGTCGCCTGGTATAGGTGGACCACAAATGATCTGCAATCCGTGCTACCCAAACCTTCTGCAAGTACGTGTTGATCCGCGACTTGGCTCCCTTGCTCCGGACTAGCCAGCCTGCCAAATTCAAGTCCTCTTCAGACGAGAAAGTCTTTCAGAGTTCAGAGTTCCAACACAATCAATTACCCCAAACAAAAGTCACCTGCCCCAGTACATATTAGCCAAAATGGTTTTCCATCTGTGGTTCTCTCCCATTCAACTACAGTCTTGAATTCGCTTGCAACACCAGCCATAACTCCAAGCCACTCAGAACCAACAACGCCAGAATTGGAGTGTGGAGGTGGAGAGCGGCCCAGCAGGAGACGGAATATGGCCATAGAGCTTCAGCGTAGCATGCTGCCCAAAGGCTGTTCCCTGATCCGAGAGAGGACAATCTTCGTGAATCCGTTTCCGGACCCAATTACCCTGACCGAAGCAGTTTGTGGGTGCTGGAACGATGCCCATAGGGAATTTGTCTTTCCGAACTTTGCCGATGCTATACCACACTCAATTGACCAGGCAAGTTACCCTTTATCAATAATCTATATCTTATCCCCAAAGGAAAATAGCGCGGCCGGCGGCCACTGGTTTGCAGATTCGGTCAAAGCACAGTTTGTGCAGATCCCAGTATATGCATACGGTGAACAAGACTATAACAGAACTCGGTACCCTGGAAATTGATGATCCTGCGGTGTGTAGACGAAGGGCGCAATACCTGCTGGTGGAGGATAAGTTCACTTGCCGATCAAGGAACTATGGGGTGGGTTTTCAACATTTCCTCTCATTATTTCGAACTGTGGTGAGACTAAATCCATCTAAGTTGGCGGACAGTCAATTCCTCTTCGATTGGTACCGCCACAGATCCCGGATGCAATATACACACAATATAACTCTACCCCTAGAAAGAAAGGCATGACAGATGATGAATTCCTTAGCAAGATCAATGGTTCATTTATCTGTCTGACAGCAGCCATATTGTGCCAGTCACTGCGATGCTGGCAGAGTGAAAACTTTATCTATAATGTTGCTTTCACACATGCCAGTTCCAAAGGCGAGAAAAATAACGCTGACTTGTGGTTTTGAGAAGTGTCTGGAGCCCTTGGCGCCAAGGGGCCCCGGCATTCGGATACTCTTGAAAACCCCAAGTACTTAAAGGGGTGATAAGCCACCTAACAAGATGATATGCCTGCTAGAACGCCAAATAAAGACATGGGACCGGATGGGAGAGGTCTGGCGCTGACGAATAATCTACCGAATCAGGACATCATTAAAGGCTAGAATCGAGAAGGAGCGGGAAAAGCATGTTGTGAGAACGGGGGGAGATTCCAATGATGCGGACACATGGAGGCGGGAGATTGGAATCGATCCGGAGGTGGATTGATGAGAAGCCGCTGGGGAACTCGGGGATGCAGGTGGAGGACCTGGTCGGCGCTGACGGCAATGGGATCAACGGGCGAATTCTGGGGTATTAGATGATCTAGCTCTGTTGCGAGAACTGGCGGACACGCCATCACTGGTTGAAGCAAGTGACCTAAAGGAGGGTAATGCACCTATCAGTATTCTATGAGCGTATATGCATAGTAAGAAAGTGTAATAAGGGAAATAGATGATATATGCCAATAGAGTCCGGATGTGACAAAACGTTAAAGTGTTTAGGTCAGTATGAAGGTGTCAGGTGGGCAATTGTAGGCATGATGGGCATCGGAGGGCGTCGGGCGAATGCGGATAAGCTGGGCAGCCGGCAATTGTCGGTTCAGAAGGCAGGAGGATGTGTTGGGCAGACGGTGAGAGGCCGAAGCGGACAGTCAGCCATCTAGTGGAGGAGATGGATTAGGGAGGGAGGAGAGCAAAAGGTTGAGAGGGGAGAACGTCTGCCAGATCTGGGAGAATAAGAAAAGGGTTCGGGGGGTGTGAGGACAAGGAGAGAGCTTGTGTGAGGGTTCGAGTGCAAAAGCCGAAGCGGGGAGAACGTTCATAGCCCCTCTCCTAGTCCTTTCTAGTGCGAACCCCGCCGCAAGCTCTGGTCCTCTCCCAGCAGCCCCTAAACCCTTCATACATTCTCCCAGATCTAGCGGACGCAATCAGGGCAGAATCGTGTATCTTGGGAAGAAGGGTGGCGGACAGGGGTGTGTTGGTGAGGGTTCAGAATAAATCAGTCCCGGCCACAAGGCGCCTGCGAAGAGGAGCCTGTGTACAGGGGCATTCAGGGCGAGGGGAGAAAGAGGTTATGTGCTAGGGGCAGGGTTGCTGGGGCTAACAGCGCCAGGCCGCGTTCTGTGCCTCCGGAGACAAAGGGACCATGTCTTGAGGAAGCGAGCCCGGGTGTCACATCAGGAATTGCCGTTTACCTTATAAGCGCCTGGAGCGTCCTGCGCACAGGGCGACCAGGATGCACCAGGACGCAAGGTAATATTTTTGCAGATGTGAGAAAGCTCACCCTGCAGGATTCCATAGCAGAAAGGTTGCAACAAGTCAACTGCCCTATACTGTGCATGAAATGGAACTCCTCAATATAGTGGATGCAGTCCTGTCATTTCACCTCATGCTTTATGGTACCAGGATCACCGTGGTAACGGACAACAAAGCGCTTTCATTCTTCGTGTCACAGACGAATCTCCCTTCCAGCCAGACAAGAAGGAGAATGTTCCTCCAATCTTACGATTTCGACATCATACACAGACCAGGAAAGGATAATCTCCTTGCAGATGCCCCCTCAAGGATATAGGAGGACTGAGAAGCAAGCACTGACATGATCCTACTTGACCCCCCTGAGAAGAAAGCTATAAAAGGTCTCCATTTCACCATGACAAGCAGCGTCAAACACAATCTCCACCTCGCTCATACTCTCCATCTCGTTAAAGAACCTTCCTTCTTCCCCCTAGCACCTCTTGACCCCTTTTCTATATCTCAACATCTATCAATGTGGAACATTGAAGATGTCCCCATCCCTGACGCGCCCAAGGAGAAGGAAAACGATCACCACCCAGGTCCTTTTGCTCAAGGACTTCATAAGATGGCAATCACCCTTGAAAAAGGTTTCGATACCTTGCAGAGCAACAAAGCCAGCACCCAAGAACAACCTCATAACCCTACAAAAACCACGATCCTCATTCAAGTAGCTCAGACACAGCTTGCTGCACTTGAGTCAACAATTCACTGCTCTTCAAACCAGATGGAACATTCCTTACGCCTTCAGGCTATCACCAACTACTTTGGAACAATTCATGACTCCAGTACCAAACTAAAATCAATTGCCCTAACCAGCTCAGGATACCAAACGACTGCATCTGTTACCCATTCCAATCCTCCCTGAGATTAGTTTGAAGGATTTCTTATGTGTACAGGACATAGAGCCACACCCTGGGCACAGTGTGTATAGGACGAATGTGAATCCCACAAGAAAGAAAAACACCGCCACTACTACCCCTCCGGACCTCGCCATATCCCTGCCTCTAGCCTACTGTATTCCACCTCATGCTTAATTACTCCCCACCACCCAAAGCCAATATATAAAGATCCATGAGTTATCCCTCCCGCCTTCACTGATGATGATGGATACCTAGTCTTTAACACCATAATCAACGAGGATGATGGACCATCGTCGAACTATGTCACTCACGAAGAAGACCTACTGCTCACTGATGCCCATGTCGATTCCGATGATCCCTTCCACAACCAGCCCTCCGGAGCACTTGGTATTCCCACCTTCCCGCTCTCCCAACACCTCAAAGGCAAGTGGTATAACACCCTTCGAAAGGCCACTGCCGCTGATCGGCTCTATAACATGGTCGGCAAGAACCCCAAGCATCCCAGTTCGATCCTTATTGCCGGACCTCTTTATAAAAGAGCGGTGGATTACCTTCGAGACTGTGCATATGCTCCCTATGAATCTGCCTATGAAGAAACTAACATCAGAAGGGAAATCATTAAAATCACCCATGAACAAATAGCCCATATGGGAGCATGCAAATGCTTCAAATACGCCTCCAACCATTTCTATTGAATGTCTATGAGATGAGATTTCAAAGATTCCATTCACAGATGTCACCTTTGCCAGATGAACAACCAAACTACTACCCCCCCTGAGAGAGTTGTGAGCCCTCTCCCTGTCCCCTCAGAACCCTTCGCTTCGATTGGAACAGACTTTGCAGGACCCTTTCCTACCCACAACAACAAGGAACCAATCCTGGTTGTGTTGGATCTCTTGACTGGGTTCACCTACCTGATCCCAGTCTCCCAGAACATTACCGCGATTGAAACTGCTAATCTCCTCATTGAACGAATCTTCTGAGTCCATGGTTTTCCTACTTCTATCATCTCAGATAGAGACCCCAAGTTCACCTCCTGCTTCTGGATGCAATTCATGGCTATTATAAAAATTAATCCCAACATAGCTACCGCTTACCATTCCCAGACCAATGGCTAAACAGGATGCAGGATCAGAACAATACGCCAATGCCACCGCAATTTCGTTAGCCCCAAAGGAACCCAGTTGACTCGTCACACTCCCTATATTCGAACAGCTATCAATGCTGCTCCTGCCCCTTCATCTGCACTTTCACTATTTGAAATTACCTTTGGATAAATTATCAACCTCCTCTCTAGTGGCAAAGTCCTCCCTACCGCCGTCCCTTCGGTGGATGACATAGCTTCGCAAATCATGAACAACCAGCAGCTCGCCAGAACCACCCTCCAGGGAGCAAGAACTCCTCAGACAACTACTAGCCTGAGAGGACTGGAAGAAGGAGTACCCATTAACCCAGGCAAAACTGAAGTTAGCCTCAGACCCGAACTCTAGGTAAACAAGATTGGACGAAACCAGAACCTAGTTCGACCCTGCTTAGGACCTTTTTTAGTCTCCGTAGGACCTGATAGACACGATAACTACAAACTCAACCTCCCTCCTATCATGCAAGGCATCCACTCTTGGATTCATCGCAGCCACTTTTGAATCCACCTCAGACCAGACCTCAAAGCATTCTCAGGCCTTCCTGAACACAGCTCGAAAGAACCAGTCACCATTAATGCCTCAGGACAAGAAGAATGGGAAGTTGAAAAGATTCTCAAAGATCGAATCTATCTAAAGAAGCACCAATTCCTAACCCATTGGAAAGGCTATGACGAAATAGAAGCTACTTGGTAGCCTCTGGATGTCCTTGAAGGAGCCAGTACTGCTCTTAGAACTTACTGGTTTGACACCTATAACGAAAACATTCCCTTCCAACGCCCCTGGACTCATGATGAATGTTGGTCAGCTTGGACAGTCCAGACACCTGAATACATTCCTCTATCGCCAGAGCTTGATCCTGACGGATTCTGGACACCTATCCAAGACTCTGACTACCTTCCCTATTGTTATAGTTTTCTATTAGGTAGTACTTTTCTTAGTTCGCTTATTACTACCATTCGTTCCTTGTACCCAATTGGGAAACTCTATGTATTACTGGTTTAGTACATTAGTAGTGATCCCTTACTTGTTTGATTTCATTACTTGTTTTGTTAGTTAAATTCTGTCGCATCTACACCTCTGTATTACAACTTAGTTGTTTTGGCATGTACCTTAGCGTAGCTTAACATTCTCGTTTGGACAGGATATTGGTTATGATTTATTTGTATTTACAGAGTTCGAGATCCCTTAAGAATTCGGAATCTCAACCCTCACCGGAACCCTCACTTTAAATATACTAAGTTGCACATTCACTCTACTAGTTCCTAACCTTTGTTATCTCGCTTGTAGTGATTTGCATCGACGCTTCTCCTCCCTGTTCTTACAGTATCGCCGGATCTCCCTCTGGGAATCTCGCGATTCTCGGGAACAGGTTACAAAGGCCATATATGCTCTTCTTAAGGCGCAGAACCTCCCCACCAGGTACTGTCACCATTGTGGGTTTTTTTTCGATGTAGCTCTCGTCATCTAGTGGAGCGTAGAGGTAAACTGATTCAATGTTGTATTGAACAGTGGGGAGATCATGCTGAATTACAAGCGCGAGAAGAATGCGTAGCCTATCGGGCCGTACAACAGCAGCAGAGGTCTTGTCGTAGTAGATACCTGGTATCTGTGTAAACCCATGAGCCGTAAGTCTTGCCTTGAACTTTACTAAATTCCTATGCTCAGCAGTCTTCTTTCTTAGCCCCCATTTTGTATCAACAAACCGCGTGTTCTCAGGCGGCACCGTCGCTTCCCAAGTTCTGTACTTCTCCAGAGATGCAATTTCCTTCTCCATTGCAGACTTCCACTCACCTGCCTCAGAAGTACGGAGTGCGCTAGAAACAGAAGGCTCATTCTCATCTGCACACCCAAGGAGTGCTACTTCACCCCACACCCAAAGGCTTGCAGATGGTCTAACCTCTTGACCACGGCGAGTATAGAGCTCAGCCTGAGAAGGTGGCTCACAAAATATCACCTCCCCTTGAATTTTCATTCGTGGCGCCAGGAATAAAGCTTTGATATCTGGATGCGGCTGACGGAGTGGCTGGCTGGAGAGTTGGTGATCCTGTTGGGAATGATAGATATGTTCCCAGTACAGAAGGGGAAATAAATGATGGAGGAGTTGCAAACCCCAGTGAGGATGGTTCTGGTGGAGTTGACTCGAACAGATTTGGGTAGCGATAATGAATCTCTGCCAGAGATGCAGGTACCAACGGAACAGTGGATGGAGCGGCATCACAGGCTAAAGTGTCAATAGTGATTACTTCAGAAGGTGGTATCACCACTCTTCCCTTAAAGTGACGCGATATAACCACTCTGTGTAGAGAAGGAATCCAGAAACGATAGTGATTCCGCTGCTGCCCATATCCTACCAGAAATCCTTCCCTACTTTGGACTAAGAGCTTCCCTTTTATTCTTCATCTCTCCTCAGGAACCAAGACATATGCTGGAGATCGAAATGGCTCCAGGTCACCAAGGTCTAGAATTTCTCTAGTGAGAACTTTGTATGCGGATTTGTTATTAAGGGCGGCATATGGCATTTGATTCCTTGTAGAAACAGCGTGCGTAAGTACTTCCCCCTATAGCCTTAAGGGCAAACCTGAGTAGAAGAGTAGAGTGTGTGCCGATGCAGTAACTGTACGGTTAAAAAGCCCTGCAATTCCATTCCTCTCATGGATGTAATCGATACTTAACTTGTGTCCCACTCCAAGCTTCGCTAATTCATCTTCAAACCACTTAGAGGTGAACTCTCCTGCATTGTGGGTTTGCACAACTTTAACCTTCGCATCATACTGACATGCAGTTAGTGTGAACATATCGAGCCAGGCTTCCGGAGCTTCATCTAAGGTCTTGAGAGAGTGAACCTCAGCTCAATGTCAGTACTCGTCGATTGCAGATATGAACTATTTGCTGCCACCTGGGGTAGGTACCCTGAATGGGCCACATATATCACTGTTGACTGTGTGATATGGTGCAGGACTAACAGTGGTTCTAACTTTGGGGATTGTTCAAGTATACTTACTTTTGCTTCAGGCGTTGCAGTCAAAGGTTCCCTTTACCGCTGGTACTGCCGCTAGTTCCTTGGTATGTGTGCATAAGATAGTGAAGGCGGATGGGGGTAGATGAGCTAACTTTCCCTGTAGTTGCATAACGCTTGGAGTCCTGATGGCTGAAGGCATGCCTATGATTTCCAAACCAGAATATGGAATAGTTTCGAGTACTGTGTTTGTAGTAACAGTAATTGTAGTTCCTAGGGCATCGCCAGTTTTACTGGCTCCAGCTTCTGCCATTCGACGCCATGATATAAAAGAAAACCGAAGACCTGGAACTAGGAGGGTATTATGCAGGCTAATATGGTATGTACTGCCATCGGACAGAAGGGCTGAGAAACTTGCAGTACCAATTGCTGTAGCCTGTAGTTGCTCACCATCCCCTATAGTAACCATTACATTCGTTGACCTTAAACCCGTTATGCGGCTAGCGTCTGGAGTCATGTGACTGCTCCCACCACTATCCAGGATCCAGGCCTCTGGGGGGAAATCCCTCTTAGTTGTTGGAAATGCATATCCTTTAGTCTTGTCAACCAAAGCTGCTGATGCAGAAGCTCCTCCTGCTGTGTCCCTTTTTCGAGGGAAGCAGGCTGTGACAAGATGCCCGATTCCTAGATACCCTTTTGACTTGCAATACGTACAAATCTTTTCTTTTGTTTCTTTTTCCCTCATCATTTGGGTAAATACTCGTTGCACTGAAGGCAGTAGTTGTGTCGGCTGCCTGTTCAGCACCGTAGAGGTCTAGTAACCAGGTACATACTTCATTGTATGTCACTGAATCTTTTGTGGTTAGGTTATCTATTACGTTCTCGAGAGTGCTAGGAAGTGAGGTAAGGAAGAAGGCCCCTTTTGCAACGTCACTATTGGCTAATGGGAGTAGGACTGCTTCTAGGGTGTCCTTGGACGGGGAATCGGTGTCTTTGGACCGGGAGGTTGCTTCAGAGGGTTGCTCGAGCAGGCGCTGCCAGAGCTTATCATATTTTTTCGATATGGGCAGCATTTCCGTGTTTATTACTACAGCGGAGAGTAATGATACTCTTCAGGAGAGAGTGGAGACTTGTCAGAGTCCTCCTGTCGAACTTCTCCACTAGTTTTGCCCATGCACTCGGTGCATCGGGGGCAGTGGAGATCAGTGGCATAAGGTAATGGGCGATATTAAGGAGGATGAAACCTTTCGCACGCTGGGATAGACGGACCCAGGAGGCCCCAGCAGTGGCGTCGGTACTATCAGGTTTTGGAGTCTTACCCGTTACGACATCCCATACACCCATGATACCTAGGAAGATCGTGGCGCTTGACCTCCATGTGTGATAGTTCGTTCCCCCATGCAAGTTCTCGATTGGAGGAATGTTAAGGGACCTGGAGACTTCCGCCATCGTAGCTAGAAGGGAGATTGGATGTGGGAAGCGGGGATGATTGTCTTCGGACAAGATGCGGATAGTTCAGAGCGCTGAACCCGGGCTCATAACCTATTGGTGTAAGAATGAGTAGAGACTTGTTCTATGAACATGATAAAGACTGACTGGTTCCATGTCCTAGCTATGAGCCCGGACGGAGGCTATATATAAGAAAACACACGACTGCCAACCCCACACAGGTAACTTCTAAAGTGACTGCTAAGGTGAATGCGAAGGCAGTTAACCTTACGACATCCATTACGACCTCTCTAACACCTATGAGAACACCTCACCCGTACGGTGAGGATACAGTTTCATCCAGCAGTTTCTACAGTTCAGATTGTGGCTAGTCTGGCAGAGGTGGACGGTTGTGATATCAACCAAGTGGACTGTGGGGGTAACACACCCCTCGTGTGGGCTCCCTGGGGTGGGCACGAAGGAGTAGTGGAAATACTGCTCGGACGGGAACACATCGACCCCGATAGGCCCGACAAATACGGCCGGACGCCACTCTGTCATGCTGCTGGAAGTGGACACGAGGAAGTGGTGGAAATGCTACTCGTACGAGGCGACGTTAACCCCGATGAATCAGATGTGCTCGGCAGAACACCACTTCATTGGGCTGCTGAGAAAGGGTTTGGAGGAGTGATGAAAATATTGCTTGGACAGGACAGCGTCAACCCCGACAAAACAGATATATCCCACCAAACCCCGCTTTGCCTTGCTGCTGGGAACGGGCACAAAGCAGTGGCGAAAATACTATTTGGACACGACGACGTCGACCCCGACAGATCGGACAAATACGGCCAAACGCCACTCTATCTTGCTGCCAGGGGTGGGTATGAGGGAGTGGTAGAAGTATTACTAGGGGGGGGGACTCCGATACACTAGATATATCCGGCCCAACACCACTTCCTGCAGAGCTCGGACCACTTCCTCTTTATCTAGGTGGTGGTGGTTTCTACTCCGTTCTTGGCCCACCACTTAGCCACGCGACACGGGAGGACCAAGCAAACGAATCTACCAACGATCAGCGTTCGCAAGCGGCCAGGTCGGCCTACAGATAGCCGGCAGGCTTTCGGTCCGGCCAGGCCAGGCCAAGGTGAGACAGGCCTGGGCTTTTCAGGCAAGGCTTCATGGGTGCCTGGCGGTGCCGGCAGGCTTACGGTAAATTCCATATGACTGGTCAGTGTTTTATTAGTGTGTGGCTCACATCTGAAGATACCGGTAGATATCTGAAGATGCCTACAGATACCTGAAGATATCTTAAGATGCCTGCAGATACCGGAAGATACCTGAAGATATCTGAAGATACTCGAAGATATCTGAAGATACTCGAAGATATCTGAAGATGCTCGAAGATATCTAAAGATGCTCGAAGATATCTGAAGATGCTCGCAGATAGCTGACGCGATAGGGTATTTTCCTATTTCCCTTATCACTCAATTCATAACTACTAAAAGTAACCTACAAGGTAGCTAACAAAGGCTGCAGAACAACGAAACAACACGTGCAAAGCGAAACAAAACAAAACGCGAAGAGTAAAGCAGTACTCATGAGTTCAGTCGCCATCGCACAATCTAGAAAGGGGAACTCTTCTCATTCCGATACTTGCTCTCACGCTCACGACTCATAATGCCCAACTTAGCAAACTAGCTAACGGTAGAGACAGGAGTACTGATACACGAACATCCCCTTTTTCTCTTCGGCAGACTCCCATGCCAACAAAAGAACGTACTTTTCATAGCCTCTGTATTCCCTCCGAAGGCCTCCCCCCAACGATCAGAGACCGGCCGTCCATAGACTGCGCACGCCGAGCACCATCAAAGACGTCCGACGGCAAGCGCTACCCCCAGCTGAGATTTTGTCTAGTCTATCTACTGAGCCCCTGCTCTCGTCGACCCCCCTCTGATGTTACTCAAACTAAAATCCCTAGATCTTATCTTAATCAGATCTTATCATAATCACATCTTACCACTCGAAAGCCTGCAGATATCTGCAGTCCGGCCAGGTTAACCCCATTCCTAACGAAAAAGGCGCTCAACCGACACTATGGGGCGAAACACCGCGCTCAGCGACTTGACTGCCCAGTTCCTGGATGTCTTAGGGTTGGGGAAAGGGGGTTCACGAGATATCATAATCTAGTTATTCATATGGAGGGCAAACAGCATAGAGTGCTACGGGGTGGTGAACCACGTGGGCGGTAGTTGACTGATCTGCCGTCATCGGAAGACATGTAGCACAAGAACTCCCTGGTTAGTTTTACTCGCAGAACACCTCTGTTAACCAGATCCTCCTTCTTCGCCTGGCCGCCAGTCAATTTTACGGGAGCTGATCCAATCTGCCCCATGGACACCGCAATACTGTGCAATAGCCGTTCTTCCCAAAAATCGCTGAGACGCTAGGGATGTCCTGCATTCATTCTACATAGGTAGCCAGGACCAATATAGTTGATTTTCACAGCTACTGGATCCTTTTACTTACCCACTTTCATCTACATCCCCCGCTCCCATTTTTCCTGGTATAATACAAAGAATTAAACTGTATAATCGCGGGTCTCTTTTGTTCCTTAAGTCCTAACATCAAATTTACTCCATGCCTTACTTTACTATTAGCTCTTCTCTATCGACTATTCGCCATTGACTATGTACCTTCGACTATGCACCATGGATACCGTAATTGCTCAATGGCGAAAAAACCCCAACCCCGGCCCACAGACATCGATGGTGTCATCAACGCGATGAAACATATCTGGCACCTCTAACACTTTTGTCTCGTGGTTGTAAGTGATTCAGTCACGGAATAACGAACGGTATTACGAGAGCGAGATTTTATGGGAAGTACCGTAATCTATGCTCCAAGCATGGTCCCATGTTCTGGAGACTTTAAAAAAAATCCGTAGTGCTGAAAGGAGCCAAATTAGATTCACAATTTTTTATTAGCAATGTGGGGAGCTAGTTTTGTATTTAAAACCTTAAATTGATATATCAATTCCTCCTCTTTATTCTGTGCGAGGGTGGAATATGCCCCCCTCACTCCCTCTTACATCCCTTTTGGGATCTAAGGTTGTTTTTTTTATATATTCATTGGCACACCTAGCAGTGTCTGGTAAGTTTATGCTATGTTGGCGTACTGAACCGTACTACATTTTGTATTACACTATGTAAACTTGACGTTCGAATATTAAGTCGCTGCGGGTGGGGCTCTATGAGCCTCCCCGGCCTCAGGACTCTCTAATACAACAAGCATGATCTTGTGCCGGCCTGCCACTATTTTTTGAGTCTCCGCTGAGGGCTGGGGTTGACGTGATATATCTGCCTCTATTCCAGGAAATTTCAACGAGCCAGGACATATCGTATCCCAGGACAATACTACCGGTATGATACTTGTGTTTTCTCCAGATACCTGTTAACGATACCTAGCGATCACTCAGTGGTAAAGGGACTTTCTTCTGTCCCTTTTTATCGTGTCACTCGCTTATTAATATCTTCTCTGGTTACACATTACGAATTGAAGGGGAGTAATGGGTATACCTGGTGTGTATTCTGTACATGAGTATTCTCATGCGCGGCGAGATATGATCTGAGAGTTGAGCGGAGGATGGATCTGTATACTATGGGTGAAAGGTATGAGAATATCGCAGTTGTCTTATTATCTCTGGAAGGATTGCCGCCGGCAAGGGAATTACTTATACTTTCTGGTTGCCCTGGTGGCACCAAGGTTGAGTCAGACAGGTGGGAGATTTAAAAAATTCTGAGTCGAAATATCGCTATCAACAGTGAAGCTTGTGCGAAGAAAGGGGAAAGGATATCAAAATGAGAATATATTATTCGTTGACCTGTCCCTCTTACAATTGCGGGCTGAGGAGTGCCATTTAAATACAAAAAAACAATGCCAACTATTCCTTCTCTTCCCCAACCTCATCACACCATTTCCTTATTTTCTCATGTCATTCCCATACCCCTTTTGCCCCTCATTTCTTCACCGCTTTAGGGCTTTATCATCGCGCATGGTATCATACATGACTCCGGTCAACCCTCTGATATCCTTCTCGTATGTTTTAAGTGATTTTTAACACTGGGGCAGTAGGAATGATGTCCGATGGCCAGCCACGGAGCGAGTGCCGGTGATTTACAAGTTACAACAAGATTGTTGTATTGTCTATATAAAGCTTTTCCGTCCCCGTATATAAATAGAACAAGTAAGCAGGTTACAAATCCCTAATAAATCCCTAGATCTTACCTCCTTGCCTGTATTCCTTTCCCTTTCTCACTCATGTGCACCCCACCGATCGGCGCCTGTTCACGACAATACCACCGCCCCCACTTCTTGCCAGCGTTCATAGGCGAGCAGGCTGGCCTGCAGATAACCGGCCGATATGTAGTCTGGCCAGGCCAAGCCAACTTAAGACCGTCATAGGCTTTATGGGTCGAGTTTTGGGAATGCCCGCGAGCCTCATGGGCGCCTAGCGTCTCCAGTAAGCTTTCGGTATGTGCCATCCGATTAGTATATTTTTTGTTAATTGGGCCTGGTATCGCTAGATGCTTATATCCATGTAACTTAATATCTAAGGGCCTGTTCGGCGGGAACGGAAGGTCGGTCAACTGTTCTGTTTCGCAACAGTTTCGCACACAAAAATTGTTGTCTTTCTGTTTTGAAACGGTCAGAAATGGTCACTTTGTATGGGGGAACGGAACGGAACCGTTCCAACTGAACAGGCTCTAAAGATATCTTCTGCTAGGTCCATTATTCGATACTGAAGAAATCCCTAGTGCCCACTCCAAGAAGAGTGGGTACTAGGGAATTACCTATCATTCAGTATTCTCACATGCTGGGAATAAATTACTCATCTCTACACTTTTACTCTCAGAATATTATCCTATGATCCGATACCGCTTTTCAAAATGGCCTCTTCCCTACCGCATGGTTCTCTAATATGTATTATGATTTGCTAGTAGAAACAGGACAATACTTGAGAATGTTGGGCCTTGTTGGTGATGCTAATTTGTATTTCTTTTACTATTTCTCAATCAGCCCATTAAGGAGCCCAGGTCTCCAATTCGCCTCTTGTGATGTTTGAAGTCGCATGAAGTTAAACATATTCAATGAACATCGTTTGACACAAGTCCCGGAATCTTTCCGAACTGCGGGAAGTCATGCGCGATCACTCAGAGACCCTCAGATATCGGCAGTCTGGCTAGCCCCGGCCAGATGGACTTAGAAGCTAGACGGCTCGCTTGCGAACATTGCTTCTTGCCATGGCTCCACGCCTACCTAGTGCTTGGTTTAGGGATATATGTGGGGAAGGTCTGTCTGTTATAAAGTGGATTTTTCATGGATGGGTCCCTAGAGGTTTGCGATGTAAAGGATGGGGACAAAAAAGGGGACCGATTACCTGCCCACTACTGTTAATCGCCAACGTTCTCTCTATCTCGGTCACCAGACCTCTCTTCTATGTTAGAATATGCTAGAAGGAAACTAGAGGTTTCACCGGTGAGTCTGGAACTCGGTGAAGTGTGCGAAAGCAGGGTAGAGCGGTGAGTAAATGCGGGGTAGAGGGGTGAGGAAATGCGGGGTTACAGCGGTGAGAAGAAGCGGGGAAATGAGGGGTTAGTGGATGGTGGCATAAGTGCTAGGAATGGGGTGATCGTAGTAGGGTCTCTGCCGAATGCGCAGTTTCGTTTTCTGTACTTAAGGGTCTTGTTCACGCACGATTGTAGAATATAGGTCAGTGGATAGTCCACATGAAATATATCAAGTCTCTCGCCCACGCTTCCATACATACGATCGGTATTCGTCCCCAACAATTATAATACCCAAATGGGTGAGGCTGGCGGGGGTAGTTATGGTGTTTGTGGGGTTGATAAAGGAGATCACAGCTCTGCGAAAGGGGACTAGGGTAGTTATAAACTCACCGAGGGTCCAAGCCTTATTTTACCAACATCTTATTAGGACCTCACAGCTAAGTCACATATATCGAATGCTACAAACTCATACCGTGGGTGTTATTGCATTTCTCATCACCTAGGCCCACAATATTGGGCAAACTACATGCCTATAGTAAAAGGGTATTTTTATTATTAAGGCCGTGTTTGGCACGCAAGAAAAATGGCATTTTTCTCACTTTTATGCTATTTTTCCGCCATTTTTTTAAACAAAATGGAGGCATGTTTGGTACACCTATTAAAACGGCGGTTTTTAAAATTTTAGTGGCATTTCTTTTATGGTATTTTTTTGTGATGTGGGTAAACTATTTGTAGACCGTGGGATAATTTTACAAAAGCAGTAAAATCGATGAAAATAATATTATATGACAAGATTCACACTCTCCCGAAACCTTCAGGTGTACTCGGGGGGATCCTTAAGGGGCAGTTTACCTATAGACGGCCGTCTAGCAACCGGAGACGGTGCCGACCGTTAAGGAGGGCTAGGGGGTGCAAGGTGTGTAGGGAGAATAGATCTGTGTGTGTTTACCTAATAGACCGTCTACTCTGGTTTAGAGTGAAAATTTTGATAAACTAACGTAAGGTTGGCAACAATGAGGCTTTCCACTGACAAGAGCGCTCAGCAACCGAGATATCGGACGGAACAATGTCTCTTCACTATCCCAAGATGGGAATTGTGTCTTTGAACTGGGACAAGATTATGAGAATGATAATCACTGAGTGCGCAAGGAAAATAAAGCAGATTGATAGCTATTCTTGTGATTTCTAACATGAAAGGAGAGGGGGGTTGTGGTGGTGTTGATAGACGGAGGTACCAATACGGCCCCTTGAGCTGTGTCCTGTTTTGACCATCTAGCAGCTAAAATATAAGACGGTTGAAAAGTAGGCAAACAGTTTTGCCACGTCTATTGGAATTGGGTGTTGGTTGATAAAGTAAATAGGATATGAGAAGTAGAGAGTCTTGCGGTCCTTATTCTTTCTGTGCTGCCAGCAGCGTTCTATATATACAAAAATCTCCCGTACAGAAAAACTCTTCTTCTCCTTTGTTCAAGTCTTCGCTTCCATAACCTTCTCTTTCTTTCCACTTCACACCCACAACCTTCAAACATATTCCGTCCCTTTATCCCTTCACTTCGTTTCAACTACTCACACAGTTTTCTCTTTCCGAACATTCCTAATACCATTGCCTGTTTCGCTATCATCATAGTACGACACCACTTCATTCCATTTTCCACCTAGCATTAGTCCAAAATGTTTAGCACTCCCTAGTGTGTTTCCTGAGTGTACACAAAACATCTCCACTGCAGCTAACTGTTTGTCCTGACAACCATCACCTCAACTCCCATGTTCCGCAACACTTTCCAAAACCTAACTCTCCTAATCCAAACATCCATTGTCGTAGTCGTGGTGAAGATATGGAACCTTCGCGAATATTTTAACATTTGAGACGTCACCGTCTAGTTTTCCCACCAAAATCTCTTAACTAGACGGAGAGGTAAACGGCCCCTAATAGGTCAATGATGGGGTTGATTTTGAGTAAAATGGCAGCGTAGTATGATAATGCAGTACATAAGAGTAATGGTTCAAAGGCTGGGGACCGCCATGGAGCCAGGGTCAAGGTTATCATGTTCATAAAAACGGCGGGTGAACCTTTTCAATACCATGCTCTTAGCGAGAAACTCTTCCGGATACAATTGACCGAGAAATACGGCTTCGGAAAAGTGAAACCTCTGCAAAGAGTCACCTTGCTCATGGCCCACCGTAAACAACTTCCCCCTATTACTCAATTTAGGCAAAGAAATTGAAGAGAAAATTCAGAAAAATACTAGCAGGCCTTAAGTGATTCTTGTGGTTTTTTTACAATATTTGTGTTTAAGGAATAAAAAGGTAGGGGAAAGGCCTCACTGGGTATGAGAAACACTTTGTTGCTCTGCCTAAGTGAAACCTGGCGATGGTATGTGTGTGCCAAGAATGGTATTGTAAAGGCACCCCCCCGTTTCCATGGTGTTTTAAATGGTTTCTCATAAAAAGGCTTAAGGGCCCGTTCGGCACGTCACTTTTAACTTATGTCATCAGAGTAATTTTTACGGCATATATTTCTCCACATAACTTTTCTGCTAAGGTGTTTGGCATAGCAAAAATGTATGTTATTTTTTAGAACAAGGGGGATTTTCCAAAAATGATATAGGGCCAGCTGAAATTGTGAGAGTGACTTGGCTTTAGAAGAGACACCACACAAAACTGCCTCTACATTAGTATCATCCACTATCAGGGTTATTCTGACTGTCTTGATAGTATCAATTTCATAATGCCTTCAGCGCCTGTGCCTGTGCTATGCCGAAAACTCATATTATCAGAAACATCATTACTTATTTCTTTTATTTTTAACATATAATGTGTCGTTTGCAGCCTTTGTGAAAATAAAAATATAAGGACATTCCGAACAGGCCCTCAAAGCATAATAGTGCTGTACCGATACCAGTATTATGATATTATCATCCCTAGCAGTGGAATAGGCCCTGAGCTTCGGACATGCGAAGTCAAGTTTCCCCAAATAACCCTGACCCTGAGCACTGGCGCATTCCAAAAGTGTCCGTGTGCCTTTGCGCCTGGTGCCAGGCGCCAAGACGTCACTATCTCCACGTGGGGGCTACCGTGTGTCAAATAAATGCGAACGCCTGGCGCCCCTGCAGAATATATGTAATAATAATCCGAAAAACAGACACAACAGAAACAAGATTCGCTTCAGATCGTGAATATCATCCTGCCACACCAATGACAGCCTTCATCCTCTCAGAATGCTCATTGCCAGATTTCAAATAACCCGAATTCGCAACTCCTAGCAGTGCCCAATAGTATCCTGAATTTCATTACTCAACCCCCAACCTTGGTTGCAGCATAAATTCGGAACCATCCTCTCGAAAAGCGACATTACCCATGCCCGCACTGTAGCTTGAGAGGCACTAGTCTCTTTGCTAATTTAATTTACTGACATTCCAGTATTACAAGGCCATCCAAATAGCATTACTCTTAAAGTGAAAGGATACTACTAACATTTTAGGTGGGAAATTCACACTAATATTTTGGCATAGATTTTAAGCAGGGGTACTACTTTGCTACGTAAGATGTCCGCCTTTATTTGATACTCTATGCGAATCTTTAGCGACAAGTCATCCGGATACTTTTAGAATGGGTAAAAACATTAGGTATTTATTTTTGAAGTGTCGCTAGACTAGGTTATAGATTGAATTCACCATAATATTGTAGTACTTGTAGGGTTGGATAAGAATTCGGCAGGCGCACCATTTCCTGTACCCGATGCGGCAGGCACAGGTAGGGTGCTGCTTTTCACACAAATTTAGGGAAGTAGATGGGAGAGTCCTGAGACGTGGAATAGATTCCAGAAAAAAAACCGCCCCCCCCTTTAGCTTCTAAGAATTCTAGGAATCGACTAACTCAATCACCGAGCATCTACAATATCCTAGCCAGCGCAAAAGAGAAAATGTCTCGATCTTTCGGTAATAATATCAACTCTTTCAACACAACCTATACGGCTGTCAGCGTGTCAAATAACTTGACGGTTACCGGTGACCGATCTAGTATCCTAACCTGGTTATCCCCAATCGATCCCAAGTTACGGCACCAGGGCATCCAAGACTGCCGAGTCGAGAGTATAGGGGAATGGCTACTGCAAACCGAGGAATTCAGAAGCTGGTGCGCCGGTAGCGGGGGAGGTGAATCCGATAACTCGGTTCTGTTCTGCTACGGAGATCCGGGAGTCGGCAAAACTTATATTAGGTAATACGGACAAAGGTGGCCGGATAGAAGAGAAATAGCAAGTACTAACAAGCCGCGCTGCTAGCTCGCTGGTAATAGACAGTTTGTGTGATCGGGCTGGAGGACGAAATGCTACGGTTGCATGCTTTTATTTCGACTTCGCCGCCCAAAAGGAGCAGTCTTCCACGAGTACACTAGGCGCCCTACTGAAACAGGTGGTTGGCGGACTGAAGGAGATCCCGGAGGAGATAGTGGGAGCGTACCAAGATCAAAAAAAAGCTATTGGTGGACGGGGGCCCCGACTTGCCGATATCGTGAAGATGCTGCAGACTACTTCTTCCAAAGAGCCCACCTTCATATGCATCGACGCTTTAGACGAGTGTTTGCCAGGAGATCGAGTCAAGATTCTCGATTCGCTCAACAAAATCCTTCAAAAATCCCCAGGCACTAGAATATTCGTGACTGGGAGACCTCACATCCGACCCGAGATCGGAAAGCGTCTTTCGGGGAGAGTAGCGAGTCTGTCCATAAGTTCTAAGAGAGATGATATTATCAGGTATCTTCGCAGTAGGCTGGAAGAGGACACAACCCCGGATGCGATGGACGAGAGTCTGGAGGCGGATATCCTGAAGACAATTCCTCAAAATATTTCTGAAATGTATGTAGAAGCAACCACGCCGGGGAGACTGCTCAAGTATCCACTGACGAATATGCGTCTAGATTCCTCCTAGTATCGCTGAATATCGATGCAGTCCTGCAGGAAACCACAATCCACCGTAGACGACAAAAGCTCAGCGCAATGACCAACGGCTTAGGGTTAGGGGATGCTTATGGCGCAACCTTAAGTCGGATAAAAGGGCAGGATGGAGAGAAAACGAGGCTTGGCATGGCTGCTTTGATGTGGATATCTCACTCGGAGCGGCCTTTGAAGGCTGGGGAACTGTGTCATGCCCTAGCAGTCGAAATCGGGTCGCCGAATCTCAATACCGACAACGTTCCTTCAATAGGTACACTGCTAGCCTGTTGTCAAGGGCTTGTTGTGGTAGACGAGGAGGCTTCTACGATCAGGCTAATCCACTTTACGCTTCAAGAGTACCTCCGGGCTCATCCTGAGCTTTTCAGTACAGCTCACTCAACAATGGCAGAAACCTGCTTAGCTTATCTGAATTCCCAGCAGGTCAAGGCCTTTTCGACCAATCCCTCCCTCGATCCCCAAGACACACCATTTCTTGAGTATTCTTCTCTGTACTGGGGAGTGCACGCAAAAAGGGAGCTTTCAGAGTGCGCGAAATGGTTTGCACTGAAACTATTCGACGATTACAGTACTCACATATCTACTCAAATCCTCCTCAAGGCAGAGAAATATTATATGTACATTGTTGATTTCAATAAAATTTCCCTATTCACTGGTCTACACTGTGCATCCTTCTTCGGGATTGTTGAGATTGTAACTGGTTTGGTAGAGACGGAAGGCTGTGATATCAATCAAATGGATTGTGGGGGTAGCACACCTCTTGGGTGGGCTGCTTGGGGTGGACACGACGAAGTTGTGAAAATACTACTCGGACTGGACAACATCACTCCTGACAAGCCCGACACGTACGGTCGAACACCACTCCTGTGTGCTTCAGAGAGAGGGCACGAGGGAGTGGTTAAAATACTACTTGGGCGGGCCGACGTCAACCCCGCTAGGTCCGATGTGCTCGGTCGAACACCACTCCATTGCGCTGCTGAGCGAGGATTTGATGGAGTGGTGAAGGTGTTACTCGGACGGGACGGCTTCAACCCCAACGAACCAAATAAATCTGGCCAAACACCACTCTGTCTTGCTGCTGGGAATGGGCACGAAGGAGTTGTGAAAATACTACTCGGACTGGACAACATCACTCCTGACAAACCCGACAAATACGGCCAAACACCACTCTTATGTGCTTCTGGGAGAGGTCACGAGGGAGTAGTAAAAATACTGCTGGAGCGAGGCGATGTCAACCCCGGCGAGTCAGATGTACTAGGTCGAACACCACTTCATTGCGCTGCTGACCGAGGGTTTAAAGGAGTGGTGAAAGTATTACTCGGACGGGACGACTTCAACCCCAACGAACCAGATAAATCTGGCCAAACACCACTCTGTCTTGCGGCTAGGAATGGGCACGAGGGAGTGGTGAAAATGCTACTCGAACGAGACGACGTCAGCCCCGACAAATCTGATGTCCACGGCCGGACACCACTCCACCTCGCTGCCGAGAGAGGGTACGAGGGAGCAGTAAATATAGTACTCAGACGGGGCGATGTCATGCCCAACAAATCTGATTTTCTTGGCCGAACGCCGCTCCATTGCGCTGCTGAGGGAGGGTTTGAAGGAGTAGTGAAAGTACTACTCAGACGGGACGGGGTCAACCCCGACGAATCCGATAAATACGGGCAAACCCCGCTCTGTCTCGCTGCTGGGAATGACCACGAGGGAGTGGTGAACATATTACTCGGACTGGGAGACATCAACCCCGCCATATCAGATGTGCTCGGCCGAACGCCACTCCAGTGGGCCAAGAAGAGAGGGCTTGAGGGTGTTGGATATGAGCAGATACGGCTACCCACCTAGGTCATGTCTTTGGGTTAGACTAGGGTTTGTCTATGTCGTGTTGGGGTTAGGTCAACCAGTGGTTGTGTGGGAATGTACGTTTCCTACATATAGCTTCATCTCATGTACGACTAGACATCAACGAACATCTCTTCTCTCTCCACACACAACAGAGGGAGCGGTGAAAGTATTCCTTAGATGGACGGCGCCAACCCCAAAAACCGCATAGGCCCGGCCAAACACGGCTCTGTCTTGCTTCTTGCAATAGGCACGAGGGGGTGGTGAAAATAGTACTCAGGCGGGGCGACGTCAGCCCCCAAAAATGCAGATGTGCTTAGCCAAAAGCCACCTCATTGCGCTACTAAGAGAGAGTTTGCAGGAGCGGTGAAAGTGCAACTCGGACGGGGTGGCGGCGCCAGTTAGACAAGTCCGGCCAAGAACTGCTCTACCTCGCCGCCAGGAATAAGCACCAGGGATTCATGAAAACACTACCTGGACGAGAAAACACCAACCCGATAAATCACCAGTCCAGTCGGTAGTTGGGAAGGTTTGAGGGAGTAGTGAAGGCATTGCTCAGTCGGGCAGCGCTGACTCCGACAAACCCTAAAAGCCATGCCAACCACCAGTTCCTGGAGGGTCTAGACATTCCTACAGAGTCTAGACTACTTTCTACTAGTTTTAGGCTCGCGGACCTTACATAGACTGGACTAGGACTCCCTCGTGCCCAGTTTGTGCCACCTCCGCTAGATCTAGGTCTCGGGGGTTGGTCTTCTATTCTTGACGACTCCAAAGTCTTTTGTGGATAATCTAGACGCCTTGAAAAAAAGGTTCGCACCCCCTTCCACTGTACCCTTATCTCATTCACTAACCCGTAGAAGCGGCCCAAACTGCAATTTCTCCCGCCGTATCTACTCCTAGAAGGTAGCTGGCCGCACCCCGCCAGACCCGTCTAAAACCACACGGCCGCTCAACCGGCACTAGAGCATGAGGTGATTTGTCTCTCCGAGCAGACTGATTGTCTAATCCCTGGATGCGAGCGTGTTGGCTAAAAGGGGATCAAGAGACATGATAGTCTAGTTACTTATATGAGGAACTAGGGTGGAGTGCCGTTGGGCGGTGGGTCGCATGCGGAGTAGCTGGCTGAACCATAGAGTCATCACAAGACATTCGATTGCGAATCATACCTTCTTCTGTAGTCTGTGGCAGTTTTTGTATTTTGATGATTTCGATATGGTATGAGACTAAGTTGCTCACACCTCTTGCGTTCATAGGCTCTGTGTTTAGATCTTTTTTGCTTGAATTGATTTGAATACATTCACATTGTTTTGCATTCCTTCACATGCTTTTGTATCTGTGAGCCAGTGTTCTGTCGTGCCTCGGAGGTAAAACTAGATGTAAAACTAGAAATACAGTCAAGGTTGCGAATGGTCAGACGAAGACCGAGCCGGACCACCTAGTACAGTCTAAGGTCAAGTCAAGTCCAATGGTGGAGATTGGACTGGCCAGAGAGTCATAGTTGCTAGACTTGACTAGACTCGGATTGGTCAGACTGATCTGACCGAGTGATAAGGGGTGCACGGCCCTTCAATCTCTATTCTGAAGTTGTCAATCGTTTCCCTCTGCCAACCCGCCTTGACCATAATAGGATGTTTGTTTTCAAGAATCACATAGAGAATTCATTCAAATGGGTAAAGGCCAAAGCAATCGCAGTCCAAGAAGAATATTATAAAAAGTTGGCAGATCATACGTAGGTAGGTATCTGTAGCAATCATAGATTCTCACTCATTCCTGCTTTCGTTTAACCTGAATTGACAGAATTGACAACCTTATTGCAAGTGCAAATGGACAAGCAAAACTTCTATCACTGTCGCTCTGGTAACCGACACCAGGCTGAGTATCATAGGTCTGGAGTTCGGAGAAGCCAAGACTCTGGAGTTACATGATCCAAATCATCTACTTCAAATCGATCAAGCCAGAGTCTGCAAAGTACAATCCAGGTCCAACATAGAGGCAGGAATAGGATCACAGAGAATGCCTGGCGAACACTATTATCAACACCACATTTGCCTAATCCTGGTATGTATAATTTCCACATAGTTTTATCCTGTGCATAACTCAGCGAATACCAGACTTGGCATCATCGCAATCCCTGCCAGAGTTTCAGCCAATGAAGTCGAGTTTGCATACTAGAAATGCGAGTGTAGATGATTCCCTGTCAGCCATATCAGCAATCCTTGCTAGTCAGGATGAAGAAAGCCAGAGAATACGCAATGTCCTTTCAGAGACGCCAGAGCCACCCTCCCGATTACAGTCTACTAGTTTCCAACTGAATTTTCGGAGCACGCAGCAAGTTCTGTTTTATTCTCGGTAGATAGTTCGCAGTTCCCCGATAGTATTCCGGATTCAGGGAGCCATATTGCGGAACCTTTATCTTCAACTTTCTTTCTTCCCAAATCCTGACCACCATTACTTTCAAGTCGAGCTCAATTCGTGGTGCCTTCACCTTCGTTTAGTTCACTACTTGCTTTAAGTAATTTGACAGAGAGCACTCCAATCCCTGTTGTGCTAGTGCGAGACTCAAGTACAAGATCTTTTACACATATTCATGGGAACACTACCGGATGTGGTTCAGCACGCCGCTGGACATGTAACTACTTTAAGTCAATTTCTCCTTTTAGGCGTTACCATTACAGTTTGTCTGTATAAGGCCGATCTGGGGAGTACTAATGAAGGCCGAATAGGTAGAAAGCAGTATGCATCCAGTGGTGGAACGGGTAAACGGGCAGGACACTTACCCAATAAACATCCACGAAAGCTGCGCGACTCTTCTCATCCGGGGACCATTCCAGTTGTCGGAACTAGTCCACTCACTGCTGCATTTGCACGTGTAGCCAGTGCCCAATAAAATATGTTTACCAAAGATTCACCTGACTGCCTTTTGCTGGATTGAATCATTTATAGTTATCAGTCATTTACAGCAATAGAACAAGATTCATTTCCCGAATTCATCCAACATATCCAGCCCAAATACAACCCTCCCAAATGTGCGGATACAATCAGCTCATGGGTTGTCCAAAATTAGGAAGACCAAAAGCAGGAAGTTAGAAAGGAAATAGGTACTAGGATTACGCAAATTCACCTTGCAATTGATGTTTGGACCTCGCCCCATCAAAGCATGAGTGTGATAGGGATTGTTGGCCACTTCAGAACGGAGCGAGGAAGTAGGCTGAATCTGGTTTTAGCACTGAAGAAGATGCAAGGCTCGCATACAGGAGCTGCACTTGCAGAAATTGTGGTTAAAGTGGTTGATAAGTATGTAGAGATATCCTGGAATAAAATTCGGGTTCCAAGACTAATTCAGCTCTTATAGTTATAGGTTCATCCAAAATTTCAGGTATTTCCAGTGCGACAATGCAGCAAATAACAGTACCATGATTCAGACAATTGCGGGTTCACTAATTAATCATGGAGCCAACTTCAACCCTCAATACCGATGCCTACGGTGTATGGGTCATATTTTAAACCTCTCCATCACAGCATTTTGGTTAGGGGATTTGGGTACTAGTGGTTCGCAAGAGCAGCTAGATGTTATCATTGTTACAGATGAAACTATGACACTTTGGCGAAAGGTGGGCCCGTGCGGGAAGGCACATAATGTTACAGTGTATATACGGTCCTCTGTCCAGCGCAAACAACAAGTAAAGCGCTTGAGCTCAGAAACACTACTTCAGGCAGGGAATGCTACACGATGGAATTCTGGACTTTCCATGATTGAGAGCTTATTGCGGAATAAAGAGGTGGTAAATTTCTTTTATTAGAATAATCCAGATCTCGCCCAGGATACCTTATCAGAATCAGATTGGTCAGATTTAGCGTTAGTGGTGGGAATACATCAAAAAAAACAACTTTCACTCTGGAGACATAACACCTGCGTGGGGACGAGCCGCCGGAGCCCCATGCGTGCTCTGTGCCTTGGCTGTCCGGGTTTTCTTTACGTATCGTGTCTTGCCTCTGGAGCATCCCTGTGCCCCTTTCTCCTGGAGTAAGCGCCCGGCACGCTTGTTCCGGTCCATTCTGTCACAGCACCGTCCGCCACCTTACCTTTTCTTCTCCAGCATGGGGCATGCCCCTGGCAAATTGTCAGCATTGGGTGCAGCCCGCACCACACCCCTACTTCCAGCGGCCTGGATCCGTCCTCTGGTATCCCAGAACCCTGCATTTGTAGGCTGCCCCCCACCACCTTTTTATAGACATGTGTACCCGGGTATGAAGAATAGCCTTGTTGTTACAATCCACTGTGGCTAAACATACGTAGTCTAGACTTGTTCTTATAAAACCTGCTCCTCACTTGTGGGCTCTGTAGTGTGCAGTTGTTTCATATTCTTATTAAATGTCCGCAGGGTAAGCCTCTAGTACACAAGTGGCCTAGTTGAAGTGTGACACTTTTGTTAGGGATTGCCATCTTAAGTGTCTGGCCTCAGCTCGGCCACATCTATATTTCATTAAATGTCCACAGATTTATCCTATAATACGCAGGTAGTCTAGTTGAGGTCGCATAAATAATGGACATAATTAGGTAGAATAATTTAATATAATATATATATATCATTAAATGTCCGCACATCAATCACATGATTCACCATCAATTGCCTCTCCCCACCATGAATTACATGCGCCTGTCCAATTACTGCCCCCATATCAACTTTTCACATGTCTGGCCCAGTAGACTACTTGCCAGCTTCTATATGTCGGCTTGCCAGGTGAAATCTACCCCCCTTGATCAGAGTGAGTAGGCAAACCAATGCCAGCCGATGCACTCCTACAGCTTCGCTTAGAATCTTTCATATCTTGACAAGTGCTAATGAGCTGGGGACCATCTGTTCTCGCAAATCCCCATAACTCTCCACCCCGCCAGGCTGGAGCCATACCCAATTGTTTCTAGCACCACTGTGGCTCAAAGCTTTTGTTCCAGTGCAGCTGCCCCGGTGGATCTGGAAAATGTCAGCTTCCTGATAGTCAGAAACCAGAATTTCAAGCTGGGGAAATCACTATATGGGAAGCAATCCCACTTCTGTGGGGTCAGCAGGCAGCCGAGGGTCATCTGCTCTAGTCTGCTTGATTAAACGTAGCATCTCCTCCATCGTATTGTACTACTAGATCCCATGGGCTCGGCATACCTCCACCAGCGAGGAAATCTTCGTGCCGCCTTTGACCAATAGCCGAGATGCACTGCTGCTTGAAACAGTGGGCATTTCGATTTTGGGATATCCTACCACAATCAGACTTATTTTCAAAACTGCTTCTATAGTCTGCAATACATTCCTAGAGCGTGCTGGGACCCATATTCCGACAAGATTAGTCGCGCGGCTTCATTCTTGTTTGACATCCGGTAACTGTCTTTAATCTGATCATTATCTGGTAGTTAGCCTATCTTGGTAGAAGACATCGATATGGACCCAAAACACGGTACATGGGGGGCAAAATGACCGAGGCAGTGTGTTACAATCCTCTCCTCTTGGGGTGATACTTGCAGCAGGGAACCGATAGTCTCCTAACGATTGCTCCTTCTTAGCCTGGTAGTTGTTCCGATAGCTAGGTCCTGTGACTCCTATCTAGCAACGTCGATCGCTAGGCTCATATAAGACCATAGTGTCTGGATTCCCGAAAGCATCATAGATAAAAATGTTTGGATGGAAAGTATAGTGTATGAAAGAACTCAGATGGTTGGGTGAAGAACCCAAATCTCAGGGCTTTTTTTTTTGTTTTGTATATTTTTTTTATATCATGTGCTTTGTATTAATCAACTACTGGGAACAGAGACTAAGTGCAGTGCTGACTATGGCAAAGAAAAAACCCGATCCCGTAGTTTTATCCACCCATGCGCCAGGGAAAAAGCCATTAATTAGAGTCTCTCTGGTACGAGACCAACCGCACTCCAGCCACGCAAAATCAGAAATCCCACTCTGACTAAAGGGGCGGAATAAGAAACATCAGGAAAAATAGATATGTTAGGAAGATGTGGGAGGGTGGTCCAAGGTGGTCCGGAATGCTCCTGGTCCACCAAGGCGGGTTGTGGGCCCTGTGGTCCACCTGATGCACTCCGATCCATTGTGATCCACACTTTTTGAAATTTTACCGAAAATGTGGACCAGGGTGGATCAGGGTGGACCAAGAGGACCAGGGGACCATAACGCCCCTTGTTGGACCAGGACTGGCTTTTATATTTGGCTGATACTGGGGAGGGATCAACAGGAAAGCCCTTGCCGTAGAAACCAACAAAGTGAATAATTGATAAACCACTAACGAAAACCCTAAGTAACCGACATTAAAAGAAGAACAAATGGGCTGCCGGGGCTACCAAAACGCGCGTGGCGTTGCATAAGATTACTTGAGAACCCAAGGCGTTGACATCCGCCACTAAGGCAGTGCAATATGAGGACTGGGCCTAACCGAGGAGCGCAAGTGTGGCAATCGGTAGGGCGTCGAAGGCAGGAGGGTGCCAGCCGAGTGAATGGACGTTGGCTGTCACCGAGCAATGGGACGAGAGCTGGAGGGGGGAGAGGATGGGTAGACCCAATAATGGTGAAAACTATCGGTAACCGTGGGCGTGTCCCATTAGGCAGCCTTCAAAGGGAGTGAAGAGAGGGGAGAAATCGACCGTAGTTTGTTGAATAGTTTTCTCCTACAGCGAACAGTAGTCCCAGCCGGCTGGACCATGGGTGAGCAAGTGTTGCCGACCATGGGAAAGCTAAGCGAGGCAGCGAAGCGCAAGCAAAAAGCAGGGGTGATGGAGGCAAACGACCCCCAGAAACAAGGACGCAAGGGCCCAAGGACCTGATAAGGCAAGTATGGCAGGAGGAGGGGAGCAGCTCACGGATTGTCCAGGCGCGGCTCATTGCCAGTGCGGTGGTGGTGGATGTTGAAGATCAATTCTCATGGTAGTAAGAGTTGAATCGCTGGGGGTGTAGAGATGATGGTTTGTGACCCAAATCTCATGCCAGTTCTTTTTTTATTTTTTTATTTATATCATGTGCTTTGTATTGATCAACTACTGGGAACCAAGACTACGTGCTGAGCTAGCTATGGTAAAGAAAAAACCCCATCCAATATCTTTTATCCACCCCAGCACCAGGGAAAAAAGCGATCAACCCAAGTCCCTCGGGTCCGCGAACAACTGCAACCAGCCACGCAAAATAAGAAATCAAACTCCGACTAAAGGGGGGGAAGAAGCAAATCATATAAATACATGGGGAGTAAGCAAAAGGAAAACTCTTGCCGTAGACACCAACAACAAAAGTAAATAATTGTTATAACCACTAATGAAACCCAAAGTAACCGACAATAAAGGAAGAACAATGGGGGTGTGGGGGCCACATAAACCCGTTGCGATATTCCAGGCATTACTCATGAACCCAAGGCGTTGACATCAGTCACTGAGACAGTGCAATACGACGACTGAACATAACCGAGTGGCGCAACCGTGGAGACATCGGCAGGTAAAGCGATGGAGCAGTTGGGTGCCAGCCAAGTGAGGGAATTGTAGCCGTAACCGAGCAACGGGACGAGACCTGAAGGGGGAAAGGAGGGGTAGCCCCAATAACAGTGGAAACAATTGGTAACCGTGCACGTGTCTGACTAGGCAACTTGTAACGGAGATGAAGAGAATGGAGAAATTGACCGTAGCCTGTTGAAAGGTTTTCTCCTACCGGGAACTATAGTCCCAGTCGGCTGTAACATGGGCGAGGGGGTGTTGCCGCCCGTGCAAGCGCTAAACGAGGCATTGAAACCCGAGCAGAGAGTTGAGGGAGTAGAGTCAAACGACCCCTAGAAATAAGGACGCCAGGGCCTAAGAACATGATAAGGGAAGTAAGGCGGGGAGGAGGGGGGGGGTGCCGCTAACACAGAGTGCGGGTACAGCTAACTGAGAGTGCAGAGATAGTGGATGTTGATGATGAATGCTCATGGTGTTGAGATTTGAATCGCCGGGTGTGTAGAGAAGATGGTCCGTTACCCGAATCTCATGCCTTTTGTTTTTTTTCTCTTTTTTTTATTTTTTATCATGTGTTCATTGTTTATTAAGTACAACAATCTTGGTGCAGCGCTAGCTATGGAAAGAACAAAACCTATCAATCAAAATAAACAACAAAAGGAACCATTTCCATGTTCCTCCGCCGTGACTGAAACTACTATAAGGCTAAAACCATTCGCCTAGTGTTTCTCTCGGAAATAAAATATACGGAAACTACAACGTACCAACTACTTCTTGCCTGTGCGTTTTTCGCAAGGAAAGACATATGTAAGGCAAATTCAAACAACCAATCACCCTAATGAAAGAAAATCTCGCAGGGAAACCTGTTTTTAGCCTTGAGTTGGGGTTGGGGGGGGGGGGGGGGGGGGTTTTTTAGGGGGACCCAATGTGGGGGA
>Ga0307507_10000969_pt1 | contig 63799 bp, 59 predicted proteins | sample 7_EM_MG_FD_207223 | JGI IMG/M metagenome (GOLD analysis project Ga0307507, IMG submission 207223) | Populus trichocarpa ectomycorrhiza microbial communities from riparian zone in the Pacific Northwest, United States - 7_EM | ecosystem: Host-associated > Plants > Roots > Unclassified | place...
TAGGGCAATTCCGGGGCTGTGCTTACAAACAGGTAATCAATAAATCAAAACTAAACATAGGAAATCCTGCGCTCCGCTCCTGTATACTGCTTCCGGAACATGTATACATGTTACAGCTCTGACCGCTGGCTGTGAATCGGCCTTCCTCTCGTAATGTACTCGGGTCCTCCCCCCCACCCCCCACCCTGATTGATAGCTACTGGTGGCTATAGTCATACCACTGCTTTGAGCTATAAACCATTCGATTCGCCTCAGCAAGCGGATTCAAATGAGCTACTTCCGGACTCGATCTGACTGGTGGCTGTGGAGCTGCCTTTCCTTCTGAACGTACTCAGGTATTCTCCCCCTCCCCTGGATTGATAGCAACTAGTGACTACAGTCCGCCTACCACTTCTAGGCCGATACCATTCGATTCGTCTCACCGAGCGGATTCCAATGGTGGACTCCCCGCCCCGAGCTGTAACCTGCTCCTGAGTATCGCTAGATTCCCAGAGGGAGATCCGGCGATACTGCAAGAACAGGGAGGAGAAGCGTCGATGGAAATCTCCACAAGAGATATAACAAAGGTTAAGAACTAGTAAAGTGACTGTTCAACTTAGTATATTTAAAGTTAGGGTTCCTGTGAGGCTTGAGAGTCCGAATCCTTAAGGGATCTCGAGCTCTTTAAATACAAATAAATCATAACCATTATCCTGTCCAAATGAGAATTCTAAGCTACGCTAAGGTAGCAGCGAAAACAACTAAGTCCTAAAACAAAGGTATAGGTGTAACAGGATATAACTAACAAAACAAGTAATGGAATCAAACAAGTAAGGGATCGCTACTAATGCACTAAACCAGTAATACATAGTAGGAAGCATAGGGTTTCCCAATTGGGTACAAGGAACGAAAGGTAGTAATAAGCGAACTAAGGAAAGTACTACCTAATAGGAAACTATAATAATAGGGAAGGTACAAGGTAAGGAATGATTCGTTACTGGGAAATCCTAATAGGCAATATCCAACGTTATATTAAGGAATAATAGCCATAATAGTAGATTCCGTTACACAAGCAGACCCCTGCCTGGTGAGCTATCATTCTATTCCTTCTGCTAATAGCTACAGATATTCCACCGGTTCAAGCCATACACCATTCGATTCGTCTCAGCGAGCAGATTCAAATAAGCTACCTCCGGACTCGATCTGACCTCTGACTATGAAGCTGTCTTCCTCTCTGAATGGATCTAGTTACTTGACACCAGCCAATCGAGAGCTACTAAGGTCTTCCGTTCTTTGTATTTAGTATTTCCCTTATATAGTTTTTCTATAGCTTCAATATACATTGTACTATCAGTTTATAATACACACCCTTCTGTATCAGATTTCTCTATCCTGGCATTAAGGCTTTTCGGTCTGCACCACTCTCTTCCGAAGACCTACCCTGTACCAATCTTTCTTACATAATCCTCTGATGACTTCCAGATCTCCTCTATAGGGTGATTCCTCAATGTTGGATGCGGTAGCTCTAGAACCCTGTTGCATCAGTTTTGCCAAGACGTTTAGTGTCGTCACCAGGTATTCCCAGATGCGTAGGGTTGACGTCTGGTGGCACCTGGTGCGCCCAGACGCGGAGTGGTTGTATCCGGAAGAAATCAGTCCAAACCCTCCATTCAGAATTGCGATTTGCGTCTCATGTATTCAAAGTATCTTAGCCACCAGGTGCCCCAGGCAGAAAGTCAAATTTTTGCTGATGTATTTTTGATTTTCCTATTTATATATATTTCTTCTGTCATGCTTACTTATTATCCTATTTTTCTATTGGAGAGTTCCTTTCTTTACTCTACTATCTTCATCATCTATTACTCCTTGTACCTAATTGTAAAGCCTCAACTATCCTAATATCTATTAATAGTTTGGTATGTCCATAGCCATCTACTTGCTTTGTCATTTTTTCCTTTTTCGTTAGTTATATCTTATCTATTCCTTTGTTTTAGAACTTAGTTGTTTTCAATTTTACCTTAGTTTAACCTAGCATTCACTTTTTAACAGCCTATTTGCTCATAGTTATATGTATTTAAGACCTGTTTATCTATCAACGGCTGTCTAGCAACCAGAGACGGTGCTGACTGTGAAGGAAAGTTGGACGGTAGGAGATATGTAGAGAAAATAGCCAAGTCGATATTTATCTAAAATACTGTCTACTATGGTTTAGTCTGGAAAATTTGATACACTAATGTGAGGTGTGTACTAACTAGGTTTCAATTCTCAACCCCAGCTATTGGACCAACAAACAATCCTTTCTTACAAACACAGGATAGCAATTATCTCTCTGAACTCATACTGTATAATAAGAAAGGTAATTGCTCATTCAACAAGTAAAATTGAACTGATTGGTAGCTAGCTATTCTGGTGATTGCACCCATGACGGGTAAGACCATTTGGTGGTATTAATAGATAGAGGCAGCAAGACGACCTATTGAGCCGCGTCTTGTTTTGACTGTATAGCAGCTAGAATATAGGCCAGATGAAACGTAGGTAAACAGTTTCACCAGATCTATTTGGATTTGATGCTGGTTGAGATGCCACCGTCTAGTTTCCCCACCAAAATCTCCAAACTAGATGCATAGGTAAACAGGCCCTTAAAGAGCTTGAGATCTCTTTATAATTCAAACCCTTAAGCCTTACAGGAACACTCTTCTCTAATATACTAAGTTTTAAGATTACTCCATTAGTTTCTCATCTCCTTATCTCTCCTGTAGAGATTTTATCAAGGCTTTCTCTCCCTCTCCTTTTAGTATAACTGCATCTTTCTTTGAGAATTTCATCCTACTTCAGAGCAGCCTATAGTTCTAGAAATTAATTCTCAGAGTAACTGTACATATCATAGTTGGAAACAGAGGTAGAAGTAAGGTTAAAAGAAAAACCTGAAGCTGCTAGATTTCACATCTTTTTACATTTTAGTTCTTGAAGTTATTCTATTATAAATAGTCTTGCTCACATATCAGTTAAAACTGAATCCACTGGGATTGTCCTAGTTACAACAGCCCTATGAAAGCAAATTTCACACTAGAAATATATCACTGCGTATTAGTATATTGCTAAAAAGTCAATCACTGGTTTCTTTAAGGAAAATACTAAATATCTGTATGCTGCTAAAACAAGAGTAAAAAGCTAACATATTATGACCTTTGGTACACCACTCGGCCGAGACTGAGAGACAGGTGATTTGGTGGCACTGAATACTCAATATCGAGAGATGATCATTTCAATTGACCTAACTACTATTATAACTTTATTTTTCTGGTTTCCTCCTAACTTGTGCTAACCTATATCTTCATTTTCTGCCCACAAGGCCACTATATCAAGGGTTATTCCTATATAGAATATTTCTAAACATAAGGGCCCTCATATATTCTATCTTCTACATTACCATAAGTTGATATCTAATTTTCTTCCTAGGCAGAGCAAGATATGAGCAACTAAACTACCGACCCCGTATCATGCAAGCTGTAGCGCTCAAGGAGCTCTCCCCTGCAAGTAGTTATGCGATCGATAACGCCGAACTGCTGATGATAACTACCCTCACTCCTCTACCGGCAGGCACGTTCTGCTGACAACTTTTGATGCTCACAAGGCACAGTGCTGGCGTTCGTACAAACGCGCGTCACGGGATGTGAATTGCCGGAATTGAGACAATCCATGCTGTGCAGAATGGTCTTTGAAAATCGGAAGCTAGACTACCGTATTGTGCCGGTAGAGCACTATACCACTCTGCATGTAGGAAAAAAAAGAGAGTGCGGTAGGTAATGAGCTTGGTAGTACGGTAGCGGCGTTCGGGAATTGGTGGACCCGCTACCCACAGGTTATCTCTCGAATACAATTTTTACCTTGCCTGTAAGTTAGACACAAACATTTTGCCCCACCCCACGCAGATACTAGCTCTTGTGCAGGAGGTGGGGGTGCGAGCGTCACGCTGAAAGAGATACGGGCTGAGTCCTCATAGCCAGAAGAGCCTGCAAGCGTCCGAAACCATCCCTTACGAACTGCTGATCATGCTTGCTCGAGTCCCAATAACTAGCTTCTCTCCCCCAGTTAGGTTAGGTCAATCCTCTTTGCGCCCCTTACCGATATCGTACGGTACGGCACTCCTAGACCTCTACCGGTAGTCTACCTTACAGCTCTTAACTCGAGTCCTCTTTAGGCTAGGGCTGCAGGAGCTAATGGCCAACAAAATCACAATAATACCCTTCGGGGCTTAAAACAATCGTTCCAAACAAATCTCGCTAGAATTTCTAAGAAGACCGCTGTGCCCCGCAATGTATAGTGCTGATCCATATGCTCTCTTGGTTGCTGATGCCGTAGAAACTCCAATAATCTGCCTTGCGGAATATCGTCGAAAATTTCCTACTCTGGAAAAGGAGCGAAGAACACACTCAGCCCCCCTCTGGGACAAAAAGTTATAAAAAAAAAGCACCCGGCCTCGCCAGAGGAGGCAACTCCGATGATACAGCACATGGATAGATTATTGGAGTTTCTACGGTAGCTCACAGTTGAGGTAGGAGATAAATTGATCGGTGGCAGGTGGGCATACCTACTACAGTACCAGTCCGCGATGACATACCGGTACCATCGAGACGAACCTGGACCTCGCCCATACTAACCCACAACCAAACATATTTCGACAGCCTCTAAATAGCCACAAAATCGTGAGGGAGGATCAGAAAGCAACCCTAGGTCCTTTCATTTTCAGGAGCCTTGGCTAGCTAAAAGGTGGTAGGTAGAGTATACTTTTCTTCTGTTCGATTTTGGTGCGCATGCCGGGAGCTATAAAATCTGGTTAGCTATGATCAGACATCCCTGTACTGTACTGTATAGTTCTTGGACAAAAGTCATCATTAGTAGCCCCAAATACAACTAAAGACACACCAAAACAAGTGCAATCCTTGGACTACAAAATCCTGATTTCCACCCCTACCCCTTAATCAATTGACACAGGAGAAATAGGATAAATAGCTAAAGATCTAGCAAATCTGAAATTCCTATCTTTATAGCAAATTCTTTTGTTCTGTGTGCAGCACTCATCAATTGGAGAGCCCCATCCTCAAACCAAAGGTAAAGTGCCAAGAATTTGGATGTGCTCATATAGAAAAATATACATGTTTTGAAAATTGCCAATTTCATATAGCTATAATTCATCCAATATGGCTCCATATGCCCCAATACTATAATATCACAATCAGAATACCCAGGGCCATTATTTTACCAAGAATTAATTTACTTGCCCTGCAGATGGTTGAGTTCTAGTCTGCTGAAAAACCTCATTTTTAGTGTAAAAGTGCCCACCAACGAGGACTTTTGTCACCGTACTCTACAAATGTTCCAGAGCAAGCACCACATCAAAAATATCTCAGCTCCTAAGATATTGATAACGTCCACCTACCTCAGCAATTCGATAAAAAAACTGGAAAAGAAAAGAAAAAAAGGAGAAGAAAAAAAATATTAGAAACTCCTGGAACTAATAGTAGAAACTCCTAAAACTAATGGTTAGGTTTTTCATATTTCCTCTTTGCTGTTTTCTCGAGGGTTATTCCCTTTTTCGATATTCTTTAGTTAATGTCTCCGGGTAGGCGAAATTCAAGTTTATACCGATGCTATGCATGATATATCAAACATACCCTTCTATAACCGGTGGTATTTTCGGCATTTTCTCGTGGATATGCTCACGGAGGTTCGGAGCCAGTACTGCCGTCATCTGCAGTGTGGAGCTAGAGGATGCTGTGAACATGCTAAAATCATATTAGGCTTGCTAAGGAATTAAGCTAAAGACTAAGAGTCTTTTCGAGTCCACAACACGTGCTGTCTCTCTCTGCCCCCCTCCAGTCTATTTTCTCTCAAGAATTTTTCATATGCCTTCATGTCTTGCGTGAAGGCTGTGGAACGATTGTGCGAACCGCTCTAGGAAGTCCCTTCCAGATCGGGAAATGTTGTGGGAAAACCATGTTGCCAAGCCGGCTAATTATTTGGCCTTACCCTTACTCGAAGACGGGAAAAGCTTATCATAGAACAACTCTCTCCGTTAACTCCAGAACCTCCGGATTCTGAGCCGAGAGCTCCGTTTCCTGATACCGTATTAGACGAGCCTGCTAGATATGTTCGGTCTCAATGACAAGTATTCGCGGTTCTCTTAACCTACTAAACTAATCCTATCTTGGCTAAAGAGTTGATATTCCGATAGCGGATTCCAAGAGTTTTTGCGGTATTGTGTGCTCATACAGTAAGAGATACAAGGTAAGACTCCTAAGGTACCGTACTTGTCTTAGTTATAATGGCAGCGTTCCACCATTCACCAGTACTTACCACAGCTTATGTCAACGATCTCCCTTTATAGCGGTAGTACGGTATCGCACTCAAGTACTGTAGAGCACGGTATTTGTTACTAGACAACTCAAATCAACAGTATTATAGCACTCGGAAGCCAATCTGGTCGTATTAGTACTACCAATGCACACTCTCTGTCAGCGATTGGTTGGATCCCACTGAGTGGCCTTCCTCTATTAGGCACTATGCTGTGCGCTTGAAGCAGGCTGTCGAGTGCGTTCTCTTGCAGGGGATGGGTATTTGCTTTTTATTGATGATGTCCAACTCTGAAACAACCCCGGAACGCCCATAAGTCAATATCCCCGCTCTTTATGCCCTTCAGAACTGATTCCTACAGCCCGCATCCAACACTCGCCCCGACTACGGATCAAACCCAACTCGACGAGGGCTGATTGGGCTAGGGGCCGTAGACTCGCCTATAACAGATTCAGAATGAGGGCAAAATAACAAAGGCACAGCAATCGCGATTGAGGGGAAGAGCCATTGGGAAGGGTCTAGGCTATTCGCAATTGAGGGCGAAGTTGGAGCGCATGGACTAGCTCCTAGAGGTGGCTATTAAAGCAGGAGGTTCTGCAGGTTTCGTGGGCTCTGGTTGATTGTATCTATGGGCTCTGGTGAACCGCTTCTGATTCACGCATCAACCAATGTTGCCGGGGCCAGCTCTCGCGACTGGCAGGAAGGCCGAAACAGCAGCTTTAGAGAACTAGCTCGAGCTCGAGTAATGCACACGGGGTTCTGAGCTTGGTGATTGTTTGTCTTCTACAGCTGCCGGGAGTTGCTCCAACCTCCTACACATCTGCGATCACCGGCAACTGCGCACACACCTATCCCCCCCGGCTGGCGCTAGACCAGCCTGATACAATTTAGGACCAATCACTACTTACCGTGTGTATGAACTCTTTATCTCACGTGGCTTTCCGCAGTAGGCCAACTATATAACCGCCGATAAGCCCCCCATCTCCATTCCATCTCTGTCTCATCTCTATCTCATCTCGTATTCTCCAACCGACACGAAAACACCATGTCTCCCCCATCAGAAGTAGATATTATCATTTGCGGTGGCGGTGCTGCTGGGAGCGTTGTGGCAGGCAGACTCGCAATGGCAGACCCATCGCTCAACATCCTCGTGGTAGAAGGAGGAAAAAACAATCACAATGTTCGCGAAGTTGTTCGGCCGGCGTTGTTCCTCACCCACTTAGCGCCTACTTCAACCACAGCCAAATTTTACAAGGGGAAGGCATCTGAACAACTAAATGGCCGAGAGCCAATTGTTCCTGTAGCAAATATCCTAGGCGGTGGATCAAGTATCAACTTCATGATGTACACAAGGGCCAGTCGATCGTGAGTTTTTCCATTAAGCCGCTTGTCATACGGGCCTAATTGAGGTTAGGGATTATGACGACTGGAAGACTGAGGGCTGGACTGCAGAAGATTTGATCCCACTACTGAAGAAAACCGAGACCCACCATCTAGAGAACAAGGACCCCGTCATCCACGGATTTGAGGGACCTCTTCACGTCTCCCACGGAGGACACGAGTCTGACACCACCGAGCAGCTTTTTGAGGCTGTTAAGTCTATGGGATATAGAATTACCGAAGATTTACAAGATCTTAATGAGTCTAATGCCTTTGAGGTATTACCCCTGATCCCCAATTACGAAACGGGCGCTAATAAATTACAGAAATGGGGAAAATGGATTAACCCAGAGACTGGCCGGCGCTCTGATGCCCCGCATAGCTTCATTCACCCTCAGATTGCGAAGGGCTGTAACCTCCACCTCCTATGCGATACCAAAGTTGCTCGCGTAATCATCGAGAACGGAAAAGCAGTAGGAGTCGAAGTAGTTCCTGCCGAAGCACCTACAGGCTCCTCTGCCCCAGTGACTACCATAAAAGCCAAGAAGCTCGTTGTTGTATCATCTGGCGCCCTTGGTACCCCACAAATTCTCGAGAGATCTGGTATCGGTGCACCAGAGGTTTTGAAGGCAGCTGGAATTAAGCAGGTGGTTGACCTCCCCGGTGTGGGAACAAACTACCAAGATCACAATTTGATTGTTCCAGCTTACCATGTGGCCCCGGAAACCATTACACACGATGATTTTCGTCGTGGCAACGCCGACGTCCTCGAACAGGGTGAGAAGGACTTTGCTAACGGCAAGGGAATCTACGCAACAAATTTTATCAACGCCGGAGGCAAGGTCCGACCAACCGAGAAGGAGGTTGAAGAGATGGGGCCTGAATTCCAGAAATTCTACGACGAATACTACAGGGATGCTCCAGATAAGCCCGTTATGTTTATTTGCATTGGGACTTCGTGAGTTTGGCGTTTTCCTTCAGAGGAAGGCAAATATTAACATCTACAGCTTCCTTGGCAACCATAATCTTGTCCCACCTGGCAAGTATGTAACAATGGCGGCATACTTGGAATACCCCGCTTCCCGCGGCACTATTCACGTTACTTCTCCCTCACCATATGAGGAACCGGACTTCGATCCCGGTTACTTGACACACGAGGCTGATATTGGTCCGAACGTATGGGGCTACAAGCTCGGACGTGAGATCATACGCCGCATGCCCTGTTACCGCGGTGAGCTCGCAGCTGTTCATCCCAAGTTCAATCCATCATCTGCAGCCTGTGCCCGTGAGATCGACATCGGCGAAGCCTTGGAACCCGCGCAGACTGGCAGAGATATCGACAGCTTAGTATACACCGAAGAGGACAACCGTGCTATCGAGGAATGGGTCCGCGAGACTCTCGCCACTACATGGCATTCTATGGGTACTTGTGCCATGAAACCGAGGGAACAGGGTGGCGTTGTCGATAGTAAACTGGGCGTGTATGGTGTTGAAGGGCTCAAATTGGCGGATTTGTCGATTTGCCCTGGAAATGGTGAACCCCCATCTCTCTAGGACCTGTACAGGAGTCAGCGCTAATCAGTTCTCCCCTTCTTCTCCTTTATAGTCGGTGCAAATACCTACTCTACCGCCCTTGTGGTTGGTGAGAAGGCAGCCGTCTTGATCGGAGAGCACTTGGGTCTTAAGAATGTTTAATTAGGTCTGCCTCGGGCTTGGATTTCTGGAGAATTGCTTTGTCCCGGTTGGCTGTGGTTGTGTTTAGACAGTGAGGGTCTTGTACGATGAAATAGATTATGTTCTTTTTTTTTTGTAAGCAAAATAGAACGTTTTCTAGGTGAGCTAGAAAAGTCTTGAGGGTTGTGTTTGCAAGCCTCGATATCTTAAGAATGCAGTGGCTTGCTCCACATTCCACTCCTTTCCGGAACTACTACCAATGAACCATTCCACCTCACCTCAGGTCGCACTCCTGCTAGCCTACGGGACTCGGCCGCCTCTAGCAGTCTGTCCAGGGCAGCGAAGTCACAGGACGGCCGCCTTTGGCTTGGACGGAGGGCCCTATAGGATGACATAGTCCTTTTTGCAGGTAGGGGTAGGATAGTGGGCTATTCCAAAGGCCGGCTTGGGGGGTGCGGGACGGCGGGGGACTGTTGAAAATAGAGGTGTTGTTTGCAATGGAGGTGATGATCGGACTAAGGGATTTTAAGGAGTGAAGCGAAGTGGTTCAAGTGACCGGAGTAATTTGTATTGAAGCGGTTAAGGAGTTGTGAGATAGCTTGAGAAAAGAAAAGAAGGTAAGGAAAGCAACGACAAGAAGGAAGGAGATTTTATGGGGAAAAAACTTTCAGCGCTTGCGCATCCCACGAGCGCATACGTGTACTGCTGCCTACAAGTGCGGGCATTTCCAACTGGGACGGCGGGGATGTGATGAGTGATATTTCGTGATTTTGCGTCTACCTATCTCCACTCTGAAATCTAGTTGTCTTGTACTTACTCTGATATGCCACCTGGACTAGTCAAGGGACTTGTAGGAGCTGGTTCAGGGATAGAATAGGGTTAAGCTAATTGTTTGTCAGCACAGACAGATATGGCTAAGCCTGATTTGTCACCTTGAATGGGTACGAGGGTAGACCAAAGCTTCCCCCAAACGTTAAGCTATAGATTCGAATATAGTTCAAATTGGAGACTTAAGCTTACTATTCCAACGACTATAAATGCTCATGAGTGTCTAAGCAGTCTTCAAAACGCATCAAGGAACTTCGGGGGTCAACAACAGTGTCTCCCTTTGAACAAATATAAGAGCAAAAAAAAAAAGGAGGAAGAAAACCCCCCTTAGGTGTCACGATCAATTAGGTATCACAGAGGGTTATCAGATGTGGGGAACGGCGGTGACAGCAGAGAGGAAATCGTTTGGGAAAATTGGCGGATATAGAAGTGATACCTAAGTAACTTATCTCAGCACTAGATTCTCAAGGCATATGGTAGGCGACCAATACATCTTCATCTCTTACCGGAGTGAAATAATCCTAGTAGTCATTCTACAAGATCCCGTGTCCTTCAATAAAGGCCCCGTTTTAATGAACAAAATATAGTCACTAGACATAAGTCTTTGTGATTACGGAATACTGAGACAAGTCTGCGCACCTAAAAGGTATTAAGCACAAGGTGGATAATGGTATTGCAATGGTAGAAAACAGCGAATTAAACATGAAATATTATTTTAGTAGAAAAGAAACAAAAGCACATTTAGTACTCTATATCATAGGTGAATTTTTTCTATGGGAGGCGAGATGGGGGGTCGTATTAAATTTAGTTCCTTCCATTCCCGCTTGGTCTTTGCTGACTAAGCTTTCACGAAGACTTATGAAATGTCTAGTGACTGTAGGAAGGCGTTCTTGGTTAACTAGAGGGTGGACTGGAATAAGGTCAAGCTCAGTTTCTAGCGAATGGAAGTGAGTAGTATACCGGTAACTCATGCTTGGGTGACTTCCCATAAGGGTGAGATTCTAAAAATTCTAAATGCTTTCACCATAGAGAGTACGATATCCTCACCCACACGAATTTGGCCGCTAATTTTCTAATACACCCAGACCATGTATTTAATGGTCACTTGGTGTAAACGCACAGCTACCGGCATTTAGAAAATGTGTTGCAAACGTTTACGGGAAGTTTTCCATTATACACCTTCCTAAAACACAGTACCAAGAGCTGCGATAGACCCATACCCACCCACTAGTTCAAGGGTGTGGTCCTGTTAGAACTTTACTCTCGGAGGGGGCATGCCCGGAGATGGTAGAGTTTTGGATCATCCAGCAGGGTAGAGTACAATAATTAGACGGACTAACTGTCTGATGATTCTGCTAAGCTTATTGTAGAGTCCTCGACACAGTAACGAAACTCAGATATCATATGATAGCGCACAAAGCTACCGTACCCTACCTAGGAATGATATCTCTTAGCTACCGCTTGTGCTAATAAACTGGTTGCGGCTTCCAACCTTTTAGTTATATCCCGTGATGATCTGCTACGTCAATGCATGATACCGGTAACATGAGTAGCAGGCGCTGTATGACCGATGCTGCGCCTATCCACAAACAATGCCCTAAGGCCACCTTAAACTTCCCATTCAGTTAAACATTCATACCGGTACACATTATACTTGTATCAACCCTTAAACACAGGACCGGTATGCCCGCTCCAGCCTATTCCATTCAATCCTAATAATATCATACTTCCCTCCTCCTACAATAACCTCAGTTGTTAAACCGACTGGCGCCACATTTCTCTCGTTCCCAGAACTAAGTCACACCCTGGCCGCCAAGCCGCAGAGCCTCAACTCAAGGAGCACGGCCTTGCGCGTGGTTTGCTCAACAGAACTGGAAGGGTAGCTTGGGTAGACTGAGCTATACCATATTCCATCGCACTAAACCCTCTTCTTCATCGTGTTTAGCATACTAAATTAGGCACGAAACAAAACAAAATTCACAAAAACTCGCTCGGTTCATCTGCAGCGCTGGCGGCCTCTCAGGTTTGATACCATACTAATACCTCCTTCTGCTTTTAAGATGCTTAGTCTAGTTGTCTAATACAGAAAGTGCTTTAGTCCCCTCCCGGGCCATCAACCCCCCTCCTCTCTCCCGCGCACACACCCCCATCCCATCCACCTCCCCTCGCCGACGACCTGGAAGCATCATCTATGAAAGCCCTGACTGCAACCATCAAGCGGAGAACAGACATCTACCTCCTCCCCTTCCTCTCTCTCCTCTTCCTACTAAACTCCCTCGACCGCTCGAACGTAGGAAATGCTGAGACCGCAGGTTTCACGCACCATGCTGGACTCGCACCGGAGGATCTGAACGATGCCGTGAGCGCGTTCTTCGTCGCCTTTGTGGTGCTGCAGCCGGTTGGTGCGGCGTTGGGTAAGAGGGTTGGTGTCGGGAGGTGGGTTGGTGGGGTTATGGTTGGATGGGGGATCTTGACGGGGTTGAATGCGTTTGTGCAATCCAGAGCGCAGTTGATTGGGTTGAGGGCTTGCATTGGGGCATTGGAAGGTATGTTTCTTAACCTTTTGGGGTCAGAGTGTGGACCTGAGGACTGATTTGACTTGGGTATCTGGCAGCGGGATTTTACCCAGCGACGGTGTTCTACTTGTCGTTGTTCTACACCCGATATGAGTTCGCTCAGCGACTGGGTATGTTCTACGGGCAGTACGCTGTCGCCGGGGCTTTCGGTGGTTTGATATCGTACTTTGTATTCAAATTATTTCCCAGCGGTTCGTTCCCCTGCCCCACCTCTCGCCCGGCCATCTAACCACCCCACTCAGATCCCGAAAGCGACATCAGAACACCCCCTGCCCAACAGCCCGAACACGAAGGCTGGTACAACTACCAGATCCTCTTCCTCCTCGAAGCCGGTCTCACCATAATAGTTGCATTCACAGCCTTCTTCTGGCTTCCGGCAGGTCCAAAGAATGCCTGGTGGCTCAAGACACCGGCAGAACGAGCCTGGGCCGAGAAGCGCGTCTTAATAGACCGCGCACAGGCGGAGAACGTACTTGAAGAAGGAGAAGAAGGCGAAGAACTCCTAGCCGAGAACGAATCCGACGATGAAGGAGCAAAACGGCGACAGAGAAGAAGCAGCAACGGGGATGGCAAAGCAATAATCGGTGGTGAACCCGGCCTAAACAAACAAGACATAACCGATGCGATCACAGACTGGCGCGTCTGGTGGCTCCTAGTCTGCAACATCACCTCTTCCGTCCCCGGAATCGCATTCAGCATTTTCCTTCCGCTCGTCGTGAAGGGCTTCGGATTCTCCACCTTACACGCGAACCTTCTGACAGTCCCTCCATTCCTGTGCGGTGCCTGCTCACTCTGGTACACCACATACCTCTCCGACCGTTCACGCCTGCGCTTCAAGTACATCCTCTATGGTCTCACCCTTTCGCTATCCTCCCTCGCACTGCTAGTCCTACTACCCCTGACCGCGCTTACCCCGCGCTACTTTTCCCTCTGCTTACTGCTCTCAGGGACATACATTGCTTCCCCCCTGACAGTGGCATGGCTAAGCAATAACATGGAAACACCCGGCAAGCGCGCTGTCGTGCTCGGGATAAATGGCTGGGGCAACGCAGCCGGCGTGTTGGCGAGTTGGATCTTCCGCCCAGAGTGGGCACCTGGGTACGAGAGGAGTTTTGGCTGGACGATGGGAAGCGTTGGCGTCGCGTGGGTGGGCTACGCGCTCTTTTGGGCCGCGATTCGGGGTGGGAATGGGAGGCGGAGGAGGATGGGGTTGGTGCTGGTTGGGGAATGAGGCGGCTGAGTTATCATAGGGGCTATTTTCTTTTCCTATTTTTTTCCTGTTTCTTTCTTTCTCTAAGGGGTTAGATTTAAGTTTATTTCGGCTTTTTTTTTCGGGTTCTAATCCCCCCGGTTTCGGAATATCTTCTGTTCTACCGACCGGCGTGAGGGGTTAGTTGTTGGTTGGTCAGATGATACTATACTTTTTTTTACGACTCATAATCCAAGATATTTACCACCCTAGTTAGTAAAATTCGACATCTAGCCCTAACGTATTCCACGGCAGATAGCCCAAATAGTCTACTAGCCACTACGGTACCGGTATCACAACTTTGACCGAAGTTCAGCCTCTTATATCATTCAAAGCTGCCATATGGCTCGCGATGCCGGGCGCTCGCTAAAGTTAGGCTAAAAATTCATACTCGAGTAGTAGGAAGAGGCTGTACTTGTATAGAGGCAAACAGAGCTTACTAACAGCATCGGAGCATCGACAGTATTCCCTTCATCTAAGCCTTAACATTAGTTGTCCTTGAGAAAAACTTACAGAGGACAAGAGTATTCAACGCGAACTAAGTTAGAGCGCAAGATATTGGACTATTTCGCCTCATGCCAACCCCCCTGCAGGTATCAACTACGTCCTATTAACATAACGTAACATCGCCGAACCGTATAACCAGAACCAAATCGTCTCCGGAATATTTAGCCACTAGGTATTTACGGCTAGCAATTAAAGCATTTCGTGGTAAATAGCATACGGTACGCATAGGTGAGGGTCATCATACTGAGCCCTGTGCCTATTCTACAAGAACAGCCTATAAATTTACTGGCATAAGTTAGTACAGCCATTAGACAAAAGGCCCTGGGGATGCTAGACAGGCTTAACTGCGCTGATTGTGCTATTGGTATTTGGGCGGAGGGGTAGTGGGGCTGTCGCTTTGCCACTAAATTTATGATAATGACCGACTGTCGACAGTCAATGGCCAACTGTCAATGCTGAACAAGCAGCAGATTAAGAGGATTTACTAAAACAAGAGACCTACTGTTTTACCACGCAATACTTTGTGTATCCCACTCTTTCTTGCCTTAGGCTCAGCTGCTACACTGTTTAGTGGAAATCATCTTAGCTCAGGAGTCAATAGTTTAACCCTCAATGATATTGGAGTTGTTGGTATAGATAAAAATACAGTATGTAACGACGTGTAAGGTACAGTACTAGGGTGTGAGCAAAAGTATGGCGAAGTCTTGGCTGTAACTCACATAGAAATTCTATGAGCCACGTTCGCCAGACTTACCCACAACCCCCGGTACAGTATTTTGAACGGATGCTCCGACCGCAATCAGGATACATGTGCAGTGCTCATTTTGTTAATGAGCTACGCTTGGCACACTTTTAATATCTTACTAAAAGTAGGAAAAAGGAGTAGCGGACGGACTCAAGAGCATAGTGTGTGCCATATCAGCAAATCTGGAGGCAGGAGGAAGTCATAAGGTGTCACTCGCTACAACTTAGTGTGCCAACCGGAAGTTTACATCGCGTACTATGATAGAGTATGATATATGCAATAACGCGCTGTTAGCCGTACCAGCACATATAAAAAAAACGACTTTGGATCTCAATGGAGATGTGAGAGGGGTGGAGGAGGCCAGTGTTTATACAGAGGTGAGAAGCTACAATTTAAGCTTTTTTTTAAGTCCAAATTAACTCCTCGTTTGCAGGTGAGAATAATTTTTCTGAATCTAATTTGGACCCTCCTCCTCCCTAGTATGATACTGCTCACTCAAATCATGGGTGGTGCGGGCTATCTATATCTAGACAATGCATGGGATTTGGTTCCATCAGGAGCTTTTTCCCTTTCTCCTCGAGGCTATGATGTGGGAGTTGTAGTTTCGTGGTTAAGGGGCTTCTTACTACATTGGTTTTTCCTGGATAGGTGGAATTAGGAAGTGTGGACGGCCTTCCAGATTCAGGTTAGAGCTCGTGGCGGGAGGGTAGTGATATCTAAACATAGTCATTAAACTCTGTCCTTGGTGGAGGCAAATCACCATACCTTAGCTAACGTCTTACTTTCCATCGCTTTTACCAATCGTCAGAAATGCTTGAACTTTATATCCTTTTCTATATCTATATCTAAACAATCCTTATGTCTACACATCGGATCAAGGAGGGAGGGGAAAAAAGGGAATTTTGGATAAATTAAAGAAGAGACCAGTATGCAAAGACGACATAGAACTAGAAGACAAGGAAAGGAGTAAATAAGATGGAAATTTCGAGCAACACGGGCTTATCTCGATACAATAGAATCATCTCTCACTAACGCCAAATCCTAGACCACAAAGAGAAATTGACAAATCCTGACTGGACTACATGGGAAAATCTGTGTAGCGGCTTGGACGGTTTCATGTCACCAAAAGAGAAATGTTTAAGCAGAGGATTTGTCGTAGGCATATTCCGGGGGGAGAGGAAAGGTGAGTATTAGGACAAGGTGGGGACTTGAACTGCGGGAGGTCAGGTGGGGTGGGAGGGGGGAGGTGACGGCGGTGACGGGTGTGTTGTGGAGTTGTTGCGGCCCGTGCGGGATAACATACATGTTAACATTTGAAGGCGGTGGGGGGCGATGACTCCTCGCCCTTATGATAGGCTAGGGGCGGCAGATTCTGGAGGCAGGAGTAGCGCTATCACTCCCTGGTGCCCTTTCTCAGTAGCCCGATCGAGTGGTGTTTTGCCATCCTTATCTAATTTGTTGAGGTTGACGTCGTCCCGTCCGAGTAGCATTTTCACTACTCCTTCTTCCCCATTCCATGCAGCAAGACAGAGTGGTGTCCGGCCGTTGATGTTTGGTTTGTCGGGATTGACGCCTCGTGCGAGTAGCATTTTCACCACTCCCTCATGCCCATAGCAAGCAGCCAACTAGAGCGGTGTCCGGCCCTGGTTATCTGGTTTGTCGGGGTTGACGTTGTCTCGTCCGAGCAGTATTTTCATCACCCCCTCGTGCCCATAGCAAGCAGCCAACCAGAGTGGTGTCCGCCCGATGTTATCTGGTTTGTCGGGGTTGACGTCGCCTCGTCCGAGTAGTGTTTTCACCACTCCCTCGTGCCCATTGTAAGCAGCCCACCAGAGTGGCGTTTGGCCGTCGCTATCTGGATTTTCAGGGTTGACGTCGTCTCGTTCGAGTAGTATTTTCACCACTCCTTCGTGTCCATTGTAAGCAGACCACCAGAGTGGTGTCCGGTCATAGTTATCTAGTTTGTCGAAGTTGACGTCGCCCCGTCCAAGCAGTGTTTTCACCACTTTCTCGCGCCCATTCCTAGCAGCCCACAAGAGTGGTGTTTGGCCGTTGTCATTTGAATTGTTGGGGTTGACGTCGTCTCGTTCGAGTAGTATTTTCACCACCCCCTCGTGCCCATTGTAAGCAGCCCACCAGAGTGGTGTCCGGCCATAGTTATCTAGTTTTTCGGGGCTAGCGCCGTCCCGTCCGAGTAGTGTTTTCACTACTCCCGCGTGCCCATTCCAAGCAGCCCAATGAAGTGGTGTACTACCTGTGAAGTCCATTTGGTTGACATCACAGCCTTCCAGCTCTACCAAACTAGCTACAATCTCAATAATCCCGAAGAAGGATGCGCAATGCAGACCACTGAACCCGGAAAATTTATTCGCATCAACACCCCACATCCTCTGTGCTTTCAAGAGGATTTTCGTGGATGTGTGGCTGTTGTAGTCGTCAAATAGATTGAGCGCAAGCAGTTTCGCACAGTCTGAAAGGTCCCTTTTTGCGTGAACTCCCCAATATAAAGAAGAGTATCTGAGAAATGGTGTGTCTTGGTCAGGGGGAGGACTGGTAGAGATGGCCTTGACCTGCTGGGAATTCAGATAACTTAAGCAGGTTTCCGCGATTGTCGAGTGAGCTACGCCGAAAATGTCAAGATGAGCCCGGAGGTATTCTTGAAGCGTAAAATGAATCAACCGGACCGTAGAAGCCTCCTTTTCTACCACAACAAGTCCTTGACAGTAGGCCAGTAATGCACCTATTGAAGGAACATTGTCGGCATTGAGACTCGGCGACCCTATTTCGACAGCTAGGGCGTGGCACAGTTCATCGGCCTTCAGGGGCCGCTCCGCATGAGATATCCACATCAAAGTGGCCATTCCAAGCCTCGCTTTCTCCCCACCCTGTCTCTTTATCCGACCCAGTGTTGCGCCATAAGCATCCCCTAACCCTAAGCCGTCGGTCATTGCGCCGAGCTTTTGTCGCCTGCGATGAATTGTGGTTTCCTGCAGGATGGCATCGATATTCAGCGAGACTAGCAAGAATCTAGAAATGTATCAGTCAGTGAATTCTTGAGGCAGCTTTCCCTAGTGTCCCCCCTACATACATCTCGGAAATGTCTTCAGGAATTTTCTTCAGGATCTCCTCCCCCAGACTGCTATCCATCGCATCCAGGGTTGTGTCCCCTTCCAGCCTGGAATGAAGATATCTAATGATGTCATTTTTTTTGGTACTTAGGGATAGACTCCTCACCCTTCCAGCAAGACGCCTTCCGATCTCAGGTCGAATGTGCGGCCTTCCAGTCACGAATATTCTAGTGGCTGGAGACTTTTGGAGAATTTGGTTGAACGAATCAAGGAGCTTGACTCGATGTTCTGGCACACACTCGTCCAGAGCGTCGATGCATATGAACGTGCGCTCTCTGGAAGAAGTAGTGTATAGCATTTTCACAATATCAGAAAGCCGAGGTCCCCGCCCTCCAAGGGCTTTTTTTTGTTTTTGGTATGCTTGCGATATCTCCTCCGGGATCTCCTCCAGCCCGCCAACCACCTGTTTCAGCAGAGCGCCCATCGTGCTCACGGGGGACTGATCCTTTTGGGCAGCAAAGTCAAAATAAAAGCATGCGACAGTAGCGTTTTGTTCTCCAGCCTGATCACACAAGCTGTCTATGACTAGCGAGCTAACATCGCGACTGGTTAGCGCTTGCCCTTTTCTTCTATTCCGCGAGGTTCGCCCTTGTTACCTAATATAAGTCTTGCCAACCCCTGGATCTCCGTAGCAAAACAGGACTGCGTCATCAGATTCACCTCTCCCACTGCCGGTGTGCCAACTTCTAAACTCCTCGGTTCGTAAGAGCCATTCCCCTATATTTTCGACCCGGCGGTTTTGGATGTCTTGATGCCGCGGCTTGGGATCTAGCGGGGATAGCCAGGCTAGGATATTAGATTGGTCATCGGCAACCGTAAGATTATTAGACACGCTGACAGTGTAGGTCGTGTTAAAAGAGTGGGTATTATGACTGAAAGATTGCGACATTTTCCCTTTTTCGCAGGAGGATATTGTACGAGTACTGGTAGATGATGGAGGAGAGAGTTAGCCGACTGCATGGATTCTGGGGACCGAAGAAAAGTGGGTCATTTGTGGAACCTCGCCAAGGCGTCAGGACCGTCCCATCAACATCCCTCCAAATTTGTACCATAGCGGCCTTCCCCTACCGCATCAGGGTGGCTCCCTTTAGTAATAATAAAGATCACTGAAATTTGGAGTAGAAAATACCACAGCTATTTGAGTCCTATCCTACAGTACTGTACTTAGCCACTTACAAAGTCTCCGGACGCTTCTGTGCCAAGATAGGTACTAATAAATGTAAAGCGTTCGGAGACCTTTTGTATAGCCAAGTATTAAATACATACCACAGATGCTCCCCGTATAGAAGAGAGAACAGGAAACTAAATGCTCCCCTCTCTCCATATGGTACGTCGTACTTGTATAGAGGTAGGCAGAGCTTGCTAACAGAATTAGAGCATCGAGGGTATTCCCTTCATCTAAGCCTTAACATTAGCTGTCCTTGAGAAAGGCTTGTAGCGGGCAAGAGTATTCAATGGAAACCAAGTTAGACCATGAGATATTGGACTATTTCGCCTCATGCTGACCACCCCCTGCGAGCATCAACTACGTCCTATTAACATAAAATAACATCATCGAACCGTACAACCAGAACCAAATCGTCTTCAGAATGTTCAGCCACTAGGTATTTGCGGCTAGCAATTATTTCGCGGTAAATAGCATGTGCATGGACGAGAACCCACCATACCGAGCCCTGTGCCTATTCTACGAGAACAGCCTATACTGGCCTCGAGTATGGTACAACCATTGGCCAAAAAGTCTTGGGGATGCAAGACAGGTTTAATTACATTGATGGCGCTATTAGTGTCTGTATGGACTCTGGAGGCATAGCGGGGCTGTCACCTTGCCACTAATGATCAACTGCCAGCAGCCAATGCCCAACCGCCTACTGCTGAACCAGCAGTAGATTAAGATTTACTAAGCCGAGAGATCTACTGTTTTATAAACTTTTATCACGTAATACTTTGTGTATCCCCCCCTTTCTTGCCTTAGGCTTAGCTGCTACACTGCTTAGTGGAAATATCTCCAAGAGTAGAAATCATCTTAGCTCAGGAGCCAATAGTTCAGGTCTCTAGGTATTGGAATTGTTAGTATGGATAAACGTATAGTATGTAACGATAATACAGTACTATACGGTATTCTGAACGGATACTCCGACCGCAATCAGGGCACATGGGGCTCATTTTGTTAATAAGCTACGCTTGGCACACTTTTAATATGCTACCGGAAAGTAGGAAAAAGAAGTAGCGGACGGACTCAAGAGCATGTTGTGCCATATCAGCAAATCCCAAGTCGGAGGAAGAAGTCATAAGATGTCACTCGCTACAACTTAGTGTTCCAACCGGAGGTTTACATAGCGCACTATGCAATACAGTATGTATACAATAACGCACCGTTAGTCGTGCCAGCATATATAAAAAACTGACTTTAGATCTCAATAGAGATGTAGCAGGAAGGAGGCGCCAATGTTTATACAGGCATGGAGTGGAGAGTAGAGAGGTGAGAAGCTACAATTTAGGCTCCTTAAGTGAAAATTAACTCCTCGCTTGCAGGTGAGAATAATTTTTCCGAATCTAATTTGGATCCTCCCCCTCCTTAGTATGATACTGCTCTCTCAAATCATGGGTGGTGGGGGCTCTCTATATCTAGAAAACGCATGAGATTTAATTCCATCGAGAGTTTTTTTTGAGGCTACGATGTGGGAGGTGTGGTTTCGTGGTTAAGGGGCTTCTTACAGTACCATATTTGTTTTTCCTGGATAGGGGGGAGTTCAAAGTGTGGGCGGCCTTCGGGATTTGGGTTGGAGCTCGTGGCGGGAGTGGTATCTAAACATAGTCTTCATTAAACTCCATCCTTAGTGAAAACAAATTACCATACTTTAGATAACATATTTTGCGTGGCTTTTTAAGGGTCGTCAGAAATACTTGAACTTTATATCTTTTTCTATATCTATATCTAAACAATCCTTATATCTACACATTGGATCGAGGGGGGAGGGGAAAAAGGGGAATCGTAGATAAACCAAAGAAACAATCAATATTCAAAGAGGATATACAACCAGAGGACAAGGAAGAGGGTAAATATAATGGAAATTTCGAGCCATAAAGGTTTATCCCAACACGATAGATATATCTCCCACCAACGCCAAAACTAGACTGCGAACGGAAATTGATAAATCCTGACTCAACTACATGAGAAAATCAGTGCAGCGGCTTGGACGGGTATTTCATGTAACCAAAAAAGGAATATTTAAGTTGAGGTTCTATCGTAGGGATATTCCGGGGAGAGGGAAAGGCGGGTGTTAGGAGGGACTTGAACCGCAGGAGGAGGGTAGGCGGGAGTAAGAGGGGGGAAGCAATGGTGGTGACGGGCGTGTTATGGAGTTGTTGCACCCCGTGCGGGGATAGCATACAGGTTGCCCGCATTTGAAGGCGATGGGGGGCGAGAGCTCCTTGCCCTTATGACAGGCTGGGGGTGGCAGATTCCGAAAGCAGGAGTAGTGCTATCACTCCTCGGTGCCCTTTCTCAGTAGCTTGATCGAGTGGTGTTTTGCCATCCTTGTTGGAATATGTGTCCCCTTGTACTTCATTACCTTGCGCGCTATCCTCTTTTTGAGTTGTCTGGTCGTCATTGAGAAACACACTGCTGTACTTACTGGGTTGAGTAAGTCATGCGGTCAGAGAGAAATCATTGTAATGAAGAATACTGTAATACTTTACGTATATCAGAAGTCATGTTCATAGCACATTTGGTTTCTATAAGTAGTGGCGGATTCTCCCCTATCATCAAGGAAAAAAAAAGGATGATAATATTGCGAATTTCTACAACCCTTATCTAATTTGTTGGGGTTGACGTCGTTCCGTCCGAGTAGTATTTTCACCACCCCCTCTTGCCCATTCCGCGCAGCAAGATGGAGTGGTGTTCGGCCGTTGAAGTTTGGTTTGTCGGGGTTGACGCCTCGTGCGAGTAGCATTTTCACCACTCCCTCGTGTCCCTTCTGAGCAGCCCACCAGAGTGGTGTTCGGCCGTTGAAGTTTGGTTTGTCGGGGTTGACGTCGTCTCGTCCAAGCAGTATTTTCACTATTCCCTCGTGCCCATTATAAGCAGCCCACCGGAGTGGTGTCCGGTCGTGGTTGTCTGGTTTGTCGGGGTTGATGTCGTCTCGTCCGAGTAGTATTTTCACCACTCCCTCGTGCCCATTCCTAGCGGCCCCCCAGAGTAGTGTTTGGTCGTAGTTATCTGGTTTGTCGGGGTTGACGTCATCTCGTCCAAGTAGTATTTTCACCACTCCCTCGTGCCCATTATAAGCAGCCCACCAGAGTGGCGTTTGGCTGTCACTATCTGGATTGTCGGGGTTGACGTCGTCCCGTCCGAGTAGTATTCTCACCACTCCTTCGTGCCCACTGTAAGCAGCCCCCCAGAGTGGTGTTTGACCGTCAATATCTGGTTTGTCGGGGCTGACGTCGCCTCGTCTGAGTAGTATTTTCACCACTTCCTCGCGCCCGTTCCTAGCAGCCCACCAGAGTGGTGTTTGACCACTGTCATTTGAATTATTAGGGTTGACATCGTCTCGTCCGAGCAGTATTTTCACCACTCCCTCGTGCCCATTGTAAGCAGCCCACCAGAGTGGTGTCCGGCTGTGGTTATCTGGTTTGTCGGGGCTGGCGCCGTTTCGTCCGAGTAGTGTTTTCACTACTTCCTCGTGCCCATTCCAAGCAGCCCAATGGAGTGGTGTACTACCTGTAAAGTCCATTTGGTTGATATCACAACCTTCCATCTCTACCAAACTAGCTACAATCTCAATAATCCCGAAGAAGGATGCATAATGTAGACCACTGAAGCCGGAAATTTTATCCACATCAACACCCCACATCTTCTGTGCTTTCAAGAGGATTTTAGTGGATGTGTGGCTGTTATAGTCGTCAAATAGCTTTAGCGCAAGCAGTTTCGCACAATCTGAAAGGTCCCTTTTTGCGTGAACTCCCCAATATAGAGACGAATATTCGAGAAATGGTGTGTCTTGAAGGTCAGTGGGGGAGCTGGTCGAAAGGACCCTGACCTGGTGAGAATTGAGATAACTTAAGCAGGTTTCCGCCACTGCCGAGTGAGCAGCGCCGAAAAGATTAGGGTGGGCCCGGAGGTATTCTTGAAGCGTAAAGTGTATCAACCGGACCGTAGAACTCTCCTTTTCTACCACAACAAGTCCTTGACAATAGGCCAGTAACGCACCTATTGAAGGAACATTATCGGTATTGAGATTCGGCGACCCTATATCGACTCCTAGGGCGTGGCATAGTTCATCGGCCTTCAGGGGCCGCTCCGCGTGAGATATCCACATCAAAGTGGCCATTCCAAGCCTCGCTTTCTCCCCACCCTGTCTCCTTATCCGACCCAGTGTTGCGCCATAAGCATCCCCTAACCCTAAGCCATCGGTCATTGCGCTAAGCTTTTGTCGCCTGCGATGAATTGTGGTTTCCTGCAGGATGGCATCGATATTCAGCGAGACTAGCAAGAATCTAGAAATGTATCTGTCAGTGGATGCTTGAGGCAGCTTTCCCTAGTGTTGTTTCCACATACATCTTGGAAACGTCTTCAGGAATTTTCTTCAGGATCTCTTCTTCCAGAATACTATCCATCGCATCCAGGGTTGTGTCCTCTTCCAGCCTGGAATGAAGATATCTAATGATGTCATCTCTTTTGGTACTTATAGATAGACTCCTCACTCTTCCAGCAAGACGCCTTCCGATCTCGGGTCGAATGTGCGGCCTTCCGGTCACGAATATTCTAGTGCCTGGAGACTTTTGGAGAATTTGATTGAGCGAATCAAGAAGCCTGACTCGATATTCTAGCACACACTCGTCTAGAGCGTCGATGCATATGAACGTGCGCTCTTTGGAAGAGGTAATCTGTAGCATCTCCACAATATCAGACAGCTGAGGTCCCCGCCCTCCAAGGGCCTTTTTTTGTTTTTGGTATGCTTGCGATATCTCCTCCGGGATCTCCTCCAGCCCGCCAACCACCTGTTTCAGTAGGGCGCCCATCGTGCTCGCGGGGGATTGGCCCTTTCGGACGGCAAAGTCAAAATAAAAACATGCAACGGTAGCGCTTTATTCTCCAGCCTGATCACACAAGCTGTCTATCACTAGCGAGCTAACATCGCGACTAGTCAGCGCTTGCCCTTTTCTTCTATTCGTTCTTGTTACCTAATATAAGTCTTGCCGACCCCTGGATCTCCGTAACAAAACAAGACTGCGTCGTCAGATTCACCCCCACTGCCGGCGCACCAGCTTCCAAACTCTTCGGTTCGTAAGACCCATCTCCCTATATTTTCGACTCGGCGATCTTGAATATCTTGATGCCGTGACTTGGGGTCTAGTGGGGATAGCCAAGCTAGGATATTAGATCGGTCGTCGGCAACTGTAAAATTATTCGACACGCTAACGGTGTAGGTCGTGTTAAAAGAGTGGGTATTATGACTGAAAGATTGCGACATTTCTTCTTTTTCACAGGCTAGGATATTGGTAATATTTATGTTGTCCTGATCATACACAATCTGTGCTTCAATTAGTCAAAACACTACCACGGGTTAAGATAATAGATGATGGAGGAAGGAGTTAATCGATTGCTGAGATTCTGGGAACTGAAGAAAAGCGGGGTCATTTGTGCAACCTCACCAATACCTCAGGACCGTCCTATCAATCTCCCCCAGATTAGTGCAACAGCGCTCTGCCCCTACCGCATCAGGGTGGCTCCCTTTAGTACAGTACTTGTAATACGGTACGGTGATGAAAGATTACTAAAATCAAGAGCAAGAAATGCCACACCTATTTAAGTTAAGTCCTATCCCACTGTACCGGTACTGTGCTTAGCCATTTAAAAAGTTTCCGGACGCTTTTTGTGCCAAGATAGGTACTAATAAATGTAAAGCATCCGGAGAGTTTTTAAATGGCCAAGTGCATAATATTATTACCATAGATACCCCCTATCTAAATTATTTTTTTTTAAAAAAAAAGACTTAAACGCTATCTCCAACAATCCCCCAGGTTTTTTTCGCATATCACAGTACTACTATCCGTGGATCAATCCCGAGCGCAAGCATTTTAGAAGCACACGATCAATGCGTCACTGGCATTCAATCCAACCCCAACAGAATAACTTAGCCCGCATTTGAGCTTAGAAGAAGAAAAAAAGAACAACTCGCAAGACCTCAATCTTATAGAGCACGTCCTAGTTGTTTATTTTTTGTTGCTTTTAGTCCCCTTTTAGAGAAAATTCGAAGGGGAGAATTATCATAATAATATTATTATTAATATGATACTACGTAAATGAGTCCCAAGTTGACTAAATTTTGGTAGTTTTAAAAAAAAATTCGCTGAAAATACAACACGGTAATCTCCCTTAAAAAACTGTGACAATAGACGAACCCTCTTCTGTGCGCTGGTAGATATATTGAACCCCTCCCCTACCGCTCACCGGATGGTGATTCGACGGTTAACGGCGCACTAATCCGGTTTATCCTCGTTGCGAAAAAACCTCCGTTTATCCACTGGGTACTTTAGTGATTCCGCTGACTTGCTGAAGTCCTCTCCCATTCACCCATAGGTCGTGCTTGGTCATCTACTCCCCTTGCCAGTTTTTCATTCAATCATTCACTGGAGAGCAAGTTTTCTCCCTCTTCCGTTTCGTATTTTCGATTTCGTTCTAGGATTTCGGGATATTTAGATTTTATTTATAGGGCAAAGAGCCCCCTAGGAACATCTATGTTCTTTCATGTTATATCGCAACGCTTCCTATAGTAGGTATGTGTATTTTATAGGGCGGGGATTTGAAGTTTTAAGTCTAAGGTGATGCCAAGCTTGCTGGCGTATTCATTGGATGATGTGGGCGGGCGGTAGTATACATAGAGGGATAGAAGGAAAGGAGGCACGAATTAAAGAAAGGAGAAGTGAATACTAGATCACGGCTATGTACAATTCTGACCAAAAGCGATACATGTGTTCCAATTCCTCCACGGTAAGGCTCGATGTCCTTACTTCTATCCTTTCCCCCGCCTATCTTGCAACTGCCGACCCGGACCGGGTATATAACCGCATGGCTAGTGCACTCGCATGGTTATTCGAAAGTGCGGCGGCCAATGACGTAAGTTCGTAATGCAGCCTCGCACGCCGGAAAAGACAGCACTCCGGGCACCGAGTGCTAGCCCGTGATGCTAAGTCTACCATCCGTACCGACGATTTGCGTCCCGACGGCGGGACCAAACACCGACGGGAGATATAGTAGATGTCTGGGGTTATATGTATCGCGTGCGTATGTAGGCTTAGCACGATACGATAGGCCATTATAGGCTTAATATCAGTGGCTGTGAAGAGTGAAGTGGGCGGTGATACTCGACGAGTAGAAAAATCCAAAAGAGAAACAGAATTAGAGGAAAATGTATGAAATAAAACTGCAGGCGCACCCCGGAAAATGGGAAGAGGGAAAAAAGAAACCCAAGAAACTACAGCAAGACATCTGTTCTAGATGATTGCCTAAATCGTTGACCGGCGCTGTGTACCCCCCGACTTGAGATGCCGTTCTAGTAACTTTACCACGCTGTGATGCTTATTTTGGCTCGCCCATCCTAGTGGATTCCGGCCGTCTCTTGTTACTTGATTGGGATTGACGTCTTTGTGAGCTAATAGCATCTTCACGATACTCAGGTGACCTTGCATGGCAGCCAGCAAAAGTGGAGTATGCCCCACCCGGCGGTCTGCAATGTTGGGCCTGACATCTTCTCGTTTCAGCAAGATGTTGACAATCCCCTTGTGTCCGTTGGTGGCAGCGAAATGAAGTGGTGTGGACCCGTCGGCAGCTAAAGAGTTCGGATTGACATCGCCGCGCTGGAGCAATAGCGCCACAGCCCCTTGGTGGCCATTGAGAGCGGCCCAAGCTAGGGGTGTCCGGCCGGTGGACCTGTCAGAAGCTTCAGGGAACACGTCTTTGTGGGCCAATAAGAGTCGTACGATGCCCTCACGCCCTTTCATAGCAGCCAGAGAAAGGGGAGTCTGACCCCGTTGCCCATCCGGCAAGTTAGGCTTGATATCCTTCCGATCGAGGAGCAACTCGACTACTCCCTCGTGTCCATGAATTACAGCAAAATGAAGAGGCGTCGGTCCACCCTTTGCGATGGAATTGGGATTTACATCCTCGCGGCTCAGCAAAGCCCTCACTATACCTTCGTGACCATTGAGAGCGGCCCATGCAAGGGGTGTTCGACCGTAGAAACCGTCCGCCAAATCGGGTCGGACATCCTTCCGGTCAAGTAGTAGCTTCACAACACCTTCGTGCCCTTTCTCCGAAGCAAGTGATAGTGTTCGGTGTAAAACCTTTTTGCTCCCCGAATTGAGTTTTCCTGTTTTCAACAACAGTTTGACAACCCCCTCATGCCCCGCCCGTACAGCCCAACAGAGTGGTGTTTGCCCATTATTGTCGGCAAAATCGGGATCAGCATTTGCTAGGTCTAAAAGTAACCGTACTGTTCCCTCGCGTCCATTCTCAGCGGCCCATGAAAGAGGCGTTCTCCTATTTTTATCCGTAGAATCCGGTTTGACATCAATCCGACCGAGTAGGAGCTTAACCACCGCTTGGTGCCCGTGTTGGGCAGCCCACGAGAGAGGTGTTCGCCCATAGGAAAGGTCTGCCCTATCCGGATCGACTCCCTTTTGGCCAAGTAAGAGTTTCGCGATACCGATATGCCCATTCTTAACAGCCCGGAAAAGCGGTGTAGTATTCAAAACATCTACCGAATCGGGATTTATGTCTTTCTGGGCTAGCAGCAACCTTACCACTTGCTCATGGCCGTTCTCAGCTGCCCATGAGAGAGGTGTTAGGTTGTACTCATCTACAGAATTAGAATTTACAATGACTCGGTCCATTGCCATCTTCGGTGATCTTATATTCATACTCCGGGCAGCATGTAGCATCCGTGTTCGCTTTCGAGTGTCCGCGGGTTCCAAACTCAATAGTAGCTGGACTACCGATTCACCCCCGTTCCTGGCGGCCCAAGTAAGTGGCGTGTGCCCCAAAGCATCCTTTGAATTAATCCCGATAGCACCTTTTTCCACTAAAGAATTAACAAGTTCGTGTATACCGAGAGACGCAGCGCAGTGTAATCCGGTAAAACCATCCGAGGCACGTTCGATCCACCATGGCCAACAGTCTCTTACTGACAGGAAGATACTGGCAGATACATGACGAGGGTATTGATCCAGCAAAACCAACGCAAGGGATTTAATGGATGCTGTCAGTTCTTTTTTGGCATGCAATCCCCAGTAGCAAGACGCATATTCGGCGAAAGGCAGAATCGATGGGGCGACACGAAGAGACGGGGAAAGACGCTTGACGGAGTCAAAGTTGAGATAAGTTAGACAAACTTCTGCAATCTTAGCGTGAGAATTTGGGAAAATATCCGGCTGGGCACGCAGATACTCCTGGAGGGTTGAATGCACAAGGCGGACCGTTGATGTTTCCTTATCAAGGACAACGAGCCCTAGGCAGCATCCCAGTAGGGTTTGTATTGCTGGGACATTATTCCGATCGAGGTCTGTGGTTCCGACTCTGACGGCAAGGGCATGACAGAGTTCATCCACACGCAAGGGCCGCTCCGCCATAGAAACCCACATTAGAACTGAGAGCCCGAGTGCCGGTCGGGGGTCACGTTGTTGGCGGATTCTCTCCAAGGTCGCGCCGTAGGCATCGCCTAGCCGGTCGGGCCTTTGACGTAGCTGTTCTCTTCTTCCAGAGATTGTCATCTCTCCCAATATAGCATCGGTTTGCAAAGTAACCAGCAGGAATCTTAAGCGCACGGTTAGCGAATCAAATACGCCCAGTAAGAGTTCAATTTTTCACTCACATCTCTGAGAAGGCCTTGGGGATCTCTGCCATTATCTCCGACTTCAAGTCATCATTCATTGCTTCGGGATCCGGGTCATCTTCTAGCCTCGAAATCAGGTACGTCCTAACATCATTCTCACTAGGCTGGATAGTTTTGACGATTGCTGATTGGGTGAGGTGCTTCTCGATTTCAGCTCGAATGTGTGGTCGTCCGGTAAGAAATAAGCGAGCATGTGGTGAATCCTGCAAAATCTGGCGCAGAGAGCGCAGAACCTCAGGTCTATGCTGTTCCCGCAGTTCGTCTAATGCATCAATGCATATAAACGCCCGTTGAAATAATCCAAGAACCTTACGGAACATTTTGACCATCTCGCTGACTCGTAGACCTCGCCCTCCGCAATTTTCCTTTAAGTCTTGAAAGGTTCGGCGTATTTCGTCAGGGATTTCGGGCAATCTGTCTACAAATTGTTTCAAGAGTCCTCCGATCACACTGGCCGCGGCTTGCTCATTCTGCGCTAGAAAATCGCAATAGAGACAAGCAACCCCTACGGTATTTCCAACACCAGTATCGAGTAGGGTATCGACTACGAGGGAACTGACACCAGAATAGTTCCTGTTAGCATTTACAGACAACTACAAGCGGCTGTAATACAATACATACTTCATGAAGGTCTTTCCCGCCCCCGGTACCCCCAAACAGAAAAGCGTGGTATCTATGCGTCCCTCATTTCCACCATACCAAGTTCGGAACTCTGTAGTTCTCAAAAACCACTCCCCCACACCGTCAAGCCTCTGTGTTTGTATGTCTTGGTGCCTTTGGAGTGGTTCTAGTCGGGAGATCCATGACAAAATCTCCGCCCTCTCATCTATCGTTGAGATGTAAGTTACGTTATTGTAACTATTGCAAACATTGAAAGAGTTTGAGTTGCCGGTAATAGACATGTCCTAGTTCAGGTTGACTGAAGCGATGTGATTGATTATAGAGAATTATCCCGAGGCCAGCAGGTGATAACGACTTCAGAATTTCAAGAGGATAGAAGATGTCAAAATTATTGATTCTGAGGCGGGGTTAATGACATACCCTTCAAGAGCACGATCCAATCATTGACTGGAAGCCCCGTATCTTGGCACTCACCAGCTCAGTGCGCAATCGCGATGAACCAAGGAAAGATTTCACCAGTTAGGACCCAGGAACTGAGTCCAAAAAAGCAAGAAGACATATTTGCTTTATAACCCGGGGAGGTTGGGGATACTGACATGCCGGCATCGGTAGCAAATGACGAAACTGCACTCCTGACCGACTTTGCAAATTGTTTCAACTATAGTAGCCATCTCTCCCTTCCATCGGCCCTGCGCGTGTACGGTACGTCCTCATATACTAGTACCCCGCAGCCCAAAGGCGAAAGCAAGAGATGAAGCTTGTATAGGGTAGTATTATACGGAAACCCTTTAGCTCTCACTCTCCTCCTGCCAACTTTTTTTGATAAACCCCTTGATCACCCTCGTTTCGAGGCTGGTAACCAGCGAGATGTTGCACTGCAACAAAGCTTGGCAAACATGAGGCTCTGAAAGCAACGCCCTCATTAATTTCCCCTGAATTTCTACCGGTGGTTTGAATGCACAGCTTTGGGCACTGTTCCGTGGTACATTTCCAGAATGCCTATAAACCGGTTCCATGGGATTAAGTTGCTAGCGATAGGTTACCGTATTCGTGTACCTGGGGCATTTGGTGTTTTGCAGGCGAAAAAAAGCATCCGTTTTGTTCTTGACACCCCTTCTGCTATAAGTAGTCGGGATACCATAACCACCACCACCATCACCAGAGCACGCTCTAGCTACAAGTATCATACTTTACCCCTTTCTTCTATCCCAGAAGAGTACAGACAGGATAGCACACGGTACTGATGGCGTCATTGAGTTCAAGCATTCATAAACACCGTGGTGGCAGTGGCACTGCAGGTCACCAGGTTGGTGACGATAAGCGGCAGGCAGGGAATATCGGCACAGTCCAATCCAACCACTCACAGTACACTCCCGTTCGCAAAGTCCTTGCTAAAAGAAAAGTACTATGAAATAGTCTTGGCGGGCACCGATGTACTAGTACAAGTGGTTTGTATTTTCGATTCAAGAATAACACCCATCACCAGTCATTCATGCCTCCCAGAGGTCTAGTAATGGATAGGAAATATGTCTAAATCTTCAGCTACCAGTTAACATGAGCCCCGTTTACCTTAACTACATTATCATAATTTGAGCTGCAGATTTTTGGCAATCTCTCGTACTGGTACCTTGGTTGCCGCCAAGACCTTTCCACAGTACTTTTCTTTGAGCAAGGACTTTGCGAACGGGAGTGTACTGTACAGTAAATTCTGCAGGTGAGGTGGCACCTCGTTTCACCAGTGTTCCTCTCGATGATCTGCAGGAGTAAGCAGGAGAACCCCAGAGACCCACAAGCAAGCGAAATAGCAGTAAGTCGGCAATTATTTTCCTAATGATGATGAAAGCCTCGAGAGCCCAAAAGAATTTGTCCGTAATATAGATTTTTGAAATCGGTGATGTGTGACATAATCAATTTTAGGAAGGGTTGAGCCGGTAATTCTGTGGGAGAAGTTAAACTGCAGGAAACACCATTCCCCCTACTTATCAACTGAGATCTAATTTGATAGTGAAACACATGTCCACAGTGTGCTAGTGGGGTTTGACATGCCGGGTTCTTCCACCGCTCTTGTATGATATCATAATACGACTTTTCAGATCTTACCAGCTCTAAGTCTCTGATTCTCCCTGGACAAAGAGCCACTGGAGAGCGTAAATTGCTAAACCTTGGGCACTTTAGTATATACAAGTGGATGCTTCATAGGCATCCGCAGGTACGGTAGTCGGGTGAGGAAAGTGTCGAGAATTACACGCCCCACACCCATATAAGGAACTCGCGAGAGCCAATAGCGCGAGAAGAAACTTGAAACTCCCAATTTCTCCATAGATAGCTTTTATTTGCCTCTAACAGTCACTACCAGTACCGTACAGTACTACAAGCTCTAATGGCCCTCATATGAGTGGCTCAGAACTAGCAGACTCAACCTGCAGCTTTCATGGTACAGTATGTATGACAACCGAGCTGGCAAACAGCCTTTTTTAGCCAGGGGAGAGTAATCTTGGTTTGTAATACTCAATTAGGAAGCAGCTTGAAGGAATCCCTCAAGTCTTAATGGTCTAAAGACCTTCCAAGTCCCCAAGGGGAAAGAGGAAAGCCCTAGTATTCGGCCGATAAATTTACTTATCCAAAAATCCGTCTTCCAGGGTTATCATCGATTACTCAAAAACTCATTTTTGGTTTCCGGTATATAGCTGGTGATTTCTCAAAAGTTTCTTCACCCGACCACTAGGGACAGGCGATTCAGAGTACCGGTAGGCTAATTGCGTAAGCAGTTCAGATTGAACTTTAAGGTCTTCTAAAAGGGACCGTTTGCCTACCCCCTCCCTACTCCTCCCCCGCTCCGTTAGTCGAAGACTCCCACCGAAGGGCAGGATCTTGAGTTTGGAGGGCGTCGGCACTATGGCCAAGGGGAGATGAATACTAACACCATGAACGGGAGATGTTTGAGAGGTACCGGTATTGATGCTCGCGAGGAAAATTGAATCCAGTTTAGGCAAGTTCACCAGAATTCACCCGCTCACGAATGCTTCGGTAGGGGGGCGTTACTGGGAATACAGTTTGACTATCGCCACGATAGTAATCCTCGTCAGGTTCCAGACATATCGTGTCATATAGCCACCGGGATGAACTTATCGAGCTTGCCATACCCATACCAGTATCGTACCGGTACAAGAGCTATCATCAATTTCAGTATGCTCAGACTCCCCACAATAAGTACTAGTAACATACCCGAGCCCAGTCCTCTGCAACGCCTCAGGTAACAAAAACTGCGGTAAACCCCTCAACCCCTGGCAGCACAAAGTGCCACCAACTCTGCATCCGCCTAAGCGAGACACAAGACCAGTCGCCATCGGGCATCTTACCCCACAGTGCCTGCCAAGTCTCGAAAAACCGGTTACCCTGTAACACAAAGTAAACTGATAGGGGGTTCCAGCCGATCCATCACCTACCGGATTCTCTTTCCATTCTTCCCTCAGCCTATTACCGTATATCCTTTCCTATTGTACCCGTACCTGCTGCCCTACACCTCATCCATCACTCATCGCCACTCGCGCACAATGGCGAATTCTCCCAACCAAGGACAACCTCGCCATTAATACCACCTGAGCCGTCCTAATCCCTTCACCTAGAACCCATAACCCATTAGACTGTTTGTCGAGCTATACAAGCCTCATGTCCTTCCTCTTTCCTTGGACGCCTCGCCGCCCAGAGCGCGCACCTCACGACGATTCTCTTCCGCCATTCCCTGACCGCGTCTTAAACGAAAGCTCGGAACCACCGGTCTTTCAAGTTCCCCGCCGCCCCGTCACTGCTGTAGTGAAGGAACCTCCGTCTGATTCTAACAGCGCTGAGAGCCTAGAGAAGGAATTGCCTACGCCACCTGCCCGGCCCAAGTTCTATGGGATTGTATTGCCGGGATGGATAAGGCTGCGAAAGGAGCGGTACTTTGGATTACCGCGACGGACAGTAATATTGATTGCAGTGGGATTACTACTGTTATTGGCACTGATACTCGGGCTGAGTATCGGGCTAACTGCCGGGAAGAAAAAGGCGTATGCTTTTCCTCTCATGTCTATTTGGATGGTCGGTTTATTAACTTTTTATAGAAGCAAAGACTCGATCACACCCCCAACCTCCAGCGCCCTCCAAACTGGCGACGGAACATATTACGAGCCCGGGCTTGGAGCCTGTGGCATATCCTCTACCTCATCCGAGAGCATAGTGGCCGTCTCGCACATAATCTTCGACGCAGTCCAGGTGGGCCCAAACCCGAACAACAACCCGCTTTGCGGCCGCAAAATCTGGGTTACACGCGAAGCCGCCCCCGGGAAAAATATCAGTTTAGAAGTAGAGGTTGTGGATCGTTGCACTGGCTGCAAAGCTTCCGACCTGGACTTTTCATTGACCGTCTTTAAAAAACTAGCCGACGAGTGGCAAGGGAGGGTCCTCGTTAGTTGGGCTTGGGTCGTTTGAACTTTTCTTTCTTTTCTCTTTTGACAGGGCGTTTGGTGCTAACAATAAGATGGGGATGCGACCCATCGGGTCGATTACGGGAGGCATCACTAAGTTTTCTTTGGTTCATCTTATTCATTTTGTAGTTATTTTTTTGGTGAAATCGGTTTTGGACTGTCTTTATATATACCCTTCTGTTTATTTATTTTTTTATTTTGTCATTAAATTTTCTTCCATTGCTTGTCACATTACCCCTTCGACAAGGGCTTTGTCTATACTACTTTCTACTTCTTTTCATTATTCGGTCGACCGTGAGAGAGCGGTTGGCGCTACGGTTCTTAACTGTCTTATAGTGGCAGAGAGAGGTGCGCTACTGCTCGGAGTATATTGCAACTGCTGTCTGGCACAGAGTTCGGACACTTGAGTATCATCATCACATATACTCGGAATACAAATACATCCTTGAGATGAGGGTGGTGTTGCCGTCTTTCTCTCCCTCTTTCTCTCTCTCCCACCTTTGCTGCTCGCTCAAGACAAACTTCCCCTACGGAGAACGGGAGGCGGTAGTTGCAACTCATTGGAACTATTCAATCCGTGGGTGAAGACATAATCCTATAATAGTATGTAACATACACCAGTAAATTATCCACTCCCAGAGTGTTTGCCATGGAAGAATGGGCTAGTTACCGTCTTGGCTAGCAGTCCCGTCGGACCGACAAAACTAAAATGGTCGGGAAAGAGTCTGGGGTGCACATATGAACTCCTGCGCCGTGACAGATACGAGATCAATCGCTCAGTGTCTAACAAGTCGCAGCTTTCGCCACGGTGTAAGTACCAGTAACTAGCGCGGGCTCCTCGAGATCTTGAGGGGGCTAGAGACAATTTCCACCACTGAATTTTGTAACTAGTCTTGCGCCTACTGCCCGATAACACCCTATCCCCTGGTAATGTGGAGATCCCGCAGCAGGTTCTCTTTTGTATTTTCTGTCAAGTCAGATACTCGGTGACTTAGTTTCCGCTCTTTTCGTTTTCCTTTCTCCTTTCTATGATACCCATTCCGCTCGGCCTTCCTGAATGCTTCGCTGTTGGCGGATGCGGAGGGTAGGGATTCAACTAATCTGGTTAGACCTTCCAGATCATTATATTTACCTTCTCATTGGACAGTATGTAATAAGCTGGACAAGTATCCCGCTTAAAATTTCTTTGGGAAAGAAAGGCCCTGCTCCAAGTTACCTCTCGCAGTACCACTATTGTTTGCCTCAGTTGAAAGGCATGTACTAGTACACTTGATCGCGCGGCCAAAGATAAGTCACCGCTTTGGTGGTATGCCAAAAAAGGAACGGAAGAAAAAACAGGATAAGGCGACAGTCGCTCAGTTACCTCGCGAGGGCTCGATTACAGAGTTAGACCACAAGTAAGCTTATACAGGCATATACCTCTTCCACTACCAGTACTTATACCTTAATTCACAACCGACCGAGCACCCATTTGGCGGCACAGCACAAAATGTATTAGTTGACCAATAGCCAAATACGGCAGACGAACCAAGAAGACTACCGAAGAAAGCCAATACAATGGGAAAGCTAGCAGTAGAGTGCGATACTATAGGTTAGACCAACATTCTACCATATCCAATGTATTCCTTCACACCCAATACCGGAGCCAAAAATAATCTTCGACGAGCACTGATTCAACAGGGGGACTGCTGAGTAATCACAGACGCTTCCTCGCTCTTCCACAGTCACCACCACCTTACCACCCAACCATAATAGGGTACATCCCATGGCTCTCAAGTACGAGGGACGGTTTAAGATAGGCCGGATTTTAAGAAACTTAGGCCTGTTGGGCATATTACTCTTATGCTATAAAAGTGGTTTTCAAGCTATGAATTTCTCCATAGTAATAGAACTTTTCATAATATTATTATTAAGGTGTTAGACATGGTCAAAGGATATGCAATTATAGGGCGAGCTGAGATGGTGAGTGTGGCTTGGTTTTAGACACAACACATTATTATACAAAAGATCGCAAATATATAGGTAGATAGACAATCGTCAGCGATGTTGCCACGATCCCAACCTCAAGTGAATTAATGAAGGAAAGTGTTGGCGGTCCGTATCTTCCCCTTCCATATTACGGATTGATTACATATAAATAAATTATAGCACTACAAGGAACAAACAAATGGCCCCCCAACACAGAATTAGGGACTCACTAGACTTCCTACTAGAACATTATATTTCCTGGATATGGATGGATATTGTGGCTGTAACTCTTATGATGTCCCAATCGTCTTTCCGAGTTACTTTGGTGATTTTTTTCTCCATAATAGTACTGTAATAGCCGGTTCCCCTCCTATTTCGCTGTGGCTCATAGTCGGTAAAAGCAACTATGACGCAAAAGCAAGTGGGATGCCCCAGCATTTTTTTTTTCCCCTAGCAACGCTTACACAACACTAGTTTGCAACTACTGATCCCAATTTCTATATAGATTACAAGTCCCTATTCATAGCTACAAAGTCAGCATTTCTTGTAATAGAGTCAGATCATAGTTATGAAAAGTCTGAATCTGATTCGCCGGCAAAATCCTTACAATTACTACTAGTATAATTATTTCGTATGCCAGCCAGTCTTGTACTATCTCTCTTCTACTTATATGCTTGTAGTATAAATCTTCAAATCTGAAGTTTCCCTGCTAAGAGTGAGTAATTAGAGATCAATCACTATGAGCAGCTTAGCTGAAACAATCACACTTTCTTTTTCAGCTTGAATTTTCCTAACTTGTTTCTATTTGTAAAATTTATTCTACTTGCATTATGTAGATAGTAGTGATGAACTTTATTTAAGTGGTTTTAATTTACTTTGATTGAATTTCATCTCTAGAATTGCATTAGAATCTAGTTGGATTAAAGGATTGCACTATATGTGTATTCACTAGTAATGATTTTGCTTGCAGGATTTTAGATTGCTGTCACCTTAGAGAACCTTATATATTTAGATGTGATCTCCTAGCTGGGAGGAGACATTTTGGAGCTTATATAGAAATTGGGATCAGTAGTTGAAAACTAGTGTTGTGTAAGTGTTGCTAGAGAAAAAGAAAAGAAAAGCCGGGGCGTCACACTTGCTTTTGCGTCACAATTGCTTTAACCGACTATGAGCGACAGCGAACTAGGAGGGGAACTGGCTATTATGTGTAACTCGGCGGGAGAGCGGAATCCCAGGGAGGGTCAACCTTCGGAGGGGTAGGACTCCGCGTTGTTTAGAGACAGGTGGCTCCAAGCGATTGTATCGGGAGAACTCTAGTGGAGAAAGGAGGCTCCGTATGCTAGAGTTGTGCCGCTCAAGGCCTCATAGCATCTATCATATCATCGGAGGTGCTTTGGAAATGTTCCGGAGACTTGTGACGGGTACCCCCAGGACCCACGGATCTGACCGCTGGGAGCACGGGCTCTCACCCTACCCACTAAAGCGATTCCTCAATCCCTTCCCCTCAGGACCAAATTCGACCCTGGCCAGCCTATTGGAAGGCCTGTTTACAATACGCTAACGTATTATATTATCCGAGAACTAGTCAGGATAGAGTTTTAAAAATCGAGGGCCAGAAGGGTACGCACCATCGATTAGGGGGCAGGGCTGTAAGCCACGAGTTACAAAGTTCGAATGCCCCCATACTTCTCCATTCTAATTCCTACTTGGTGTGGATTGGAGTAATAATATTCGAGGAATCAATCACAACCAGCACACCTCTCCTTATGAATATGTCGGGCCGGGCTCCTAGTTCCTCATAGTCTATTTAGCTCTTAGCCTTCTACATGGAGTTCGGTTACCAGCCTGCCATAAGAAGTTTTGATTTCGGTTACGACGATATGCTTGGTCCCAACATTCAGTCTTGCATTCGGACTTTCGGATTTCTCGAGTCTCAGGCTATATTCGAGCATTGGTTGACGAACTCGTTTGATTCGCGGGATGCAGCTATCCTGAATGGCTATACACTCAACTCTGCGCTAGGAGAGTGGAAGAGATATACAAGTGGTGATGTATCTCCTCAGCCTATTCATGTAATTAAACATCCATGACTACGAACAGAGATTCACAGTCTATCACTCGGCCCTCGAGGTTTAGGTTTGGGGTTCGAACACTAGGCGCTATTCAGATGGGAGTCAGTAGGAAGCCATAGTATTATATAGAAATTCAAATATAGGATGTGATACCCCACCCCCAAGAGCACATATCAGATAGCTTGATAATATCCCAGGATTCATAATCGGTCCAGTTAATCTCTATCCCTGTGATAGTGATAGTGCCGAATTTCCCTACACCACTCCGAATATTTGCACTTAATATTAGTCTTAACCCGATACTAGAAGGGTATTGAATCGCCGAGTCTTGCAGTTTACCTGATAGCCCTTGACTTCATATACGCTGGGAGACCCAGAATTAAGCCAGCTATCATAGAGAAGTTATAGACTCGATGAAACCAAGTGAATCAAGAAAAGAGGCAGCGTTTCTATGGTGCATTCCCCATCCCCTAGGGGCGCCGATATTCCCCATATCAGAGATCATAAGACCCTACAGTCTCGTCTAGCTTCTGCTTATGAAAAATACTTCCAGAAAATATTTAGTGCATTGTAGGGAAATTCAGCACTATAGCATTTTCGTACTAGATAGCCTTCCCACTAGACAGTAAGTTGTACATAAGGTAAATGCACCACCGTAGCCTACCTGAGACGGTGAGACAGATCACTATTGATAGAGGGGCACATTTTGTGGGTAAGCAAGTGAGGCCAAATGAGCTCAGCCCATCTACCAGGGCTCCCAGATGAAACCCTATTGCCAACCAGATTCAACAGAAAATGAAGGGAAAAGTATCCAACTCCAATGGCAACAATAGCCATGCCCGAAAGCCATTCGACTCTTACTCGAGAATTTTCAGCTTTCCATTGAGTCTGCCAACATAAATCCGTCCTTCCATCCTTAGATATTCATCCAAACATTCAGCTCCCCACATCAGTCCCATTGTCATCCACGTTTACCAGAAAAACGGCGAAAAAAATCCTCAATGGCAATGGTAGCCAGGCCAGAGGCCATTCGACTTCCACTCAACGACCCTCCGCTTGCCATTGAGCTCACAAGCACTGCTTCAGTTTCCCATCCTTAAATGGTCCTCCAGGTATTCCGACGACGTTTTATAATATCCCCTCTCAGCAGAAACTCCTTCCATCTTACCATCAACACACCACACAACGAATCTCCTATATCAGATATACCATTTCCTTCTCTCCCCAGTGGGTTACTTTATACACTCGGGCAAGAAATGGCGCAGAAAAGAAAACGCGACAAAGATAACGATGAAAAGGGGGAGGGTAGTTCAGCTCAGGCTAAGAGTATGCTTCTTGCCTTCTTTCCCTTTCCTCCTCTTCCCAGATCATTTGATAATTCGCTGACACTCCAGCAACAGGAAGCGCGCCTTCTAAGTTTTTTTTTTCCTCTTCAAGTATATTCCTTCCTTCCCTAACCCAAGTTTCTCCATTGTTTTCTCTTTGCTCACATTTGAAAGGTGCCCCGAGAGGCGCAAAAGGAAAGGGAAAATACGTCAACCCTCTCGACCAATATTTTTTTGGTGATTTAGAAACAAGATCTCCTCAAAAAGGCAAAGGACACCCTACCAGCGAAACCCATTCCAAAAGCGAGCATGTGGCGTCGCCCCCAGCTGGACAGAAGCCACAGAAAGGTAAACTTATCAAAAATTTTCATGATTCCTCTAAAAGTATATTCCTCCGCTTTTTCTATTATTTTCCCTCCACTCACGCTTAATAGGTGCTCGAGGCAGTGTAGGAATAAAGGGGAAAAAACTCAACTCCCCACACGCATTCTCCTCTATTGATCCCGAAACAGTCACTACTAGAAATGACAAATGTCATCCTACCAGTAAGGCTGCTTTTGGCGGCGAGGATGGGTCGCCGCTCCCAGCTCAAAATCAGGCACAAAACACCAAACTATTCGGAACTTTGCTTGATTCATCTAGAAGTATATCTCCCCAGATTTCGCCAATCCCATCTTTCTATATACTCACACTGAACAGGCGCCTCAAGTCGTGTGAGAGGAAAGGGGGGGGATGCCAATGACATCAGCCAATCCTCTTCTCGTGATCTCGAAATAGCACCTCCAGGAAAGCGGAAAAGACATCCTACTGACGAGGCCGATTCTTGGGGTGAAGAAGCGCTGGCCCCTCCATCTAAAAAGAAGAGCCTGAATAGCAGACTAATCAAAGCTGTCCCTGAATCCGCTCAAAGTATATTTCTCCCTAATTCCTACCCACTATCTCCTCTTCACTCACGTTTAATAGGAGGTCCGAGTCGCGCATCCGGCGAGGTAAAAGAGGTCAACGACTTCGAGGAATCCCCTCCTCGTCATTCCCAATTAGGACATCCGGCAAAGGACAAAAGACACACAGCCAACAAACTCAGCTCAAAGAGTGGAGATGTGACGTTGACACCTGCTAAACAGAAAGCACAGGGTGCCAGAGTGGTCAAAAGTTTGCGTGATTATTTTAAAAGTATATTTCTCTCCAAGTTTTAGCTATCTTCTCTTTCGATTTACTCACATTCGATAGGTCGCCCTAGTCTCATAAAGGGCAAGACAAAAGAAGCCAGGGATCCAAGCGAATCCTCTTCTCATGATCTCGAAATAGCACCTCCGAGAAAGCGAAAAAGACATCCTGCCAACGAGGCCGATTCTGGGGGTGAAGAAGCGCTGGCCCCTCCACCTAAAAAGAAGAGTCTGAATAGCAGGCTGGTCAAGAGTATCCGTGAATCCACTCAAGGTACATCTCTCTCCATGTCTTACCCACTATCTCCTATTCGCTCACGTTTAATAGGCGGTCCGAGTCGTGCATACGGCGAAGTAAAAGAAGTCAACGACTTCGAAGAATCATCTCCTCGTCATTCCCAATTAGGACATCCGGCAGAAGACCAAAAACACTCAGCCAACAAACTCGATTCAAAGAGTGAAGATGTGGCGTTGTTCACAACTAAACAGAAAGCACAGAATGCCAGAGTGGTCAAAGGTTTGCGTGATTCTGTTAAAGGTATATTTCTCTCCAAGTTTTAGCTATCTTACCTTTCTATTTGCTCATATTCGATAGGTGGCTTTAGTCCCGCGAAGGGCAAGAAAAAAGAAGCCAGCGACCCAAGCGAATCCTCTCCCCGCAATCCCGAAACAGGACATCCAGAAAATGGAGAAAAACATCTCCCAAGCGGACCCTATTCTGATGGTGAATATGCATCGTCGCCTCTAGCTCAACAGGGGTCACAGAATGACAAGGTTATCGAAGGTTTGTGTGATTCTCCTCAACGTATATCCCTCCTCAAGTCCTGTCTGTTGTTTCCATCTGCTCACATTTGACAGGTCCGAGTGGTGCAAGCAGCAATGGAAAATATACCAGCGACCTCCGTGAAGCTTCTTCTAGTATCTCCGAAACGAGGCCCCCGGGAAAGCACAAAAGACTCGCTACCAATGAGACTAATTCCAGCAGCGATGAGGCGTCGCCTACAACTCAAGCGAAAAGAACACAAGGTCGTCGAGTTACCAAAAGTTCGAATCATTATGCTCAAAGTACGTTTCTGCCCTAACCCAAGTTTTCTCTATTTTTTCCTATTGACTCACGTTTGGCAGAAGACGCGGTAGCAGGGGGGTGTCTAGGAGATGTCCAACAAGATAACTCCTTCAATCTCTCCCTCTCAGAGAAGACATATGGTGGAACGAACGACTCCGAAATCCAATCTGAAGTTGAGGCCCCGCCGAAGCCTTACAACTATTTCGATTCTCTCGTTGAGCCTCCAAGAAAGATCTATTTAGCACCAGATCGCTATGCGGAGCATCTCGCGAAGCTTGAAAAGGAAAGGCGATTCAAGGAGTTTTCCACAGGGCCGAAAGCATGGGAAAAGAGAAAGCTGCACCAGAGGGGACCACGTGCAGGACGTTCCGATGAATTCAACACCGAAGAAGAGGCCCAATATGCCGAGAATATAATCAGAGAAGCAACCCGACGCCGCCTTGAAACATGGCACCGGGAAAGACATGAAATGTGGGGTCTTAAGAAGGTCCAATTACCGGAAAAGGCCCACCAAGATACGGAGTCTTCCGAACAAGAGGATTCGGAAGAAGAGTCCGGAGAGGAGGACCCAGAGGCGAAGGACCCAGAGGTTGAGGAGAACCCCGAGCCGAAGACTCAAGTAGCACAAGAGGACCAAAAAGACGATGCAACAGTCCAGGATATATTGCAAGGAATACCAAAGCCTTTGGACCCTTGCTTCAATAGCCCAGCAGACATTGTCTTCTTGCCACGCACCGCTAAATTCAACGAGGTTGTCTTCCAGCTGGAGTACCACCTGGGGTACACCAGGAAGCAGGTACTCTGGCTGATGGGTGGCGCCCGAGAGGGGCTTGACCCAGCTCCGTCAGCCAACGCTCTTGGAATGCGTCTACTACGCTACATGAAAAAGAATAAACTCACTGATACTGTCAAGGTAGCACCGGCGGGCACCGTCGCGAAACCCACACCCAAGCCCGTCAACGACGACGATAAGGACTCTGGCGATGATGCCCAGCAGGAACAGCCCTTGTTACCCCATGGGCCACGAATCAAGAGTCGGGAGCTTGGGGTCCACAGCTGGTTCTGGGACCACCCCCATGAAATCCTTCAGAAGAAAATGTACGGACGCACATATACTACACTCGAATGAAGCCCTTCGTTTGATGGCCTTTCGCGCCAATCCCTTGTTTTTCACTCCCTACTCCTATCCCTAATTCTGCAAGTCACCACGCTTAAACCTGTCAATTAAGCCATTCATGTTCACTTCCCTCACTTCTTCCCCCCCTGTACCCCCAGTTTGTATGTGTGAAAATAATAATAATAATAATTATAATAATAATAATCCCTTCGTTCGTTCCCGAGTTTCACGCACTTTTAGCGTTGCACTAATAGGATAGAAAGGACAGGAAGGGTAACGATAGACAACCCATCAAGATAAATTAAAATCAGGTGAAGTACTCGTACTTGTACCATAGTCAGGAGCAAATCTACGCAGACAACCTGGTTTCCATCATGACCATGCCGACCAGTACTCATTTGGCACTATTCCGAGCACTACACCATTTCTGAAGCACGAAGTTTTTCATATCACGATTACCCAAATAAGCTATCTCAACAGCGAAGGGGATACCGGTACCACCCTTCATGTTCATCATATGCTTCTTACATCATAGTTGTCATAATTATTCTCAACTTTTCTCTCTTTAGTTACTTCACCGATCGCTTCCACTACCAGCTGTGCCCGTACTTAGCGCGAGTGCCTGAAAACGAACGAAGGGATAATAATAACCTCTATCTCTCTCCTTCTTTAACTATTGCACCATAGAGGCACTAGACCCTGACTAGCTCTGGGATGCCCGTAGCTTGTAGTAGTTGAACAAATCTATCCCACACTTTAATTTCGATCCGCGCCAATCAGGAGCAGAGAGCCGGACAGCCACACACTCTAGCTGCTAGCCCCAGCACCAATTCTGAGATTTCACGGTATTTTACAGAAAGGTCAAAAACACAAACACGCTCGGAAAAAAGCATCATTCTTCCATCTAAAGGCATTCTACGAAGGTGCAAAGACTAAAAGTTTTCTATCAATGTATCTGTTGAGAAGCCCCCACCGAGCATTCATGTGAAATAACCGTAAATTCATAGTACTGGGAGATACAACGAATATGGACCCTCGCCTTGGAAAATTTGATGCCAATATCTCAAGGACATCGATCTAACCTGCGGCTTTCCGTCACTGCACTAGTACCCAACCCCGGTCACAGTAACACCCCATCACGGATCATCACTCGACATGGTAAATCGTTGTGTCTGAGGCCGAGCAGGATAACTAAGAGATCAAAAGCATGGTCGAGTGGAAAGGAGCGGCGAAGGCTGCCTACAGAATATAAAACTATAGGTAGAGCGAGTGTGAGAAATTGTTCGAGTTGCTTGATAAATCTCTCAACACTTGTATCCTAATGCCGCCCCACTCATAGAAATAGAGGGCATCTAGATACATTCACATGACTACTCGACATTTCCATCACAAGATAGAAGACAGCAGGGCACGCCCACACTTCCCACCACATTGAAGTAACGCTCCCAACAGGGGCCGTCTATCAATTACTTTCTTCTTCATCTCCTTCCCCTCGGCAATTACAGTTGTGTGCTATGAAATAGGAACCCACTCGGCCCGCAAACCGCCAAATTGGAATGTAATAATGGTACCAAAAGAAAGCCACTTAGAGATGGATGTATGCCATAAAATTACCGCTCCCATTCAATCACTACTCTAAACACTTCTTGGGTACCCTATTAGTCACCTTTATCGAGGGAAAATATCACTCAAGGAAGGAAAGAAGGAAAGGGATAAACTGCTGGAAATTTTATTTATTTTTATTACTATCAGATATATGTCCAGCTTTTATCACAATCTACAGTACCTATTGTCATCCACTAACACTTTCCTAAAACCTTCACGACTACCGCCTTCCTCCCCCCCCCCCCCTACTCCTCCAGTTCCTCCCTCATCCAACCCAACTCAATGCCCCGTTTCCTATCCACCCATCCAGCCAGCCTCCCAACCCACCCTCACCACATCTCACTTTATCTCATCTTGCCAACCTCCACCCCTCCTTTAACCCTCGCACCACTAACCCCCATACTCTCCAACAACCTCTCCCTCTCAATCTGATTCAGCGGGACCCATCCCGTCGGTATCTCCTCTTTCCCCTTCCTCGGCTCATCCTCCTTAGAAGACAGGATCGGGAGACATAGTATTGCTCGGGCGACTTTCGATTTGATGTTTTGTAGGAGTGACTTTCCGCGAGTTTGTGCGATATTCCGGGGGGGACTCGGTTTTGTTTGCATGTGGATTAAATTTTACGGGGGGAAGGTATTTATGTTCTTCGTCTTTTTTCTTGTTTGTGCAAGAGTGGTGTTGTATATATCACATCTCAAGAGCGGAGAGGCGAGGTATGCATGTCCTATCACTCGCAGAGTTAGGGCTGGGGTTTTGCTTTGTTGTGTGGCGGTGGTGGCAGTGGCGGTGGTAGCCCGAGGGTCCTATAAAAGGCGCGACAAAGGAGATTATTGCCAAGGAAGGAAGGGAATGTGATGCCAGTATTTCGATAGCACAGCAAAAAGAGATGGACACAGCAGCCACAAGCAAAATATATAAAATACCGTTTTCTCCCAACAACCGTGTCCAATTCACAGCTACCAGCACCCGGCAGTCACAAATACCCAAACCAGACGTTGCAATGCCAAACTAAACCAAATCCGAGAAAGAAAAAAGACCAACCATCCATAAAGTCCTCATCCTCCACCTTTTATTCCCATCTCACCGTGACGCCACCTTCATCATACGGTAAGTTAACCGTCCAATGCGATTCCTCACTCGGCTACAACACCGATGTTATTCCACACGAATAGTAAGCGATCACGTGTCTACCCTTCGGACTCGCACTTCGCTTGAACTATTACGCGAGTCCGGCCGACATGGACATAGATAGCGAAGGATTTTGCTGTGCCGTAAAATCTCTTGAAATCCACTATCGCAGTCAGCTCAGAATACGGTAGGTTTAGTTTGACAAGTTGACAGTATCCCGGACACAAGTTCATGAGTTCTAACACGCCCAGTCGGCTGATCCTATACCGTGTCAGGAAAATGCTAATCCTTCTCACGAGCTTTCCGACTCCGAATCCAGAGATTACAGGGCTGACTGAGATGGTTAATTTTCAGGAGATTTTACACCATGTACTGTACCTGAACACAAATTAAGTTATACGCCAAAATATGAGGCACGCTGCACCATGACTTAGTATGTACCGTGCCGGTATAGCCTAAGCCCTTTGGCCGCGTTGGATCTCATTAACTATTTTTTTCGCAATCCCGTTTGGTACGCCGAACCAAGCCCTGCCGTCGGCTGACGCCGTGATTTACAGTGCAGGAACAATCCGATAGCTGATCGTCAGGAGTTTTTACGGTACTGGTACTTACAAGGGTCAGTTCATATAAAAAAGTCTTATGGAGCAGGGGGCTGATGTTGATCTCAGTTAAAATTTGTGGTATGCTGTTACAAGTACCAGATTGTTTGAAAATACAGGACTTTCATTTCCATTGGTCAACAAGGGACCGTAAAGTTTTTTTTTGTTCTTTTTTAACTTTTTAATAGATGTATTGAGTTGGAGGTCAGGTGTAATGCAGTACCGGTACAGTACCTCATCCATCGGTCATTTCCCTTTAATGTTGGCTGAAGCAAGAGGAAATAGAGATCCTCCCCGGGCCATGTTTCTCACCACTCCCACCGAAATCTTAGTCACGCATCATGTTCACACAAATCCCATTATTTTGTCCCCAACTCTTGCGCAGCACGTACTGTACCGTACTCACCCGACCATCCACCGATCACCTCTCAACTCCTCATGATAGCTCTCACGGCAATACGACACGATGTGATAAATACACAACAAGCAAAAACAATAACAAAAAAAAAGCCATTGCATAAAATACAGTAGACGATAACAATAAGTACGGAATGGAAAAACACCAAACTTATAAACCCCCCAGAAAGAAATAAATGATCTCACAGTCACCCGCGAGAGAGAAGTTTATCTTATATCCTACCTCTAGGGTAGGAACCATCTGATGATAAAGTTAACTTATCTTGAATTAGTTCTTGAAAAAAATATTAAAAAAAAAAATACAGAAAAACAGTGTAGACAGGAAAAACAACACAAAAAAGCCACCCTTTAGTCAAACTTCCCCTCCACGCATTCTCACTTTTCCCCAATCAGAGTTCAGCCAGAAAACCCAATTCTTCCCCCACTGCACCGACGATACACATGCCGCTGCATCATCCACAATTACCCACACAAATACGGAACCCCTATCCCATCAATCCACCCTATCCCCCATTCCCCCGACTCCACAGCCCCATAAACCGGTAAACAGATCGACAAAATCAACCTTGCTTCGGCCCCTCCTTCGCGGTCTCCAGAAACTCCGCAATCTCGGAGACTCGTTCGGCCTCCATTGTTTCCTTCTCCTGGGCTTTAATAGCCTTCTTCTTCCCGTTCATAGCCCACGTGACCATTCTGACCGTGCTCTTTAGTGAAGGGGCTTTTCTCGGTTGGCCTCCGGCGGGGACGGAGGACTGATTATCGGGGGTTGTAGGCATTTTTCTTCGCGTTTGGGGTGGTGTGACGGAGGTGTGGATTGGTTGATAGCCAAGCGGGCACGGTAGGGGTAGTAGGAAGGGAGGCCAAGCAGCGTGTGTATATATGTTTGGTATGATACGAGAGTCACCGATGTAAGTTAATTCCACCCTGATTTCAAATGCAAGAGTGCCGATACCGTAGTGAAGAGGAAGTGAGTGCAAGAAAAGGAGAGAAGAAGGAAGAGAGGTAGTTGAAGTAGAATACAAAAGGTGAACACTGCATATTATCCCTTAACTACTCTTTCGGGAGCCACGCCCAAAAACAAGACCCTGCCAAGAAAATAAAGGAATCTGGAAAGTGTCCTTCCTTAGCTGGAAATAAATTACAAGGGTTTCAAACTGAGACTTTATCCGTCGATATCCATGGAGTGACAAGACTCTGTGGGGTACGGCAGTTAATCTCCACTTTTGTCTCACGACGGATGACTAACCAACCCGCCCGCCAGCCAACCCCTAAACCCAATCACACCCGCATTCCAGATTCTGTACAATCGAGTGATGCCCCATGAACACTTGTGAAACAAAGTTCATGAAATTGTAGTGGAGATTACGAGCGGTTCCTTCGGCACGATGACCGCATAATACCTATGCGCTAGGGCTATCTCTTAAGAGATAGATGGAGAAAAAAAAAATCCTTCCCCCTAAACAGTGCTATTATTGGCAGATTGCCAAGTACAATATTTACTCGGGTTATCAGGAAAGTGATGAGACAGACGGGGGTTTTTGAGTAGGTCGCTCACCGCCGTTGGCGGTAAAAAATCATTTAATTTGGCAGGAACGACGCCAGGAAGGGTAAGAAGCTTCGACATTAGGGATCCCTGTCCGTCTCATCACTTTCCCGGACATCCGAGTACTCTTGAGAGAGACTCGCTGTCTTTGTCAGCTTAGGATAGCTTTAGCTTGACAAGTCAACGGAATTACGTATACGCTCCCAATTAATGAGATGCAACTCATACTCGAGACCTATCTTATATCATGACAAGAAAGCGCTTAAAGCCTTTGCTGATTGATGCTGGATGGGCAGGCTAAGATCGAGATAATATCAATCTCCAATATGAAGTCAACTCAAGGCCTTTTGTCTCAGAGTCCTGAGTCCGGAGATTAGCGGCGTGACGGAGATAACAAATTGTAAGAGTAAACACGGTATGATACCTGATGACAATATCATGCAAGGATTCCCACACCTCAAGGTTTCTTAAAATTGCGCTTCAACGCCGCCCACAAGCTCACATTATCCCCGTGATCACGCATACCCCAAACAATCTCCCAAACAAAAAAAACGCCAAGACGAGTGATATCACATGACCACTCAACACACCACGCACACATACGAAAAGGGAAAGGAAAAAAAGAGAGATGGTGTGTGTGCGGAGAATATGACAGCTCGGTCCGATTCACAAAGATGGGAAAGTCTCGAACTGGTATGATGCCGGACTACACCACAGGACACTGTACTGTACTATGATAGCAGCATACTGGGCGACTAGCAGAGTCATATGGAACCGGAAAACGAAGGCCGGGAGGGGATGTGATTGAATTTTGTGCCTGGCGAGGGGTGGGTCAGGACTTGTCTTACGGTTCTGGTACTGTAGACAACACTGCATATTATAGTATCTAGACACAGAGTCGAGGACGTAGTAGTAGTCTTTGTAGTAGGATAGCTTCCCGCTCCAGAATAGAAGACTACCATGGTCCAAGTATGACGTTAGAAATAAGGTGTGGCACGTTGTCAGCCTTCGTTCAGGGACCGCGGAGGAATGCACTTTCCCCCCCTGTTGAGCGGGGAAACGAGGCATTGTCGGATTTTTATTATTCCTGGTTATCAGAACTAATTTTACTTTACACTGTTCATCGATTACCGGTATTCGGGGGCGTTTGGATTTCGCCTATTATGCTTACCCAGTAGTACCTTTTTCTGGTGACACTTATCCAACGTGCTAGGCCGGAGATGGACAGAGGGTGGCAAAATCTGTACGGTATGAATCATGACCCGTCCTGCTCAGATCTAGGCGCCACAGCCAGAGGCAGCCCAGAAGGCACACTCCCAGCACCCCAGATAAACTCTCATTCTAGCTCCCGTCGGTAACGCAGGGTGCAGGGTACCACCGGTGGATTTTAGTAGGTGCACGATCTACGCCACCAGACAAGTGAAGTGAACAAAAGTGCTCGATTCTAATGAGGTGGGGTAGAGTGGTGTGGTGTGGTGCGAGTCATGATAAAGGTCAAGAATGTTTTTTTTTTTTCCTTTTCTCGGGAGATGATCTTCGTTTATCGTATTTCGTCATCCCACATTACATTACAGCACATCACATCGCCTGGGATCTTCCTGATCAGATTACCGGTATTATGATATTTGGTTCTCATAATAATAATAATAGCCAATCTCATGATAGTAATAGTGCCATACTTAAAAGATTTAATAAAAATAAAAATCCTCGCCATCATTCCCCCCCCCCCTCCCACGTTCCTCCCCCTCAATAAAACATCCCATCATGAACCCGCATCCAAGTACAATTACAGATAAAGGCATCGCCGACATTAGGGCCTGCGCGAACGGCATGAACCTGAACGATACCGCGGCCAGTGTAATCGCCACAGCCATGGAGAGTGCTAGGATGGTCAGTGGGCGGAGGGTTAGGGTATAGTTTTTGTATAGGACGGTGTATGTTTGTAGCATAGGTTTGTTATCACAATGTATTGTATGTTTGTGCTAGGTTTGGGGATGCGATGGGGGGGTTTTTATATGGAGGAAAGGTTTGGGGATTTGGATGATCTTGAAAAATTGTGGCGTTGTTTCAAGACGGATAGCGGTAGCTCGATGAATGGATGGAGTGCATATTAATGGGTGGGTAGGTGCGGGAGAGGCTGCATGAAGATGGGATGATTTCAGGATGCTCGGAGTGAAGATCTGCACTACCAATACCACGCAACCGCGCATCAATGGGCACTGAACTCTACTGGTGTTCAAGTCCCAGAAAGTTGTGACTCGTCGGGGGAATAATATGTAGCCCTAGGAACAGATCAACACTTATCACGATTCACTCTGTGCATGTTTCACAAAATACGGATGTTGGATAAACTAGTTTAGTGCACTCGTGACCCAGGGCCAGGCCTTCACGGTCCTTCGCGGTATGATACGAAACAGCAAGAATGTTTGAGTTGAAAGCTCGAATTCAGATATACCAGTATATTTCCCTCCAAAAAAAACAAAAAGGCTAAAAAAAGACACCCTCGCTCTCCCCACCTCTCCCCGGCTTCCAAGCGTAACAAGAAGGAACGAAAATAATAACAGAGCTACCGTGTACGGCAGTACCCCAACTACAAAGGACCTGTATCGCATAATAACTTTTCGTTTTCCCAGGCTCAGCCGTAACCGTCGTTCCTCGTCTTGTCGTGAGCATCGTGAAAAAAACCCTAACCCTAGTGACTTCCCACTTCCCGAAATAGCCATCTCACGTACCCCCCTCAAACGTCTTCATCCTCCGAACAGACAACCCCCACCACCACCACGACCATCATCGCATACAACTCCCCTCCCACCACCCCTCCCCCCCAGTGCCCCACATCGCAAGGCGAACGGAAAAACAGTCATAACGGTCAAAAGAGTCAACGAAAAGCAAATAAAATCATAATAAAAGAAAATACCAAGAAACAATTCGTCAAAAGTGTCCGGTAGGGGCCGCGACCCCCCTCCCCCTCCGCCTCATCTCGACCCGCAATAGAAAAACAAAAACCAAACAGGGAAAAGGAAGAAGAAGAAAGAAGAATGAATAGGAAAGGAAAGGAGAGAAAAAAGGAAGAGGAAAGAATAGAATGCAATCGAAAGAAAGAAAGAAAGAAAGAAAAGATTCCTCAGCAGTTATTTCCACTTCATCTCCCAAAACCCATTCGTTGTTTTTCTGACTCACATCACGTGACCGCCCTTATGAAAGTAAACCTTCCTTTTTTCACCCCTTCCTTCTTCTCTGAACTTTTGTGCCCTTTTTCAAAGAGCGGAAAAATAGCCGAGAAGGGAGGAGGAGGGGAAATGGTAGAAGCTCTTTCGTCTCGAAATCACGGATAGAGATGATTAGAAAAAATCAAAGACGAATGAAAGTAAAAAAGAGAAAAAAAAGGAAAAGGTTGTGAGTTGTAGGATGAAATGTTCCGTTGACTTTCTGGTCTCTTTTCCTTTTGGGACGTCCGCCCGGCGCTCCCTCCGTTGCTCCCTCCCTTCCTTCCTTTCTGGTGTCCGTTCGTCCCGTTCAAATCGATCGATTCCTGGTGAACAATGGCGGTTGGAGTGATATCTGGAGAATAGAGAGGCGGCTAGGGAGGAAGGGGATTGAGGAAAAGAAAAAAATCAAACAAAATCAAACAAAACATTCGTCCGGTACGGGGTGTCGGACTCGAAAAGGTTGAGACGATTGCTTCCCTTGCGAAGGTAGGAAGGAAGGCATTCCACCATTTTCGACCGATGGGGTGTGCTTCGAGGGATGATGGGCCAGCGCAATGTCGAGACATTGGGGGGGTGATAATCTTGCTCGAAGCAGGTTCCTTTTTTATATAATTTTGAATTAAGAGGAGAGTTTATTCTTAAGGTCCCTTTTGGCGTACTCATTCATCGGTGCATTCTCTGAATTCGTCATATACACGATTAGCTCTAATCCTTTATGATAGTCGAGGTCTAAGCCTGGTACGGGTGAGTGAGTTAAAGTGAGAACATACCCCGAACATACCCCGTGGTGGGGGACCGATATCAGGAGTTGGGATCCGTGGTGGTTGAGGGGCTGGAGGTGGCTGCGGGTTGCTTGTTGCTGGCATCGTGAGGAAGTAGGTAGTAGGTTGGTAGCTTTAAACCTTTAAACGGCGGTGGCAAATAGAAGAAGAATAGAGGAGCTAGTGCTTTAGGGGGTGGTCTTTGCGGATCCGACTAGGATGCTAGTATAGGGAAGTGGCGAAAGCTTGTGTTTTGTTTATTCTTCTTTACAAAACTAAGCTCCTTAAAAGCTCGTGATGTTTTTTGTCTTGAGAGAGGTCTCTTTGATGTGTTCGCAGTGATGGCGAAAAAAGAAAGAGCTAGACAATCGAAGTCCGGCATGACTCTTATATGAGAATTTCTGGAGTCCATCTGTCACTCTGTTGCTCTCCAAGTGGAGGGAGGGAGGGGGTGTGGAGGAGTATAACGCAGCACCGGTGCTTCCGTTACGGCGGCCTGGAAGAGCAACACGCTCGGCGGCGGTACAAGAACGAGACGCAGCAGGCAAGTAAAATGGGGCTCCCCGGATTATTCACTTTGCGTCACACTTCATATTCCCTGCCGATACGTGACACCTTTCGTGGGTAACTTTGACGGGGGTAAGCCATATCTCGGAGACGTGCACCACCAGAATTGTGGGCATTTGATTGTGAAACTCACGCACAGCCTGGGAGCAGCTTCTAAGCGGCCCAATAGGCCCGTAACACCTTCGCCTGCTGGATGGGAAAACAGTAGTTCCCCAAAAAGTTCCAGCATGAAGGAGGAATAGGGAGGGGGGGGGGGGGGGTGGTGAGGAGTTAGTCATAGGGCCCATTCATTCCTAGGAGGAGCGAGAGAGGGAGAACGTGTGCGCAGGGCCACAAGAACAAGGAGAATGGGTCAAAAGTTAGTGTTTCCACTTGTGAGCTGCGCCTCAAAGTGCAAAAGCACCATCGATGGGGACCGGCCCCTCCAACGCGTCGAGAACGCGTTGAGATGCCAATTAGCACTCCTAAATCTACCCTTGCAACCAACTCGGGCTAGAGACCCCCTATCATAACAGTGCTCCATGTCAGGCATCCTGTCACCCTCTGTGACTTGACTTATCCCTCCCTGTTCCACAAAAGCCAATTCACCCCCATGGCTAAGCCCCTGATCGTCACAATGACTCACAAAGGCGGTGTCTTGGGGATAGAGAAAAGAACTCAAAGAGTCACCAAGATGTGTCTCTAAGCTCCATATCTATCGAGCATTTCTCCTCCAACTGCTCAATGAAATTGAGGAGGCTGGACAACGTAGGTCCTCTCACGATCACACACTCACAACATCCAGCATCGCAGCGAAAACAACACTATTGCGGGTCTAAACCTCGTTGTTTGATTCAAGCCTGGAGAGATTCAACTGTCGGCTTGGCAAGGCAACCGAGTGTGGGAATGGTAAGTTAGGAAAGAGGCACAATCACGACAGGTCCCTACCAGCACAGAAGGAAAGAAGACTCGAAGCGAATTTTCATGGGTGAGGTCTCTGGATAGCCAATTCTTTCCCGAAAAACGCTCGAAAGGACGCGATTTACCTATTCCCGGATCTCCGAGATGCTGTGCATACACATAGCGACTTCTCCCATGATACAAGTACCGTAAACCGAATATTCATTGTCACAAGGTTAGATTTCTAGGGAAGCCCCAAAATCTCGACGGATGATATCAGCAAACCTCGTGCGACTGATTGAAAACACCCTAACCAGAACTGTTACAAGTAGCCAATGAGTTATGGCAGCCCCACCCAAAACCGAATACATCTGTTCGAAGGGATTCGTTCCCAGACACTCGCAATTCCGGCTCCGATCTCAACCCTGCGGAAGAAACCCTGGTACACATCTGTCCGTTGAAGAGTCATCCAGTTGTCTACCGCGTTCCCGTTGACCTGAGGCACGGACAGACAGACAGGATGGGATAGGACAGATCACAGAATAAAGCCCCAGTGCTTGTCATTCTTGTCGCTCCCGTCTTGGGAACGGAAAAATTGGACTTCACCGGAGAAACTATGACTCCAAGAAAATTCCGGAGGCTGTCTGTTTCGGGAAGAGTTATTATTGGAAGCTCCGCAAGAAAAGGAAAACCAAAAAAAGCCGAGTGAGAAGGAGCGATCCCTTAGACGAGATGAGAGAGCTAGGGCAGGCCCCCCCCCCTCCAAAAAAAAAACACTTGTCGTCATCCTTCAAAGACAATAGCCCATGTACTGGCCAAGCGATAAAAATACAGTACGGTAATCAGGCACTCAAGGAAAAGGTGCCATTCATTCATTGTACAAGCAGGCGTAAATAGCAAACGCGGCCGCTGCGAATCCAATCGCACGTTCACAATACAAGAAAGCCTGACAAGACCTCCCTACCCTACTTCATCCAGCCCAGAGCAACAAAAGTGCCCTTTTTCCCCAATCACCAAGGTGACATCCTCGGCGACAATTAACCCAATCCACTCCAATCTAACTTATCGTGCGAGAGGTCCAAGAGAGTCCACCTCACACATGACGCGGTACAATTTTGTGACTCCCACCAATCCAATCCAAATCCATCCATCACTCTCCCATCAACCCCTCCATCCTTCCCCCTCCCCCACACACCCACACGCACCAACATCCCATCCCATCCCATCTCATCCCATCCCATTCCATCCATCCATCCTTCCAGAAGCTTCCTCACCGTAACACAACGGCAGATACACCTACCCAGCAAACCGAGCAGAAATACCCTATCTTCTTCTCGTGACTTGTATTATATCCTAGCACTTGAGGCTTACACCAGCACAGCACGACGCGGTTGGTACATACATACACAAGAGCCTTATTTATTATCTATCTATCTGACGCAGAGCGCAAGCAAGTAAGTGAAGCGACCTCATGACTGAGGGATTTGGTCTGGTTCGCGTGGCGCCGGGGGGGGGAACGATACGATACGGTAGTCCACGGGCCGGGACTTGCCTTTTCGTTGCTTATCACTCGTGTAGAATCTTTCTCCCGTAGAGTGTAAGGACATAAATTCCGTTCGGGCTCCTTTGATGGATCACGGGGTTGTGGGGGCATTGATTTAGATTGGACTGGCTACTACCGGTATGCTGCATCTGAGGTTGATTGTGGCAGTGGATGGGGTTTGAACTGTTTGCGCTGTGGTCGATATGCGCCGTGGTGTTTGCCTAGAGTGAATGGATGGATGGATGAACGGGGGGGATGGAATGGGGAGAAATGAAGGAAAGCGAAGCGAAGGGATGATTGAAACCTGCTATAACCGTGCCGAACCGAGTGAGTGAATTTGTGAGCTGGCGTGGCGAGAGGGCGAATTGATTGATACCGGTAGCAAATGATTGATTCACGCTGCACTGCTCTGCTGCGCGAGATTGGAGGTGCGAAAAAGCATGGAGATCTACGGAGCGCTAGAGATGCAATTCTTGCTACCCGATTGTATGGTATTGCACCGCATCACACCGTACCGGTATCATGTCGTTGACCAGGCAGGCTACAATACGCTGCTGGTGCAGTAACAGTACTAGTACAGTACCGTATTTACTCTTGAAATTCGCTATCTCCGTCAACTTAGGATAGGCTTAGTTCGGCAAGTTAACAGAATTATGCATACCAGTTAATGAGATCCAACACACCCTGAAGGCTGATCGTATCATACCGTGATAGGAAAGCAGCAGGGGATTCCCAAGACCTTTGTCTTTGAATCCGGAGATTGGGGGCGTGCCGGAGATAGCGAGCCCCAGGAGCAAATATGGTATGATACCCCACGGTACTTTACAATACCCAACCAGACCAAACCCAACCCAACCAAGCCAAACACACCTGCAAGCAATCCGATCCCACTAATTACCATATCTTCCATGACTACCGGTACTGTGCCCTTTAGGAATGCTGCATGCACCCCTCGCGATGAAGACTTGCCTTCCCCTCCCTTCCCTCCCTCCCTCCCTCCCGCCCAACCCAACCCAGCCCCCAGCCCCCAGACCTCTCAAACCTGCCACTTTCAACGGCGATCCACCCGACGTTTTGCACCACCATCACCATACCGGTGCTACACCGCTGTACCCCAAGCGCCCCACTCGCTAAGCCTTCCCGCCATTTCTCAACAGCAGAGAAGCAAAGTCGATAACTCACAGTCTAGTAGACTAATCCAATACCATAGACAAGTTGGACAGTGAGTAATAAATCGAATCGGGTAGCTGAGCCGATATGGATACGCCCGCCTGCCCGCGCCCGAGCGCAGTCATTAAATGAGGCTCGGCCAGAACTGACGATCGAGGGGGGGAGAAATATGATGAAAAATCCTTGAGCCGCCGGTGCGGTATGAGGCTCTGCGCGGGGTGGGGCTTTATTTTTTGTGCGGTTGGATCCATGTCATGTGATAAGGATAGAGATGCTTCAATGGTATCAGTGCAGGCTTGTATTACCCGTCCGCTGAAGAGGAGGAGGATGATATCTTTTTGCACTGCGCTGCAGCATGGTTGTGACATGGTACGGTCGCCCCGCGTGAGTTTTTTTTTTCACAGTAGTTTAGCTGTGACGCGGATGCGTTTATTGCGCTCATTCACCGGTGCTGGTGAGGAAGAGGGTTAAGATCGACTCTAGTCTGCCTAGGGCGCAGCGTATGTACTGTAACTGTAGGTTCGGTAAGCCGATTGCGGCGGTGGGGTGGTGGTGGTAGGGTTTCTTGCCCATTAACGGTATCACACCGCTCGGGAATGGTCACAGCTCCTGCTGAAAATAATACCGTATCGTAGAAGAGCTGGGTTTTCAATGGTCCACACCGTGCCCTGGTGATCACGTTACGGAGATACCCTACTATAGTAGGGCAATTCCTTTAACGTTTTTTTTTGGCTTTTGTTCGCACCTGCTGAAAGCGTCTAAGTTACGGTACCATTCCCATAACTTGAGTCGTTTTGTTTCGTTTCTATTATGGTTGGTGCTACCGATGTCTTTGGTAAAATGGTAGGGATAAAAATAAATAGGTGAAAATGCTATTTTGGAACTCGATGTTTGCCTCGGCCTCGCCGTTGAGCTGGGAGATAACTTAGCTCGGCTCGGCTACAAAGTTTTTATCCAGTCATCGTTGTTGCATTCGCTCTATGTTATCAAGTGAAGTGAAGATTTTTTTCCATTTTAAATACAAAAGTATACATGACATCGGGGAAAAGCGACCATGTAGAGCGTAGAGTATCACATACCTTAGACAGACAGCCCCGCCCGAGGCAAGCGCATGATACGCAGATCCTACCGTATTACGTCCATCCGTCTGTCCCTTCTAAAGCTCTGGATTTGCTCACTCCATCAATGCCGGAATACGAGTGATGGCTGGTGATCTCAGCGTGGCTATGCTAAGAGTAATATTCTGTTGGTATTATGCAGCCCAATGGTCTTCCTGTGCAGCAGGGTAATGTTAAAGCCACTCATTTTCATTCTAATTCAAGAGCCTATGGTAATCACCGCCTCACTTCACTCAGCTGAAGAACACGAGTGACTGTAGGTGTTGCTTCCTGGGGTGTTTGGACGGTTTCACTCAAGTTACCCCAAAGCCGGGGCAGCACAGCACGTGCCGGTACTTGGGCTCCCTTTCACCAAATTTACATGTGTGTAACATGAGATATGTGGCGGAGGGCTAGTTACCCCAATTTTTAGTCAGGAGAAAAGAAAAAAGTCAGCAGAAATCTCGCCTCAGTGGCTGGAATAAAATTCTGCGCTCTGAGTGGTCGATGGGTCGATGGGGCCAATGGGGGGGCGATTCAACAGACTTATTAGTCTACGGTACAGCACCCTGCGACGGGTGCTTTGCATACCTGTGAAAAACACTTTTCGTTCTATCCATGCATTGGTAACAAGGGAAAAAAAACAAAAACATGGACCAACCCATTCAAGGGAAAAAAATTGTTTTCGTGACCGGATCACAGGGTTTCACGAACTGGACTCACTCACTTACTGTATCATACTGTAATCAAATAGACATACCGAGGCTAAGGTAACTATCATAGGACAACAAAAGGACGATGATGATGAAGGCGATGATGTAAATCTGCCCCGGAGAACAAAAAGGCCAACTGTAGGATAACGTATGGCGCTGAGAGGTAAAAGGGCCCGAGGCGGTACCGGTAGGGCAGGACACGCGGCAGCAACATGAACAGACGTATGCCTTTTCGCTACTGTATGATGCGAGGTGATGCCAGATCTACTGTACTCGAGCACTTGAAACTTTTTTCTTTTCTTTTCTTTTCTTTTTTTCTCCCACTGTTGCTATGGGCGTGTAATGTGTGGTGGAGTTAGAGATCCTGGGTACCGGTACTGGTAGGATTGTGCCAAGAGGGGGTTCTTTACTGGATTACGTGGGCTATTTGCACATTTTCCTAGAGGATGCGAGAGATGGGAAAGAAAGTGAGGACATGGATCATATCGGTATGGCATGGGTAGGGAGGGGTACGCGTGTCGGGAAAGATGGTGTGTGGAGGGTGGGGTACCTGCATCCGTGACCTCTTTGGCGAGGTGACGAGAGGAGGAAGGGGAAGGAAACATAGCGAAGGATACTGGTATCATACTCGAGTACTGGTACTGGTACTGGTACTCGAGTACGGGACGGGTGGCGAGTACCGGTATGATATTATTTTACCCAGACTTTAACTCAAGGGGGATGATTACAGAATGCGGGGTCTGATAACGTCTCCTGCCACGTTTAATCTCAGTCTAAACACTTGTCCTCTAGCCTCATGGTTAAGCGGCGGGGAGGCTAGGGACAACGAGGGACAACGAGGGAGGGGGGACAGGGGATGGCAAAGGTCACGTGATGGGGCTCTTTTTGAATGCCAAGATTTCAGAGGGCAAACCTTGTCTGAACGTCAACTTTGCCCCGCCGCACTGGGAGAATCTCCGCGCAAGGCACCCTTTGGCCGACCACCTTCTCAACCGATAGGTGAGAGAATTGATATCCGTGAAGGATACCTATTCCACCCCACCTTTCTTCTTTCTCACTTTTAATCGCTCTTCGTCATTGACCCGGGTGTTTCTGACGCTGTAAGATGGATCAACAGGCTGCCGGTGGTGGTGGTGGTGGTGGTGGTGGTGGTGGGAAATTTATGGGGCCGGCAGATGATCATTGCATAGAGGTTCACTACATCCCCTTGATGGCCATCATCCCTAGGAGGGACTTGTTTTTTGCTATGAGGTATTGGGAGCATCCGAATTATAAACGGGTTAGGCAAGGGATTGTAGAAGAGGCTCGTCGGACATTGTAAAACCCACATCCTCCCACCCGCACCCCTTCAACTCCTGTCTTTTTTTGTGCTCTGACTGCTGAGATATCTAGATACATTTCGAACTTGCCAACCAATTTGGGTCAATCCATCCTCACCAAATTCTTAGCGGGGTTTAGCTACTTAAAGTGCGGATGGCGACCGGGGGACGTCTACGCTCCTGTTGTTTTTGAGACGCTGGAGGAGGCTACAAAAGCATACAAGGAGTTGGCCGGGAGAAAGCTTGAACACTCTACCGTCTGGCTATCGTGGAAAATACCGAATACCATTGTGTCAGGATATGCCCTCTTTTCCGTCTTGACCTGTTGCTGATGATGACGTCTAGCTACATAATGAACATACAACCGGAAACATCAAGTTCCCGCATTCGGCAATTACTTCAAGGATATCGGCTGTATGGGAATTTGGTGCGACGACCGCACATGATGATCGCTGCCTTTCGGGACCCGGAAGAGGCGGAAATTGCTGTCAATCGGTTGCAAGGTACCAATGTTGATGGCGAGTTGCTTCATCTTTCGGTGTTGCGGGGCCAGCATGCTTCCGAGTTTGTGGGTTATGAGCGCTCTCTATCTTGCTATATGTGCCTTCGCACTTTCCAAAGTGGGGCTAGGGAAATGTCCATAACTGCCACTCCGCCCCTTCCTCTTGCCTTTGCTGTGGAATCGCCAATATACTGTGAGCTGTCTTTTAATCTTGGTGAAAATCCTCAAATAACCCTTCACGACAGCCAGGTGCTGCCCGCTGTCACTTCTCATGATATTGCTTTAAGGATACGCTGTATAGGCCGCGCTGTGAGGGAAAAGGGGTTCCGTCGCGGAGCGGACCATTTCGTTCAGTTTGTGGAGATCCTTCGAGGGGATATATCTGATTCTGGGGGGATGATGGATCTTGGGGTTGTCCTGGAAGATCCACGTGATGCGTTAAAGGTCGAGAAGTTTTTTGGGGAAAGCGTGCCGCTAGCGTCGCGGGTGGCTCCTGGAATAAGGGGGGAATTGCGGCCCTATTATGGGGATACGGCTGGTGAATCCTCGGGCCTTCGGGAAAACGGGAGGCAAAGGGGCGATGTTCTTTACTCGAGCGCATTCAATAAACCAGAGCCATCGAGGAGGGCCTCTGTTGGTAGTATGTCTCACATACCAGCTTGGCCAGGGGTGAATGGCGTGCCGTTGGGGGGAGGAGGGATGAATAGGAAATCTAAGCCCCATGACTCTGTGAACACCAAGGGTCTGGGCGGTGAGAGAGTATTGCCAATAGGTGTGACAAAACCAGTACACCCATGGCCAGGATTCCCCCCCCCTAACCCGGGTGGCTCTTCCGGAGTGTCTCCCTTCTCTGATCCACGGCTGAAGATTCGGCAATTCCCCTTTTTTAGTACTCGACCAACTGGTTCGATTGTGCGCCCGTTGGTATTTGGTCAACGTCAGCCCGACTCACAGTTGTTACCAGGCGGGGGAGACAATACAATGGTGGGTCTACTCAAGCATTCTGAAAATGGCGAAAAAGGGCCTGGGGATGGCGGAAAAGGGCCTGGGGATGGCGAGGGGGTAGTAGAGGCAATGGAAGATCAGAGACTCGATGCTCCCCCGGAACGAGCGGACGGAAGAGGCGATGGATTGCTTTTACCTGAGGCACGTCTTAAAAGATCCTCGTCGGATTCGGCGTCTTCATCATGGTCGTTTCTTCACCGGTCGTATAATAGCCAGATAATGCCGTCGTCACCGTCCTCGGCGTCTGTCAGATCGGTGGGCGAGTCGGTGACACAGGCTTTTGGTCAAATGCAGTATACGGACGATAACGATTCCGAAGCCACAGATTCTGCGCTGGTGGAAATTATTGATCTCACCGTGGATAATGGCAAAGAGAGGGGAAAGTCTGACAAATCGGGGAATCTGGGGAGAGAGAGGAGGCCGATACCAATAGTTGATTCCAGCGAGAGTGATAGTCAATCTGGATTGGGGTCGCGCGTGGCAAAGGCTGAGAGGTCAACGGGGAGAAAGGGGAAATCAAAGCGAAAGGAGAGAGTACCCTCCGGCGAGAGCATAGCTTCGAAGAGCGGGGAGGAACCGCCGGTAGCCCAACGGAGGAGGCACAAGAGTGGAAAGAAGGGGAAGGGGAAAGAGGTTACCCACTCAGATGGGAGTGTGGGATTCAGGAGCGACCGAGACGAACCTAGTCCATCAAAACCAAGGAAGAAGTCCTCGAAGCATAAGAAATTTCCCAAGCAAGTAGAATCCTCTGACTACGAGAGCCCAACCCCAGTAAAGGTAAAGAAGAAGGGGAAGAAGAAGAAGGCCGAAGAAACGGAAGAAGTCCGAGAAGGCTCCGACGTGGACATGGACGCTTCCGACTCGCCGGTGAAACAATCTCGGGGGAAGCGTAGAGGCTGCCAACCCTCGGACTCTGAATCCGGAGACGCCATCCGCCGAGTCGCGGAAGGCATCTCAGAAACTCGCGTCGCCCGCGACCCCCGTCCAAAGCCACCGGCAAACACCCCTTCATCTGATCCCAAGGTCAAAAAGCGTAAGCGAAATCGCACCTCGTCGCTGTCACCCATCCCAGCTCCCATTCCACCACCGCCAGCCAACCTCTCACCTAGCCCCGCTCGGCCCGGCGAATCCATGGACGCTGCCTTCCGTCGTCGCGAGATCGAGAAGAAAATCCACCGCATCAATCTCCAGCAGCATGAACTCTCGGTGCGCGAATCAGGGCTCAAACACGAGCTTAAAAAGCTGAAGTACCAGGCGCGCGTCGAGGCCGACGTCCAGGGGATGCCGTATTGTATGTGCTCTGCCTGCGGCGAGTACGGACACAATAGGAACAATCGCGCGAAGTGTAAGAGACATCTAAAGTATGTGGATTGGTATCCGGACCGGTAGGTGGGTATGTGGCTGTATATAAAGGAGGGATTGTATAGATATGACATGTTTCTCCTTTAAAGCTAAATATATAAAACCCTTTTTTAAATTAAATTAAATTTCATTTAATTTTCCTCCAAGGGCCGTAGTGTGATTTAGAAACCTTAGGGATGAACAAGTGGTGTTATACCAACCGTTAAAGTGCAGGTAGTACTGTATCACTGCTAACAAACTAGCGACAAAGCAAAACACCCTAATTTCGCGGCAGTCACGAATTATCACTCGAACGTTCAATGATACTGACTGTGCGTACCGGTACTCGTAGAGCAGAGTACGGTATGCCGGTGAGCTGAGCCGGCCCTGCCGGGGGTATACCCACCTAGCATCCGAGCCTAAGCAAAATCAACAGCTGATATGTCCCCGGCCTTACGATGGGAACTGTACCTGGGGGGGACTCCATCTGTAGCATTATAGATTAGCCCAAACACTCGTAGCGGGGTAGCAAGCAATATTGTATCAAACGGGCGGAAACCTCCACCAACCGATTGGTTGGTCCAAGCGCGGAATTGCACCTGTTCTGCTGTATCGACGGTTGCCTCCTGAAAAGCTTTGATTATTATACTTTGGTCTCCCCCTCCCCATTTTTGGGTGAGGGTTGTGGTATCGGTGGTAGGTAGGTAGGTAACTTAGGCGTATTCGTGATTTTGGGACATGTTTAATTGTGATTGCATGATCTGTCGGGGTGGAGGTAGTCCCGACTGCCAATAGCTATGGAAACGGCCAACGACCTGGGGGTCTGGGTAAGACAAAGGGGGAAATGAACACGGTAATATCATGGGCTTAATTGTATGAGAACGAGAAGGATGTTGGCTGATGGCTAATGCTATAGTCTCCCCTCACTTCTGTTACTACAGCCACTTTATTGATACTGTAGTCGATATGCGCAATCTCTTAAAAACTGTTCCTTGTCCTCAGGAATCGTCTCTTAAACTAAGGGAAGGGTCTGTGCTAATATCTTCTTAATCCCCTGGTTCCGCCCGGGGTATCTCTTTTCCATATGTATTACCAATGTAATAGCCTTTCTTTCTAACTCAACCCATGCATCTTCAATAGGATTTAAATTATGGGAATAGAAGACTTCACAGGCCATTCGGACACCCCCCCCCCAACTCGGACAGATACTAATTTGTTAGCTTCTTATGAGGAAATCGCCTGCTGATCCCTTCACTTGCAACATTTTATCAAGTTTACGGTAGGAAAG